>PJUL01000019.1_pt1 | contig 323881 bp, 275 predicted proteins | sample 1512221 | NCBI WGS metagenome assembly PJUL01 (sample SAMN08177667, study PRJNA422409) | Feces metagenome, whole genome shotgun sequencing project.
AATCGGCGGTCTTGGCCGCTAGATTCTTAATCGACGTGTTTGGGCGGGGTGGGATATCTACCGACGTCAGTCCGCGCGAACGGCTGATGGATGGGTGTGTCCCGATCCCCAGCTCCCACTGAAAACATTTCGGTGGGGGCTACAGAACCATACAAGGATGGGTGGAGCGCGAGATCCTCTCCACGAGGACTTCGCTCTTCAGCGCGCGGAACCCATGCGGCCATGGGTAGATTGTTTTCTTCAGTGGCCGAAAAACACGCTGCCCACGGCCGCATGGGTTTCGCGCGTTCAGCAGCTGTGTTCTTGCTTAAGAATTCTCGCGCTGCACCCATCCTACGGTTGCCCGGCGGGCGGTGGTGATCGCCTTGCCTGGCCCTGCTGCGCGGCACCGTGGAAACCATGCGTAGGATGGGGGGAGCGCGAGATCCTCTCCACGAGGACTCCGCTCTTCAGCGCGCGGAACCCATGCGGCCATGGGTAGATTGTTTTCTTCAGTGGCCGCAAAAACACGCTGCCCACGGCCGCATGGGTTTCGCGCGTTCAGCAGCTGCGTTCTTGCTTGAGAACTCTCGCGCTCCACCCATCCTACGGTTGCCCGGCGGGCGGTGGTGATCGCCTTGCCTGGCCCTGCTGCGCGGCACAGTGGAAACCATGCGTAGGATGGGTGGAGCGCGAGATCCTCTCCACGAGGACTCCGCTCTTCAGCGCGCGGAACCCATGCGGCCATGGGTAGATTGTTTTCTTCAGTGGCCGAAAAACACGCTGCCCACGGCCGCATGGGTTTCGCGCGTTCAGCAGTTGCGTTCTTGCTTAAGAACTCTCGCGCTCCAGCCATCCTACACACCCAGGTAGCGCTGTGCCAGTTCCGGCTGGGCCGCGAGGTCGGCGGGGCTGCCCTGCCATACGACGCGGCCCTTTTCCAGCACGTGGTGGCGGTCGACGAGGATGGCCATTTCCTTCAGGTTCTTGTCGATCACCAGAATGGTCTGGCCTTCCTCCTTCAGGCGGCGCAGGCAGTTCCAGATTTCCTGTCGGATCAGGGGCGCGAGGCCTTCGGTGGCCTCGTCCAGGACGAGCAGGCGCGGGTTGATGAGGAGCGCGCGGCCCACGGCCAGCATCTGCTGCTCGCCGCCGGAAAGGGTGCGGGCCGATTGGGCGCGGCGCTCCTTCAGGCGCGGGAAGAGCTCGAACACCCGCTCCACGTGCCAGCCGGCCCGGGCGTTGCGGGCGGTGGCCACCAGGTTTTCCTCCACCGACAGCGAACCGAAGACGCGGCGGCCTTCGGGCACCAGCCCGATGCCCAGTTGCGCGATGCGGTGCGAGGGCAGCCCGGCGATGGGCTTGCCGTCGAGCAGGATGCTGCCGCCCTGCGCGGGCAGCATGCCCATCAGCGTTTTGACGGTGGTGGTCTTGCCCATGCCGTTGCGGCCGATCAGGGAAACGACCTGCCGCGGCGCGATGTCGAGGTCCACGCCGAAGAGCACCTTGCTCGCGCCGTAGCCGGCCTGCAATGCCTTGATTTGCAGCATTATTCCTCCTCGCCCAGGTAGGCGGCGCGCACGTCGGGATGGCGGCGCACCTCGTCCGGGGTGCCGGTGAAGATCGTCTTGCCATAGACCAGCACGGTGATGCGGTCGGCCAGCGCGAACACGGCGTCCATGTCGTGCTCGACCAGCAGGATGGCGTAACGGCCCTTGAGTTCCCGCAGCAGCGCCGTCATGCGCTGCGATTCCTCCGCGCCCATGCCGGCCATGGGTTCGTCCAGCAGCAGCAGGGTCGCGTCCAGCGACAGCGCCATCGCCAGTTCCAGCTGGCGCTTCTCTCCGTGCGCCAGCGCCGAGACGCGCACGTCGCCGCGCCCGCCCAGTCCGACGCGCTCCAGGGCCTGGCGCGCCGGCTCGCGCAGCCGCGGCAACCGGCGGGCGTTCTTCCACAGGTTGAAGCCGCCGGGGCTGTGTGCCTGCACGGCCATGGCGACGTTGTCCTCGGCGGTGAAGCCGGGATAGAGCTGGCTGATCTGGAAAGAACGGGCCAGCCCCGCCGCCGGCCGCTTGTGGGCGGGCATGCGGGTGATGTCGCGGCCGTCCAGCAGGATGCTGCCGGCATCCGGCAGGATCTCGCCGCCGATCTGCGACAGCAGGGTGGTCTTGCCGGCGCCGTTGGGGCCGATCAGCGCGTGCAGTTCGCCGGGTCGCACGGCCAGGTTGACGCCCTGCGTGGCATGCACGGCGCCGAAGCGCTTCTGCAGATCGCGGATCTCCAGCTTGGGCTGATCAGCCATGGTGTTTGCCTCCCACCAGCCAGCCGTACACGCCGCGCTTGCCGAACAGCACCACCAGCACCAGCACGGGGCCGAGGATGAGCATCCAGTGTTCGGTCCAGGCGGTCGCCACCTGCTCCAGGCCGAGGTAGACGGCCACGCCCAGCACCGGCCCGAAGATCGAGCCCATGCCGCCCAGGATGACCATGGCCATCAGTTCGCCCGACTTCTGCCACGACGACATGTCGGGGCTGACGAAGAGCGCGTAGTTTGCCCACAGCGCGCCGGCCAGGCCGGTTCCAGCCGCCGACAGCACGAAGGCCGTGAGGCGATAGCGCAGCGGCGCGAGGCCCAGGCCGATGCTGCGGCGCGGGTTCTGCTTGATGCTCTGCAGCGCCATGCCGAACGGCGAATCGACGATGCGACGGCAAGCCAGCGTCCAGGCCGTCAGGAGCGCGAGGCAGACGTAGTAGAAAGTGGCGGGACGGTTCATGTCCAGGCCCGGCAGCGTGTTGCGCGTGTCGATGGACAGGCCGTCGTCGCCGCCGTAGACCATCAGGCCGACGAGGATGAAGTACAGCATCTGTCCGAACGCGAGCGTGATCATGATGAACTGCACGCCCGAGGTGCGCAGCGACAGGAAGCCCACCACCAGCCCGGCCAGCGCCGCCGCCGCGATGGCCAGCGGCCACATCGCCAGCGCGGCGTTGCTGCCGCTCCAGCCGAACAGCGTGTCGCCCTGGGCGAGGTGAAAGCCGGCGATGCCGATCACGTAGCCGCCCAGGCCGAAGAAGGCCGCGTGGCCGAAGCTCACCATGGCGCCGTAGCCCAGGATCAGGTCCAGGCTGACCGCGGCGATGGCGTAGATCAGGAACCGGGTCATCAGGTTGACCAGGAAGCTCTCGCCGGTGGCCGACGCGATCGCGGGCACCAGGGCGAACAGCAGGAACCCGATAACGTTGACGATCATTTTTCGTGTCATGGATATCGTTCCTATCGCGGCGCGGGCACGAGGCCGCGCGGCTTGAACAGCAGCACGATGGCCATCAGGATGTAGATGCTGGCCGAGACCAGGCTGGAGCTGGCGGAGTCCGACAATTCCGGCGGCAGCAGCCGCGACATCCAGAACGGGATGTAGGCGCGGCCCAGGGCGTCGGTCATGCCTATCATCAGGGAGCCGGCCAGCGCGCCGCGCACCGAGCCCACGCCGCCCACCACGATGACCACGAAGGTCGTGATCAGGATGCGTTCGCCCATGCCGATCTCGACCGCCAGCAGCGGCGCGGCCATGACGCCGGCAAATCCGCAGAGCAGCGCGCCGAGCGTGAAGATCAGGGTGAACAGGCGCTGGATGTTCACGCCCAGCGCATCGACCATCTCGCCGTCGTCCGCCCCGGCGCGCACCAGCATGCCCACGCGGGTGCGCGAGATGAGGAACCACAGGCCCAGCGCCACCAGCACGCCCGCGCCGATGAAGGCCAGCCGCATCACGGGATAGTTCAGGCCGGGCAGCAGCGCCACGGATCCCGACAGGAACGGCGGGATGTCCATGAAGGGCGGGCTGCGGCCGAACAGCACGGTGACCAGCTCGTTGGTGAACAGCGTCAGGCCCAGCGTGGCGAGCACCTGGTCCAGGTGGTCGCGGCGGTACAGGTGGCGGATCACCAGCAGTTCCACCACCAGGCCGTACAGCGCCGCGCCGGCCAATGCCGCCAGCACGGCGGCGGCGAACGAGCCGGTGGCGGCCGCCGCGCTGGCCGCGCAGAACGCGCCCACCATGTAGAACGAGCCGTGCGTCAGGTTGATGACGTTCATGATGCCGAACACCAGCGTCAAGCCCGCCGACAGCAGGAACAGCAATGCGCTGTATTGCAGGCCGTTGAGGACCTGCTCAAGGAACATCAGCATGGAAACTCCTCGTGGGGCGGCGCGGGGGGCGGGCGGGAGTTGCCCGGCCCCCGTCCCGGCCTACATCTTGCAATCTGCCGCGTGCACGTCGGTGTGGTCGCGGGCGATGACCTTGAGGTTCTTGTAGACCAGCTTGCCGTCCGGGCCGGCTTCGATGTGCAGCAGGTACCAGTCCTGGATGGGGTGCTGGTTGGGGCCGAACTTGAACTTGCCCCGCACGCTGGGGAAGTCGGCGCGGCGCAGCGCGGCGCGGAAGTCGTCGGCGCGGCCGGCGATGTCGCCGTCGACCGCCTTCAGGGCCGACCCGATGAGATTGGCGGTGTCGTAGGCCTGCGCCGCGTAGGCGGTGGGCGCGCGGTTGTAGGCCTTGGTGAAGGCCTGCACGAAGTGCTTGCTCTGCGCGTTGTCCAGGTCGGCGCTCCACAGCGAGCTCAGGTAGAAGCCCGCGCCCGCCGTGCCGGTCGCGGCCAGCATGCGGTCGTCCATCGAGTAGATGGGCGTAATCATCTTGATCTGGCCGGCCAGCCCGGAATTGGCGAATTGCTTGGTCAGGTTGATGCCCGCGCCGCCCGGATGGAACTGGAAGATCGCGTCGGGATTGAGCGAGCGGATGCGCGCCAGTTCGACCGAGAAGTCCGCCTGCTCCAGCTTGGTGTAGATCTCGTCGGCGATCTCACCCTTGTAGGTGCGCTTGAAGCCGGCGATCGCGTCGCGCCCCGCCTGGTAGTTGGGGGCCATGATGACCACGCGCTTGGCGCCCAGCTCGTTGGCGGCCATGCCGGCGGTGTCGGCGTAGGAGTCGTTCTGGAAGGCGACGGAGAAGTAGTTCGGGTTGCAGGCCTTGCCGGCGTAGTTGGAAGGGCCGGCGTTCAGGCTGACGTAGAAGCCGCCGGCATTGAGCACCGTCGGCCCGACCGCGGCCATCACGTTCGAGAAGTTGATGCCGGTGAACAGGCGCACGCCGTTCTGCACCATCTTGTCGGCGATCTGCTTGGCGTTGGCGGGCTTGAGCGCGTCGTCCTCGACGCGCACGTTGACCGCCACGCCGCCGAGCTTGCCGCCGCCCTCCTTGACGGCCAGCATGAAGGCGTCGCGCTCGTCTTCACCAATGTAGCCGGCTGGCGTGGACAGCGTGCCGATGAAACCGATGTCGACGGGCTTCTGCTGCGCGCCGGCCGCGAACGAGGCCAGCGCCAGCATGATGGCGGCGCTGCCGCCGCTGATGGTCTTCTTCATGGTTGTCTCCTCCTGCGTTGATATTTTTTTGTTGCCAGACTACTTCACAGCTCTTTTTGCCGCCGGGCCGCCCCAAGGCAAGAAGCGCCCCCTCGGGGGGCAGCAAGCACGCAACGCGTGCGCGGCGTGGGGGCTCTTTTTGCCGCCGGGCCGCCCCAAGGCAAAAAGCGCCCCCTCGGGGGGCAGCAAGCACGCAACGTGTGCGCAGCGTGGGGGCCCTTTTTGCCGCCGGGCCGCCCCAAGGCAAAAAGCGCCCCCTCGGGGGGCAGCAAGCACGCAACGCGTGCGCGGCGTGGGGCCGTCCTCATACTAGGCAGTTTTCCACTTTCCAGCCATACAACCACTGCAACGCGTCATAGAACTGGGACTGGCTCCTGCCGGTCCACAGCATATTGCGCACCGTGCGCTCCACGCCCCGTGCATGATAGAGCCTGCCCATCTCCCGAGTGGACCAGACCACGCGCGCGCTGCGCGGGATGCGGACCGATTCGTACAGCCGGAAGGCCGCTTCCAGGTCGTGCTCGCAACGCCGCACGGCCTCGCCCAGCGTCACCGCGTCTTCCAGCGCCATGCAGGCGCCCTGGGCCATGTATTGCGTCATGGGATGGGCGGCGTCGCCCAGGATGGTGACGCCGCCCTGGCCCCAGCGTTCCACGGGCTCGCGGTCGGCGGTGGCCCAGCGCTTCCAGGAGGTGGGGCGGTCGAGCATCTGGTGGGGGCGCGGGTGGATGCCCTCGAAATAGGAGAGCACTTCCTCCTTGCTGCCCTCGCGCACGCCCCATTCCTCCTGTTCGCGGCTATGGAAAGTCACCACGAGGTTGTATTGCTGGCCGCCGCGCAAGGGGTAGTGCACCAGATGGCAGTGCGGGCCGGCCCACAGCACGGGCGCGTTGATGCGCAGTTCCTCGGGCATGTTCTCGCGCTCGACCACGGCGCGGTACACGACGTGCCCGGTCACCCGCGCAGGGTCGCCCACCAGGCGTTCGCGGATCACGGACTTCACGCCGTCGGCGCCGACCACCGCATCGGCGCGGTATCGGTTGCCCTGCGTGTCCGTCACTTCCACGCCCCGGCCGTCCTGCGACATGCCGGCGATCTGCGTGGAGGTGCGGAAGCTGATCAGCGGATTCTGCTGCACCGCTTCGAGAATGGACAGGTGGATGTCGGCGCGGTGGATGACGGCATAGGGTCCGCCGAAACGCTGGCGGAACGCCTCGCCGGTATCGATGCGCACGACTTCGCGGGCGTCCACCGCGTCCATCATGATGATGTGGTCGGTGAACACGGCGCGCCCGCGCGCGGCCGGGCCCACGCCCAGCGCGTCCAGCGCCGCGAAGGCATTGGGGCCGAGCTGGATGCCGGCGCCGATCTCGCCGATGTGCGCGGCCTGCTCCAGCAGCTGCACCGCGATCCCCTGGCGCGTCAGCGCCAGCGCGGCGGCCAGACCGCCGATGCCGCCGCCCACCACGATGGCGGATTGGCCGGTGGGAGCCGTCGTTTTGCTTGCGTTCATGTGTGGCCTCCGCGCCGTTCAGTCCTGGCCGCCCAGGAAGGCGCCCTGCTGGCGCAACTGCGCCTGCAAGGCGGGAATCGAAACATCGGCCGGCGCGATGCCCGCGCGCAGCGCCATCGCCGACGCGGTGCCGGCCGCCTCGCCCATCACGAAGCAGCTGCCGCTCACGCGCGCGGCCGACTGGCCTTCGTGGGTCATGGACGCGCAGCGTCCGGCCACCAGCACGTTGTCCGCCACGCCCGCGCCGCGCCGCGGCACCATCATGCGGAACGGCAGCTGGTTATAGCCGCGCGATTCCGGTATGGGCGGCCAGATCCATTGCACGTCGCCGGCGGTGTGCATTTCCAGCGGCCAGCCATTGACGCCGATGCTGTCATCGAAGTCGGCGCAGCCCAGCACGTCTTCCCGGGTCAACACGGCTTCGCCGACGATGCGGCGGGTTTCGCGGATGCCCAGCTGGGGCGCGATGTCCAGCACATAGGCGTTTTCGAATCCGGGCACCTTGGCGCGCAGGAAGGCCAGGTATTCCACGATCTGGCGCCGGCCTTCGAGTTCGCCCGCCGACAGCGAGCCGGCGTCCGTGCCGTCGGCCGCGCTGCCGTCGGGGTTGGCCAGCTGGGTCACGTTGACCCGCCATTCGTAGTCGTGCTTTTGCGGGCGCACGATGGCGCCGCGCCGCGGGAACGTGAATTCCCCGCTGGCGGCGGCCTCGTCCATCAGTCGGGGGATGGTCTTCCAGGCCTCTTGCGCGCGCGCGCCGTCCACGTTGCCCACCTTGAACATCAGCGTGGGGTAGAGCATGTGGCCGTGTTCATCGCCCTTTTCGAAGGGCAGGCCGCCCCACTGGGCAATGTCGGCGTCGCCCGAGCAATCGATGAAGATCCGGGCGCGCACGGCGCGGCGGCCGGACTTGGTCTCCAGGAACAGGGCGTCCACGCGGCCGTCTTCCGCGCGCGCCAGCCCCGTGGCCAGGGCATGGAACAGCACTTGCGCGCCGCTGTCCTGGACCAGGCCGTCGGCGGCGCACTTGAAGGCCGAGATGTCGTAGGCCTGGGCGTGGATCTTGCCCAGGATCAGGTGGGGGTCGTTCAGGCCGTCCATGGCGCGCATGCGGTCCAGCAGTTCGTCGGTCATGCCGTGGACCACCTGTCGGATGTCGCCGCGGATGTTGGCGTGCAGGCCGCAGAAGTTGGACACGCCCGCCGCCGTGCCCATGCCGCCCAGGAAGCCGTAGCGCTCCACCAGCAGCACGCTGGCGCCATTGCGCGCCGCGCTGGCCGCGGCCAACAGGCCGGCGGGGCCGCCGCCCAGCACGACGACGTCGAATTCGCCGTAGAGAGGGACCTGGCGGGCGGGTTCGGTGATGACCATCTGATTCTCCTTGCTAGTGGCGGAAGGGACCGGGCCTTACTGGCCCTTGATGCCCAGCTTGCGGATCAGGGGTTCCCAGCGCTTGAGCTCGTCGTCCATGTAGGCGCGGAATTCGGCGGGCGTGCTGCCCACCGGATCCATGAACGGGGTCTGCAGCCGCTTCTTCACTTCGGGATCGCGCAGCGCCTGGATCAGCGCGTCGGACAGCTTCTTCTGGATGTCGGCCGGCACCTTGGACGAGATCACGAAGCCGATCCACGCGGAACCCTCGATGCCGGGCACGCCCACTTCGGCCAGCGTGGGGATGTCGGGCAGCAGCGACGAGCGCTTGGACGAGGTGACGGCCAGCGCCTTCAGGCGGCCGTCCTTCACCATCGGCATGACCGCGATGGGCGGCAGGGCGGCGAACTGCGTATCGCCCGACAGCAGGGAGGTCAGCGCGGCGGGCGAGGACGGGTAGGGCACGTGCGTGGCGCGCGCGCCGATCTGCTGCAGCATCAGCTCCACGGCCAGGTGCGATACCGTGCCCGCTCCCGGCGAGGGGAAGTTGTACTTGTCGGGATTCTTCTTCAGCGCCTCCAGCAGCTGGCCGATGTTGTCGATGCCGGCCGTGGCCGGCACCACCAGCACGTTGGGCTGGTGCACGGCGAGCGTCAGCGGCGAGAGATCGGTGGCGGGCGCGTAGGGCAGCTTGTCGAACAGCAGGGTGTTGTTGACCAGCGGGCCGGTGATGGAGACGCCGAAGGTATAGCCGTCGGGCTTGGCGTTGGCGATGGCGTAGGTGCCGATGTTGCCGCTGGCGCCGGGCTTGTTCTCGATCACGATGGTCTGGCCGAGGAGGGCGCCGGCCTTCTCGCCGACGATGCGCGCCACCTGGTCGGGGCTGGAGCCCGGGCCGAAGGGCACGATGGCCTTGAGCGGCTGGGCGGGCCACGCGTCGGCGTGCGCCGCGGCCAGCGGGGCGAGGGCGGCAAGCCCCAGCGCCAGCGCGCGGGACGCGATGCGGCGCGCGAACTTGCGCGCGGCGGCCGGCGTCGAGGACTTATGCATGAGTGTCTCCCAGGTCTTTCATGGCGTTGAAGTAGGTCTGCTCGTTGGCGATGAAGGCGGCGACCATCGCGCGGTAGGTGGCGTCCACCACCTGGTCCAGGTTGGCGAAGCCCCGGTCGTGGCGCTCGGCCAGCTGACGGACCTTCTCGAAGACCTGGGCCTGGCGGGCGGGCGCGCTGACCTGGAAGGCGTCGCGCTTGAAGCGCGCGGCGTCCTTCACATACATGGCGCGCTCGGCGATCAGCCGGACGATCTCGTCGTCCAGGCGGTCGATGTTGGCGCGCACGTCGGCCAGCGTGGCGCACAGCGGACGGTAGGCGGGGTCGGTGTAGGCGCGCAGCGGCGCGCCCCGGGTGTCGGGTTCCTGGTTCGTCATCGGGTGTAGTCCGGTTGCCGCGCGGGCGACGCCTGCTGGAAGGCGGGCTGCGCATTGCAGTGTTCATAAACGCGCAGCACGCGCGGGTAGGCGGAAAGATCGCAGCCCATGCGCTGGGCGTTCGCCACCTGCGGCACCAGGCAGCAGTCCGCCAAGGTCGGCGCGTCGCCGAAGCAGTAGGCGCCGTGGCCGTGGCGCGCCAGCAGCGCTTCCACGGCGGTCAGGCCTTCGCGGATCCAATGGTGGTACCAGGCGTTCTTCTGTTCGTCGCTCGCGCCCAGCACTTCCTGCAGATAGCGCAGGATGCGCATGTTGTTGACGGGGTGGATGTCGCAGGAAATGGCGTCGGACAGTTCCAGCACGCGCGCGCGCTCCAGCGTGTCCGCCGGGATCAGGCGCGGTTCGGGATGGGTGGCGTCCAGGTAGTCGATGATGGCCAGCGACTGGGATAGCCGGGTGTCGCCGTCGGTCAGCAACGGCACGCCGGCGGAAGGGTTCCGGGCCACGTAGTCCGGGGCGCGCTGCTCCTGCGTGCGCAGATTGACGGGCAGGTACTCGTAGGCCAGGCCCTTGAGCGCCAGCGCGATGCGCACGCGGTAGGAGGTGGAGCTATTGAAGAAGCTGTGGAGTTGCATAGGTCGGGTGCGGGTTGGGACCGTTGACAGTGGGCGGGATGCCGAAGGCGCGTTATTCGGCCGTGATGCCGGTGCGCGTGACGATGTCGTCCCAGCGCTGGGCGTCCTTGGCGATCAGGGCGCCGAATTCGGCGGGCTCGGAAGTCGCAGGGACCATGCCTTGGGCGTCGAACGCGGAGGCCGTGGCCGGCGTCTTCAGAATGGCGTTGATCTGCTGGTTCATGCGGTCCACGATGGCGGGCGGCGTGCCTTTCGGCGCCAGCACGCCGTACCACATGTCCACGTCGGCGCCTTGCAGGCCGGCTTCGGTCAGGGTGGGCGTGTCGGGCAATTGCGGCAGGCGCCTGGGGCTGCCGGTGGCGATCACTTTCAGCTTGCCGCCCTTGATCTGCGGCAGCGCCACGTGCACGGGCAGGAACATGTAATCCAGGCGTCCGCCCAGCATGTCGGTGACGGCGCCGGCCGTTCCCTTGTAGGGCACGTGCAGCATGGTGGTGCCGGTGCGGTCCAGGAACAGGGCCATGGAAAGGTGGTGGGGCGTGCCCACGCCGGGCGTGCCGTAGCTGAGCTTGCCCGGCGCCGCGGTGGCCGCGCGCACCACGTCCTGCACGGTGTTGGCGGGGTTGGACGGGTGCGTGACCAGCAGCAGCGAACCCCAGGAGGTCAGCCCGACCGGGGCGAAGTCCCGCTGCGGGTCGAAGCGCAGCTTGCCTTTGTACAGGCTGCTGTTCATGACGAAGGTGTTCACGGTCACCAGGAAGGTATAGCCGTCCGGCGCGGCGCGCGCCACTTTCTCGCTGCCGATGTTGCCGCTGGCGCCGGCAAGGTTCTCCACCACCACGGGCTGCCCCAGCGTCTGCGGCAGCGTGGCCGCCAACTGGCGCGCGATCAGGTCGATGCCGGTGCCCGGTGTGAAGGGCACGACGAGCGTGACGGGGCGGTCGGGCCAGGCTGCCTGGCTGGCGGCCGCCGTGAGCGCGAGGGCCGCGCCGGCCAGCACGCGTAGGAATGTGATCATGGCTAGTCTCCTGTCGAATCGCCGGTCATGCGCCGGCTTGTCCATGGCGGCGCGGTCCCGGGGGCCGCGTCCGCGTTCTGTTCGCGGCCTACACGAAGGACGACCGCGCCTTCAGCGCGGCGGGATCGAAACCCGCCACCTGCTTGTACCGTTGCGATATTCCCTCCAGTTCCTGGCGGCTGATCACGTCCTCGATCCGCGCGTAGGGCTTGTCGGCCGAACGTTCATGCACTTCGCGCAGGATGGCGTCGGGCGGATTGCTGCGGTTGGTCAGCACGACGCGGGTGGTGGCTTCGACCCGGACGCGGTCGTACTGCTGCAACGCCTCGGGCGTCAGGCCCAGGCGCTTGAGCTGGCCGGTCAGGTAGCGGGCGTCGATCACCGCCTGGCCGGCGCCGTTGGAGCCGCGCGGCACCATGGGGTGGGCGGCGTCGCCCAGCAGGGTCATGCGGCCTTGCGTCCAGGTGGGCAGCGGGTCCTGGTCCACCATGGGGTACTCCAGGATCGAATCGGCGTCCTGGATCAGGCGCGCCACGTCCAGCCAGTCGAAATGCCAATCGGCGAAGGCGGGGAAGAAATCTTCCAGCCGGCCGCCGCGGTTCCAGTCGCGCACCGCGGGTTCGGCGGCCTCGATCTCGGCCACCCAGTTCACGAGCTGATTGCCGTCGGCGTCGATGTCGTCGCGGATGGGGTAGATGACCATCTTGCCGGTGGACAGCCAGCCCGCGCGCACCATGCTGGCGCCGGACAGGAAGGGCTTGCAACGCGTCGTGCCGCGCCACATGTTCACACCGGAATAGCGCGGCGCGCCTTCCTGCGGATAGAGCTGCTTGCGCAGCACCGAATGGATGCCGTCGCAGCCCACCGCGATGCGGCCGCGCACCGGAGGCAGGGCCTGGCCGTCGCCGTCCTGGAAGCTGGCGGTGACGCTGTCGGCATCCTGGGTCACGCCGGTGCAGCGGGCGTTGACCACTACGCTGTCTTCGCCCAGGCGCTCGCGCACGGCCGCCAGCAGCGCCATTTGCAGATCGCCGCGGTGGATGGAGTATTGCGGCCAGTCGTAGCCCGCGTCGAGACCCGCGGGCTCGCCGTAGATGAATTGGCCGTGGCGCGTATAGAAAACGGACTCGCGGGTGCGCACGGCGATGGCGTCCAGCGCGGGCAGCAGCCCCAGTTCGTCGAGCTCGCGGGTGGCGTGGGGCAGCAGGTTGATCCCGACGCCCAGCGGCCGGATTTCACGCACGCTTTCGTAGACGCGGCAGGCGATGCCCGCCTGGTGCAGGCTCAGCGCCAGCACCAGGCCGCCGACGCCGGCGCCCACGATGATCACATCGGTCTCTCGTTCCATGCTCACACCATCCGCACGCTGAGCGTGCCCAGGCCGTCCACGCCGCCGACCATCCTGTCGCCGCGCACCACGGGGCCCACGCCTTCGGGCGTGCCGGTGTAGATCAGGTCGCCGGCTTCCAGGCGGAAGTAACGGGACAGGTAGGAGACGGTTTCGGCGACGGACCAGATCAGCTTGCCGATATCGCTGCGCTGCTTGTCGGCGCCGTTGACCTGCAGCCAGATGCCGGCCCGGCCGACGTCCGGCACGGACGCCGCGAGATGGAGCGGCCCGATGGGTCCGCTCTGATCGAAGGCCTTGCCCAGTTCCCAGGGGCGGCCGGCCTCGCGCATTTTCATCTGCAGGTCGCGGCGCGTCATGTCCAGGCCCACGGCGTAGCCCCAGACATGTTGCAGCGCCTGTTCGACGGGAATGTCGGCGCCGCCGCGGCCGATGGCGGCGACCAGTTCGATCTCGTAGTGCAGGTTGGCCGTTTCCGGCGGATAGGGCAGCGAAAGCGTGCTGCCCTCGGCCACGGGCACCACGGCGTCGGCGGGCTTGCAGAAGAAGAACGGCGGCTCGCGGTCGGGATCGAAGCCCATCTCCCTGGCGTGGGCGGCATAGTTGCGGCCCACGCAGTAGACGCGGCGCACGGGAAAGCGGTCCTCGCTGCCGGCCACAGGGACGGCGACGGGGGCGGCGGGATCAAAGACAAAAGACATGGATCACCCTTGGCGTGCGGGATACGCACAAAATGGAAACGGGAGTAGCCGCGGCCGGCGCGGCCGCGGGCGGCGGGTTTCAGCCGATCCGGGCTTCGCGCCAGAGGCCCAGCGCATCCTGCACCGGGCGGTCGGAATAGCTGAACAGCGTGGCGTCTTCCAGCGCGGCGAGCTCCACTGGCATCCAGGACGGCGCGACGAATACGTCGCGCGGACCGAAGTGGAACTCCTGGTCGCCGATGCGGGCGGTGCCGCGGCCTTCGACCACGCTGTAGACCGTGGAGTCGGTGCTGCGGTAGGGCTTGCCCTGGAAGCCGGCGGGCAGGAACTGCATGAAGGTCGCCATCGTCGGCATCGGATAGCCGCCGGTGGCCGGATTCAGGTAGCGCAGCTTCACGCCGTCCCAGGGGTCCAGTTCGCCGTGGCGGTAGAGCTGGTCCAGCGCCTCGCGGCTGCGTTCATACGGATAGTTGAAGATGGGCGAGGTGCCGCTGGCGGCCTGGTGGCGCACCGGCGCCATGTTGTGGCCATAGCGCGCCATGCTGTCGCCCTCGGGGCGCGTGACCGGTTGCGTGGCCGAGGGGTAGTTCTCGGCGAAGCCCGCGTCCAGGAAGCGCAGCAGCGGAATGTCCAGGCCGTCGAGCCAGACCACGGGCTCGCCGCCCTCGGCGGCTTCGGCGTTGCCGTGGTCGTGCCAGGTCCAGGACGGCGTGATGATGAAGTCGCCGGGGCGCATGGTGGTGCGCTCGCCGTTCACGGCCGTGTAGGCGCCGCGGCCCTCCACGATGAAGCGCAGCGCGGATTGCGTATGGCGGTGGCTGGGCGCGATCTCGCCGGGCAGGATCAGTTGCAGGCCGGCGTACAGGCTCTGGGTGATGCTGGCCTGCCCCGGCAGGCCGGGGTTCTCCAGGATCAGCACGCGCCGCACGGCTTCCTCGGCGCTGATGAGCGAGCCGGAGGCCATCACGTCGTCGCGGACGTCGTCGTATTTCCACAGGGCCGGCACGCAGCGCGGCGCGGGTTCGCGCGGCACCAGGTTGTGCAGCGACTCCCAGAGCGGAGCCATGTGTTTCTTGGCGATGCGCGCGTAATAGGCGGCGCGATCGGCGGCGGGGGTGTGACCGTCGGGCATGTCTGTCTCCGGATTGTCCGGCTGGCGCCGGCTTCTGCGGTTGGCCGCCGCGTGGTTCGCGGCTGGTCCTGTTCTGGAGACGATTATGCGTAAGCAGCTATGTGTTTTGAAATGAAATTATCTTATTATCCATATCAATAAGAATATACATACGAGACAAACGAGGGCCTGTATGGACTGGACTCATCGATTGCGCCTGCGCAATCTGAAAATGCTGCTCAGCCTGGCCCAGACCCGCAACATCAGCCATTCGGCGGCGATGCTCAACACCACGCAGCCGGGCCTGTCCAAGTGGCTGAAGGATCTGGAAGACGACATCGGGCTGCCGCTGTTCGAGCGCCACGCGCGCGGCCTGCGGCCGACGCCGCATGGCGACGTGCTGATCGCCCATGCCCAGCGGGTGGAGGCGCAGCTGGACCGCGCCAGCGCGGACATGGCGGCCCTGCGCGAAGGCGGCGGGGGCCGGGTGGTGATCGGCGCCTCGGGCGCATCGGCTTCCGACACCGTGCCGCTGGCGGTGATGAAGCTGCTGGCGCGCATGCCGCAGGCGCGCGTGAAGCTGGTGGAGGGCACCACCGACCTCCTGCTCGCGCAACTGGCGCAGGGCGACCTGGACATCGTGGTGGGCCGCTCCGCGCCCGAGCACCATGATCCGGCCATCCGCTTCGAGGCCCTGTACCTGGAGCCCATCCACCTCGTGGCGCGGCCCCGGCATCCTCTGTTCGCCGTGGAGCAGCCTTCCTGGCAGGACCTGCTGTCCTATCGCTGGATCCTCTGGCCCAAGGGCACGCCCATCCGCAACGCGGTGGACGCCGCCCTGGCCGCGGCCGGGCAGGCGCCGCCGCCCGATCACATCGAGTCGAACTCGGTGACCATCAACCTCACGCTGATCAACAACAGCGACATGATCGGCGTCGCCTCGCATCGCGCCGCGCTGCGCTTTTCGCAGATGCGGGCCATGCGCGTCATCCCCGTGCGGCTGTCCGGCTTCGGCTCGGTGGCCATGTATTGGCGCGAGGACCCCTTCCGCCCCGTGGCGGTGCAGGAAGCCATGGCGGCCCTGCGCAACACGGTTGCGGAGCATGCTCCCGGCGCGGCGAGGGTGTGATGGACACGCGGCGCGCGGGCTTGAACGCGCTGATCGCGCAATGCCGCAAGCTGGAGGATGCGCTGCCGGGGCAGGACGACTCGCCCGCGTCGGCGGCGATGCACCGCTTCGTGGCGGCCGTGGACGCGCGCCGCGCGCCGCCCGGCATGTGGTCGCCCCTGGTGCTCGCCGTGCTGGTGATGGCGGGCGGGCTGGGAGTGGGGATCGGGGTGCTGGACCTGCTGCGGCACGGCGCCGGATCGGCGCTGGCGGCCTTCGCGCTGGTGGTGGTCTGCGCGGGCATGGCGCTGGCCCTGGCGATCGGCGTGGTGTCGTTCATGGGCGGGCACGCCTTCGGGCTGGTGGTGCTGAAGCGGCTGGCCCTGGGCCTGATCGCCGCCGGCATCCTGGGCGGGATCGCCTGGACCCAGGGCGACATGCGGGCGGTCGGATCCGTGGTGGCGCTGCTGGGCGGGCTGGGCGCCTGGCTGGTGCTCAACAGCAACGCCTTCTACGTGTACGCCGGCTACCAGATGGCGCGGCGCTACATGGATCGCAAGAAGGGGGCCTGATCCGCGCGCGGACCGCCCCCCCCCTGGCCCGCTTACTTCGTCGCGACCTGCTCCGGCGGCACGGGGTTTTCCCAGCCGCCGCCGATCGCGCGGATCAGGCCCACCGCCGAGCGCGCCTGCTCGCCGCTGAGCTGCACGGCCACGCGCTGTTGCAGCAGCACGCTGCGGTCGGCCTCGATCACGTCGAGATAGCTGATGGAGCCTTCGCGGTACTGCGTGTGCGACAGCTTGGCGGCCCGGGCGGCCGATTCGACGGCGGCGTCCTGGGCGCGCGTCTGGTCGGCCAGGATGCGCAGGTTGGCCAGGTTGTCCTCCACTTCGCGGAAGGCGTTCAGCACGGTCTGGCGGTAGGTGGCGACGTCTTCCTCATAGACGGCGCGGGCCCGGTCCAGGCCGGCCTGGCGGCGGCCGCCGTCGAAGATGGGCATGGACAGGGCGGCGCCCACCAGCGGACCCAGCAGGAAGGTGCGGCTGGACCACTGGAACAGGTTGCCCAGGTCCGACGACTCGTAGCCGAAGGCGCCGGTGATGTCCAGGCGCGGGAAGAACGCGGACTTGGCCGCGCCCACGCGGGCATTGGCGGCGGCCATCGCGCGCTCGGCCGCGGCGATGTCGGGACGGCGCTCCAGCAGCGCGGACGGCAGCCCCGCGGGGATGGACAGCGCCACCTTCTCGATCGGCACCGGCGGCATCGAGAACTCCGACGGCGCGCGGCCCAGCAGCACCGCGAGGGCGTGCTCGGACGCGGCGCGGCGGCGGTCGATGCCCAGCGCTTCCGATTGCGCGCTGGCCAGTTCCGTCTTGGCGCGGGCCAGGTCCAGCTCGCTGATGTCGCCGGCGTCGTAGCGGCGCTGGATCAGTTGCAGCGTGTCCATGCGCAGCTTGACCGTCTGGCGGTAGAGCTGCGATTCGGCGTCCTGCTCGCGGACCAGGAAGTAGGTCGTGGCGACGTCGGCCTGCAGGGCCAGCAGCACCGAGCGGTAGAGCGCTTCGCTTTGCTGGGCGTCGGCCGAGGCCGCGTCGTAGGTCGAGGCCACGCGGCCGAACAGGTCGGCCTCGTACGACACCATGCCTTGCGCGCGCCAGGTGGTGACGGGGCTGGTGGACGTGCCGTCCGGCAGTCCTTGCGACACGGCGGACGGGCGCTGGCGGTTGGGGCCGAAGGCGGCGTCCAGGGTGGGGAAGAAGCCGGAGCGGGCCTCGCGCTGCAGCGCGCGCGCCTGGGTCAGGCGGGCGGCGGCGGCCTGCAGGTTCTGGTTGGCCTGCTGCGCCTCGTCTTCCAGCCGGTTCAGGCCTTCGTCGTTGAACACCTTCCACCAGGCGCCGCGCAGCGCCTCTTCCGACGGCTCGGCGGGCTTCCAGGTGCCGGCTTCGGAGGCGGGCAGGGCGGCTTCCTTGTAGGCCGCGGGCACCGCGGCCGAAGGCCGTTCGTAGGTCGGTCCCACCGCGCAGCCGGCCAGCACGAGCAGGATGGCTAGCAGGGCGGAACCGCGGGTCAGTCTTTGGATCATGATGGTTATTCTCTCGGTGGCGCGTCCCGCCGCGGGGGGCGGGACGCGCTGGCTAGGCTCTCGGTTGGCCGGCTCAGGCGTTGTGCTGGGGAGCGGGCGGCGCGTGCGGGTCCAGGTGCGGCACGCAGACGGGGGCCTCGTGCGGCGCGGCGGAGTGCAGCTTCTTGCCGCCCAGCGAACGCAGCAGCACGTAGAACACCGGCGTCAGGAACAGGCCGAACAGCGTCACGCCCAGCATGCCGAAGAACACGGCGACCCCCATGGCATGGCGCATTTCGGAACCCGCGCCCGAGGACAGCACCAGCGGCACCACGCCCATGATGAACGCGATGGACGTCATCAGGATGGGGCGCAGGCGCAGGCGGCTGGCCTCGATGGCGGCTTCCAGCGGCGTGCGGCCGTTCATTTCCAGCTCGCGGGCGAATTCCACGATCAGGATCGCGTTCTTCGCCGACAGCCCCACCAGCACCATCAGGCCGATCTGGGTGAAGATGTTGTTGTCGTTGCCGGTCAGGTACACGCCGGCCAGCGCGGCCAGGATGCTCATCGGCACGATCAGGATCACGGCCAGCGGCAGCGTCAGGCTTTCATACAGCGCGGCCAGCACCAGGAACACCAGCAGCACGCTGATCGGGAACACCCACAGGCCGGCGTTGCCCGCCAGGATCTGCTGGTAGGTCAGGTCCGTCCATTCCATCTTCATGCCGCGCGGCAGGGTCTCGGCGGCCACGCGTTCGGCCGCGGCCTGCGCCTGGTCGGAGGAATAGCCCGGGGCCGGGCCGCCGTTGATGTCGGCGGCGGTATAGCCGTTGTAGCGCACCACCATCTCCGGGCCGAAGGTCTGCTTGACCGTGACCAGCGAGGACAGCGGCACCATGTCGCCGGCGGCATTGCGGGTCTTGAGTTGCAGGATGTCGTCGGCGTGGGCCCGGAACGGCGCGTCGGCCTGCGCGCGCACCTGGAAGACGCGGCCGAAGCGGTTGAAGTCGTTCACGTACATCGAGCCCAGATAGATCTGCATGGTGTCGAACACTTCCGTCACCGGCACGCCCAGCTGCTTGGCCTTTACGCGGTCCAGGTCCACGTCGAGCTGCGGCACGTTGATCTCGTAGCTGGAGAAGGCCGGGCCGAGCTCGGGCGTCTGGCGGGCCTTGGCCAGGAAGGCGGCCTTGGCGCGGTCCAATTCCGCGTATCCGGCCGCGCCGCGGTCCTCGATCTGGAACTTGAAGCCGCCGAGCGTACCCAGGCCCATCACCGGCGGAGGGGGGAACACCGCGATGAACGAGTCCTGGATCGCCGCGAACTTCTGGTTCAGCGAGGCCGCGATGGCATTGCCCGACAGTGCGGCGCTCTTGCGCTCGTTGAAGGGCTTGAGCATCACGAACACGATGCCGGCGCTGGAACTGTTGGTGAAGCCGTTGATCGACAGGCCCGGGAACGCGATGGCGCTCTGCACGCCGGGTTCCTTCAGGGCGATGTCGCTCATGCGGCGGATCACGGCGTCGGTGCGGTCCAGCGAGGCGCCGTTGGGCAGCTGCGTGAAGCCGATCAGGTACTGCTTGTCCTGCGCCGGCACGAAGCCGCCGGGCACGAGGTAGGAGATGCCGACGGTGGCGGCCACCAGCACGGCGTACACGCCCATGGCGCCGGCCTTGCGGCGGATCACGCTGGACACGCCCGTGCCGTAGGACTCGGAGGCGCGGCCGAACATCGTGTTGAACCAGTTGAAGAAGCGGCCGAAGACGCGGTTCATGCCGCGGGTCAGCCAGTCGGGCTTGTCGTGATGGCTCTTGAGCAGGATGGCGGACAGGGCCGGCGACAGGGTCAGCGAGTTGAAGGCCGAGATCACCGTCGAAATGGCGATGGTCATGGCGAACTGCTTGTAGAACTGCCCGGTCAGGCCGGTCATGAAGGCCAGCGGCACGAACACCGCGCACAGCGTGAGCGCGATGGCGATGATGGGGCCGCTCACTTCGCGCATGGCGCGGTAGGTCGCGTCGCGCGGACTGAGCCCGGCCGCGATGTTGCGTTCCACGTTCTCCACCACCACGATGGCGTCGTCCACCACGATGCCGATGGCCAGCACCATGCCGAACAGCGACAGCGCGTTGATGGAGTAGCCGAAGATCAGCAGCAGGGCGAAGGTCCCCACGATGGACACCGGCACCGCCAGCAGCGGGATGATGGACGCGCGCCAGGTCTGCAGGAACAGGATCACCACCAGCACCACCAGCGCGATCGCTTCCAGCAGCGTATGCACGACCGCCTCGATACTGGCGCTGACGAACTGCGTGGGGTCGTATTCGATGCGGTATTCCACGCCCGGCGGGAAATCCTGCGACAGCTCGGCCATGGCCGCGCGCACCTTGGTGGAGACGTCCAGCGCGTTGGCGCCGGGCGACTGCATGATGCCCATGCCCACCGCCTGCTTGTTGTCCAGCAGCGAGCGCAGTCCGTATTCCTGGGCGTCCAGCTCCACGCGGGCGACGTCGGACAGGTGGGTCACGGCGCCGTCGGGCGAGGTCTTCAGGATGATGTCGCGGAACTCTTCCTCGGTCTGAAGGCGGCCGCGCGCGTTCACGTTCAGCTGCAACGGCACGTCGCCCAGCGTGGGCGAGGCGCCGATCACGCCGGCGGCCACCTGCACGTTCTGCTCGCGGATGGCGGCCACCACTTCGCCGGCCGTCATGCCGCGCTGGGCCACTTTCTGCGGATCCAGCCAGACGCGCATCGAATAGTTGCCCGAGCCCCATACCGTCACTTCGCCCACGCCCGAGATGCGGGCCAGGCGATCCTTGACGTTCAGGATGGCGTAGTTGCGCAGGTAGGTGATGTCGTAGCGGTCGTTGGGCGAGATCAGGTGCACCACCAGCGTCAGCGTGGGCGAGCTCTTGGCCGTTGTGACGCCCAGGCGCTGCACGTCCGGCGGCAGGCGCGGTAGCGCCTGCGACACGCGGTTCTGCACCAGCTGCTGCGCCTTGTCCGGGTCCACGCCCAGCTTGAAGTTCACCGTCAGCGTCAGGTTGCCGTCGCTATTGGCCTGCGACTGCATGTACAGCATGTCCTCGACGCCGTTGATGGATTCCTCCAGCGGCGAAGCGACGGTTTCGGCGATGACCTTGGGGTTCGCGCCGGGATACTGCGCGCGCACGACCACGGACGGCGGCACCACTTCCGGGTACTCGGAAATGGGCAGCTGGAACATGGCCAGGATGCCGGCCAGCAGCACCAGTATGGATAGCACGCCGGCGAAGATCGGCCGGTCGATGAAGAATTTCGAGATATTCATGGACGTTCTCGTTGCGCCTTATGGTTCGGGCCGGCTCAGTTGAGGGCGGCCGAGGCGGTCTTGACCGGGTTGCGCTGCGCGGCAACCATGGGGACGACGGTGGGGGCCACGGGGTCGCCCGGGCGGATGCGCTGCAGCCCGTTGACGACGATGCGCTCGCCGGCTTCGAGTCCGGAATCGACCACGCGCAGGCCGTCCTGGTTGGCGCCGAGCCTCACCTGGCGGTAGACGGCATGGTTCTTGTCGTCCAGCACCAGCACGTAGCGCTTGTCCTGGTCGGTGCCGATGGCGCGTTCGTCGATCAGCACGGCGTTGCGGGGCTCGCTGCCGCCGAGGCGGACGCGGGCGTACAGCCCGGGCAGCAGCAGGCCGTCGGCGTTGTCGAACTCGGCGCGCACGCGGATGGTGCCGGAGGTGGCGTCCAGGCGGTTGTCGACCGACTGCACGACGCCGCTGCGGGAATAGCCTTCCTCGTTGGCCAGGCCCAGCTCCACCGGCACGGCGCCGCTGCGGCCGTTGCGGACCGGATTCACGTAGCGCAGGAAGGTCTGCTCGTCCACGTCGAACGAGGCGTACATCTTCGACACCGAGACCAGGGTGGTCAGCGGCACGGACGCGGCGCCGGCCGCCACCACGTTGCCCACCGTGACTTCCGCGCGCGACACGCGGCCGGCGACGGGCGCCTCGATGCGCGTGTAGCCCAGGTTGAGCTTGGCGTAGTCCAGCGCGGCCTGCGCGCCCTGCAGATTGGCGGCCGCCTCGCGCGCCGCGTTCTGCTTTTCTTCGAAGTCGCGGCGGGCGATGGCGTTGTCGGTCAGCAGCCGCTGGCCGCGGGCCAGTTCGCTGGCGGTGTAGGACGCGCGGGCCCGGGCGGCGGTCAGCGCGGCGGCGGCGCGGTCGACCTCGGCGGCGTAGGGGCGCGGGTCGATGGTGAAGAGCACGTCGCCCTTCTTGACGATGCTGCCGTCCTGGAAATGCACGGCCGTCAGGGTGCCGGACACCAGCGGGCGGATATCGACGCGGTCGATGGCTTCCAGGCGGCCGGAGTAGCGCTGCCAGTCCACGATGGTTTTGTTCAATACCTCGGCCACTTCCACCGGCGTCGCCGCGGGGGCGGTCTGCGCCTGGGCGGCGTTGGCCCCGGCGGGGGCGCGGAAGAGGGCATAACCGCCGCCGGCCGCGATGACGGCTGCGAAAACGGCGAGCACAGCAATACGATGACGCGAAACCATGATGTTTCCTTGAGTGATGTCGGGACGGAAGCGCGCTTGCCCCGAGCCTGGGGGCGGGAGGCGGCAACGGCGGTCCGGGGATGCCAGTCCTCAGGATCCGGTTGTTATGCTGCGTTGCAGCATGAGGCGCTGTCGCGCTGTCGAGGCAAAGGCGCCTTGGCGGGGCGGGTCTTCGCGGTGACCGGAATCTGAGGGTTGACATGCCCTGTCGGAGGCGCCTGGCGGCAAGGGCACTTCAAGATGGTTTGCATTCTGAGTGTTTTACGGGGGCGGATAAACCCATGTGTTTCGGCAACAATAGTCGGTCAGATCGACTAATCGGCGGCGAAATCGGGTTATGCTCCTTTCACCCCGACTTATTTGCCCCAAGGACACCGTCGCCATGGACCGTTTTCAGGCTATGCAGGTGTTTGTGCGCGTCGTGGATGCCAACAGCTTCACCCGGGCGGCCGACAGCCTCTCGCTTCCGCGCACCACCGTCACCACCATCATCCAGAATCTCGAACGCCTGCTGGGCGTGCGTCTGCTCAACCGCACCACGCGCCGCATCGGCCTGACGCCGGACGGCGCCGGGTACTACCAGCATTGCGTGCGCATCCTGGCCGACGTAGAGGAAACCGAGGCGTGCTTCCAGGAAGCGGCCCTGCGCCTGAAGGGCCGGCTGCGCATCGACGTGCCCACCAGCATCGGGCGGCTGATCCTGATCCCCGCATTGTGTGATTTCCACGACAAATACCCGGACGTGGAACTGGTGCTGGGCCTGGGAGACCGTCCGGTCGACATGGTGCAGGAGGCCGTGGATTGCGTGATCCGCGCCGGCGACCTGGAAGACTCCAGCCTGGTCGCGCGCCGCATCGGCACCTTGCAGACCGTCACCTGCGCCGCGCCTGCTTACGTGGCGCGCCACGGCTTGCCGCAGACCATCGAAGCCCTGCGCGATCACCATGCGGTGCACTATTTCTCCAGCCGCACCGGCCGCAACTGCGCCTGGGACTTCAACGTCGACGGCAAGCACCAGGAAGTCGACATGCAGGGGGCGGTGGCGGTGAACGAGGCCGGCGCCTACCTGGATTGCGGGCTCAAGGGCTTCGGCCTGATCCAGGTGCCCCGCTATATGGCGCTGCCCCACCTGCAATCGGGCGAGCTGATCGAAGTGCTGCCCCAGTGGAAGCCCAGCGCCACGGCGATCTCCGTGCTGTATCCGCAGAGCCGGCAGCTGTCGCCCAAGGTGCGCGCCTTCACCGACTGGGTGGCGGAACTGTTCGCGGGCTGCCCGCTGCTGAGCGGGCGCGACGAGACCGATCCGGCCGCCGCCCACTGCGGCGTCTATGCGCGCAGCCAGGGCACGCTGGCCGCCAGCCTGCCCAGCCCGACCCTGCCCGCCGTGCCGGCGCGCCGCCGCAGCGCGCGCGAAGAGGCCGCCGAATACGCGCTTTGATCGGGGACGGGGCGGCGGAAAATTTTTTCCGCCGCCCTGGGTAACACGGGAAACCCCGTAGTAAATACAATCCTTGCGTCCCTCGTATTGCGCGAAACGTCTGTATAGTCCGACAGTTAAAGCCTTACAACGCACTTACTGTCGATCCGCTCTATGCAGCCTGTACTACCCGCCTACCTGATCGCCCGTTGGCTTTTGTTGCTCGTGTTGTTGGCGGGGGTGTATTTCCTTAGCGGCTTCCTGGTCCCCGCCCTGGCGGCGCTGATCATCGGCCTGGCCAGTTGGCCCCTGTACCAACGACTGCTTGCCCGCTGCGGCGGCCGCAACGCGCTTGCCGCCTCGCTGGCCCTGCTGGTGGTGATCGTCGTGCTGATCGTGCCGATGTCGCTGGCGCTGTCCTACGCCATCAAGGAAGCCAGCGCCTTCTTCGCCTGGGCCATCGCGGCCAACCGCCATGGCGTGGCCGTGCCAAACTGGATTACGTCGATGCCGGTGGTGGGCGAACGCCTGGGCCAGTACTGGGAGTCCTATATCGGGCAGCCCCACGCGCTGGGCGCGCTGGTGGAGGCCGTCAGCGGCGAGCACCTGGGCAACATCTACCGCATGGTCCTGGCGGCCACGGGCAATGTGTTCCAGCTGCTGCTGACCGTGCTGTTCATGCTGATCACGCTGTTCTTCGTCTACAAGGACGGCATCCGCATGGTGGCCCAGCTGGACGTGCTGGGCGAACGCATCCTGCCCGCGCGCTGGCAGCGCTTCTCGCGCGTGGTGCCGGCCACCATCAACTCCACCGTCACCGGCATGGGCCTGATCGCGCTGGGCGAGGGCGTGGTGCTGGGGATCGCCTACTGGGTGGCGGGCGTGCCGTCGCCGGTGCTGCTGGGCGTGGTCACGGGCTTCATGGCCCTGATACCGGGCGGCGCGCCGCTGTCGTTCACCCTGGTGTCGCTGTACCTGGTGGGCTCGGGCCACCTGGTGGCGGGCATCGCCCTGATGGTGTGGGGCAGCGTGGAGCTCTTCATCGTCGACAAGACGCTGCGCCCGCGCCTGGTGGGAGGCCCCGTCAAGTTGCCGTTCCTGCCCACCTTCTTCGGGCTGGTGGGAGGCGTGAAGACCATGGGCATCGTCGGCCTGTTCGTCGGCCCCGTGTTGATGGCCCTGCTGGTGGCGGTCTGGCGCGAGTGGGTGCACCACGAAGTCCAGGAGCGCGACGCCGCCCGGCTGAATCCGCCGACGCTCTGACGCCGGGCCGGCCGGCGGTTTTGGTAATCTAGCCATCCCCGCGTATGCCGGCGCCTGGCCGGCGCGCGCCTGCGCCACGTGCAGACGCTTTGCAGCTTACGCCGCGGGGTGTGAGGATCGAGATGTCCGGGTTACTGCTTGATGATCAGATAGCCGTCCTGCGCGAGCAGGGATTCGTGGTGCTGCGCCAGTTCGCGGACCCGGAACGGGTGGCGGCGCTGCGCGCCCTGGCCGAACGCCACCTGCGCGAACACGTGGCGCCCATCGAATACGAAGCCGACCTGCGCTATCCCGGCGCGCCGGAGTCCCGCGCCGCCGAGGGCGGCCTCACGGTCAGGCGCCTGCTGGGCGCATACGCCCGCGACCCGCTGTTCGCCCAATGGGCCACGGACCCGCGCATCGGGCAGTGGCTGGCGCGCTACTTCGGCGAGACGCCGGTGCTGTCCACCGTGCACCACAATTGCGTCATGACCAAGCATCCCGCCTACGGCAGCCTGACGGGCTGGCACCAGGACATCCGCTATTGGTCGTTTTCCGATACCGACCTGGTGTCCTGTTGGCTGGCGCTGGGATCGGAGACGCCGGCCAACGGCGGGCTGTCCTTCATCCCGGGCTCGCACGCGGCCGCCTACCGGCCCGAACAATTCGACGCGCAGAAATTCTTCCGCGACGACGCGCCCGAGAATGCCGAATGGATCGCCCGCGCGGTCAGCCCCGAACTGCAGGCGGGCGACGTGGTGTTCTTCCATTGCCGCACCCTGCACGCGGCGCCGGGCAACAGCAGCGACCGCGTGAAGTTGTCGGTGGTGCATACCTACCACCCGCAATCCTGCCACCCCGTGCCGGGCACCCGCTCCGCGTCGCAACCGGGCGTACCCTTGGAGTAGCCGGCGGGGCCAGCCAAATCGATTGGTATCTGCTATTAATAATTGAATTACAATTAATATCAGCGCACTGCGCATGGTTGGGCCGGCCTCGTCCCGCCATGCGCCGTTTTCCGCGCCGCATCCCAGAACTCGAAAAGGCTGTTTCCTGTGCGCACTCCACCCCTCGCCGACACGGAAAAAACGCAGGCGACGACCGAGACCCGGTCTTCGCTCTTCGTAGGCTCCACCGAAAAGGCCTTCCAGGTCCTGCACGCGTTCGATGGCCCCAAGCGCCACATGACCCTGGCGGACATCGCCCGCGCCTCCGGCCTGGACCGCAGCGCCACGCAGCGCCTGGTCTACACGCTGGAAACGCTGGGCTACCTGCGCCGCATCCCCGACACCCGCAACTACGGGCTGACGCCGAAGGTGCTGCAGTTTTCGTACAACTACGTGCGCGCCAACGAACTCATCGACAAGGCCTCGCCCTATCTGCTGGACATCAGCCGCACGCTCGGCGAAACCACCAACCTGCAGGAACTGGACGGCCACGAGATCGTCTTCGTGGCGCGCTTCCCCGGCCATCACCTGGTCAACGTCGACATTGCCGTGGGCAGCCGGCTTCCCGCCTATTTCACGGCCTCGGGCACCGCGATCCTGTCGCGCCTGTCCGACGAGCAGCGCCGCGAAATCCTGGCGCAGACGCGGCTGGAGGCGATCACGCCCTATACCGAGATCAACCCGGAAAAACTGCTGGAACGCGTCCGGCGCGTGGCGGAGAAGGGCTACGCGATCATCGTGAACGAGACGGTGCTGGGCGACATCTCTGTCGCGGCGCCGGTCATCGACCATCGGGGGCTGGCGGTGGCCGCGATCAATATTGCGGTGCCGACGACGCGGTGGACGGTGGCGAGGGTCGAGGCCGAGTTGGCGCCGCATGTGCAGGTGGCGGCGACTTCGATTTCGAAGTCGAAGTTTTCGGGGTATTCGAGGTAGGGGTTCGCCCGTCGTCGCGGACGCCACGGCCGCTCGCGCCCCTGGCATACGCGGGTTTAGGCGTCGAAACGGTGATCCGTAGGATGGGTGTAGCGCGAGATCGCCGGCACAGGAACACCGGCGCCAAGCGCGCGTAACCCATCACCGCAACGCACACATCCATGATGGGTTACGTGCGATGAACGCCCGTGTTCGCGGGTAGACCCGGACGCACTTCACCCATCCTACGCGTTACATCGACGCAAGAGGCCGTAAACCCCCAAAGGCCCCGCGCGGCCGGCCCGGGGGGCGGGCGTTTCAAGGACCAGCCCATCGCCCCAAGGAACGACCGCTCTCGCCCTTAAGCAACCCCTTCAAACTCCCGGAGCAAAGGAACCAGCTCCGCCCGTAACGCAGCCTGCAATCCGTCGGCGGGCGCCACCAGCGGATCCAGCACCTCGGGCGCATCCACGCCGATCAAATCCATCACCGACTTCATCGGTCCCGGATTCGTCTCCGCGAACGCCAGGTTCATCAAGGGAATCAGGCGGCGATGAAGTTCCATCGATTCCCGCGTGCGTCCCTCGGACGCCAGCTCGTAGACCTTGCGCCAGGCCGTGGGCAGCAGGCTGGCCGTCACCACGATGCCGCCGCGCGCGCCGGCGGCCAGGTGCACGGGCAGCAGCGTGTCTTCGCCGCTGAACACTGCGAAAGAGTCGTCCACGCCCGCCACGGTGCGCAGGAAATGGTACATGTCCGTGTTGCACGCCTTCATGCCGATGATGTTCTCGTGGCGCGAGAGTTCGTGCAGCACCTCGGGCGCGATCGCGATGCGGGTGCGGTACGGAATTTCGTAAATCATCACGGGCAGGGGCGAGGCGTCGGCATAGCGCAGGAAATACTCGCGGATGCCGGCCTGCGTGGGCGTGGTGTAGTAGGGGGTCAGCACCATCAGCGCGTCGGCGCCGGCGTCGGCGAACTCCTGGCCGGCCTGGAGCGCGTCGTGGAAGCCGGGGTCCAGCACGCCGGGGATCACCGGCACGCGGCCCTGCACCGCGTCCACCGTCAGCTTGCACATGCGGATGCGCTCGGCGCGCGCCAGGGCGCCGTACTCGCCGGTGCCGCCCAGCGGCACGATGCCGTCGATGCCCTGCTTGAGCAGGTAGGCGATCAGGGCCTGCGCGGCCGGGACATTGATGCTGTCGTCGGCGTTGACGGGGGTGGGAATGGCGGGAAAGACTCCGCGCAGTTGGGTTGCGTTCAACATGAAACGTATCCTATGAGGTGAAACGGGCGCGGATCAGCCGGCCAGGCTGCGGCGGCGCAGCCGGTCAGCCAGCCAGATCAGCGCGGCAATGAAGAGAAAAAGGCAGGTGGAGACGGCCGCGATCACCGGAGAGATCTGCAAGGTCACCTCGTCCCAGAACTGCTTGGGTAGCGTGGCGTTCAGGCCGCCCGACGCGAACAGCGCGATGGTCAGCTCGTCGAACGACGTGGCGAACGCGAACAGGAACGACGACATCAGCCCCGCGCCCAGGATCGGGAACGTCACGAAGCGCAGCGTGGCCCATGGGCTCGCGCCCAGGCTTTGCGCGGCCAGGTCCAGGCGCGTGTCGTAGTTGCGCAGCACCGCCATCATGGTGATCACCACGTACGGAACGGCCACCACCGTGTGCGCCAGGATCAGGCCGATGGTCGAGCCGACCAGGCCCACGCGGGCGAAGAAATAGAACATGCCCACGGCGATGATCATGCGCGGCACCACGATGGGCGACAGCACGAAGGCCAGCATGGCCGACTTGCCGCGCATGTTGGCGCGCACCAGCAAGAAGGCGGCCGGCGTGCCGATGAGCATGGCCAGCAGCCCCGTGCCCACGCCCACGATGAGCGAGCGCGTGATCGCCTGCATCCACACGGGCGAGGTGAACATCTGCTCGTACCATTGCAGCGAGAAGCCCTTGGGCGGCCAGGTCAGGCCCGAGCCGGAATCGAACGACAGCGGGATCATCAGGAAAGCGGGCGCGGAGAGGAAAGCCAGCACCAGCAGCACGATCCACCACAGCGTGCGCGATTGCCCGGTGCCCGACACCGAGCGCCGCAGGCGCTTGGGCAGCAGGCCGAACAGCCGGTCCGAGATCTCGGCCAACGTCGTCAGCACGGCGTCGCCGACGCGGCGGCCCAGGCCTTCCCGGCCCGATGCCCGCACCCGGGTGGAGGCGGCGCCCGTCATCGTGGACAGCCCCAGCACCTTGTCGTAGATCGCGAACACCACCAGCACCACGACCAGCAGCAGCACCGACACGGCGCCGGCGAACTCCCAGTTCATGGTCTGCTGGACCTGGTCGATGATGATCTGCGTGATCATCGTTTCCTTGCGCCCGCCCAGCAGCGCGGGCGTGATGAAGAAGCCGATGGCGGTCACGAACACCATGATGGCGGCGGCCGCCACGCCCGGCATCGACAAGGGGAAATAGATCTTCCAGAAGGCCGTGCCGGGACGCGCGCCCAGGGTGGAGGCGGCCCGCGGCAGGTTGCGGTCGATGTTCTCCATGACCGACAGCATCGTCAGCACCGCCAGCGGCATCAGCGCGTGCACCATGCCCACCAGCACGCTGCCGAAGTTGTAGAGCAGGTTGGCGGGCGCATCCAGGATGCCCAGCGCCTGCAGCAGCTGGTTGACCACGCCATTGCGGCCCAGCAGCACCACCCAGGCGAAGGTCCGCACCAGGAAGCTGGTCCAGAACGACAGCAGCACCCAGAACAGGAGCGAGGTCTTGCGGCGGGCCGAGAGGCTGGAGATCAGATAGGCCACCGGGTAGCCGGCGACCACCGAGAAGAACGTCGTCCACAGCGAGATCTTCAGCGTGATCAGCAGCACGTTCACGTACACGGACGATTCGAACAGCCGGTGATACTGCGTCAGCGAGAAACCCTGTTCGCCGAACACGCTCAACAGCAGCAGCTGGCCCACGGGGTAGATGAGCAGCACCAGCAGCAGCGCCACCAGGGGCGCCGCCATCAGGAAATGGCGGCGCCCCTGGCTCATGCGCTTGCGGGGAGGGGCGAGAGTCGTCATGCGCTTACTCCGGAATGGCGACGGCGTCGGCGGCCTGCCAGCTGACCGACAGGGATTGGCCGATGGCGTAGTGCTCGGCCTGGCGCTGCGTGGGGTAGGCGACCACGATGGGCTCGGCGTCCGCCACGCCCGTATCCAGGTAGAGCTTGGTCAGGCTGCCGGTGACCATCACGTCCAGCAGCTTGCCCGTCAGAGACGGGCCGGCTTCGCGGGCCGCTTCGACGCGCAGGTTCTGCGGGCGCAACATCAGCGTGACCTTCTGGCCGGCGCGCACGGGGGCGCCGTTGGACAGGGCCTGCCCGGTCACGCCCTGGCGCTCCAGCCCGACCGTGAGCGTCTCGCCGTCGACCGAGGAAACCACGCCGCGCAGCAGATTGGATTCGCCCAGGAAATCGGCCACGAACAGGGTGCGCGGGCGGAAGTACAGATCCGCCGGCGTGCCCAGCTGTTCGATCGCGCCGCCGTTCATCAGGCAGATGCGGTCGGACATGGTCATCGCCTCTTCCTGGTCGTGGGTCACGTAGACGATGGTGGTGCCCAGCTCGCGGTGGATGCGCTTGATCTCCAGCTGCATCTGGTCGCGCAGCTTCTTGTCCAGCGCGCCCAGCGGCTCGTCCATGAGGATGATCGCGGGGCGGTAGACCATGCAGCGGGCAAGCGCGATGCGCTGCTGCTGGCCCCCGGACAGCTCGCGCGGCAGCCGCGCCGCCACGTGGGGCAGGCGCACCATCTCCAGGGCCTCCATCGCGCGGCGGCGGGCCTCGGCCGCCGGCACCTTGCGCATCTTCAGCGGGAACGCGATGTTCTCTTCGATGCTCATGTGCGGAAACAGCGCGTAGTTCTGGAACACCATGCCGATGTCGCGCTCGTAAGGCGCGCCGTAGGTCACGTCCGCGCCGTCGATCAGCACGCGGCCTTCGTCGGGTTGGGCCAGCCCGGCGATCAGGCTCAGCAGGGTGGTCTTGCCCGAGCCGGAGGGGCCCAGAAGGGTCAGGAATTCGCCGCGGGCGACGTCCAGGTGCGTGGGCGCCAGCGCGACGAAGTCGCCGTAGCGTTTGCCCAGGCCCGAGATTTGCAGATTGGAGGAAGACATGGTGATCGACGAGAAAGGAGTTACTTCAGGACCCAGCCGTTGAAACGCTCAAGCACGTCGCGCTGCTTGTCCAGCCAGTAGGCGGCGTTGATGTGCAGGCCCGTCTTGATGTTGTCGGGATGGGTCGGGCAATTGCGGGCGACGTCGGCCTTGATGTAGTCGAAGGCGGCGGGCTGCGTCACGCCGGCGGCGAAGTACTCGACCAGCGCGGCCTGGCGCTTGGGATCGGAGGCGAACTTGATGAACTCGCGGCAGGCATCGGCGTTCGGCGTGCCCTTGAGGATCGACCAGTTGTCGCAGCCCCAGATGTTCTGGTCCCAGACGATCTGCACCGGCGCGCCGTTGGCGATCGCGGATTGCGCGCGCGAAACCCAGGTGGCGATCATGTCGACCTCGCCCGAGCCCAGCATCTGCTCGACCTGGGCGCCGGTGTTCCACCACACGTCGACCGCCGGCTTGATCTTGTCCAGGCTGGCCAGCGCGCGGTCGATGTCGCAGGGATAGACCTTGTCGGTCGGCACGCCGTCGGCCATCAGCGCTTCTTCGATCGTGTCGAACGGATGCTTGCGCAGGCCGCGGCGGCCGGGGATGTTCTTCACGTCCCAGAAGTCCGCCCACGAGGCGGGCGCGCGGCGGCCCTTGAAGGCGTCGGTGCGATAGGCCAGGACCGTGGTGTAGACGTTGTTGCCCACGCCGTAGGGCGACATGTACTGCTTGGGGATGGTGGCCACCACGGGGTCGGATTCGAGGCCGTGCTTCTCCAGGTATACCTTGCCGCCTTCGGTCAGCATCAGGATGGCGGGCTGGCTGATCTTGGCCATGTCCCAGGTGTAGTTGCCGGTGTCCACCATGCTGCGGATCTGCGCGGTGGGCTCGGCGTTGGCCTGCACGCCCACCACCTGGATGCCGGTGGCTTCCGAGAACGGCTTGTAGAACACGGCGCCATAGGCCTTGCTGTAGATGCCGCCGTCGTCGCGCACGACGATGCGCTTGGAGGCCGCGCGCGACGGCGTCCAGATCATGGGCATGGCCAGGGCGGCGGCGCCGGCGGCCACGGTCTTGAGCGCGTTGCGGCGCGAGGCGTTATGGGAGGTCGGTTTCATTGAGGGCTCCTACGGATCGAGAACGACGGCTCAAGGCAGCAAGCGGCCGGGGTTGAAAAGATGGTCGGGATCGAAGGCCTGCTTCACGGCGCGCATCATCGCCAGTTCCACCGGCGACTTGTAGTGCGCCATTTCGGCGAGCGAGCTGCGGCCCACGCCGTGCTCCGCGCTGAACGTGCCGCCCAGCGCGTCGGCCACGTCGTTGACGGCGCGGCGGATGGCGGCGGCCATGGCGTCGCGGTCGGGCAGCGCGTTCCAGGCATCGAAAGTGAAGAACGGGATGAAGTGCACGTTGCCGTCGCCCAGGTGGGCCACGATCAGCACGGGCAGGCCGGGCACCAGCGCGCGCACGGCGCGCGTGGCTTCGTCGATGAAGCGGGGCACGGCGGACACGGGCACGGCGGTATCGGTGGTGAGGCCCACGCCGGCCTTCTTATTGCCTTCCGACACGCTGTGGCGCACTTCCCAGAGCGCGGCGCGCTGCGCGCCGTTGCTCGCGACCACCGCGTCGCGCAGCAGGCCCTGTTCGGATGCCTGCTCCAGGATCTGTTGCAGCAGGTCCTGGAGGCCGGCGTCGTCGCCGGTGTCGGACAGCTCCACCAGCACATGCCAGGGATGGACGCCGGCGAGCGGGTTCTTGCGGCCCGGCACGTGCTCCATGACCACGTCCAGCTGGTTGCTGTCGATCATCTCGAAGGCCGACAGGCGCGAACCGCAGGCGCGCTGGAACCGGCCCAGGATATCGAGCGCGGCCTGCGGGCTTTCGGGCGCCAGCCACGCGACCGCGTGCGCGGTGGGCAGGGGATGCAGTTTGAGCACGGCGGCCGTGACGATGCCCACCGTGCCTTCGGCCCCGATGAACAGATGCTTGAGGTCGTAACCGGTATTGTTCTTGCGCAGCGCGGTCAGGCCGTTCCAGATGGAACCGTCGGGCAGCACCACTTCCAGGCCCAGGATGTTGTCGCGCGTATTGCCATAGCGCAGCACGCCGGTGCCGCCGGCATTGGTGGCGATGGTGCCGCCGATCTGGCACGAACCTTCCGCGCCCAGGCTGATCGGATACAGCCGGCCTTCGGCGGCGGCCGCGTCCTGCACCGCGGCCAGGACGCAGCCGGCCTCGACTTCCATGGAGTTGTTGGCGGCGTCCACGCGGCGGATCCGGCGCATGCGCGACAGATTCACGATGACGGGCGGCCGCCCCTCGGCCGCGGGCACCGCGCCGCCGCACAGGCTGGTATTGCCGCCCTGCGGCAGCACGGGCGTGCCGTGGGCGTGGCACAGGCGCACGATTTCCGACACTTGCCGCGTATCGCCGGGCAGCGCAACGCACAGCGCCGGGCCCTTGTACCGGCCCCGCCAGTCTTCGGTATAGCCGGCCAGGTCGGCCTCGGAATGGAGGAGGGCGTCCGCGCCCAGGGCCTGGGCCAGCGCGTCTAGCAGGGGGGTGCCGTTGGTCATGTCTGTGATCCCGGAAAGGGGCTCGGGAACCATGAGGACCGAGCGAATTCAGGCACAGCATACGATTACTTAAATTGCTTTTCGATTTAAATAATCTCAATCCAATTGAATCTAGGGTATGTCCTAGGAGAGCCGGACCGGCGTTTCCGCAGCGCTGCGACGCCAGCCCGCCGAACGGGGAGTGCCCGGGATCGATCGGTATTGCGATTTTTAAAATGATCGAAATACAATCATATCGTTCGTTATACGATTCATAACAAAGACTCGAAAAGCCACGGGAACCAAGGAAGAGAGATGCTGCCCAGCGTGATGGATTACCGGCGGCGCGCGCAAAAGCGCCTGCCCCGGCTGGCGTTCGATTACCTGGAGGGCGGGGCCGAGGACGGCATCGCGATGGCGCGCAACGCCTCGGCGTGGGCCGACCTCGAATTCCGTCCCGACGTGCTGGTGGACGTTTCGGAATGCCGGCTCGACGTGCCGCTGCTGGGCGCCACGGCCGCCATGCCCGCCATCGTGGGGCCTACGGGGCTGAACGGCCTGTTCTGGCCCGATGCGGACATCCACCTGGCGCGCGCGGCGCACCGGGCGGGCCTGCCCTTCGTGCTGTCCACGGCGTCCACGTCCCTGCTGGAAGACGTGCGCGCGGCCACCAGCGGCGAACTCTGGCTGCAGCTCTACGTGCAGCGCGACCGCCGCATCGCCGAGCACTTGATGGACCGCGCCTGGCAGAGCGGCTACACCGTGCTCTTCCTGACCGTGGACGTGCCGGTGCACGGCAACCGCGACCACGACAAGCGCAACGGCTTCAAGCTGCCCCTGCGGCCGTCGCGCCGCCTGCTGCTGGACCTGGCCGCGCATCCCGGCTGGTGCTGGCGCATGCTGCGCCATGGCGGCCCGCAACTGAAGAATCTGGCGGTCAGCTCCAATGCGCGTGAAAACATCACGGAGCAGGCGTCGGCCCTCAGCCGCCAGATGGATCTGGCGTTGAGCTGGGATGACGTCGCCTGGCTGCGCCGCGCCTGGCGCGGCCGCATCGTCATCAAGGGCATCCAGGGATTGGCCGACGCGCGCCGCGCGCAAGCGCAGGGCGTGGACGGTATCGTCCTGTCCAACCATGGCGGGCGCCAGCTGGAAAGCGCGCCCTGCCCGCTGGAAGTGCTGCCCGAAGTGGCGGCCGAACTGGGGCAGTCGATGGAGATCCTGGTGGACGGCGGCGTTCGCCGCGGCAGCGACATCGCCAAGGCGGTGGCGCTGGGCGCGCGCGCCGTGCTCCTGGGTCGCGCGCCCTTGTACGGGCTGGCGGGGCGCGGGCCGGCGGGCGCGGACGAGGTGCTGGCCATCCTGCGCGCCGAACTCGAAAACACCCTCAGGCTGCTGGGCCGCAGCCGCATCGGCGCGCTGGATGCGGACGCGGTCCGCCGGCGCTGACATTCCCCCCCACTTCCATCGGAACGACATGCGCGAAAAAATAGCTTTCATCGGCGGCGGCAACATGGCCAGCGCCATCATCGACGGCCTGCTGGGCCAGGGCCGGGCAGCGGCCGATTTCCTGGTGGTCGAGCCCTATGCCCCCGCGCGCGACGCCCTGCTCGCGCGCGGCCTGGCCTGCCGCGAGACCGCCGGCCCCGAACTGGGCGATGCCGCGCTGTGCGTGCTGGCGACCAAGCCGCAGGTCCTGCGCGAGGCTTGCGCGCAGGTCGGGCGGCACCTGGCGGCCGATGCCGCCGTGGTCAGCATCGCGGCGGGCGTCGAGCTGGCTTCGCTGTCCGGCTGGCTGGGCGGCCATGCGCGTATCGTGCGCGCCATGCCGAACACGCCGGCCAAGGTGGGCCTGGGCATGACCGGCCTGTACGCCACGGCGGCCTGCGGCCCGGCCGAGCGCGCCCGGGTGGACGCGCTGTTCGCGGCGGTGGGCGAGCGCATCTGGACCGACAGCGAAGCCATGATCGACGCCGTCACCGCCGTGACCGGCAGCGGGCCGGGCTATGTGTTCCATTTCATGGCGGCGCTGGAAAAGGGCGCGGAGGAACTGGGCTTCTCGCCCGCCGACGCGCGCCGCCTCGCGGTGTCCGCCTTCCGCGGCGCGGCCGCGCTCGCGGCCAGCGAAACGGCGCCGCTGACCGAATTGCAGGACCGCGTCACCTCCAAGGGCGGCACCACCTACGCGGCGCTGTCGCACATGCGGGCGGCGGGCGTGGCGCCGGCCATCGTCCAGGCCGTGCACGAGGCCGAGCGGCGCGCGCGCGAACTCTCGGCGGGATAGCGTCCGAGCGGGGCGCGGACGGCCGCTAGGCGCGGCGGTCACGCCGGCCCAGCCACCACAGCAGGGCGGCGGCCGCGAGGATCGCCGCCACGTTGAACTGCAAGGCATTGGCGAATGCCCGCGCATGGCATTCGGCCCGTCCCGCGCCGCCGCAGGCCTGCAACGTGCCGCTGAACAGCATGCCCACGGCGGAGACGCCCAGCGCCGCGCCGATCTGCTGCAGGGTCGACACGATGCCCGCCGCCATGCCGGCGCGGCGGTCGTCGACGAACCCCAGCGCCAGATTCACCAGCGGCGTGTTGACCGCGCCCTGCGCCGCGCCCAGCCACACCAGGACCGGCAGCAGCGACCACGGATCCAGGCCGGCGCCGGCGGCCTTGACCCGCAGCATGAGCGCCGCCGTTGCCGCGCCGTACAGCAGCGCGGCCAGCGTGATGGCCGGCGTGCCGAACCTGGCCGCCAGGCGCGGCGCCGCCATCGATCCGGCCACGAAGCCGACGCTGGCCGGCGCGAAGATCAGGCCCGCCGTCAGGGCGTCCAGCCCGAAGCCCGTCTGCACCAGCAGCGCGTAGCAGAGGAACAAGGCGCTCGCGGTGGAGAACACCAGCATGACCAGCACGCAGCCCGCCGCGAACCGCGGCTGCGCCAGCAGGGCCAGGTCGACCAGCGGCGCGCCGCCCCGCGAGCCGATGCGACGCTGCATGCGCGCGAACCCCGCCAGCACCGCGGCGGACGCGAGGCCGCAAGCGACTGTCCAGGCCGGCCAGTGCCGTTGCGGGCCTTCGATCAGGGCCAGCAGCAGCAAGGCCAGGCCGACGCCCACCAGCGCCGCGCCGGGCCAGTCCATGTCCGCGCCGGAAGGCTCGCGCGATTCGGGAATGTGGCGTGCCAGGCGCCAGGCCAGCAGGCCCAGGGGCACGTTGATCAGGAAGATGCCGCGCCAGGCGAGGCCGAACAGGTTGGCATGCACGATCCAGCCGCCCAGCACCTGGCCGGCGATGGCGGCCAGCCCCAGCGTCATGCCCAGCAGGCCGAAGGCGCGCCGCCGCGCCTGTCCGTCGTAGCTGACGCGGATCAGCGCGTACACCTGCGGGAACAGCATGGCGGCGGCCATGCCCTGCAGGATGCGCGCCGCGATCAGCGTGTCGGCGGTGGGCGCCAGGCCGCACAGCGCCGAGGCCAGCGCGAAGCCCGCCATGCCCAGCATGAACACGCGCCGCCGGCCGTGGCGGTCACCCAGCCGGCTGCCCGCGATCAGCAGCACGCCGTAGGCCAGTTCGTAGGCGGCGATGATGAAGCTGATCTGCGCGAAACTGGCCGACAGGGTGGACTGCATGCTGGGGATGGCGACGTTGACCACGAACAGGTCGAAGATCGTGATGAAGCCGCCCGACAGCAGGACGGCCAGGCCCCGGCGGTCCATGGCGGTGGGAGCGCGCGCGGAAACGCCGGCAGGGGAAAGCGTGGTGGTGGAGCAGGTCATGGAAAGCGCCATCGAAGGAAGATGGGCGCTATTCTGGTGAGGCTTTCAGCCTTATACAATTTAGCTGTTTATGCTATTACTAGGTGCAATACGCCCATGACTCGACCCGCGGCATCCCGGCGCCTGGACCGCACCCGCGCCGACCTCTCCGAATTCCTGCGGCTGCGTCGCGAACGGCTCAGCCCCGTCGAACTCGGCCTGCCCGCCGGCCGCCGCCGCCGCACGCCCGGCCTGCGGCGCGAGGAAGTGGCCGCGCTGGCCGGCGTGGGGCTGGCCTGGTACACGTGGTTCGAGCAGGGACGCAACATCAGCGTGTCGGCCGGCTTCCTGGAAAACCTCGCGCGCGTGCTGATGCTGGACGCCGCCGAGCGCCGCCACCTCTACCTGCTGGCGCACCAGCGCCCGCCGTCCGAACCGGGCCGCACCTGGTGCACGGTGCCGGCGCAGGTGCGCCGCCTGATGGACGACTTGCCTGCGCGTCCCGCGTATATCCTGAACCTGCGCTGGGACGTGGTGGCGTGGAATGCGGCCGCCGACCGGGTGTTCGATTTTTCCGCGCAACCGCCGGGCCGGCGCAACCTGCTGTGGATGCTGTTCGCGGACCCGGCGTTGCGGCAGTTGTTCGTGGACTGGTCCGCGCAGGCGCCCGCCATGCTCTCCACCTTCCGGCGCGATTTCGCCAGCGCCGCCGGCGAGCCAGACATCACGGAGCTGGTGGACGAACTGGAACGCGTGTCGCCGGAATTCAAGAGCTGGTGGCGCGAACACGATGTGCATGGCGCATGCATCGGCCTGCGCCGCCTGCGCATCGCCTCCCTGGGCGAACTGGATTTCGAGCATGCGACGCTCACCGTCGATGAGAGCCGGCATCTGCGTCTGGTGGTCTACGCGCCCGCGCCGGCCGAGCCCGGCGCGGCGGAGTTCGCGCGCTGGCTGTCGGCCGCCGCGTCCGGGCTCGGCCGGCGCGGGCGCGTGGTCCCAGAGAATAGGGCGGGCGTGGGTCTAGGGCGCGGCCAGGCGCGGCTCCTATAGTCGGTCTTCCTTTACGACCGCCTCGCGGATTCCGTCGCCCATCATGTCCGATGCCGTGCTAACGCGCCGCAATGCCCTGTTGCTTCTGGGCGTGGTGGTGCTGGCCTGGGGGTTCACCTGGGTCGTCAACAAACTGCTGCTGCAATACATGACGCCCATCTGGGCGGCCGCGGCGCGCAGCATCGCCGGAACCTTCGCGCTGCTCGCGCTGGGACTCAGCCTGCGGCGGGTGGCCTGGCCCGTGAAGGCCGATATTCCCGTCATTCTCAGCGTCGGCCTGCTGCACATGGGCGCGTTCGCGGCCCTGGTGAGCCTGGGGCTGCAGCACGTGCCGGCGGGCCGCTCGGTAGTGCTGGCCTACACCACGCCGCTCTGGGTGATCCCGGCCGCCTGGCTGTTTTTGGGCGAGCCCATCGGGCGCGGCAGGCAGGCCGGGCTGGCGCTAGGCATGCTGGGCTTGATCGTGATCTTCAACCCCTTCGCCTTCGACTGGCGCAACCGCGAGGCGCTCGTGGGCAACGGCCTGATCCTGGCGGGCGCTTTGTGCTGGGCGGCCAACATCGTCTACGTGCGCGCCCACCGCTGGGTCACGCCGCCGTTCGAACTCGCTTTCTGGCAGGCCCTGCTCGCGTCGGGGGTGCTGTCGGCGGTGGCGTTCGCGGCCGAAGGCCCCCCGGCGGTGGCCTGGAATGCGGACCTGGCCTGGCTGCTGGGCTACGGCGGCATTTTCGGGATCGCGGTGGCGTACTGGGCGGCCGTGAACGTCAATCGCGCCTTGCCCGCGGGGGTGACTTCCATCGGGTTGCTGGGCGTGCCGGTGTTCGGCCTGCTGTGCGCGGCCGTGATTCTGCACGAGCCGGTCAGCGCCTCGCTGCTGGCGGGAATGGCCTTGATCGTGGGCGGCATCGCGGCGGGGGTGGCCGACCGGCGCGCTTGACGGTGACGCGGCTTCGGTTATATCGTAAGATATATATCTTAAGATACGTATCGAGGAGGTTTTCCCCATGCGCCATCCCCAATTCCTGACCGCCTTCCCCCGCGGCGCGCGCCGCGCGCGCAACAAGGCGCACGGCCCCGTCCAACCCCATGATCACGACGGCCGGCACGCCCTGCACCAGCGCCACGCCAGCGCGGCGGGCGATTGGCTGTCGAACTCGCCCGACGGCCGCGGCGATCCCGACGGCTTCGGCGGGGATGGGCGCGGCTGGGCGCGAAGCCGCAAGGTTTCGGCCGAAGACCTGCAGCTCATGCTGCTGGGCCTGCTCGAACAGAATCCCAGCCATGGGTACGAACTCATCAAGGCGCTGGGCGCGCTCAGCAACGGCTACTACACGCCGAGCCCCGGCATGGTGTATCCCGCGCTGACCTATCTGGAAGAGTTGGGCTACGCCACGGTCGAACAGGCCGGCACGAAAAAGCGCTATCACCTGGCCGAGCCGGGCCGCGCGCGCCTGGACGCCAGCCGCGAGCGCCTGACCCTGATGTTCAACAAGTTCAAGCACGTCGCCCGCAAGATGGACTGGATGCGCCAGGCCTGGAGCGGCGAGCCGCGCGCCACCGGTCCCGAAGGCGAAGACACGGTGACCGGATGGCTGCCGGAATTCGTCGAGGCGCGGCAGGCGCTCAAGCGCGCGTTGCTGGAACGCACCGACGCCACGCCCAAGGAGCAACGGCGCATCGCGGCCATCCTGGCGCGCGCCACCGAGGAAATCACGGGCCCCTGTTCCTGATTTCCGATCCTATTCTGGAGTATCCATGACCCGTACCGACCTGAACGTCGAGCGCGTCCGCCACGAATTGAAAATGCGCGCGCTGACCGTGGCTGGGGTCGAGCGCATCGCCGGCCTCCTGGCCCGCGTCACCTTCACCGGTGAAGACCTGCACGATTTCGTGTCCGCTTCGTTCGACGACCACGTAAAACTGTTCTTTCCCGAGGATCCCTCGCAGCCGCCGGCCCTTCCGGCCGTCGGCCCCGACGGCGTCAAGTTTCCCGAGGGCAGGCCCAAGCCCGCCGCGCGCGACTACACGCCGCGCCGCTACGACACCGCGCGCAAGGAACTCGTCATCGATTTCGTGCTGCACGGCGACGGCCCGGCCTCGACCTGGGCGGAGCAGGCCGCGCCCGGGCAACAGCTGGGCATCGGCGGCCCGCGGGGTTCGTTCGTCGTGCCCACTGGTTTCGATTGGCATGTGCTGATCGGCGACGAAACCGCCTTGCCGGCCATCGCCCGCCGCCTGGAAGAGCTGCCCTCCGCCGCGCAGGCGCTGGTGCTGATCGAAGTGCCCGAGGCCGCCAACGAGATCCCGCTCCCCACCTCCGCCCAGGCGTCCGTCCGCTGGCTGCATCGCAACGGCACGGCGCCGGGCCACAGCGTGCTGTTGCTGGACGCGGCGCGCGACCTGCAGTTGCCGGCGGGCGAAGGCTATGTCTGGATCGCGGCGGAGTCCGCGGCGGCCAAGGCGCTGCGGGAAATCATGGTGGGGCGGCACGGCATCGACAAGAGCCGCATCCGCGCCGCCAGCTACTGGAAGCGCGGCGCGGCCGCCGTGCACGAGTCGCACGAAGGCTGAGCGCCGGCCGGCTTCAAGCGCCGGCCAGCGCCAGCAGGTTTTTCACACGGGCGCCCGCGCCTTGCTCGCGCACCGCCAGCCCCAGCACCGCGCGCGGCCAATCCAGCGCGAAAGGGCGGTACACCACGCCGTCCGGGCGCAGGTGGCGCAGGGAGGCGGGCACGATCGCCACGCCCATGCCCGCGGCCACCAGGTTCACGGCGGACGACAGCTGCGGCGCCCGCTGTCCGATCAGCGGGTTGATACCGTGTTGCCGGCAGGCCGCCATGATGTCGGCGCTGAGGCCGTAGCCGGACTTGCGCGAATACAGGATGAAGCGTTCCTGCACCAGGTCGGCGGGCGCCAGCCGCTTGCGCCGCGCCAGCGCGTGGCCCAGCGGCAGCGCCACCACCAGCGGTTCCTCGGCCAGCTGCGTGAACGCCAGCCCGCCGTCCAGGGCGAAGGGCGGCCGCACGAAGGCCGCGTCGATCGCGCCGCTGCGCAGCTGGGCCACCAGCGTTTCGCTGTCGCCTTGCGATAGCGTCATCTCCACTTCCGGATACCGCTGCCGGTACTGGCGTATCAGTTCGGTCACCACCCCGTTGAACGACGCGGATTCCGTGAATCCCAGCGTCAGCTCGCCGACTTCGCCGCGCGCGGCTCGGCGCGCGGTCAGGACGGCGGCCTCCGCGCGCCGCAGGATGTCCTGCGCGCAGGCGAGAAAGGCGCGGCCGGCATCGTTCAACGCGACGCCGCGGCCGGTGCGGTCGAACAGCGGCGTGCCGACCTCCTGCTCCAGCTGGCGGATCTGCTGGGACAGCGGCGGTTGCGCCATGCCCAGCTGTTCCGCCGCGCGCGTGAAGTGCTGGGCCTCGGCGGTGGCGACGAAGTAACGGAGATGGCGCAGTTCCATATTGGTATCTAAAGAATATGAATTATCAATTTTCCATATATTGGACATTCTAGTCTGCCGGGCCGATCATGGATGCGTCTCCCTACTTCTGCAAGGAATCTCCATGGCCGCCATTCCTAAACCCAGCACCCTGTTGCGCCAGCGCCTGGCCGAAGACATTGTCGTGGCGCCCGGCGCCTACGACGGCATGTCGGCCCGGCTGGTGGCCGCGGCCGGCTTCCCGGCCGTCTACGCCAGCGGGGGCGCGATCGCGCGCGCCGCCGGCTATCCCGACATCGGCCTGCTGAGCTTCAGCGAAGTGATGGATCGCGTCGAGAAGATCGTCGACGCCGGCGGCCTGCCGGTAGTGGCGGACGCCGACACGGGCTTCGGCGGATCGGCCAATGTGGAACGCACCGTGCGCCTCATGGAGCGCGCCGGCGTGGCCGCCTTCCACATCGAAGACCAGTCCTTTCCGAAGCGCTGCGGCCATCTGGACGACAAGAGCCTGATCGACGTCGAGGAGATGTGCCGCAAGGTGCACATCGCGCGCCAGACCCTGAGCGATGCCGACGCGCTGGTGATCGCGCGCACCGACGCGATCGCCGTCGAAGGCTTCGACGCCGCCCTGGCCCGCGCGGAGCGCTACGTGAAGGCGGGCGCGGACATGCTGTTCGTGGAAGCGCCCGAGAGCGTCGAGCAGATCCGGGCCATTGCCGAGCGGCTGCCCGGCCCGAAGCTCATCAATATGTTCTACGGCGGCAAGACGCCCCTGGTGCCGCTGCCCGATCTGGCGGCCATGGGTTACCGGCTGGTCATCATTCCGTCGGACCTGCAACGCGCCGCCATCCATGCCATGCAGGCCACGCTGGCCGCCATCCGGCAGACCGGCGACAGCAGCGCGCTGGCCGGGCAGCTGACCAGCTTCAAGGAACGCGAGGAAATCGTGCAGACCCGCCGCTACCTGGCGCTGGACGCGCAATAGGCGTCCGGCGCCAGGCGGGCCGCTACCGTGGGCAGCGCCGCGGCAGGGTGAGCGGCCACAGCCGCTGGTTGTGCGAGCCGTAGAGCGCGCGCACGCCGCACTCCATTGCCACGCGCGCCACTTGCCTGCCGGTGGAGTCGATGATCATCGACATGTCCATCGTGGACACGACGGCGCGCTGCCCCTGGAAGGGCGAGACCGTCTCGTACGCGGGCAGGATGGCCAACTGGCCTTCGGCGTTCGCGTAGCCGTAGGCGCTGTCGGCATACGCGGGCGCCAGGCCTTCGCGCAACAGGCCCAGCGCGTCGAACGCGGGGCCGGTCAGCGCGCCCTTGCCGTCGACCGCCCGCATCGCGCTGCTGGACAGGCGCGATACGGCATGGCCTTCCGAGTAGCCGGATGCATAGCCGTCGACGGTGAGGTGGGACTTGCCGTCGAGGCCGGCGTAGTCCGTCTTTTGCCTGCCGTCGGCGACGTAGCGCCGCAGCAGCGAGGCGGAACCCTGCGGCCAGCTCCAATCGCCGCCGCGCAGCGCGGTGACGGTCTTGCCTTGCGCGTCGATCACGCGGGCGCCGTCGTCGTCGGTCAACAGGGCGCGGGCGGGCGCGCCGCGGAACGTGCCCCCGACGACCGCGTCGGGCGCGATCTGCCAGCGGCCCTGCGCATCCAGATAGCCGCTGCGCGGGGCGTGGCGGATCGCCATCCAGTCGCCCAGGCGGCTGTAGCTGGCGTCTTCCATGTCGAGCGCGTCGGCGCCATCGGGCGAGATGATCCAGCGCCGCTTGCCGTCGCCGGCCTGCACGGTGCCGTCATCGTCCGCGCCGACCTGCAGGCCGGACAGGAACGCCGTCAGCGCCTGGCCGCGGGCATTGAACAGGGCCGCGGGACGCCGGTAGTCGTCCGCCTGCGCGCCGGCCTGCCGCAGCTTCCACAGCTGCGCGTTGACGCGTTCGGCATCGTGATGGCGGGCCGGGATGATCCATTGGCCTTGGAGGTCGATGACGCCCACGCGGTCCGGTCCCAGCGACGCGACGGCCTGCCCGTCCTGGAATTCGCCGATGCTGGCGTATCGAGGGGGCGAAACGACCTTGCCGGCCACGAAGTCGTACAGGCCCCAGGGCGCGTCCTCGGCCGCCGTTTCCACGTAGCGCACCACGCCGGGCGCGACCACCTCCGTCTCGAAATAATCCGGCAGCGCGTAGGTCTTGCCGTCGCGATCGACCATGCGGGTCACGCCGCCGGCATAGGCCAGCGCGTAGCCGTGGTGGAACGCGCCGATATGCTGCTGCGCGGGCAGGTCCATGGGCTTGCCGGCCGCGTCCAGCAGCCGCATGCCTTCGGCCGTTTCGGCGGCGTAGCGCAGCTGCTCCGCCTTCAGCCCGGGCGGCGCCGCGCGCGTGTAGCCGTCGTAGTCGCTGGCGCCGTCCAGCGGAATCACCGCGTTCCAGGAAGGATCGGCCGCGATGCCGCCATCGGCCAGGATCAGGCCTGCGCCGGTTTCGCTGTTGCAGTGGCAATAGCCTTTCCCCAAGAGGCCCAGCGGGCCTCCGGGCACGTCCAGGGGCAGTTGCTTGAGCGCCATCTCCTGCGCGGCCTCGACGGCCTCGGGCTTGAGCAGCACGCGGCCTTCGCCGTCCAGCACGTTGAGCAGGCGGTTTTCAGTGAACAGCCATAGCTTGCCCTGGCGCACTTCCATCCGGCCGACATCCGCCAGCCACTCGGGCGCGGTGCCGCCGTGCAACCAGGCGCCGGTCGGGGTCAGCAGGCCGACGGGGACGCGCTCCGCGTTCGTGAACAGCACATAGCCCTGGTCGTCGTCCGCGGCGGACAGGCCTGCGCCCAACGCCAGGGGTTCGGCGTGCCCCGGCGCCAGCGCCATGAGCTGCTCGCCCGAGGGATAGAGCAGGGTGTCGCCGTAGCGCCGGGAGCCGTAGGCTTCGTCCGATTTCAACTTGGCCACGGGCGCGCCGGCCGCATCGAGGATGGCGTAGTTGCCGCGGGTCAGCTCCGCGCTCCAGAACGCCTTGCCCAGGGGCGTCAGGCCCTGGTAGTTCTGGTCTTCGCCGATCGGCTTGCCTTGCGCGTCCAGCAGCACCGCGCCGCGCGGGCCGAAGGCGGCGGCCAGCGAGCCCTCGTCGCCGAGAACGGAAATGTCCTGGTAGACGGGTTCCAGGACCCAGCTCCATTGCTGGTCGAGCAGGCCGTAGCTGCCCTGCGCGTCGGTGGCGATGTACAGGCCGTTGCCATAGGAGCGGGTCAGCTGGATGCCGGTATCGCCGTAGCGGCGCTCGCCGTTGCTGGACCGGTACTCCAGCTTGTATTCCACCGTGGCCAGCGCAGGCACGCCGTCCTGCAGGGACAGCGCGGCGATGCCGGCGTCCAGCGGCTCGCCTACGGGCTCGCCCCGGCGGTCGATGAGTTGCTGCCGGCCATCCTGCGTGGCCACGGCCAGGCCGATCTCCGCGTAGTCCTGCACCGCGTCGAACTGCGGCCGCACGGCCATCCTGCCGCGTGTGTCGATGAAGCCCCACTTGCCTTGCCATTTGACGGCGGCCAGGCCGTGACGGAAGTCGCGCACCGCTTCGAAGATCGGCGGTATCGCCAGCCTGCCGTTCTGATCCAGGAAGCCCCAGGCGTGGCGGCGCAGCGTGCCGTCGCCCGGCGCGCGGCCGGCGCCTTCCACGGCGGACGGCAGCAACACCGCCGCGCGCTGGTCGGACAGCGCGCGGATGCAGCCGTTGGCGTAAGGGCTGCCGGCGCCCGAGTCGAGCGCCGCATAGTTGTCGTAAGCCACGTTTTCCACGCAGGCATAGTTTCCGTACTGCGCCTGGGCGGACAGGGAAACGCCCAGCGCGGCCAAGGCGCCGGCGAGGCGAGTGATGCGTAGTGCGCGTGACGTCATGATTGTTTCGCTTTGGCGTTGTCGGGGGCGAGCTCGAACTTGTCGGCCGCGGGGCAGCGCATCTTCTCCAGCGGCCAGACGATGCGGCCGACGTTGTCCAGGATCGTCACCGTGTCGCACACCGTGACGAACGTCGCCAGCGGTTCTCCCTTGGTATCGATGTATTGCGTGTAGCCATCCTGGCGCACCAGCGCGCGTTCTTCCTGGAAGTCGCTCACCCAGCTGAAGAGGGGAGGGATCGCGTAGCGTCCGGTCAGGTCGATGTAGCCGTAGAGCTTGCCGGTGCGCTGCCGGCGCTGCGCCGCCGCGAGGCCGTTCTTCAGCGGGCCCAGCGAATCGAAGTGCGGCCCCACCACGCGCTTGCCGTTGGCGTCGACGAAGCCGTACCTGCCGTTGCCGCCGTCGCCGCGGTAGGGCACCACGCCTTCGCTGGCGCTGCGGTATTGCACGCTATACGTGCCCGGGATGCGGGTGATCTCCTTGCCTTGCAGATCCGTCATGACGCTGCCCGAATTCCGGTCGTCCTGGAAGACGATGCGCTTCATGCCGGCCAGCGGCGTGCCGTCGCCCAGTTTCGTGGGGAGGGCTTTGCCGTTCTGGTCGATCACGCGGTATTCGGATCCGTCGTAGGCGCGGGCCAGGCCTTCGGGCTGCACGAAGAAGGGATTGAATTCGCCGTAGAGGGCGGGGACCTTCAATTCGCCCCGGGCGTTGATGGCGCCTTCGCGTTCCTCATTCTCGATGTAGATCCAGTCCTGGTACTGCACCTTGTTCCGGGGCGGTGTATCGGAGAGGCGCAAGGCGCCGCCGCGCGCGTCGAACAGTATCGTGCCCGCGTCCGCGAGTTCGCCGACGTAGCGCCCGTCCTTCAGCTTTTCAGGCTTCCCGGCCAGCCGCTCGCTGGTCTTGCCGGTGCGCAGGTTGACCAGGCGATAGGCGCGGTCGGAATAGCCGCGGCTGGCCTGGGCGTCCGCGTCCGGGACCAGCAGGAGGCCGTCGCCCAGGTACTCCATCTCGTAGGCGCTTTCGTAGGTGGCGGGCAGCACCCACTGGCCCTTGCGGTTCACCACGCCCCAACGGCCGCGGTCCAGGACCTTGGCCCAGTCGTCTTCGAATTCCTCGATGCGTTCGTACACCGGCTTGAGCACCGGCGCGCCGTCGCGCACGTTCCAGACGCCCCAGAGGCGCTCGCGGTTCTCGTCGGGCGCGCGGTAGTGGATCAGCTCGCCGTCGAACTCCCTGGTGTCCTCCAGCACTTCGGCGGGAACGGCGACGGGCTTGCCGCGCGCATCGATCAGCACGATCTCGCGCCGCCCCGAACCCGGCAGGCTGGCCCAGGAGTAGGCGCCGCGGAACGGGCGGATTTCGGTGTAGCGGGGCGGAATGGCCCAGTTGCCTTCGGCATCGATCGCGCCGGTTTTGCGGTCGCGGGTCCGGACGGGCAAAGGCAGGGAGACGTCATAGGACGAGATACTTTCCCAGTCAGCATTCGTGACGATCTTGCCGCTGGCCGTCAGGATGCCCATGGGCTGCGAGTAATCGTTCGGGCGCAGCAGCGCCAGGGGCAGCTTGGCCTGGGCCCCGCCGCGCTGGGCGCGCCTGCCCGCGTCGAAGGCGCTGACGTGATAGGCCCGCAGTTGCGCCACGGTCGCGGCATCCAGCAGGGGCTTGCCCCCGCGGGTGTAGATCTGCACCAGGCCGCCTTCGCTGATTTCGACGCCGCTCGCCGCGACCGAGGCGGCCGCCACGGCCCGCATGGACGCCATGCGAGGAGGCGAGGGAGGCGCCGGCGCGGCGACGTCGGCCACGGCGTCGGCGGCGTCGGCGGCATCGGCCGCCGCAGCATCGGCTGCCGCAGCGTCGGCTGCCGCGGCTTCCGCGGTCGTTGCGGCGGCCTCGACAGCCTCCGGCTCCGCGGCCGTCGCGGCGTCCTGCGTCTCGGCCGGCATGGCCGCGACTTCCAATCCCGCTTGCTCCAGGGCCTCCGCTCCCGCTTGCGCCGAAGCGCCGGCTCCGGCTTGCGCCGCGCCTTCCGCTTCCGCGTTGCCGGCCTGGGCGCCGGAGACCCAGGCCTCGCCGTCGCGCACGTCCACGCGGCCTTGGCCGACCGCGATCGTCATGAGCTTGTCGGCCGGGTCGACCAGCACGATGGCGGTCTCATCGATCAGGTAGCGCCAGCCGTCGCGTTCCTGCAAGCCCACGTACTCGGAGGCGAAGCGGTGCAGGACCTTCTGCTTGCCGTCGAGCAGGACCGTCTTGCCGCTGCGGCCGGTCTTGGCCAGCCACACCCCGGGCGCGACGACTTGCAATTGCCGGTAGCGCGCGGAGGAAAGCGCCTGGCCGCGGGGATCCACGAAAAGCCAGCGGTCGTCGCGCACCACGGCAATCACGTCGCCGTCGCGGATCGGCGCGTCCCGGGATTGCAGCGTCTGGGGCGTTATCGCCCAGCCGCCATTCGTGTCCAGCAAGCCCCACCAGCCGCCGTAGCGCGTATCGCGCAGTTGCGCGGGCAGGTAGCCGCCGGTGGGGGCGGCCAGCCGCATCACGCCCTCGGGCAGCGTGGCCGCCTTGCCGGTCACGGCGTTGACCAGCCGCGGCGGCTGCGGCATTTCCATGGCCGCGAGCTTCTGGCCGCGCTGGAATCCCCAGCTGCGCGTGCCCAGCGGGAAGGTCTTGACCACCTTGCCCTGGCGATCGATCAGCACGTCGCGGCCGTCATCCTCGACCAGCGCCGTGCCTTCGGCGTTGAAGCCGGTGGCGCGCGCGTAACGCGGTTCGATGGCCCAGCGGCCCTGGCGGTCGATGTAGCCCCAGCGCTCGCCCTGGCTGACGGCAGCCAGCCCGTTCTGAAAGGACTCCGCGTCCGTGTAGGCGGGCGCGATGGCCATGCGGCCTTGCTTGTCGAGGTAGCCCCAGGCGCCGGCGTCGTCGTCGGCCGATCCGGTCAGCACCGCCGCCAGGCCTTCCTGGTAGGGCTGCTGGCATTCGGCTCCCCCACCCTGTTCGTAGTGGCCGGCAGCGCAGCGGCCGATCCAGTCGGATCGCGCCTGGGCCGCGCCGTGGGCGGCCAGCGTGCCCAGCGCAAGGGCGAGCGCCAGCGGCTTGAGAACGAGCGGGGCCCTCATCGCGCGGCGGAAAGGAAAGAGGCCGCGGGAGCAAAAAGGCCGAGCGGGGCGTGCCACATGGTCATATGCCTGCCAAAAAAGAGAGGAAGGCAGCACTGTAACCACGCGTAGCAACTCATGGTTCGATAAGTGTAACGATAGAAAACCAAGCGTTAGCGAGCCGTTCTGCTCCGCCCGGAAAGCGCTTCAGCCGTCCAGCCGCAGGCCGTGCGCCCGCATGCGCAGCCGCAGCAAGGCGCGGGCGCGCGACAGGCGGCTGCGCACCGTGCCGACGGGCACGCCCAGCAGCGCCGCGGCGTCTTCGTACGACAGCTCGTCCACGCAGATCAGGCGCAGCACCTGGCGCGAGCCCCGGGGGATCTCTGCCATGGACCTGTCCAGCAACCCGATCGCCTGCCGCAGCTCCGCCTGGGCGGAGGGGTCGGGGCGCGGGCAGGTCTCGGCCTCCAGCAGGCTCTCGTCCACGAAGGCGTACCGGCATTCCGGCGCGCGGGCCAGGTGGTTGCGGATCAGGTTCAACGCGATGCCGTACAGCCAGGTGGAGGGTTTGCTTTCGCCGCGGAATCGCCCGTAGGACAGCGACATTTCCACGAAGGCCTGTTGCGTGATGTCGTCCGCTTCCGTGTGGTTGCCGATGTGCCGGCCGACGAAGCGCCGCAGGCGGACGCCCTGTTCGCGCACCAGCTGCCCGATGAGGTCCGGGGGAGGACAGCGGGGCGCGGCGGCCTGAGGGATGGGGGCGGGCAGGGCGGTGGGAGCAGGGTGCATGGTGACGGTGCTGCTGTTCATGGACGGGTTGCTCATGGCGGTCGGCGACGCGCGCCAGGCGCGGGCGCAAGCCTGCCCGGCCCGCGGGCGCGGCGGCGCGGGAAAGCCCGGAAGGCAAGGGGAGCGTGCGATGCAGGCCCGCGATCCCCCATGGCCCTTTCGGAAGGGATGCGAGGCGCTGCGGAGCCAGTCTAGGGCGGCGGGAGACCGTCGAAAATACGGCGCGTGCCGTATTTTCGGCCCGCGGAGGCGCGGGCCTCAGGCCGCGGGCAGGCCCAGGCGCACCGCGTAGGCGACCAGTTCGGCGGTGCTGTGCAAGGCCAGCTTGCGCATCAGGTTCTCGCGATGCTTGCGCGCCGTGTAGGGACTGATGTGCAGGTCCTCGGCGATCTGCGCGGCGGTGGCGCCCAGCGCCGCCCGCGCCAGCACCTGCTGTTCGCGCGGCGTCAGCGTTTCGGCCGGAACGGCGGGCAGGGCGGCTTGCGGCGCGCGCGCGCGGACCGGGCCGTCGGCCAGCTGGGCGATGGCGGCCAACAGGGCCCGGGGATTGCCGGTCTTGGCCAGGTACTCGTCCGCGCCGGCTTCCAGCACCGCGGCGCGGGTGCGCGCATCGGTGTTGGCGGTCAGCACGAGGATGCGCAGGGCCGGGTAGGCCGCGCGCAGGGCGCGCACCCAGGCCGATCCCGACACCCCGGGCATGCCCAGGTCCAGCACCAGCAGGTCAGCGCCGTGGGCCGCCAGCAGGGCCAGCACCTGTTCGCCGGTCGCGGCTTCGTCGATCGGGCCGACGGCCGCCGGCATGCTGCCGAGCATCATCTTCAGCCCTTCGAGCACGATCCCGTGGTCGTCGGCCAACAGGATGCGCAGGGGCGCGCGCGCGGTGGGGAGGCTCATGGGGGATCGGGCGGGATCGGCCACGGATTGTGTCAGAATGATGCGACATTATAGGGACCCATCCCTGCCAGGCCCATGACCTCCCCCGCCGCTTCCGCCGCGCCGTCTGCGGCCCCTCCCGCCCCGCATTCCCGCTCCGCCCTGGCGCCGGTTCCGCCCCGGCGCCCGGAGGCCGCCGCAACGGCCGCCGCGTTGGCCAGCCTGCTGTACCGGCAGTCCTACGGCGTGCTGTTCGCCAATTTCGCGGTGGTGATCCCGGTGGCCTACGTGATGCGCGCCAGCGTGCCGGCCTGGCTGTTGCTGGCCTGGGCGGGCGCCCTCTACGCGCTCACCGCGCTGCGGGTGGCGGTCAGCCGGGCCTACCTGCGCCGCGAGGCCGCGCCCGGCGCCCTGGGCCGCTGGGTGGGCGGGTTCAGCGCGCTTTCCTGGCTGTCGGGCCTGTTGTGGGGCCTGGCGGGGCTGGTCGCCGTACTGTTCCAAGACGCGATGATGCTGGCGTTCGCCTGCGTGATGCTGGCCGGCATGTGCAGCGGGGCGGTGCCCTCGCTCTCGGCTTATCCGCCCGCTTACGCCGGCTCGGCGCTGGCGATGCTGGCGCCCTTTACCGCGGCCTGCCTGGCCGAAGGCGATGCGCTGCACCTGGTCTACGCGGCCTTCGCCGCCTGCCTGTTCGGCGTCAACCTGTATTTCAGCGCCATCACTTACCGCAGCCTCAAGACCACCGTGGCGCTGCGCTTCGAGAACCTGGCGCTGATCCGGAACCTGGAACTGGAGCGCGACCGGGCCGCCGCCGCCGACCGCGCCAAGACCCGCTTCCTGGCGGCCGCGGGCCACGACCTGCGCCAGCCGGTGCATGCGCTGGGCCTGTTCACCGACATCCTGGCCAGCCGGGCCGAACAGGGCCATGCCAGCCCGCAGGACACGCTGCGCGTGGCGCGCCGCCAACAGACGGTGCTGGAGGATCTCAAGCGCCTGCTGGACGGCTTGCTGGACGTCTCCCGCATGGACGCGCACCTGCTGCGCGTGGAGCGGCGCCGGGTGCGCCTGGACGATCTGTTCGAAAGCCTGCGGCAGGACTACGAGCCGCAGGCGCGGGCCCGCGGCCTGCGATTGACGGTCGTGCCCACCGACATCGAGCTGGATACCGATCCGGCGCTGCTGCGACGGATCCTGGATAACCTGCTGGGCAATGCGCTGTCCTACACGCCTCGCGGCCGCGTGCTGCTGTGCGCCCGGCGCAGGCCTGGGGGCGCGCTGATCCAGGTATGGGACACCGGCGTGGGCATTGCGCCCGACGCGCAGGAAACCGTGTTCGCGGAGTTCACGCGCGGCGCGGGCGCGCCGGACGCGCCGCCCGGCGGGCAGGGGCTGGGCCTGGGGCTGGCGATCGTGCGCCGCCTGGCCGGGCTGCTGGGCTGCGAGGCCCTGCTGCGTTCCGTGCCGGGGCGCGGCTCGGTGTTCTCGATCCGAGCCCTGGCGGTGGCGCCGGAGGCTGGCATTCCCGCAGGGCATGCAGCGGACAAAAAATAATCGGTTGAAGCGCGGGCGCGGTCACCCTGTAATAGGCGCGATGCCTGCCTGAACGGGGGCGACGTCCGACGCAGAGGTCCGCCATGTCCGCCTTACGCAAGTCTTCCCTCGATGCCCCTCAACTCTGGTTGCTGGTTCTGGCCGGCGGCGTGGTCATGGGCCTGGCCCTGGGGGTGCGCCACGTGCAGGGCCTGTTCCTGCTGCCCGTCACGATGGACCGGGGCTGGAGCCGGGAAACCTTCGCCATGGCGCTGGCGGTGCAGAACCTCACCTGGGGCATCGCCCAGCCCTTCACCGGCATGGTCGCGGACCGCTACGGATCGGCCAAGGTGATCGTTGCCGGGCTGGCCTGCTATGCGCTGGGGCTGGCAGGCATGGCGCACGCTGCGACGCCCGCGGCATTCCTCTGGACGGCGGGCGTGTGCATCGGCATCGCGCTCTCGGGCACGGCGTTCGCCGTCATCTACGGCGCGCTCAGCCGCCTGGTGGCGCCCGAGCGGCGCAGCTGGGCCCTGGGCGTGGCGGGAGCGGTAGGCGGACTGGGCCAATTCACCATGGTGCCGGCCGCGCAATGGCTGATCGGCGGCTGGGGCTGGGTCGCGACCCTGCTGTCGTTCGCGGTGGCGTGCGCCTTGCTGCTGCCCTTGGCGCTGCCCTTGCGCGAACCCGCCGGCCGCTCGCAGGGCGCGGCCTCGCCGGGGGCCGATCTTTCCCTGTCCGCGGCCCTGCGCGAGGCCTTTTCCCAGCCCGGCTTCTGGCTGCTGAACCTGGGTTTTCTCGCCTGCGGTTTCCAGCTGGCCTTCATCGGCACGCACCTGCCGGCCTACCTGATGGACAAGGGCCTGCGCGCCGCGGACGCGGTGGCCGCGCTGGCCATCATCGCGCTGGCCAACGTGATGGGCACCTATGTCTGCGGCATGCTGGGCGGCCATCACCGGCGCAAGCATCTGCTCGCGGGCATCTACCTGATCCGTTCGGCGGCCATCGCGCTGTTCGTGCTGCTGCCGCTGTCGGCATGGAGCGTCTATCTGTTCGCGGCCGTCATGGGCTTCGTCTGGCTGGGCACCGTGCCGCTGACCAATGGCCTGATCTCGCAGGTATTCGGCGTGCGCTACATCACCACGCTATTCGGCTTCGTGTTCTTCGGCCACCAGCTGGGTTCGTTCCTGGGCGTCTGGCTGGGGGGCGTGGTGTTCGAGGCGACCCGATCGTATGACCTGATCTGGCTGGGCGCGATGGCGCTGGGCCTGCTGTCGGCCGCGCTGCACTGGCCGATCGACGATCGCGAGATCCGGCGCGTCGGGCCGGCGGGCGCCGGCTAGGGCCTGTGCGAGGCTCCTTTTAGTGTTAACAGGCCCTAGGCTACAGCGGCCGGTGCTGCGTGCCCGCGCCCATGGTGACGTGCAGCATGCGACAGGGCTCCAGGACCTTGACGGTATGCCATGCGCCCTTGGGGATCACGTAGGCATCGCCCGCCTGCAGCCTCACTGCCTGGATGCCCGTGGGCCATTCCAGCCGCAGCTCGGCCGCGCCGGATATCAGGCGCACGACCTCGTCGGCCTCGGGGTGCATTTCCCACTGCGGCCAGTCCGAGGCGAACGTGTACTCGGACAGCAGCCAGCCGCGCCCGAACCGGTCGAGCTCCTCGGGCGGCCGCGACCAGAACGCATTGCCGCCCTCCACGGTGGCGCTGGCGCCCGAGGCATCCAGCAGGACATAGTGCGTCGACAGATCGGTGGTCATGGTGCGCTTCCTTGGGTGAGGGGCGTCGGGCCAGTGTAAAGCGATATCATGTCGATCATCGGTATTGAAAGGAGAAGGCGATGCGCCAGGGATTCGACGGGGTCAGGCCCGCGTCCGAGTCTTCCATCGAGATCGGCTTCTTCCATGACGGCCGCCATTGTGTCGAGCGCATCCGCGTCAAGCCCACCGCCGCCAATCTCAAGCGCGCCGCCGAACGGCGGGCCGCCATCCTGGAGGCCATCGCGCGCGGCGAGTTCGACTACGATGCCGAATTCCCGAAACGCGCCCGCGCGACCAAGCCATCACAGGGTTCCGCATGACGAGCAACGAACAGCTGGAAATCAATGACCTGACGCCGGAGGCCTTCCGGACCTACGGCTGGATGTTGGGCAAGCCCATCCCGGACGGCAATGGCGTGCCGTTGTTCTCCAACCCGGCCACCGATTTCTGGCATGAGCACCTGTTCAATACCGGCGCGGGCGGCGACGCCGAACTGCTGTGGGTCAACTATCGCAGCCAGTCCATGGAAATCGCCAGCCTGGAGAAGCACCTGCTGACCCAGCAGGCCATCGTTCCGCTGACGGGCGAGGTCATCCAGGTCGTGGCGGGCAGCGCCGCGGACGGCAGCCCCGACCTGTCCACGCTGGCGGCCTTCCGGGTGCCGCAGGGGCAGGGCGTCTGCATGCGGCCCGGCTGCTGGCACGCCACGCGCGTGAGCGACGCGGAAGTCACCTGCCTGATGCTGACCCGCCGTTCCACCACGCTGGACCTGATCCAGCACCTGACCACGGACGCCGCCGCCAGCGAGAGCGCGATCGTGGCGATTCCCGTGCAACGGCTCGAAGGCCTGGCCCAGGCGGCCTGAGCCTGTCCCTGCGCTTCGGGCCCCGCGCCCGGGCGTCAGTCCGCCTCACTGCATTCGTAGCCCAGCCGGGCGAACAGCGGCCATTTGTTGCGGTAGCCGTCGGTCCAGAACATATCGCAGAACGCTTCGAAGGGCGCGTCCACGCGGCTTACGCGGATGCGCGCCGCGTCCTGCGCGTCCTTGGGGCTGAATGTCTGGCCCGCGCTGGGATAGAGCGCGCCGTCCCGGATCGCCTTGCCGCAGTGCCCGCAAAAATTGGTCCATTGCCGATAGTGCTCGGGATCCGGGCGGTAGTGGGGCGCCAGCGTCTCCAGCGTCTGCGCCACCGACGCGGACAGCAGCCGGGTCTGCGACAACAGCGTCGGTCCGTCGATGCGATGCCATTGCTCCGGACGGTAGAGCCATTCGTGGAACGCCGCGGGGTCCATGCCCGGGCTGTCGGCCGCGTCGTCGTCGAGCACCACATCCGCTTCCGTGCATTCGTGGTCGGCCGGCACAGCCAGCGCGGCCACGGAGGTGGACTGGCCGCAGGCGGCGCACACATGCGCCGACTGGAGGAGGAAGTACGAGGGGGCGCGCACGTTCACGGGCGAGAGATTCGCGCCGGGGCTGCCGTCGAGCTGCGTTTCCATGGACTGATCGTCGTTCCTGCAGGGGGCGCCTGGCGCGCCGATTCTTCTACATCTCCGGGAAATATGACAGAATCCCCGGGGAATTCACGCTGTGCACGGGGCGCCGCCACCAGGGCGCCGCCCATTTCAAGTGTTGGAGCCTCGAATGCGCGACCGTCAGATTAGCACCGGACCTTTTCTTGCGGCTTGTCGCCATCGTTCGGCACGAACAGCCGCCAGGCTCGCCGTCGCGGCCCTGCTGGCGGGCGGCCTGGCCGCCTGCAGCTTCAATTCGCCGGATGCGGCCAGCGGCTCGCAATCGGTCGGCATCGAAGGCGTCACCGCGCAACAGGCGCGCGCCATCGCGCGCGAAGCCTATCTGTACGGCACGCCCATGGTCGCCAGCTACCAGACCATGTACGCCTTCAGCATCGACAAGGGCAATCCGCAATACAAGGGTCCCTTCAATACCGTCAACAGCGTCGCGCGCGTCTTCACGCCGCAGGACACGGCCTTCGTCACGCCCAATGCCGACACTCCGTATTCCTTCGCCGTGCTGGACCTGCGCGCCGAGCCCGTCGTCATCACCGTGCCGCCGATGGAGCCGCGCCGCTACTTCGTGCTGCAGCTGATGGATCTCTACACCTACAACTTCGCCTACATCGGCAGCCGCGGCACCGGCAACGGCGGCGGCCGGTTCCTGGTGGCGGGGCCGCGCTGGAACGGCAAAGTGCCCCCCGGCATCACCAAGGTGTTCAGGTCGGAAACCGAACTGGTCAACCTGGTGGGGCGCACCCAGCTCTTCAGCGCCGGCGACCTGAACAACGTCAAGCGCATCCAGTCGCGCTACCGGGTCCAGACGCTCTCCGCCTTCCGCAAGCAGCGGCCACCGCAGCCGGCGGCGGAAGTGCGCTGGATCGCGGCCGAGTCGCCGGCGCAACTGCGCAGCTCGCTGGAGTTCTATGAGCAGCTGGCGTTCCTGCTGCAGTTCGCGCCCACGCACCCCTCCGAGAAATCGCTGCGGGAGCGCTTCGCCAGCATCGGCCTGCGCCCCGGCGAGCCCTTTCCCACCGCCGGCATGAACCCCGCGTTGCGCCGCGCCCTGCAGGAGGGCATGCACGACGGCCAGAACGACATCGACAAGAACCGCGAAGCGCTGGACGGCAAGACCGACACGCTGTACGGAGACCGCAAGGCGCTCAAGAACGACTACCTGGCGCGCGCCACCGGCACGCAGGTCGGCATCGGGGCCAACAGCCGCGAAGAGGCCTTGTATCCGGTGTTGGAAAAGGACAGCAACGGCCAGCCGCTGGAGGGCACAAACAAGTACGTCCTGCGCTTCGCGCCGCGCAGCCTGCCGCCCGTCAACGCTTTCTGGTCCATGACCCTGTACCGGCTGCCCGATCAGCAACTGGTGGCGAACCCGCTCAAGCGCTACCTGATCAATTCGTCCATGCTGCCGTCGCTCAAGCGCGACCCCGACGGCGGGGTGACGATCCACATCCAGAACGAGTCGCCGGGCAAGTCCAGGGAGTCCAACTGGCTGCCCGCGCCGCAAGGCCCTTTCATGGTGACCCTTCGATACTACTGGCCGAAGCCGGCGATGCTGGATGGCAAGTGGGTGTCGCCGGAGATCAAGCGGGTGGCAAGATAGCGGCATGAAGCGCAATTTCAATATCCACGACCTGCGTATTTTCTATACGGTGGTCATGACCGGCTCGACCCGGCAGGCCGCGCAGGTCATGCACCTGACGCAACCGGCGATCAGCCACGCCATTTCCCGCCTGGAAGACGCCACCGGCGTGCAGCTGTTCGATCGGTCCCACAAAACCCTGCGGCCGACGGAGGCCGGGCAATACCTGTACAGCGAGGCGAAGTTCGTGCTGGACGAGCTGGTCCGCATCGACGAGGCGCTGCACAGCATCGAACAGTTCGGCGGGCGCGGCTTGCGGATCGCGGCCTCGCCGGCGTTGGCGCTTGGCTACGCGCCGGACGCCGTGCGGCGCTACCTGGACGCGAACGGCACCAGGCCGTTTTCCATCGACATCGAATCTTCCGTGCAGGCGATCAGCGCGGTCGAGACCATGCGCGCGGATTTCGGCCTGGGCGCCGTCAGCCGCGACAGCGCGCGGCTGCATTTCACGCCTTTCCTGCGCGCGGACGTGATGGCCGTGGCGCACCGCGAGCACCCGCTCGCAAGCCGGGACGTGATCGCGGTGGGCGATATCCCGCCCGAAACCTACGTCAAGCCCCTGTGGTCCGACTACGTCGTCGCGCAGGGAGACATCGCGGATTCGCTGGTCCTGCGTTCGGGCATGCGCGCGCACATGTCGCTCGTGCCCGGCACCGTCAGGGCGGTGCGGGGAATCAGCCTGGTGAACGCGCTATCCGCGTGGGACATCGCGGCCGCCTATCCCGACCTGGTGCTGCGGCCGCTCGCCTCCCGGCAGTGGTTCGACTTCCTGCTCATCACCCGCTGGGAAACGCAGAACCTGGAACTGGCCGAGCGGCTGCTGGACGCGCTGCGCGCCACCGCCGAGGAACGCCGCAGCGGCGTTTACGCCCAGACCATCGAGCTGCTGGGCTGAGGTCCTAGAGCCTGTGCGAGGCTCCTTTTAGTGTTAACAGGCCCTAGTCCGCCGGAGGCTGCCAGGGCAGCGATTGCAGGTCGCCGTCGATGCTGATCGCCTGGCCGCTGACCATCGCGCCGAACGGGCTGGCGAGAAACAGCGCCATGTTGGCGATATCGGCGGCGCGCACGAACTGCCGCAGGCTGACGCCCGACAGTTCGAGCCGGGTCTCTTCCTCGACCGTCAAGCCCATGTTCCGGGCGCGCGCCTCGATCACGCGGTCGATCCGCGGGCCGGCCACCAGCCCCGGCAGCAGCGCGTTCACGCGTATGCCGTAGCCCCCCAGCTCCACCGCCAGCGAGCGTGTCAGCCCCACCACGCCCCATTTGGTGGCCGCGTAGGGGGTGCGCATCGGCACGCCCATGCGGCCCGCCACCGAGCTGATGTTGATGATGCTGCCGCCGCCGGCCGCGCGCAGCGCCGGCAGCGCGTGCCGCACGGTATGGAACTGCGAGGCCAGGTTGATGTCCAGCGTGGCGTCCAGTTCCTGGGGCGCGATGTCGGCGATGCCGGCGGTCGGACCGGCGATCCCGGCGTTGTTGACCAGCACGTCCAGGCCGCCCAGCTGCGCCAGCGCTTCCTGCATGTAGCGGTCGATGTCGTCGCGCCGGCTCACGTCGGCCCGGGAGTGGGGATGCGGGCAGGCCGCCAGGGCCGGCTCGTCCACGTCGCAGACATGCACGCGGGCGCCGCGCTCGGCAAACGCCGCGGCGATGGCCGCGCCGATGCCGGCCGCGCCCGCGGTCACGATGACGCGCTTGCCGGACAGGTCCACGGGCAGCGCGGAAACATCGCCGGGGAGGTGGCTCTTGAGGGTCATGCGGATTCCTTCCGGCGTGGCCGGTTCAGGGTTTCATCAGGCGGCAGGTGGATTCCTGGGGCGAGGTATAGATCTGGTCGCCGGGCACGCGCGCCACCAGCTTGTAGTAATCCCACGGGCCCTTGGATTCGGACGGCGTCTTGACCTGCATCAGAAACATATCGTGCACCATCAGGCCGTCGGCGCGGATCTTGCCGTCCTTGGCGAAGAAGTCGTTCACCGGGTTGGCCTTCAGCCACTTCATGATCGTGTCGCCATCGGTGCTGTTGGTGGCCGCGACCGCCTTCAGGTAGGTGCTCGTGGCGGAGTAGTCGCCGGCCTGCAGCATCGACGGCTTCTTCTTCATGCGTTCCTCGAAGCGCGCCGCCCATTGCCGCGAGGGTTCGTCCTGGTCCCAGTACCAGGCCGTGGTCAGGTACATGCCCTGGGCGGCCTGCAGGCCCAGCGCGTGGACGTCCGTGATGATCACCAGCAGGCCGGCGATCTTCATCGCCGGCGTGAGGCCGAATTCGGCCGCCGCCTTCACCGCGTTGCTGGTGTCGCTGGCGGAATTCGCCAGGCCCAGCACCGAGGCGCCCGAGGCCTGCGCCTGCAGGATGAACGACGAGAAGTCCGCCGCGTTCAGCGGATGGCGGACGCGGCCCTTCACGTTGCCGCCGTCGGCCTGCACCACCGCCGAGGCGTCGCGTTCCAGCGCGTGGCCGAAGGCGTGGTCCACCGTCAGGAAATACCAGTCCTTGTTGCCTTCCTTCATCATGGCGCGCGCCGTGCCGCGGGCAAGCGACACCGTGTCGTAGACGTAATGCACGGTATAGGGCGTGCACTGCGCGTTCGTGAGTTCGGAAGCGCCGGCGCTCACCACGAAGAACGGCGTCTTCTTCTCTTCGGCCACCTTGGCCATGGCCAGCGCCGCGGCGGAGTTCGCGCCGGCGATCAGCATGTTCACGCCTTTCTGGTCCAGCCATTCGCGGGCCCGCGACGACGCGATGTCGGCGCGGTTCTGGTGGTCCGCCACCAGCACCTCGACCTTCTTGCCCGCCACCGTTCCGCCCAGGTCGGCCACGGCCATCTTGATGGCCTCGGCGCCGCCGGGGCCGTCGGCATCCGCCGACAGGCCCGACATGTCCGTGATGAAGCCGATGCGGATCACGCCCTCGTCGGCCTGCGCCGCGCCCGCCGTGCCCAGGATGGCGGCCAGGGCGGCCGCGCACAAAGTCTTTTTCATGTTGTGTCTCCCCACTGAATGGAATTGTCCGTCAGAACGCGACGTTGTCGCGGCCCTTGAGTTGCAGCGTCTCACGCGCTTCGTCGGGCGTCGCCACTTGCAGCGACAAGTCTTCCAGTATCCGACGGATTCGTCGCACCTGGTCCGCGTTCGAGCGCGCCAGCTCGCCGGGGCCGTCCCACAGCGAGTCTTCCAGCCCCACGCGCACGTTGCCGCCGAGCGTGGCGGCCATCGTCGCCAGGGGCGTCTGCTTGCGCCCGGCGGCCAGCACCGACCAGATGTAGTTGTCGCCGAACAGCCGGTCCGCGGTGCGCTTCATCATCATCACGTCTTCGGGATGCGTGCCGATGCCGCCGCGTATGCCGAATACCGACTGGATCAGGAAGGGCGGCTTCAGCAGCTTGCGGTCGACGAAATGCGCCGCCGTGTACAGGTGGCCGATGTCGTAGCACTCGATCTCGAAACGCGTGCCGTTGTCGCCGCACGAGGTCAGGATGTGCTCGATGTCCTTGAACGTGTTCTTGAAGATCAGGTCGCTGCTGCCTTCGAGATAGGGGCGCTCCCAGGCGTGCTGGAATTCCTTGAAGCGTTCGAGCAGCTCGTACATGCCGAAGTTCATCGAACCCATGTTCAACGACGCGACCTCGGGCTTGAACCGCAGGGCCGGCGCCATGCGGTCGGCCAGCGGCAGCACCGGCGAGCCGCCCGTCGTGATGTTGATCACCACGTCCGAGGATTGCTTGATGCGCGGCAGGAATTGCGCATACAGCTCGGGGTCCTGGGTGGGTTGCCCGGTATCGGGCTTGCGCGCGTGCAGGTGCACGATGGCCGCGCCGGCCGCGGCGGCGTCCAGCGCAGACTGGGCGATCTCGTCGGGCGTGACGGGCAGGTGGGGCGACATCGACGGCGTGTGGACCGAACCGGTGATGGCGCAGGTGATGATGACCTTGTTGCTGGATTTTTTCATGAGCCTCTGGCGTGCGCGCCGCGCACGCGGTTCTGGGAATTTTCGTGGCCCCGGTCGTCTCCTCCGGGCGAGGCTCATTCTGTCGCAGGCCTTCGGCCTCTGTCACCTGAACAGAACTAATCAATTGATAGGATTTCCGGTGCTGCAGTGCAGCGACCGCGCGGGGCAGAGCGGGGCTTTCCCACGCCGGCGGGGCGGCGCTGCAATACAATCTTCCTAGGTCGAAACGCGGTTTCGACGACCTGACCGAATTACGCGTAACGCGCCTGCCCATGCCTGATTTCCCGACTTCCCGCCCGCTGCGTGCGATGCCGCCCGCTGGCGGCCAGATTCCCCGCGCCAGGATCCCGTCATGAGCTACGTGTTGGCGGTGGACCTGGGCGGCACGCGGTTCCGCGCCGCGCTGGTGGACGGGCGCGGCGGGATCGCCCATGCCTGTTTCATCGACAGCCCGGCGGGCGCCTCGGCACAGCCCGGCTGGGACGAGATCGAGCCCGACGCTTGGTGGCGCGGCCTGCGCTCGCTGTCGGACACGCTGGCCGGGCAGGCCGGCGCCGCTTTCGGCTCGGTGGAGGCCGTGGCGATCTGCGGCGTCACGCGCACGCAGGTCTTCATCGATGACCAGGGCGCGGCCATCCGGCCGGCGATCACCTGGCGCGATACCCGCGCGGCCCCGGACGTGGCGGGCTGGCTGGCGGCCATGCCGGCGTCCCACCCCGAGCATGGTCAGATCAACGCCTTCCATCCCTGGGCCCGCGTGGCCTGGCTGCTGCGCGCCGAACCGGACGCCGCGGCGCGCGTGCGCACCGTGCTCGAACCCAAGGATTACCTGAATTTCCGCCTGACGGGACGCGCGGCGAGCGACACCGTGTCCATGGCCCGGCTGGCGGCCGCCGCGGCCGCCTATGCCGACGGGCCGGACCTGCTGACGGCGGCCGGGGCCGATCCGGCCTGGGTGCCGCCGCTGCTCGATCCGCTGGCGGTCGTCGGCGCGGTGCAGGCCGGCCTGCCGGGGGCACTGGCCCGCCTGGCGGGACGCCCGGTCGTGGCCTGCGCCAACGACACCTGGGCCGCCGTCGCGGGCCTGGGCGCGCTACGGCCGGGCTATGCCTACAACATCTCCGGCACCACCGAAGTCTTCGGCGCGGTGGGCGCCGAGCCGGTGCAGGCGCAGGGCCTGATGACCGTGGACTGGGGCGGCGGCCATCACCAGATCGGCGGGCCGGGCCAGAACGGCGCGGACACGGTCGCCTGGCTGTTGCCGCTGCTGGGACGTCTGGGCGATGAAGGCATGGCCGGCGTCGGCGAGGCGATGGATGCGCTGCTGGACGCGCCGCGCGATCCGCAGCCGGCCCTGTTCCTGCCCTATCTGCAGGGCGAGCGCGTGCCTTACTGGGATCCGCACCTGCGCGGCGCCTTCCTGGGCCTGAACCGCCGCCATGGCCCGGGCGACCTGGCCTGGGCCGTACTGGAGGGCGTGGCCTTCCTGAATCGCATCGTCCTGGAACGCGCCGAGGCCGCGCTGGGCGGCCCGGTCGCGGAAATACGCTTCGGCGGCGGCGCCGCATCCAACGCGCAATGGTGCCAGGTCAAGGCGGACATCTGCGAACGCGCCCTCGTCGTCGGGCAGGCCGAGCAACCCGGCGTGCTGGGCGCGGCGGTGGCCGCCTGGACGGCCCTGGGGCGCTACGACAGCTTCGCCGCCGCGCAGGAGCGGCTGGTGCGCGTGGCGCAGCGCTACGAGCCCCAGCCCGACCGCACCCGCGCCTATCGCCGCATGTATGCGGAGTTCCGCGCGGCCGAAGCCGCGCTGGCCCCCGTGTCGCGGGCGCTGGCCGGGATCAGCCTGTAGCGCCGGCGGCCCCCGCCCGGCGCACCCGGGTATAAACTACGACGCCATCAGCGCCGGAAACCGGCCGGCATCCGCATGCCGGCCGCGGCTTTCCGCAAAATAAATCAAACGCAGCAAGGGTTGAGTCGATGCGCGGCATCCTGGAAAAGTACGGCACGGCAATCGCGGGACTGGTCCTGGTCGGATTCTTCGCTTTGGCCGCGCCGAATTTCGCGGCGCCGAACAACCTCCTGAACATCGCCAAGGAAACCAGCTTCCTGGCCATCATCGCGCTGGGCTTCACGCTGGCGCTGGTCACCGCCGAGCTGGACCTGTCGGTGGCCGACGTGGCCAGCCTGGCCGCCGTGGTCACGGGCGCCCTGGTCCATACCGGACAGCCGGTGCTGCTGGCCATCGGCGCGGGCCTGGGCGTGGGCCTGCTCTGCGGCCTGGTCAACGGCATCGCCGTGACGCGGCTGAGGGTGCCTTCCCTGATCGCCACCCTGGGCATGGCCGCCATGGCGCGCGGCTTCGCCTTCATGCTGACCGACGGCGTGTCCTACGTGGGCCGCTGGCCGGCCGCCTTCACCGATCTCGCCCGCGGCAAGCCCTTCGGCATCCCGGCCTTGGTGCTGTGGATGCTGGGCGCGGTGCTGTTCGCGTTTTTCCTGGTCAAGTGGACCCGCACCGGCGCCCGCATGACCGCCACCGGCGAGGCCGGCGAATCCGCGCGCCTGGCCGGCATCAACATCCGCGCCATGAAGAGCATCGGGCTGGCCCTGTCCGGCCTTTGCGCGGGCCTGGCGGCCGTTCTGCTGACGTCCAGCCTGTCGTCCGCCGCGCCCAATATGGCGGGCGACTACTTCCTGTACGCGATCGCCGCCGTCCTGCTGGGCATGACCATGTTCAATCCCGGCCACGCCAACATTCCCGGCACGCTGGTCGCGGCGCTGATCCTGAAGGTGCTGGGCAACGGCCTGGTGCTCATGGGCGCGCCCTACTACGTGCAGGATATCGTGCTGGGCTTCATCATCATCGCGTCCGTCGCGGTGTCATCGGCCGTGCTGAAGAAAGCGGCTTTCAAATTCTGATCGGAAGGGGAAACCTCCATGCGTAAATCCTTGACGCGCTCCCTGGCGCTTGCCGCGTTCGCCGCGCAGGCGCTGGCCGCCAGCGCCGCCGCCCATGCCTTCGACGTGGGCATCGTCGCGTTCCAGATGTCCTCCGAAACCCACGCCCGCGTCGCCAACGCCGCCGCCGGCGCCGCCCGCGAGAAGGGCTGGACCGTCACCCAGCTGAACGCCGAAGGGTCGCTGCCCAAGCTGGCCGAACAGCTGGACACCCTGGTCAACAAGAAGGTCGACGCCATCGTCATCGCCATGGGCAAGCCCGTGGAGACCGACGCCCAGCTCCAGGCCGCCAAGGAGAAGGGCATCCCCGTGGTCGGCGTCATGTCGGGGGCCAGCCCCCACATGCTGTTCGACGTCGAGGTCAACGAATACGCCACGGGCGCGCAGTCCGTCCTGTACCTGTTGGGCAAGATGGGCTACCAGGGCAACATCCTGTCCGCCCGCTTCGACGGCAACTCCGGCACCCGCATCCGCGGCAAGATGCTGGACGCCGTGCTGACCGAGAACACCGCCGTCAAGGACCTGGCCAAGTTCAGCATGGCCCGCACGCAAAGCTGGCGCGACGACGTGCGCAATGGCATGCAGGCCCTGTTCCTGCGCCACCAGGGCCAGTTCAAGGGCGTCTGGGCCTCCTTCGACGGCCAGGCCTACGTCATCGACGACCTGCTCCAGGCGCAAGGCCTGAAGAAGGGCGACATCACCCTGGTGTCCGTCGACGGCGGCCCCGAGACCTATCGCCGCATCGCCGACCCCGCCAGCCTGATCACGGCCACCATGATGATTCCCTTCGAGCAGCTGGGCGCCACGGCGGTCGACGCCATCGACCGCATCGTCGTCAAGAAGGAGCCCAGGGAGAACATCGCCTCCGGACCCTACCTCTTCATGGACTCGGTGCTGGTCGACGCTTCCAACGTCCAGAAATTCCTGCAACCCGCCAAGTAAGAGCCAGCAGCCATGTCCGCCGCGTTGTCGCTACGCCAGATCCGGAAATCCTATGGCGCCGTCGAAGCCCTGAAAGGCGTGGACCTGGACGTGCCCGAAGGCAAGGTCATGGCCATCTGCGGCGACAACGGCGCCGGCAAGTCCACGCTGATCCGCATCATTTCCGGCGCGCAGGAGCCCAGCGGCGGCGAACTCAGCCTGGACGGCAAGAAGGTGGTGTTCGCCTCGCCCCACGACGCGCTGGTGCAGGGCATCGCCACCATCTACCAGGACCTGGCGCTGGCCCCGCGCCTGTCGATCTGGGAGAACATCTTCATGGGCGCCGAGCTGGTGCGCCGCGTGGGCCTGTTCAGCGTGCTGGACAAGCGCCGCATGGCGCAGGATGCGCGCGGCTACCTGCAGCGCCTGTCGGTGCCCATCGACGACATGGACCGTCCGGTCGAACGCATGTCCGGCGGGCAGCGCCAGGCCGTCGCCATCGCCCGCGCGCTGCGCTGGGACGCCCGCGTCGTCATCATGGACGAACCCACCGCCGCGCTGGGCGTGAAGGAAACGGCCCTGGTGCTCAACCTGGTGCGCAAGCTGCGCGAGGAAGGGCGCACCGTGATCCTCATCAGCCACAACATGGCCGACGTGGTGGCGCTGGCCGACCGCGTGGCGATCCTCAAGAGCGGCGCCAAGGTCATCGAGCGCGACGTGGCGGGGCTGGACGCGGACGCGCTGGCGCACATGGTGATGACGGGCAGGGAGTGACGCGGTTTCTCGCCGTTCGATCCGGAAGATAAAAAGCCGCGGCCAGGGAGAACCCGGCGGCGGCTTTTTCTGTAAAGCCAAGCGGAATCAGACCGGCGCTTCATCCGCGTTGTAGCTGAAGAGCCACTCGTAGCGTTCACGCACGCGGGTTTCGTTCCACTCGCGGTCCACGTATTCGGCCGCGCCTTCCGCGTGCTCCAGCGCCGGATTGTGGAAGCGCCGCGCGTTTTCGGCCGAGCCGCGCACCACGCGCGATGCCCGCTCCACGCGCGCGGCTTCATAGTGTTTGAAGGCCTGCGGAATATCGTCGGGCCGCGCTTCCAGCGCGCGAGCCAGCACATAGCCGTCCTCGATCGCCATCGCCGCGCCGGAGGCCAGCATGGGCAGCGTCGGATGGCAGGCGTCGCCCAACAACGTTATCCGGCCCTGCGACCACACCGGCAGCGGCTCGCGCAGCATCAGCGCCCACTTGTAGGGTTCGTCCAACGCATGGATCAGCGTCTGCACATCCTCATGCCAGCCCTGGAAGTCCCGCGCGCACTCCTCCACGCTGCCTCGCTCGGTCCAGGATTCCACCTGCCAATCGTCGCGTTCCAGAATGCCCACGAAGTTCACCAGCTTGCCCTGCCGCAGCGGGTAGTGGATCACGTGCGCGCCCGGCCCGACCCAGTTGCAGGCGTAGGGCTCGCGCAGATGCGCCGGCAGCTTCTCGGCGGGGATGACGCCGCGCCAGGCAACCGTGCCGGAGAACGTCGCGGCGTCCGCGCCGAACAGTGCCGCGCGTACCCGGGAATGCACGCCGTCGGCTCCGATCAGCGCCGTGCCATCGATGCGCTCGCCCGATTCCAGCGTGACCGTGACGCCGCCTTCGCGCTGGGTGAACTCCGCAACGCGCGCGCCCAGCGTGATGGCCTCGGGATCGTTGCCCATCACAGCGCGGGCGAGGATCTGATGCAGATCGGCGCGGTAGATCGTCAGGTACGGATAGCCGTAGCGCGCCACCGATTCCGCGCCCAGATCGAACAGCGGCCAGGTCCGTCCGCTGGACCACAGCCGGATGCGCTTGCCGGCCGTAGGGCGGGCGACTTCCATCAACGCGTCCTCCAGGCCCAGCTGGTAGAGCACGCGGTTCGCGTTGGCGCTGAGCTGGATGCCGGCGCCGACTTCGCGCAGCACCTGCGCCTGCTCCAGCACGCGCACGCGCAGGCCGCGCCGCTGCAGGGCCAGCGCGGCGGTCAACCCGCCGAGGCCTGCGCCGGCGATTAGGAATAGGGGGGCGGACGTCGATGTGTGAGACATATTGCTGCGTCGGAAGAAGGTTAGTCCGGTTTGATGCCGGCTTGTTTGACGACCTGGGACCACTTGTCCAGGTCGGTGCGGATCGACTGCGCGAACTGCTCGGGCGTATCGCCCACGGGTTCGAGGCCGAGGTCGGCGAGCTGGCGCTTGACCTCGGGATCGCGAGCCGCGGCGCCCAGCGCCTTGGTCAGCCGCTCGATAACCGGCTGCGGCGTATTGGCGGGGGCCATCAGGCCGAACCAGGAATACGCTTCAAAGGGCTTGCCCAGCACTTCGGCAACCGTGGGCACATCGGGCAATTGCGGGTAGCGCTGAGCGCCGGTGACCGCGTAGGCGCGCAACTTCTGCGCCGCGATCTGCGGATACAGCAGCGTCACCGTGTCGAACAGCAGATCCACCTGGCCGCCCAGCACATCACTCAGCGCCGGCGCGCCGCCGCGATACGGGATGTGCAGGATTTCCACGCCCGCGCTGCGGTCGAACAGTTCTGCGGTCAGATGGCCGACTGAACCGGTGCCGGCCGACGCCACCGTCAGCGACTGGCGTCGCGAGAGATCGAGCAGTGCCTTCAGATCCGGGCTGGGCAGGGCGGGGCGACTCACCAGAATGAGGGGGCCTCGCACCGCCATCCCGATCGGGGTAAAGGAAGCAATCGGGTCATAGTCCAGCTTGGGGTAGAGCGCCGGCGCAACCACCATGCTGCTGGTGCCGCCCCATAGCAAGGTGTAGCCATCGGGCTGCTCGCGCGTGACTGAAGTCGTGCCTACGGAACCGCCAGCGCCCGCGCGGTTTTCCACGATGACGGGCTGGCCAAGCTGCTCGGCCATGGTTTTGCTGAACAGGCGCGCGCTCGTATCGGTCGGACCGCCCGGCGGGAAGGGCACCACCAGCCGGATGGGCTTTTCGGGGAAGGCCGCCAGCGCGGCGGACATGGGGGCAACGGCCGCGCATGCAATGGCGAACGCCGCGGCGATTCGCGGGGAAAGTCGGAACAAGTTCGTCTCCTGAAAGGAACTGCGCTTATTGTTTTGAGCCATCTCAATCGGAAGGCAACGCATTGATCTATTGCAACCCAAACGGATAAACAAGTAAAACTACGCTATTTTGTTCATTAACAATTTTTGGTTGTTAATACCTTGCGGGTCCGTACATGAATTTCTCTCTACGCCAGCTGCGCGGATTCCTGGCTGTCGCCGAACACGCGAGCTTCACCAAAGCCGCGGCGCAGCTGCACGTGACGCAGGCTGGGCTGAGCGCGATGGTGCGTGAATTCGAGCAGACGGTGGGATGCCGGCTATTCGAGCGCAGTACCCGTGCGGTGCTGCTTACCGACGCGGGCCGCACGCTGCTGCCCGTCGCACAGCGCACGGTCGACGAATTGGGGGAAACGATGCGCCAGTTGGCCGCGGCCAACAAGCCGCAGGCGCGCGTGCTTCGGGTCGGCGTCACGCCGCTCATCGCCAGCAGCATCCTGCCGCAGGTGCTGCGGGCCTATGCCGAGGCGCAGCCGGAATGGCGCGTCGAAGTGGCCGACATGGACCGCGGCCTGATCCAGCAGGGCGTGGAGGACGGCACCCTGGACGCCGGATTCGGCGCCTTTTTCCAGAAGGCCGCCGGCCTGCGCAGGCGCGGGCTTTTCCCTGCGGAGCTGGTCCTCGCGCAATCGGCGGCGCTGGCCCCCAAAACGCGCCGGGCTCCGTTGTCGTGGCAGCGGCTGGATCCCGCCAGCCTCATCGTGCTGCCGCCGAGCAACCCCATCCAGCAGCTGATAGACCGGCACGTCCCGCGCATGCCCGACGCCGCGCGGTCCGCTCCGCGTCGTGTCTACAGCCATCTGGAAACCCTGCTGGCCATGGTCGAGGCCGGCCTGGGCCAGGCCGTGGTGCCCTCGTTCGCCGCGCTGACGGGCACGCGCTGGCGAGTGACCCTCAGAGCGCTGACTCCCCGAGTGGCCCTGGATTACGCCATCGTTACCCGCAGCGGCCGGCGCGACAGTTCCGGCCTGAACGCTTTCGCGGATTGCCTCCGTGCGGCCGCACAGTCGGGCACGAACTAGCCATCCTCCGGCGCCGGCCTGGGCTTGCGGGAAAACCGCCCGCCAAAGGGGTAAGCGGAAGGCTGGCGGCTATGAAAAAGGCCGCCGCCAGAATATCCGGCGGCGGCCTTTTCGCAGGGATGCGAGGGACTCAGTCCTTGCGGCTGGTCACTTCGACCAGGTGGTAGCCGAACTGGGTCTTCACCGGACCCTGGACCACGCCGACCGGGGCGCTGAACACCACGGTATCGAATTCCTTGACCATCTGGCCCGGGCCGAAGGTGCCCAGGTTGCCGCCGTCGCGGCTGGACGGGCAGCTGGAGTTTTCCTTGGCCAGCTGGGCGAAGTCGGCGCCGTTCTCGATGGCGGTCTTGAGTTCGTTGGCCTTGTCTTCGGTCGAGACCAGGATGTGACGGGCGGAGGCTTGTGCCATGAGGGAACTCCTTGCGGGGAATGATAAGGGAGGGGAGAGTAACGCATTTGGGCGTACTCGCACTCCGCCATCATAAACGGCCGGCAGCGGCGAGCCGTCGCGACGTTTCGTTACACGGTTGGGGCGCGCGTGCACGCCCGGCGCCGGTCATGGACAATGGGCGTCCGTACCCACATAGCAAGGATTGCCCACGATGACGGATTCCGCCTCGGCCGGAAAGCCCCGGCTCTTCTATTCCGAGGGATCGCCCTATGCCCGCATCTGCCGCATGGCGTTGCGCGAAGGCGGCTTGTCGCAAGCCGTGGAAGAGACGGTCACCACGCTGCGCGATCCGTCCGCCGCGGTGCTGCCCTACAACCCCGTCGGCCGGGTGCCCGCCCTTGCGCTGCCCGACGGCGCCACGATCACCGAGACTACGCTGATCCTGGGCTGGCTGGACGGCCACGGCAGCCGGCCGGCCATGCTGCCCGCCAGCGATGCGGGCCTGGCGGCATACGGGCGCGTGCTGGGCCTGCTCGACGGCGTCGCGGTCTGGAACCGCGAGCTGCGGCGGCCGGCATCCGAACGCAGCCCCTCCGTCATCGCCTTGGAGCTTGTCCGGGCCAACCGCGTTGCCGACGTGCTGGAGACCCAGGCCGGGCAAGGCGCCTTCTCGACGGTCGATGCGGGCTTCCTCGCCCTGGCCTCGGTATTGGGGTACGCGGAGCGCCGGCATACCGTCTGGAAGTGGCGCGAAGGCCGGCCGGTGCTGGAGCGGTGGTTCGACCAGGCCTCGCGCCGCGCCGCCTTTTGCGAAACCCTGCCGCCGCCTAGCGGTATCTGACGGTTCAGCGGTCCATGGGCCACTTGGGCCGCTGAACCCGCCGATAAGGCAGGGCGCGCAGGTCCAGCGTCGCCGAGCCCGGGGCGTCGGCGTACAGGATGTGCCGCGCCACCCGCGAAAACGCCGCATGGAAATGCTGGGCGGACTTGACGACGATCAGCGTCTTGTCCTCCAGCCGGCAGCCCAGCTGGGTGAATACGTCGGTATGCAAGGCCTGGGCGCGCACCGTGATCAGCACGATCTCGATGCCGTCGGCTTCCACCAGCGCGGCGTTGCCCACGGCGGCGGGCGAGCCCGACAGCCCGGTCATGACCATGTCCGGAACCAGGGCCTTCACGGTGCACAGCAGGTCTACCGGCTCGCCCGACATGGGGCTGATCTTGCCGCCGATGCGCAGCGGCAGGCGCGCGCCCGCGCCGGCGCTGAAGGCGATGCGGACGGCGACGGGGTCCCAGAGCGGGCCTATCGCCACATTGCGCACGCCGCGTTCGAGCAGGCGGCGAAGCATGAAGGTCGAATCTCCCGCGCCGCCGCCGCCGGGATTGTCGGCAGCGTCGGCGATGACGATGGGCGTGGCGCCATACGCCAGCGCCTGGTCTATGGCTTCATCCGGCTTGGGGCAGGCAGGCGTCAGGGCCTCGCGCATGCCGATCAGCTCGTCGGCCAGGCGCCGCGCGAGCCGTTGGGCCGCGCCGGCGTCGCCGTCGGCATAGACCAGCAGCTTGGTGCCCATGTCGGGCACATCGCCCCAGGCGAAGCTGTGCACCACGGAGATGGACAGGATGCCGTCCTTGCCTTCCAGTGCGCTAAGCTGGTCGATGTAGCTGCGGGCCGGTTCCTGCGGGGTGCGAATGGTGACGACCATTCCGCAATCGACGACGGCGGCCACCGGGGCGATGCGGCCTTCGACAATAGCTGCGCAGAAGTCCACCAGTTCCAGCGCGCGCTCGCGGATGTCGGTGTGGGGGTACTCTTTGTAGGCCACCAGGATGTCCGTGTTGGACACCATGGCTTCGGACAGGTGGCAGTGCGGATCCAGTTCCGCGCCCACCACGACGCCGGGACCGACGATCTCGCGCACGCGGGCCAGCAGGTCGCCTTCGCAATCCTCGTAGCCGTCGGCCACCATCGCGCCGTGCAAGCCCAGCACCACCATGTCGACGGGCAGGGCCTGCCGCAGGTCGCGCAGCAACTCGTCGCGCAGCGTTTCATAGGCATGGCGGGTGGTGATGCCGCCGGGCTGGGCGCCGGCCGCCATGCCTTCCATGACTTCCCAGCCGTGTTGCGCGCCGCGCTGGCGCGCCGCCCACAGCGGTCCGCTGAAAATCGTCATCTCGGGCGGATGGGTGCCGGCCGGGTAGTAGCCCCGGTCGGCGAAGTCATCCAGCGAGGTGGGCAGCGGAGCGAACGTATTGGTTTCGGTGGCCAGCGAACCGGTAAAAACGCGCATAATGCTTAAAGCCTAGTCCGCGGTGGCGCCGGAGGCCTTCACCACTTCGGCATACTTGGTGATTTCGGACGCGACGTGCTTGCGCAGTTCCTCGGGTGTGCCGCCGCCGGGCGTGGCGACCATGCCGGCGAGTTTCTCCACGGTGTCCTTCTCTTCCAGGACCGCGTTGACTTCCTTGTTCAGCTTTTGCACGATCTCCGCGGGCGTGCCGGCGGGCGCGAACAGCGCGTACCAGGACGTCATTTCGTAGCCTTTGACGCTGGCGTCGATCGTGGGGATCTGGGGCGCGAAGGGTTGCGACTGGGCGCTGGTGACGCCGAGCGCGCGCAGCTTATCGCCCTGAATGAGGGGCATCACCGACGGAGCGGTATCGAACATCACCTGAATGCGGCCGGCCATCAGATCGGTGAGGGCGGGCGCGCTGCCCTTGTACTGCACGTGCTCCATTTCCACGCCCGTCATCATCTTGAACAGTTCGGCCGACAGGCGCGTCGACGAGCCGGCGCCGGACGAGGCGAAGAAGATGCCCTTGGGGTTGGCCTTGGCATAGCTGATGAACTCCGGCACCGACTTCACCGGCACGGTGTTGTTCACGACCATGATGTTGGGAAAGCGGGTCAGCAGCGCGACCGGCTCGAAGTCCTTCTGGAAATCGAACGGCAGTTCCTTGTACAGCGACACGTTGATGGTGCTGGCGTTCGAGCCCAGCAGGATGGTGTAGCCGTCGTTGGGCGAGCGCGCCACCGTCGCGGCCGCGATGTTGCTGGCCGCGCCCGGGCGGTTTTCCACCACGAAGGTCTGGCCCAGCTTGTCCGACAGGCGGCTGGCCACCAGCCTCGCCACCGCGTCGGACGATCCGCCCGGCGCGTAGCCGACCACGATCTTCACGGGTTTGGACGGATAGGCGGCCTCGGGCGCGGCGAACGCGCCCTGTTGACAGAATACGCTCAGGGTTGCGGCAGCGAGGATCGAAGCGAAGGGTTTCATGCTTTAAGGCTCGAAATGGGCGTTACCTCGCATTGCCGCCGATGCTGGCCTGCAGCGTTCGACCGCAACCGAGCGGATTTGAAGTACGCGCATTATTCGCAATCGCCACCCTGTAAATCAATGTAAGCTGGCAGGGATTTTGTTGCCCAAAAGTCAACAATTTCAGGAAATCACCGGAATCGGAAAAGGGGATGGCGCATGGACGGAGGCTTGAGCGCGCGGCGCTTGCAGTATTTCTTCGAGGCGGTCACGGCCGGATCGGTGCGCGGGGCGGCCGAACGCCTGGGCGTGGAGCCCTCCGTCGTCAGCCGCCAGATCCAGCTGCTGGAGACCGAGCTGGGCGTGGCGCTGCTGGAGCGCAAGGGCCGCGGCATCGTTCCCACCGACATGGCCGGCATCGTGATGGATCACTGCCGCGACCGGCAGGCCAGCGAACAGGCCTTGCGGGCCCGGCTGGACGAAGTCAACGGCCTGCAGCGCGGCGATATCCAGGTCGTCGCCAGCGAGGGTTTCGTGGACATCCTGATGGGCGGCGTGGTGGACGAATTCTGCCGCCAGCATCCCGGCGTGCGCGTATCGCTGAAGGTGGCCGGCGCTTCCGACGCAGTGCGCGCGGTGGTGCATGACGACGCGCACATCGGCGTGGTGTTCGGCGCGCCGGCGGATCCGGGCATACGCGTGGTCGACACGCGCACGCATCCGCTGTGCGTGATCGCCTGGCCCGACCATCCGCTGGCGCGGCAACGCAAGCGGCCGGCCTTGAAGGACGTGGCGCGCTACCCGGTGGCGCTGATGGGGCCGGGCTTCGGCTTGCGTCAGTTGATCGAGATGGCGGAGCTGTCCGAGAACATCGTGCTGTCGCCCAGCTTCATCGCCAATTCCGTGGTGACGCTCAAGCGCTACGTCGAGAGCCGCTTGGGGCTGACCTTCACGTCGGCGAATTCCGTGGTGAAGGAAGTCGCCCGAGGCGAACTGGTGGCGCTGCGCACGACCAACCCCATCTTCGAGGCGGCGCAAACGCGCCTGATCGTGCGCGCCAACCGGCCCCTGACCAGCGCCGCGCGCGGCATGCTGGAACGGATCCAGGCGTCACAGCTGTTTCGCGCCGGCAAGCCGCCCGCGGCGGCGGGAAGGATCTAGCCTCGGGCGCGATCAGTCACGAAAACAGGGCAGTGCCTTGCGGCACTGCCCTGTTCGGCGGGCGCGACCCGCGCCCGCGCCTACCGCGTATCGAGCCGTTTTAGCGCACCGGCCACCCGTACATCAAACCGCCATCGCGGTAGGACGCGTTCAGGCCGCGCGGCAGCTTCAGCGGGCTGCTGGGGCCCAGGTTGCGTTCAAAGCTCTCGCCGTAGTTGCCGATGGTCTTGATGATGTTGTAAGCCCACTTGTCATCCAGGCCCAGGTTCTTGCCCATGCCCGGCGTCACGCCCAGGATGCGCTGGATATTGGGGTTGGTGCTCTTCAACATGTCATCGACGTTCTTGGACGTAATGCCGTATTCCTCGGCTTCCAGCATGACGTTCACCGTCCAGCGGACGACGTTGAACCATTGTTCGTCGCCCTGGCGCACCATCGGGCCCAGCGGCTCCTTGGAGAAGTCTTCCGGCAGGATGTCGTACTTTTCCGGGCTTTCCAGGCCGCTGCGGGCGGCGGCCAGTTGCGACTTGTCGCCGGTGAAGGCGTCGCAGCGTCCGACCGCGAAGGCGCGGATGATCTCGTCCATGCGGTCCACGACGACGGGCTTGAACGAAATGTTGTTCGAGCGGAACCAGTCCGCCAGGTTCAGTTCAGTGGTGGTGCCGGGCTGCACGCAAATCGTGGCGCCCTCCAGTTCCTTGGCGCTCTTCACATTCAGGGACTTGTTCACCATGATGCCCTGGCTGTCGTAATAGTTCACGCCCACGCCGATCAGGCCGAGCGTCGTGTCGCGAGTCAGCGTCAGCGTCGTATTGCGGGGCAGCACGTCGACTTCGCCCGATTGCAGGGCAGTGAAGCGTTGCAGGGCGCTGATCGCCATGATTTTGCTCTTGGACGCGTCGCCGAACATGGCGACGGCCAGCGCGCGGCACAGTTCCACGTCCAGGCCGGTCCAGCCGCCCTTGCTGTCGTTCACGGAGAACCCGGCAACGCCGGTGGACACGCCGCACTGGACAAAGCCCTTGCTCTTGATGTTGTCGAACGTCACGCCCGCCTGGGCGGTCCACGACGAGATGAACAACGCGGTGCCTGCCGCAACCAGTTTCAGTGCTTTCATGATGTCTCCGCGCGGTCGGCGCAATGCAATGGTGTATCCCTACGGCCGGTGGCCGGAGGTGCGCGGAATGGTAGCCATCGGCCCTGGGGTGGGAATATCAGGGAATTCCCGCTAAATTCGCCCCTCGGAATTTGTTCGGCGCGAGCGCCAGGATTGCCCGTCTCGGGGCGATCGCCCATACTGGCCTCTCCTCGGCCGCCGGCGGGCGAGGAGCGGCGGGCAGCGGGCGCGCCGGCAAGGTTGAACCATGAACAGACAACACGATCCACATAGCGGCGACGGTCGCCGGCCCTGGTATGCGCCGGCGTCCGCGAAGGCGCGGCTGGGCGCCGTATGGCGCGACCTGACCCGCGTGAACGCGAGCGACCGGCGCTGGGAAATGCCGCTGGCCGCGGCCCTGTCGTCCGGACTGCCCTTGATGGTGGGGGCCTATTTCGGGCGCATGGACTACGGATTGATGTCCAGCCTGGGCGGCATGGTGTTTCTGAGCCTGCCCAACTCTTCGCTGCAGCATCGCATGATGATGCTGTTGGCGGCGTCGTTCGGCATGGTGGCGTGCTACGCGGTCGGCGCGCTGACGCAGTTCTGGCCCGCCGCCATGATCGCCGCGCTGACCCTGATCGCCATGGTGGTGAACATGGTCTGCCGCTGCTATCGGCTGGGCCCGCCGGGCAGCCTGTTCTTCATCATGGCGACGGCGATCGCGGCCTATACGCCCGGGCGCATCGAGGATGTGCCCCTGCGCGTGGGCATGGTGGCGCTGGGCAGCCTGGTCGCGTGTTTGGTCGCGTTCGCGTATTCGCTGCACATGACGCGGGTGGCGCCGCCGCCGCCGGAAACCGAGCTGCCCAAGCCCACGTTCGACTTCGTCGTCTATGACTCCGTCATCATCGGGCTGTTCGTCGGCATTTCGCTGCTGGTGGCCGAGCTGCTGCAATTGCAGCGGCCCTACTGGGTGCCGGTCAGTTGCCTGGCGATCATCCAGGGCGCGAGCCTGCGGGCGGCCTGGAGCCGGCAGATGCACCGCATCCTGGGCACGGCCGTGGGGCTGTGCGTGGCATGGGTCCTGCTCGCCTTGCCGCTCAATGTGTGGACCCTGAGCCTGGTCATGATGGCGCTGTCGTTCGGCATCGAAACCCTGGTGGTGCGCCACTACGCGAGCGCCGTGGTGCTGATCACGCCGCTGACCATCTTCCTGGCGGAGGCGCCCCATCTGGGGCAAGGTTATCCCGCGGCCGTCATCGAAGCCCGGTTCCTGGACACCGTGATCGGCGCCTTCATCGGCGCGCTGGGCGCCGTGCTGCTGCACAATCAGCGCATCCGGCCGCTGCTGTCGCGCTGGATGCGCGCGGTGCTGCCGCGGCGGGTGAACTGAAGGCGCCGCGGGGGATCAGGCCGGGCGCTTGACCAGCACCACCAGGGAAATGCCCAGGAGGATTAGCGCCGAGGCGCCCACCAACACGCCCGTCATGGGTTCGGCCAGGAACACGGCCCCGCCGAACGCCGTCAGCACCGGCACGGCGAGCTGCACCGTGGCGGCATGGGTGACCTTCAGCTGTTTGAGTGCGGCGTACCAGAAGATGTAGCCCAGGCCCGAGGTCACGGCCCCGGAAGCCACGGCGTAGGCTACGCCGGCGGCGTCGTAGCCGGCATGGGCTGTCAGCGCATGCAACAGGAACGGAACCAGGGCGAGCGGCGTGGCGCGGATGAAATTGCCCGCCGTGGCCGAGGCCGGGTCTTTCGCGGCGCGGCCCAGCAGGGAATAGGCGCCCCAGGCAATGCCGGCCACGATCATCAGGAACGCGTGGAACAAGGGGGGAGCGCTGACGCCGGGCAGCATGAGGACGACCAGGCCGCAGACCGCCAGTGCGATGCCCAGCCCTTGCAGGAAAGATAGCCGCTCGCCGATCAGCAGCCCGTACAGGATCATGCTGATCTGGATCGACGCGAACAGCAGCAGGGCGCCGGTGCCCGCGGATATCCGCGTGTAGGCATAGGCGAAAGCCACCGCATAGACGAGCAGCGCCAGGGCGCCGTACCCGTTGCCTTCCAGCCGTCCGGCCGGCTTGCGCATCCGGAGCACCAGCCAGAGCACCAGCGCGCCGGAGCCGATGCGGATGGCGACGAAAGTGGCCGGGTCGATCGCGGTCTGCTTCAGCGCAAGGCGGCACAGCAGCGAATTCCCGGCGAAGGCCAGCAAGGAAAGCAGGGTGAGCGCGAACAGGCGGGGCGTCATGGCGCGGGCAGTTCCTGGGGGCCGACGTCCGGCCATCGTAGCGCAAAGCCCGGGGCGCGTCGCCGTCGACGGCCCGGGCAGCCGAGGCGCCCGCCGAGTTCCCGCTCGGCGCCTAGGGTTGTCGGATCAGCGCCAGGACTTCACCGAGCGACCGCAGCGAGCCCTCGCCCCGCGCGGCTTCCGCGCGCCGGTCGAGGTGATAGCCGCGCATGCCGAACTCCCGGGGCCCGGTCATGTCGGCGTCGAGCGTGTCGCCCACCATCAGGACCTCCTCGGGCCGGCAGCCCAGCCCCTCGCACAGGTAGTGGTAGATCGCGGGTTGCGGCTTCACCGCCCCGGCCTCGTACGACCAGGCGCAGAATTCCGGAACGAAGGGCAGCAGCTCCAGCACCGGCGGCCCGTAGGGCGCGGCAAGATTCGAGCAGAGCGCCACCTTGAGCCCGTTCTGCTTCAGGGCATTCAGCGCGGGCGCCGCGTCCTCGAAGAGCGTGATCGATCGGAGTTCATCGCGCAGCTCGGCTTCCAGGGCGCGCAAGTCTTCCTCGCTGACCTTGCCGCCCAGCAGGTCGGCCGTTTGCCTGAGGTCCAGGGCATGGCTCATCGCGCGCTGGCCGTCGTCGCTTTGGCGCGGCCGGCCCGCCGCATGCAGCAATCGGACCAGCTTGCGGAAAGGGCGGGCCGGCCGCTCGATGCGGACCAGGGTCCCGAATACGTCAAACGCCACCGCCTTGATCGCCATTGAACCTCCGGTATGTCGGCGCGGCGCGTCCGCGGTTCGATCCGGGCTCGCAACCGACGCCGCCGCGATGCCATTCTAGCGGCTGGCCCGGATGCCGCGCGGGGGGGCAAAGGGCGTTCGGGGAGGGCGCCGCGTGGCGGTGGAGGCGCCTTGAGCAGGAGGGGAAGGCGCATCCCGGGAGTCGGCAAGCTGGTCAGCGGCAACATCAGGAATTAGAATAATTCTCATCCGCAAATTGTCATCCCTCTTCGCCCTTCCATGACCGCCCTCGATCCGGCCTCGCAACAGCAGGCGCACACGCTTTACCGCGACCATCACGGCTGGCTGCAGGGCTGGCTGCGCAAGAAGCTGGGCTGCCCTTTCGACGCGGCCGACCTGGTGCACGATACCTATGCGCGGGTGCTGGCGCGGCGCGAACTCGCCGGCATCAACGAACCGCGGTCCTATCTGGCCACGGTCGCCCACGGCCTGATGGTGAACCATCTGCGGCGCAAGGACCTGGAGCGGGCCTACCTGGAAACGCTGGCGAGCCTGCCGGCGTCCTTCGCGCCGTCGCCCGAGGCGCGCGCGCTGGCGCTGGAAGCCTTGCTGGAAATCGACGTCATGCTGGACGGTCTGCCGATAGCCGTCAGGCGCGCCTTTCTGCTGTGCCAGCTGGAAGGCCTGGGCCATGCGGAGATCGCCGCGCGCCTGGGGGTGTCGGTGGGCTCGGTGCGGCAGTACATCGCCCGCGCCCTGCGCCAATGCCTGGAGCTGTCCGCATGAGCGCCGGCAAGGCCGCGGGCATCGATCCGCGCGCGCTGGATGGCGCCATCGAATGGTTCCTGGTGCTGACTTCCGGCACCGTCACCGACGCCGACCAGGCCGCCTGGCTGGCGTGGCGCCAGGCCGATCCGGAACACGAGCGCGCCTGGCGCCGCACCGAGGCGCTGACCCGCCGCTTCGAGGCCTTGCCCGAAGGCGCCCTGCCGGTGCTGGCGCGTCCGCGCTCGCCGGGACGGCGGCGCGCCCTGGTCAAGCTGGCGGTGTTGGCGGGGGCGGGCGCGGCAGGCTGGTCGGCCTGGCGGGAGACGCCCTGGCAGACCTGGACCGCGCAATACCGTACACCGGCCGGCGCCAGGCGCGAGCTGGCCCTGGCCGACAACTCGCGCATCGTGCTCAACACGCGCACCGCGATCGACGTGCTGTTCGACCGCGCGCAGCGCCTGGTTGCGCTGCATGCCGGCGAGATCCTGGTGGACGCGGTGCCGGACCGGGGGCCGGAGCCACGGCCCTTCGTCGTGCGCACGAGCGAAGGTCTCATCATGACCGCCAGCGCGCGCTTCGTGGCGCGGCACGACGAGCGCGAGTCCCGGGTCCAGGTGCTGGCCGGCGACTTGCGCGTGCAGCCGCTGGGCGCGTCCCGCGCCAGCGTCGTGCCGCCGGGGACCGGGGTGGCATTCTCCGCGGCGCGGGCGGCCTCGCCCGAGGCCCTCGCCGGCGATCCCTCGGCCTGGGCGCGCGGCATGCTCCAGGTGGACGGCATGCCCCTGGCGGAATTCCTCGCGGAACTGCAGCGCTATCGCCCCGGCTGGATCGACTGCGCGCCCGAGGTGGCGGACCTGCCGATTTCGGGCTCGTTTCCTTTGGCCGACACCGACCGCGCGCTGGCCGCGGTGGCCGACACGCTGCCGCTGCGCCTGCGCTACCGGACCCGCTATTGGGTCTCGGTATTGCCCCGCGACGGCGCCGGTTTGTCTTTTTTGTAACGGTGACTGGCACTTTTCGCGTTTCGTCTGGCTATGAAGGCAAGACCAACGATGGAGTGTCCTTCATGTCCTCGCGTATTCCTCCGCGGCGCGCGCGCCGTTCCTCCCTCGCCCTGCGCGGCGCCATGGCCTTCGCGCTGCCGCTGGCGGGCCTGGCCGCGCCGGCCGGGGCCCAGGCGCCCGCGGGCGCGGTCAGCGTCGACATCGCGGGAGGGCCGCTGGGCGCCGCGCTGGCGGCCTATGCGGCCAATGCCGGCGTGCTGCTGTCCTTCGACCCGGCGCTGACGCGGGGCTTGCAGACGCCGGGCCTGCGCGGCACCTATCCCTTCGAGGACGGGTTGCAGCGCCTGCTGGCGGGCACCGGCCTGGCGCCGCAACGCCGGGCCGACGGCGGATATACGCTGCGTCCGGCCCCGCAGGGCACGACGACCCTGCCGGTCGTGACCGTGCATGGCGCGGCCGAGACCGCGTGGGGGCCGGTAAACGGCTATGTGGCGCGTCGCAGCGCCACCGGCACCAAGACCGACACGCCGCTGATCGAGACGCCGCAGTCCATCTCGGTGGTGAGCCGAGAGCAGATCGAGGACACCGGGGCGACCACCCTGGGCGAGGCGCTGCGCTACACCCCGGGCATCCTGTCGCAGGAGGGCAACGACCGCACCACGGACGGTTTCGTCATGCGCGGGTTCCAGATCTCCGGCTACGGCGGCGTCTATCGCGACGGCATGAAGTACATGGCCAACATCTACGACGGCACGCAGGAGCCGTACGGCATGGAGCGGGTCGAGGTACTGCGCGGCGCCGCGTCCGTGCTGTACGGCCAGGCCTCGCCGGGCGGGCTCGTCAACGTGACCAGCAAGCTGCCCACCGCCGAGCCGCTGCACGAACTGCGCGCCTCGCTCGGCACGCATTCGCGAGCCGAACTCGCCACCGACCACGGCGGCAGGCTGAGCGAGGACGGCGCCTGGACCTACCGCCTCACGGCGCTGGTGCGGGATAGCGACACCATGGTGGACTACGTGCCGGACGACCGCGAATACATCGCGCCGGCGCTGCGCTGGCAGCCTTCGGCCGCCACCTCGCTGACCCTCCTGGGCACCTACCAGCGCACCCGCTCCGCCTACGTCTACGGCCTGCCGGTAGTGGGATCGCTGGAAGACTCCTCCCAGGGGCGGATCCCCACGCGGCGCTTCACCGGCGAACCCGACTACGACAAATCGGAGACCCGCTACTACGACCTCGGCTACCGTTTCGAGCACGCCTTCAACGATGCGCTGACGGTGCGCCAGAACCTGCGCTACTTCTCGTCGCGCAACGACTTGCCCTCGGTCAACCTGGATGGCTATGTGCCGGGAACGGGCGACACGGTCATCCAGCGCGGCGCGCAGGACCGCGTGGACGACTCCGACAATTTCGTGGTCGACACCCAGCTCCAGGCCAAGGCGCTGACCGGGCCGCTGGCGCACACGCTGCTGGCAGGCGTCGATTACTCGCACAGGCGCCACCGTTCCGAGCGCTACAACCGCTCGCTGGCGCCGTTGAACCTGTATCACCCGGTGTATGGGGCCGAGCCGGGCGTCCGCGTGGCGGCGCTCAACAGCTCCGCCACCAGCGACGACCGCATCGGCGTCTACCTGCAGGACCAGATGAAGATCGCCGACAAGTGGGTCGTGCTGCTGGGCGGCCGCTACGACTGGTCCACAGAGCGCACCCGCGCGCTGTTCTTCGATGCGAAAGAAAAGACCGACAGCGAAGCCTTCACCGGCCGCGCGGGCCTGGTGTACCTGGCCGACAACGGGCTGGCGCCGTTCGTGAGTTTCAGCCAGTCGTTCGAGCCGACCAGCGGCGTCGACCGCGGCGGCTCGCCATTCAAGCCCACGCGCGGCGAACAGTACGAAGTCGGGTTGCGCTACCAGCCTGCCGGCAGCGATACGCTGATCTCCGCCTCGGTTTACCAGCTCACGCAGAAAAACGTGCTGACGCCGGATCCCCTGTTCCCGACGGACTACCAGGTCCAGACCGGCGAAGTGCGTTCGCGCGGCTTCGAGCTGGAAGCGCGCACCGCCGTCGGCGCGCATGGCCGCATCATCGCGTCCTACGCCTACACCGACGCCGAGACCACGCGTAGCAACGACCCCGCGCAGGTCGGGCAGCGGCGCGGCATGACGCCGCGCAACACGGTATCGCTCTGGGGCGACTACCGCCTGGCCGCGCTGGGCATGCCGCAGCTGCGCGTGGGCGCCGGCGTGCGCTACATCGATTCCACGCTGGGGCTCTTCAACACCGCGGTCGACGTGCCGTCCTACACCATCGTGGATGCCATGATGAGCTACGACGCCGGGCCGTGGCAATTCACGGTGAACGCCAACAACCTGACCGACCGCATCTACGTCGCCTCCTACTCCTATGGCGCGTTCTACGGTCCGCGGCGCAGCGTGGTCGCGTCGCTGGCGTATCGCTGGTAGGGCGGGCACACGCTCGCTAGCGCTGCTCCTGGAAATGCTTGAACACCCATCGCTCGCAAACCGCCCACAACTGCGGCGCGCCCCGGGCGATGGCCGGCCCATAGCGGGCCAGCACCTGCTCCAGCGAAACGCCGTTCTCCTTCCACGTCCCGCCATCGGTGAATACATTCGTGAGCAGAGGCTGGAATCGATCCAGCGCCTTCGCGAACTTCGCATCCTCGCTCTGCGCGAGTTCGAATTCCCGCCAAAGGCCAAGCAGCGCGTCGCCTTGCGGCGGCGGCAACAAGCCGAATATCCGCTCGGCGGCACGAGCCTCCTGCTCGGCCTGCATCTCGCCCGAGGTGCCGCCGTGGATCGGAAAATCCCCGACGTCGATCTCGACGATGTCATGCAGCAAGAGCATCTGCATCACGCGATGCGCATCGATCGGCCCGTGCGCGTACTCGCTCAGGATCAAGGCATACATGGCCAGGTGCCAAGAATGCTCCGCCGAGTTTTCCCGCCGGCTGCCGTCCAGCAGGGGTGACTGCCGGGCGATGGTTTTCAGCCTGTCGATTTCCCGCAGGAAAGCCAATTGCCGTTCTAACTTATTCAATCGCGTGGTCCTCCTGGCATCCGGCTTCCCGCCGGTTCGGCATCCATCAACTGACGTATGACAGCCGTGGCGCCGGCACCCGCTGCTGTACCAGTCCAACCCGTTCGACCACCTTCTCGCAGGATGCTTCCAGGTGCAGTCTCAGCGCTTCTTGCGCTTGCGCCAGGCGTCCCTGCTCCAGCGCCTCAATGATCTCCAGGTGCTCCTGCATGAACGGGTCGAGGTTAGGCATGGGCGCCGCCGCGCCCAGCACGTGCTTGCTGAGCGTGAGAATGCAGCGGGTTCGCTGCAGGCTTTCGAGGATGCTGTCGTTGGAGCAGTGGCTGAGCAGTTCGACGTGGAGGTCGTGCTCCATACCGTCCAATGCCGCCCGCGTAAGTTTGGGATAGCGGGACTTGGCTTTGCGCAGTCGTTCGGCCATGCCCGCGAGTTCCTCGGGTGGCGTGTTGCGGGCCGCGCCAGCCAGCGCCGCGGGTTCCAGCAGCCAGCGTAGTTCATAGAGATTGCGGATGCGCCGTTCATCCAGCGGAGTCACCGTCCAGCGCTGCCGGTCATCCTTGCCTACCAGCCCCAGGCCCTCCAGTCGCAGGAGCACGTCGCGGGCGGCGGTTCGGCCTGCTCCGAAGTGCCGTGCCAACTCGACCTCGTTGAGTCGGTACGAGCCGAATACGGAGAGATGCACGACGTCGTGCTCTACGGCGTGATAAATGCTCTCCCAACCCTGGGGCTTGCGCACGGGTTCCGATAGGTCTTCCAGGCCCAACATCTCCGCGGACAAAGGCAGCCGAACGGGGGAACCGCCGTCCCCCTCGCCGCCCGCCAGAAGTCCTCTGCCGTCAAAACGCCTGGCCAGGCCCTCCGCTTCAAGTTCGCGCAATGCCTGGCGCACAGGACTGCGCGTCACTCCCAGCAACTCGGCCAGAGGTCCTTCAAGGAGAACAATGCCTTGCGGAAGCTTGCCTGCGGCCAAGGCGCCGCGCAGCAGATCGGCGACTCGGGCATAGAGAGGGGCCCGGGAATTGGCTCCGAGGGCAGACGTTTCAAGAGAGGCAGCGGACGGATGTTGCTTCACGGTGGCGAAATATCGTGTATCTGCCCACATCGTACGGTAGTCCGTCCTCGTCGGGTTCCAGGCTAGGGAAAACGAGAATGGCTGTTGCCGGCAAAGTTCGTTTAATTTGGTTTTTGTCGGCATTAGTCATTTAGTGAATTGCTATTGCAGCTTCCTCTTTTCTCGACACCATGGCCTACGATTTCGATTTCAGCTTTCTGCCTACGCACTGGGATGTCCTGCTCGCCGGAGCCTGGTCGACGGCGCGCATGTCCACGGCGACCATCGTCCTCGGGTTTGTGCTCGGCGCCGTTCTGGCGATACTGCGCACCCAGGGCCCCGCTTGGGCGCGTCGGGCTGTCGTCGTGTATGTGGATGTGATCCGCAACACGCCCCTGGTAATCCAGGCGTTCTGGCTGTTCTTCGGCCTGGCGTCCTTGCAGATTCGCGTGCCGGCCGTCACCGCTGCGGTAATCGCGTTGACGATCAACGTTTCGGCCTATACGGCCGAGATCGTGCGCGCCGGCATCGAGTCAATCCCCCGCGGCCAGATCGAGGCGGCTTCCTGTCTGGGTATGAGCCGCTGGAAGGTCCTGCGCCTGGTGGTCCTGCCGCAGGCCGTGGAGCGCATGTACCCGGCGCTCGTCAGCCAGTTCGTGCTGATGATGCTGGCGACGTCGATCATGTCGCAGATATCGGTAGAAGAGCTGACCTCCGCCGGCTATGGCGTCCAGTCGGAGACCTTTCGCGGCTTCGAGATCTACCTGGTGGTGGCTGTGCTCTACCTGGTCATGTCCTGGCTGTTGCGCCTGCTGATGGCAGGCCTCGCGCAACTCGCATTCCGCCGTCGCCGCCGTCTCGGCACCTCTCTGTAAATCCCGATTTCCTCCTCGAAGGAGCAGGCGATGCTTGGCATTTCCCTCGAACAACTGCAGTTCATCCTGCGGGGCGCGGGCTGGACCTTGCTGCTCTCGTCCATGGGCTTTCTGGGCGGGGCGGTGGTGGGCCTGCCCCTGGCGCTTGCCCGCAGTCGCGGCGGGCGCTTGCTGCGCGGGGCGACGGGCTGCCTTATCCAGCTGGCGCAGGGCATTCCGTTGCCGGTACTGATGTTCCTTTGCTACTTCGGCATCAGCATCGCCGGCTACGACCTGCCGAGCCTCGTGGCGGCCGGTCTGGCAATGACCGCGTACTCCGGCGTGTTTCTCGCGGAAATCTGGAAAGCCTGTATCCAGGCTGTGTCGAAGACCCAATGGGAAGCGGCGGAATGCCTGGCGCTGCGCCCCATCCAGCGCGTCCGCTACGTCGTGCTTCCCCAGGCCGCGCGAATCGCCGTCGCGCCCACGGTCGGCTTCCTGGTGCAGATCGTCAAGAACTCCTCATATGCCGTGGTCATCGGCTTCTTCGACCTGACCTATTCGGCGCGGGTGGTGAACAACTCGACGTTCGAACCTTTCGCGGTGTTCAGCATCGCCGCCGTCCTGTATTTCGTCATCTGCTATCCCCTGTCGGTGCTGTCGTACCGATTGGAAAAGCGCCTGAAGCGCGCATAGGCACACAACAACAATCACAGGAGACCGGTCTTCATGGACGAGATCATTTGCTTCAAGCAGGTCAGCAAGTCCTTCGGCGATGTGCAGGTGCTGAAGGAAGTCAGCTTCTCGGTCGGGCGTGGGCAGGTGGTCGCCCTGATAGGCCGAAGCGGCTCGGGCAAGACCACGGCTTTGCGCTGCATCAACGGCCTGGAGGAGATCCAGGGCGGCCAGCTTCAGGTCTGTGGCCGGTCCCTGGAACGGGGCAACGTCGATTTGCTGGCCCTGCGCCAGGAAGTGGGCATCGTATTCCAGGCCTACAACCTGTTCCCCCATCTGACGGTGCTGCAGAACATCACGCTTGCGCCGCGCAAGGTCAAGGGTGTCGCGGCGTCCGAGGCCGAGACCTTGGCCATGCAGATGTTGGGCAAGGTCGGGCTGCAGGACCGCGCCCATTATTACCCGGAGCAGCTTTCCGGCGGGCAGCAGCAGCGTGTTGCCATTGCCCGCTCGTTGGCCATGCAGCCGAAGTTGATGCTGTTCGATGAAGTCACGTCGGCACTGGACCCGGAGCTGACCGGCGAGGTGCTGCGCGTGATCGAGAACCTGGCCAGCGAAGGCATGACCATGGTTCTGGTCACCCATGAAATGGCATTCGCAAAATCCGTCGCCAGTCAGATCCTTTTCATGCACCAGGGTGTCGTCTGGGAGCAAGGCGACGGCCAGATGCTATCTCAGCCGCGTACCGCCGAATTGCAGCAGTTCGTTGCCAACGGCCTGTAGCAGGCCAAAAACGGGGCGACCAAGCCAGCAATGCGCCCCACCAAAAAACTCCAGGGAGATATCTCAATGAAATTCCGGTCCCGGTTCTTTGCCACGCTTTCGGTTTCTCTCTTGTTGGTCGCGCCTTTCGCGGCCCGGTCCAACACGCTGGAAACCATTAAACAGCGCAACAAAATCATCGTCGCCGTCGATATCAGCGCGCCGCCTTACGGCATGCTCGACGATCAAGCGCGCCAGACGGGCTCCGACGTCGAGGCAGCCAGGTTGCTCGCCCAGGATCTGGGTGTCGCCCTGGAGATCGTTCCGGTCAACGGCCCCAACCGCGTACCGTTCCTGTTGAGCCGCAAGGTGGACGTGGTATTGGCCTCCTTCTCCATCACCGAGGAGCGCAAGAAGGTCGTCGCATACTCCGAGCCGTATGGGGTTGTTCCGGTCCTCGTCGCCGGGCCGAGTTCGGCCGCGGTCGCCAGCTTCAGCGATCTGAGCGGCAAGACGATCGCGGTCACGCGAGGAACCACCAGCGATCAAGAGCTTTCCCGCGGCCTGAAAAGCATCCCTGACGCGCAGATCGTTCGCTACGAGGACGATGCCACCACGAATACCGCGGTCGCCACCGGCCAGCAAGACTTCCTGGTCGGCGCGCCGAGCGTGCTGCCGGCCATCAAGAAGGCCAATCCGGCGCGCGACATCGTGCCCAAGTTCATCGCCAAGTCGTACCCCTACGCAGTGGGACTGCGCAAGAACGAACCCGAACTGAAGGAATGGCTCGACGGCTGGGTCGAGACGAACCTGAAGAACGGCAAGTTCAACGAAATCTACCAGCGCTACTTCGGCATGCCGTTGCCGGCCGAGATGCAGCGCTGACCGCCAAGGAGAATTCCATGCTCAGCAACCATGCGGGAAGCCCGCGGCCGCCTGTCGGTGCGGCGCGCGTGATTCGGCTGCACCCGCAAGACGACGTGGTCGTCGTGCTGGACCAGATGATGGCCGGCACGCCGGTGGATAGCGAAGGCGTGACCGTGGCGGGCCTGATCCCGCCGGGCCACAAGATGGCGACCCGTAGCATCGCGCAGGGAGAGGCCGTGCGGCGCTACGGTCAGATCATCGGCTTCGCTACCCAGCCGATCCGTCCCGGGCAGCACGTCCACACCCAGAACCTGTCCATCGGCGATTTCGCGCGCGACTATGCCCATGGCGTCGACGCCCGCCCCACCCGCATGGCCGCCGAGCCCGCTACGTTCCAGGGCATCGTACGGGCCGACGGCAGGGTGGCCACGCGCAACTACATCGGCATCCTGACCAGCGTGAACTGCTCGGCCACGGTCGCTCGCGCCATTGCCGATCATTTCCGCCGCGACATTCACCCGCAAGCGCTGGCCGGTTATCCCAACATCGACGGTGTCGTGGCGCTCACCCATCACAGCGGCTGCGCCATGGATGCCGCGGGCGACGGCCTGAAGATGCTCCAGCGGACCCTGGGCGGATACGCCGTCCACCCCAACTTCGCGAGCCTGCTCATCATCGGCCTGGGCTGCGAGACCAATCAGATCCCCAGCCTGCTCGCCACCCAGGGGTTGAGCGACGGCCCCAATCTGCATACCTTCACCATCCAGGACACCGGCGGCACCACGCGCACGATCGCCCGCGGCATCGAACTCGTCCGCGAGATGCTGCCCCAGGCCAACGCCGTCTCGCGGCAACGCGTGCCCGCCAGCCATCTGCGCATCGGCCTGCAGTGCGGCGGCTCGGATGGCTACTCCGGCATTTCGGCGAACCCGGTGCTGGGCGCGGCCGTGGACCTGCTCGTGCAGCACGGTGGCACCGCCATCCTGTCGGAAACCCCGGAAATCTACGGCGCCGAGCATTTGCTGACACGCCGGGCTCAAACGCCGGACATCGGCCGCAAGCTGGTCGAGCGCATCCGCTGGTGGGAGGAGTACTGTGCCCGCAATGGTGCCTCGATGGACAACAACCCCTCGTCCGGGAACAAGGCAGGCGGCCTGACGACGGTACTGGAAAAGTCATTGGGCGGCATCGCCAAGGCCGGTTCCACGAACCTGGTGGAGGTCTACCAATATGCCGAGCCGGTGCGCGCGCGCGGCCTGGTCTTCATGGATACGCCGGGCTATGACCCCGTGTCGGCCACCGGCCAGGTGGCTGGCGGCGCGAACCTCATCTGCTTTACCACCGGCCGCGGTTCGGCCTACGGCTGCGCGCCCGCGCCCTCGTTCAAGCTGGCCACCAATACGGCGCTATGGCAGCGGCAGGCCGACGACATGGACCTGAACTGCGGCGGCGTGCTGGACGGCACGAGCAGCATCGCCGAGCTGGGTGAAGTGCTGTTCGGCCGCTTGCTGGAAACCGCGTCCGGAAAGCCGTCGCGCAGCGAGCTTCACGGCTACGGACAGCAGGAATTCGTTCCCTGGCAGATCAGCGTCATCACCTGACCCGCCCATTCTCTTTGATCATGGAGGAGCCTCATGGCCAGACACAAACACCCTCGTTATCGCGGCATCTATCCCGTCGTTCCGACGATCTTCAAGGAGGACGGCGCCCTCGATCTAGAGGGGCAGCGGCGCTGCGTCAACTTCATGCTCGACTCGGGCGCCGACGGCGTATGCGTCCTGGCGAACTACTCGGAACAGTTCCTGCTGGCCGATGATGAGCGTGAAGTCCTGACCCGTCACGTGCTGGAAGCCGTTGAGGGGCGCGTTCCCGTGATCGTGACGACCAGTCACTTCAGCTCCCGGGTATGCATCGAACGCAGCCGCCGCGCCCAGGAAATGGGGGCGGCCATGGTGATGGTGATGCCGCCGTATCACGGCGCAACCTTCCGCGTGGGCGAAGCGCAGATCCATGAGTTCTACGCGCGCCTGTCCGACGCATTGAAAATCCCCATCATGATCCAGGATGCGCCGGCGGCCGGAACCCCGATGCCGCCGGCATTCCTTGCCCGTATGGCCCGGGAGATCGAGCACGTCTCGTACTTCAAGATGGAGACTGCGGGCGCGGCCGGCAAGCTGCGCGAACTCATCGAACTTGGCGGCGACGCCATCGAAGGCCCGTGGGACGGCGAAGAGGGCATTACGCTGCTGGCGGATCTCGATGCGGGCGCCACGGGCTCGATGACGGGCGGCGGCTTCGTCGACGGCATCAAACCCATCATCGAAGCCCACCGCGAGGGCGACCATGACCGGGCCTTCGCCCAGTACCAGGCCTGGTTGCCCCTGATCAATTACGAGAATAGGCAAGCGGGCTTTCTGGCAGCCAAGGCGTTGATGAAAGAGGGGGGTGTCATCGACTGCGACGCCCCTCGGCACCCGTGGCCGTCGCTGCATCCCGAAACCCGCAAGGAATTGCTGGCTACCGCTAGCTGGCTGGATCCGTTGGTGCTGCGCTGGGGGAAGTGAGGGGGGGGGGGAGGGAGCAGCCGGATTGCAACTTCCCTCGTTAAGTTTATAGTCTGACGCCTTTCACCAATAAGCGTGGCTGCCGCACAGCGGCAGATCAAGGAGGAGACAACGATGACGATGCTATCCAGCGCCAAGCTGGGCAAGGCGGTATTAGGAGCGGCGCTGACTGCGTTGACGTTTGCCGCGACGGTTTCCAGCGCGCACGCGGACGACTATCCTTCGCAGCCGATCAAGCTGATCGTGCCCTTTGCCGCCGGTGGCGGCAATGACGGGATCGCGCGTCTTCTGGGGCAGCTGCTGTCCGATGGCCTGAAGCAGCCGGTGGTGGTGGAGAACCGTCCCGGCGCGGGCGGCAAGCTGGGCGTGGAGCAGGGCCTGCGGGCGGCGCCCGATGGCTACACCCTGACCTTGATTTCCAATAGCTATTCCGTCAACCCCAGCCTGTACAAGCTGCCGTTCGATCCGGTGGAGGACATGACGCCGATCGGCATGATCGCGCGCGCGCCCTTCTTCGTGTCGGTCAATCCCAGCGTGCCGGTGGACAGCCTGGGTGACCTGGTGGCCTTGGCCAAGAAGAAACCGGGCGGGCTGACCTATGCCTCATCGGGCACGGGCGGGATATCGCATCTGGCGATGGAGGCCTTCTTGAAGACGGCCGGTATAACCATGGTCCACGTCCCCTACAAGGGGTCCGCCCCGGCGCTGACGGACACTGTCTCTGGCCAGGTCAATGCGATGCTGACCACGGCGGGTTCGACGCTGCCTTATCGCGAGGACAAGCGCCTGAAGGTGCTGGCCGTGACCTTGCCGCAGCGGGTGTCCTCGGCGCCGGATATCCCGACGGTGCGCGAAGCCGGCGTGCCGTACGACGTGACGGTGTGGTACGGCATTGTCGCGCCCAAGGGTGTGCCGCCGCAGGTGCAGGCCAAGCTCAACGCCGCGATCAATGCGGCCGTCGTGAAGCCCGAGATGGCCGACCGCCTCAAGGCAACCGGGGAAGAAGCCGCGCCAGGCAGTCCGCAGGCCTTTCGCGATCAGATCGTCAAGGAGATTGCTTTGTGGGGCAATGTGGTGCGTGAGGCGGGCGTGACCGTTAATTGATCGACTCTGCTGCTTGCGGCATCTCGCGTACTACGCCTGCTGCCGCGTGGCGGCCAGAACGATTTCGCGCACGCATACGCCGTCCGGCTGCGCGTAGGCGTAGTGGATGGCGTTGGCCACGTCCTCGGCGGCCAGCACCTTGCCGCCCATCTCGGCCTTCCACGCTTCATAGCCCGTCTTGATGTCGGCATCGGTGGTGTGGCCCAGCAGCTCGGTCTCCACGGCGCCCGGCGCGATCGTGGTCACGCGCACATTGTGCGCCGACAACTCCTCGCGCAGGTTCTCCGACAGGCCGTGCACCGCGAACTTGGTGCCCACGTAAGCCACGTGGTTGGGGAAGGTCTTGCGGCCGGCCACCGAACTGATGTTGATGATATTGCCGCGCTTGCGCTGGACCATGCCCGCCGCGACCGCATGCACGCCGTTGAGCACGCCTTTGACGTTCACATCCAGCATCCGGTCCCATTGGTCCGGGTCCTGCCGCGTGATGTCGCCCAGCAGCATGACGCCCGCGTTGTTGATGAGCGCATCGGCCGGGCCGAAGCGTGCTTCGCCTTCCCGCACGGCGGCGGCCAGCGCGGCGCGATCGGTCACGTCCACCGACAACGCCAAGGTATCGGGCAGGTTCAGCGCCTGCATTTTTTCCAGCCGGCGAGCCAGCAGCAGCAGCGGGTGGCCATGCGACGAGAACAGGCGGGCCGTGGCCAGGCCGATGCCGGAACTGGCGCCGGTGATGATGACGAGCGGCTTTTTCGAGAGAGACATGGTGGGCTCCAGGTATCGGTTTTATGTATGCTTAGGTGTCGGGAATCATTCTATGCCTGCGAATAATCCATGAGAAATGGTTTATTCCTTTGGAAGAAATCGGAAAATCTTATGGATAGCCGTCAACTCAAGGCCTTCGTCGCCGTCTTCGAAGAACGCAACATAACGGTTGCCTCCCGCCGCCTGCATCTGAGCCAGCCCGCCCTGTCGGGCACGATCAAAAGCCTGGAAGACCTGCTGGGCACGCAATTGTTCACCCGCCAGGCGCGAGGCGTGGCCGTGACGGAGGACGCGCGCATCCTCTACCCCCAGGCGCGCCGCATCCTGTCGCAAACGGACTCGATGACGCAGCAGTTCCGCCATGGCGCGCAAGGGTCCCGCATCGAAATCGGCGTCGGCGCGGATATCGCCGGCCAGGACATCGCCGCCTTCATGCGTGCGGCGCGGCAAGGGGTGCCGGCGCTATTCGTGAGCCTGCTTGAGGGCTGCGACGGCGATGCCCGGCTCGCGACCGAAGACGAGCGCTGCGAGGACGAGCTGTTCCTGCCGCTATCCGTGGATCCCTATGTGCTGGCCGTCCCCGCAGGCAGCGACACGGAAGCCGCGTTGCCGTGGATCGTATGCCCGGGCCATCCCACGCATCAGCGCCTGCTCCCTTTCTACGGCGCCGCGGCCAGCATGCCGGCCGCGCATGCCGGGTCGCTGCGCCTGGCACTGGAGTTGGCGGCGGCCGGCGCCGGCATGTGCGTGGCGCCGGAGTCCCTGGCCCGAAGCCTGGCCGGCGTGGAGATCCGGCCCATCGACGGACTGGAAATGTCGCGCCGCGTGGGGCTTTGCTATGCGGTGCAAGCGCTGGACAAACCCGCGGTGGGCATGCTCGTGGAGCATTTTCGGGAGCGGGCGGTGCCGGCTTAGCGCGGCAAATGAAAAAAGCCGTTGGCGATAACGCCAACGGCTTTTTAAATTCTGGTGCCCGGGGCCGGAATCGAACCGGCCCGCTTTGCGGCGGGGAATTTTGAGTCGGTGATTTACAGTGTTTCTACAGGGAAATAGGGCGAATTCTAGCGTAGGTTGGAAATAGGTAAAACCAGTTTCAAATCAGTAGGTTAGCGTATTTTTCCTAAATTGGTGAAAACTGGTCACTGTACCTGTACTGTACCTCGATTCGGTACAGTACAGGTGATTCATCAGAAGGGCACTGGCTGGGCTTCTTGCTTATTCCACATGTTAAACGGCGGGGCCGCGCCAGACTGCGTCGCGTAGGTGATTTACCTTCACTTATTGACTCGTAACATGTTGATCGATCCATTCCCAAGTTGCTTTCGGGAGCCATCCTGCATACGGGCGCACGACTTTAATGACCAGTAGATTATCGTTGTTATCGAGATGAGCTCTGAGTCGAGTCGATAGTTGATCTGCTGTCTCTTGAGTACTAATCAGCCAAGTCGAGTCCAACGTATGACACCAGCCCGGAGATTTTTTTAACTCTTCGTAAAGAGCATTGTAATTCTGGCCTGTCTTATTGAGGTCATAGGATACGCAGTAAACCGTCACGGGATTCTCCTTTTGAAGTGATGCCGCTGGAACTACAGTAGAAATTCACTGTGGTTGAAAAACTAAACTGGAAGCTCTGGGCTTATAGGGTTTACCGCTCGAATATCAACAGCGCGAATAACTTGGGCGTCTAAACTAGTCGTCGTAGCCTTCCGCCTTCCAGCGCAAGGCGGTCATAACTGCATGATAAATATTAAAAATAAATGACTTGAGCTGGAGAATTAGAAAATACAAGCCAGTGAAAAACAAGACATAAGAAAATTTTGCTATTAAAAATTTTAATTCGACTGGGTATGGAGAGTAAGATACTAGGGTTCCTAGTAACCCATTCTTATGCCCAAACATAATTATAAATAAGCAAAACAATGAAAAAGCCAAATAATAAATCAACACTCTAAAAAAAATAAAATAATTATGTTTTAGCCATGAGAGGCCACTGCCTTCATGCAGCACTTCCGCCATTCTCAGTGATAGTGATGGCTGCGAGACAGTTGCAAAGATAGTAAAGCCTGCGAGAAGCAAGCCAAGAGTGCTTAGTGTCGTAGCCAATCCCATATCGGCAGCTCTTCTGACAACATCAATTGTGCTAGAAACACTTTGTTCGCTGATCCAGCATTGAAGAACGAGGAGCCCCAGCACAATTACTGTCGTTACCTTGTTAAATCGCCCAGAAGGTATGCGTCGCGAAGCACAATATATGTCCCATAGAGACTTCTCTTTCGTAAGGTCCTTCGGGGCGCATCCTGGTGTGGTCATGGGAATAGCTTCCTAGCGATAAGGTTCGTCAGTCTGCGCGCTTTGTCAGACACTTCAGGTAGCTTAACAAGCCCATCTTGTACCAGCGAACTAAACGTGACATAAAGATCATTAGCCGCTTCTGGCAGGCTGTCGCCGAGATTGTCGAGAGGTTTTCTAAGTTGAAATTTTTCGTTGTTGCCCCGTAGTGTGTCGCCGCCTTCATCTTCTCCAACCAGTTTAACCTCCTGATTTCCCTGTGAAGTTGCCTCGGCTATTTCCGTAATGGCAACATCTTTGTCTAGCCCCTCTGGGTTGCTATGCTTAAGAACCGATTTTGCGCTGCCGATGTCATCCTTTCTTTTTTGCATTAAGTCAAAAAATGGATCGTTATCGTTTTCATCGTTTCTGTCTGAAAGCGCAATTTCTATCGTTTTTAGTATTTTATATTTTCGGACAAATTCTTCTATGCTTTCCTCCGAGGTCAGAGGAATAAGTTCCAGGGAGGGGCGCGGAAACTTGGCTCGCAGATCTTTTTTTGTGACTCGCTCTAATGCGGGGTTCTTATCGCGCTCAGCTTTATGATTCTCAAAAGTCTCGTTGATGAATCTCTCGTGAGAATCACGCAAAAAATCTAGTAGCGTCGACTTGAATGCATCCTTCGGAGGAGCATCCTTAGTTTCTTTAACATATATCAATCTATGGTTGTTTAATATAAGTAAAAAAATTGATGATGGCGATGAGCGGATTGACTCAGAGTCTCTAACCAGTCCTTTGTCTTCAACAAATATTTGTTCTCTGGCAAGAGTGGTGTCTTTAATGAATCGACCGATAATTCCCACTACCTTATCTGCGCCATTGTCTAAGAGAACCGGCTTAACGTCATGGAAAAAATAACGTGTAGAGCCATAACTTCTGACTTGGTTCTCTGCCAGGAATGCCGGAAGGACGACTTCTTCTGCTAAGTCAAGTAGCACGTGGTCTGATCCAAATCGACAGATCAGATTTCCCATCTCCATATTAAGAGTACGTTCGGCCATTTATCAATCCGTTAAATTTATAAGGTTTTTCTAAATTATTTTGAAGAATGTGTTCGAAGCGAGCTATCTTTCTGGCCAGCAGCCGCCGCCAAAATATTGGCGGTCGAGGGTCAGCGCGGTCCAGTAGGCATTAAAAACGTCACTGCCGTGTGTGACACTGGCCGGCGACAGCCTATCCTGCACTAGTCCCCAAATCCTAAATTTCTTCGTCATGACGAAGACTTTGGGAGCGTTAACGCGTCAGTGCGCGGTTGCACAAACTCTTGCAGGCTGATCTGACCATCGACGAAACGCTGAGCGTGAGCCTCATCTGCTTCACTGAGCGAGAAACCTTCTAGACCGACGGAGGCCCGCGCATAGTTAACTGCCGATTGCCGGCGGCTGCGTTCGGTATCCGATATGGTTTTGTGGGGCTGTTGCCTGCAATTACCCGTGCCAGCCATGGTGTCTCCTTGCCGTAGGTAACTCGATCTTACAAGAAGTATGGGTAATTTGGTTTAGGTACGCGCAGCCACAGAGGTGGTGCGCTGAAATTGTCTTGTTTTACCTGCTATGGACGCCAATATCGGCTGCGTACTAGCCGTAGTTTCCAAAGAGGCTTAGCCTCTCTGGACTCTCCACCCTCGCCGGCGGGAGCCTCGGGAGCAGGGGTTGCGGGCTCTGGCCCGGAACTCCTGCCCCCGGGCATAGCGTGGGGCGCTCCTGCCGCGTCAAGGGGCCGTGTCCTCGCCCTGTGGGCTGCGGGGCCGCACCAACCCCTTGACCCGTCATCCGCTCGACGGCACTGCTACTGAGGTCGTTTGGCCGGAAGAGGTGTCAAGGGCGGGACCGGAAGCCGCAGCCCGAAGCGCAGCGCAGGGAACGGGTGAGGATCCCGGGCGAAGCCTTCACCCTTGATGCCTCTGGAAGCCCATGCAGCCTGTCGGCCGGAGGGAGAAACAAGGCGAAGCCGCTGGGCCTGCCCCCGCGGCCAGTCCGGCAAGAACGGACGCGGGATGCAACCGAAGGGGTTGCCCAAGCGTAGCGCGGAGATATGTGCGGCCATAAATGAAAAGGCCTCGCTGATGGCGAGGCCGATGCGGACGCAACATGCACATCACTTACCGTTGACGGAGCCGCCCGTTGCCGGTCCCCAGTTCTTGCCCATGTTCTGCAAGACGTGTTGCCGATAGGCTGGGTTCCACATGGTGTTGCCTGCAATCATGTGGTTGGTTCGGCCAGCAGTAACCATCATGCCCGACTGCATATCGCGGCGAGTCGTCTTAGGATCCACCACGTTGCCAATACCCTGCGCCATGCTCCTGAATGTCACAGCGTCAAAGGCGATGCCGCCAGCCAGTCTCGCCCCTAAGCCACTCGTTTTTCTCTGCGCGAAGAAGATGATCAAGGCAAGGACGATGATTTGCACAAACGAACTGATGGGATTGTCCGTGGTCGTACTTATTACCCTGTCGAACAGCGCCTTGAATAGCGCCATACCTACAGACACGACAACCATTGTGATGGCAATTTCAAGGATGTAGGCCAGTGCCTGCTCAAACCATTTGTCGAACCATTTCGCGGTGACTGGAAACATTAGCGCCGCGATAAACAGTGGTCCGAGACCAAGTATTATTCCGAGACCGAGCTTTGCCATGATGATGGTCGCGGCCGCAGGCAAATGAATAAGAAACACTGCAATGGCCATCATGAGTGCATTCAGGGCATCCCAGAACATATGACCTAGTTCGTAGAACTCGCGCTTTGCGACTTTGCCTAGCATGTTGTAAGCGACGTTAAGCCCTTTGTCCGCCGAGTTATCCAGCACCTGATAGATGCTCGTCGCTTGAGCGGTAGACGTGGAAATGACGTCGGCCAGGCCCGTCTCCAGGCCTTGAATGGCCGACACAACGGTGGCTGTGTAAGCATCAGCCGTCATGCAGGATGCTCGCTAACGTAGTCAGACTGCAAATCACGTGGAACCCGGAGGCGTGGTCTATGCCCCGGCGATCGAGCAAGGGGGCGAATAGAAAGTCGGATGGATTCGAGGGGCGGCGGGCGTTCAGGGTTCGCGGTGCCGTGGCCGAGACCGACCAGGCATAAAGAAAGCCGCCGGGCGCAAAACGCCGGCGGCTTTCTTTCAAGAATTCTGGTGCCCGGGGCCGGAATCGAACCGGCACGCCTTGCGGCGGGGGATTTTGAGTCCCCTGCGTCTACCAATTTCACCACCCGGGCTTAGGAGGTCGCGGGCCCGTCCAGGTGACGGTCGCGGGAGAAGCGAAGACGGCGATTATATGCGGTCTGGGGAAAATTGTCAGGCAAGGGGCGGAATAGGCCCCTTGCCCGGCGCTTGCCCTTACTTCTTCTCGGGCAGGAACCAGTTCATGACCAGCGCGCAGATGCCGCCGGTGGCGACGCCGGATTCCAGCACGTTCTTCACGGCGTGGGGCAGGTGCGAGAGGATTTCCGGCACTTGCGAGACGCCCAGGCCCAGGGCCAGGGAGACGGCGATGATGAGGAGCGCGCGGCGGTCGAGCTGGATGCCGGCCAGGATGTTGATGCCGGACGCGGCGACCGCGCCGAACATGACCATGGCGGCGCCGCCCAGCACGGGTTCGGGCACGGCCTGAAGGATGCCGGCCACGGCGGGGAACAGGCCCAGCAGGATCAGCATGCCGGCGATCCAGACGCCGATGTGGCGGCTGGCGATGCCGGTGAGCTGGATGACGCCGTTGTTCTGGGCGAAGACGGAGCTGGGGAAGGTGTTGAACACGCCGGCCAGCAGGGAGTTGGCGCCGTTGACCAGCACGCCGCCCTTGATGCGCTGCATCCACAGCGGGCCTTCGACCGGCTGCTTGGAGACCTTGCTGGTGGCGGTGACGTCGCCGATGGCTTCCAGCGAGGTGACCAGGTAGATGATGAGCATGGGCACGAACAGCGACCACGAGAAGCCCAGGCCGAAGTGCAGCGGGGTGGGAACCTGGAATAGGGCGGCTTCGCGGGCGCCGGTGAAGTCCAGTCGGCCCATGTAGGCGGCGGCGATGTAGCCCACGGCCAGGGCCAGGACGAGCGCGGTGCTGCGGACCCAGACGATAGGCACGCGGTTGAGCAGGATGATGGTGCCCAGCACCAGGCCGGACAGGGTCAGGTTCTCGGCGCTGGCGAAGGTGCCGTTGCCCATGGCGCTGTAGCCGCCGCCCATGCTGATGAGGCCGACCTTGATCAGGGTCAGGCCGATCAGCAGCACGACGATGCCGGTGACCAGCGGGGTGATCAGGCGCTTGACGAAGGGCAGGATGCGGCTGATGCCCATCTCGACGAAGGAGCCGGCGATGACGACGCCGAAGATCGCCGCCATGACGGCCTCTACCGGGGTGCCTTGCTTGACCATGACGGAGCCGCCGGCGATCAGCGGGCCGACGAAGTTGAAGCTGGTGCCCTGCACGATGAGCAGGCCGGCGCCCAGGGGGCCGAAGCGCTTGCACTGGACGTAGGTGGCGATGCCGGAGATGACCAGCGACATGGACACGATCAGGGTGGTGTCGCGGCTGGAGACGCCCAGGGCCTGGCAGATCAGCAGGCCGGGGGTGACGATGGGAACCAGGATGGCCAGCAGGTGCTGCAGCGCGGCGATGAAGGCGACCGGGGGCGCTGGGCGGTCGTCGGGGCCGTAGACCAGGTCGTGGCTGGGTTCGTCGGCGTCGGAGGCGCCGTGGGGAGCAGGGTGGGCAAGGGAGGCGGGTTGCATGGCGGAGGGCCGGCCGGGTCGGGGTACGGGAGGAAAGAGCGGGATTTTAGCGGGGAAGGCCGCCGGGCGCCCCGGGGGAAGGCCCATTGGGGACGGGCCGGGCTTGAAAACCCCTTATTGGCCCCCACATCAATAGGGTTTCCCGAAGACCGTGCGGGCGCCATGCCCCGGTTGCCGGGATTGTCATGTCCCTAATTTTTTCGACCTCTATATAGAACCATGAGCCAAACCGCCACGTCTTCCGCGTCCGAAACCCTGGGGTTCCAGGCCGAGGTGAAGCAGCTGCTGCACCTGATGATCCATTCGCTGTACAGCAACAAGGAAATCTTCCTGCGCGAGCTGGTGTCGAACGCATCGGACGCCTGCGACAAGCTGCGCTTCGAGGCCATCGACCGTCCGGAGCTGCTCGGCGGCGACGGCGAGCTGGCGATCACGGTCGGCTACGACAAGGCCGCCCGCACGATCACGATCTCGGACAACGGCATCGGCCTGTCGCGCGAAGAGGCGGTGGCCAACCTGGGCACGATCGCGCGCTCCGGCACCCGCGAGTTCTTCTCGCAGCTGACGGGCGACAAGCAGAAGGATGCGCAGCTGATCGGGCAGTTCGGCGTGGGCTTCTATTCCTCGTTCATCGTGGCGGACAAGGTGACGGTGGTGAGCCGCCGCGCCGGCGCCACCGAAGCGATCCAGTGGGAGTCGGACGGCCAGGGCGAGTTCACCATCGCCGCGGCCGAGAAGGCCACCCGCGGCACCGACGTGACGCTGCACCTGCGCGCCGACGAAGACGAGCTGCTCAACGGCTGGAAGCTGCGCGAGATCCTGCGCCGCTACTCCGACCACATTTCCCTGCCGATCCGCATGGCCAAGGAAGAGTGGGACCAGGAGAAGGGCGAGCAGGTCAAGACGGACGAGCTGGAAACGGTGAACCAGGCGAACGCGCTGTGGGCCCGCAGCAAGTCCGACGTGACGGAAGAGCAGTACCGCGAGTTCTACAAGACGGTCTCGCATGACTACGACGATCCGCTGGCCTGGACGCACAACCGCGTGGAAGGCCGCAGCGAATACACGCAGCTGCTGTACGTGCCCAAGCATGCGCCGATGGACCTGTGGGACCGCGACGGCCGCCGCGGCGTGAAGCTGTACGTGAAGCGCGTCTTCATCATGGACGACGCCGACCAGCTGCTGCCGTCCTACCTGCGCTTCGTGCGCGGGGTGATCGATTCGGCGGACCTGCCGCTGAACGTGTCGCGTGAAATCCTGCAGGAAAGCCGCGACGTGCGGGCGATCCGGGAAGGTTCGGCCAAGCGCATCCTGTCGCTGCTGGAAGACCTGGCCGAGAACAAGCCCGAAGACTACGCCACGTTCTGGTCCGAATTCGGCCAGGTGCTGAAGGAAGGCGCGGGCGAGGACGCCGGCAACCTGGAGCGCATCGCCAAGCTGATGCGTTTCGCGTCGACGCACACGGGCGATCAGGCGCAAACCGTGTCTTTCGCCGACTACGTGTCGCGCATGAAGGAAGGCCAGGACAAGATCTACTACGTGACGGCGGACACCTTCGCCGCGGCCAGCAACAGCCCGCACCTGGAAATTTTCCGCAAGAAGGGCATCGAGGTGCTGCTGCTGTCGGACCGCGTGGACGAATGGATGCTGTCCTACTTGCGTGAATTCGACGGCAAGTCGCTGGTGTCGGTGGCCAAGGGCGGCCTGGACCTGGCCGAGCTGGCCGACGAGGAAGAAAAGAAGCACCAGGCCGAAGTGGCCGAGGACTTCAAGCCGCTGGTCGAACGCCTGCAGAAGACGCTGGAAGACCAGGTCAAGGAAGTGCGCGTGACGCTGCGCCTGGTGGATTCGCCGGCTTGCGTGGTGGTGGGGCAGAACGAACTGAGCCCGCACCTGCTGCGCATGCTGAAGGCCGCCGGCCAGGAAGCGCCGAATGTGAAGCCCGTGCTTGAAATCAACCCCGAGCACCCGCTGCTGGCGCGCATCCGCGCAGCCGAGGATGGCGAGTTCGACCAATGGGCCCGCCTGCTGCTGGACCAGGCCCTGCTCGCCGAAGGCGCGCAGATCGCCGATCCGGCCGCCTTCGTGAAGCGCCTGAACGCGCTGCTGCTGAAGTAAGCGGCCCGTCCGCGCTGCCTGGCCCCCGGGGCCGGCGGCGCGGCGGGATCGCGCCGTCCGCGCGCGGTGGACGGCGCGGCCTGCGCGGGGCGCGATGGCGCCCTGAAAAAAATGCAAAGGGCGGGGGCGGGCGCAGGCGTTATCCTTCGGGGCAGACGCCTTGTCGGACCAAGCCGAGCCTCCCATGCCCCACACCTCCATCCCTCTCTCTCGATTCAAGATCGGTTTCATCGGCGCGGGCCGCCTGGGCCGCGCCTTGGCGTGGAGCCTGGATACGGCCGGCTGCCGTGTGCATGCGGTCGCCAGCCGCGGCGCGGCGCGGGCGGCCGAGCTCGCGGCGCCCATCGCGCATTGCGCCCAGTACCCGGCGCAGCAGCTCGCCGACGAATGCGACCTGGTGTTCATCACCACGCCCGACGCGACCATCCAGGCCGTCGCGGACGGGATCCGCTGGCGCGCGGGCCAGGGCGTGGTGCATTGCAGCGGGGCGACGGAAGTGGCGGTGCTGGCCAAGGCCGCGGCCGACGGCGCCATGACCGGGGGCTTTCATCCGATGCAGACGTTCGCCGATCCGGCGGCGGCGGCGCGCTCGCTGCCCGGCTCCACGATCACCATCGAAGCGCAGGGCGAGCTCAATGGCATGCTCCTGGCGCTGGTGGAACGTCTGGGCTGCGCCGCCAACCAGCTGCCCGCGGGCGCGCGGGCCCGGTATCACGCGGCCGCGGGCTATGCCTCGCAGTACATCAATGTGGTGCTGGGCGAGGCGGTGCGCATCTGGCAATCCTGGGGCGCGACCGAGGCGCAGGCCCTGCCGGCGTTGCTGCCCATGGTGCGCGGCACGCTTGCGTCCATCGAAGCGGCGGGGGTGGCCAAAGGCATGCCCGGCCCGGTGTCGCGGGGCGATGCGGGCACCGTCGAGAAGCACTTGGCGGCGCTGGGCGAGCTGGATGAGGATACCTTGCGGCTCTATCGCGACCTGTGCCTGCGCAGCGTGTCGCTGGCGTTCGCGGCGGGCGGCATCGATGCCGACAAGGCCGCGCGCATCGAGGGCATCCTGCGCGCGGTCTAGAGGCGGTGGATCCCTTTCTCCGTTGCGGGCCGGCGGCGCGGGCCAGCCATCGTCGTTTGCCATGGCGGCCCGAGAATTTACGATGCCATCGCCGCTGGGAATTGCGCGATTATTGCTGCCACGGCAGGGGCGGCCCCATCTTGGGCAGCGCGCCTTTTCCGCCATAAGAATCCCGCAGCCCTCGCGGGGCATGGAGAGAGACATGACACATCGCGCATTCATGGAGGCGCGGCGGCGGGTCGTGCGCGGCCTGGCCCTGTCGCCCTGGATGGCCGGCTCGCTTGCCGCTTCGGCTGCCGGCACGCTCGCCGCCGGGACCGCCCGGGCCAGCAGCGGCGGCGCCGGCAACTTCCCTTCCCATCCCCTGACGTTCATCGTGCCCTGGGCCGCGGGCGGCGGCGGCGACATCGTGGTGCGCATGCTGACCACCAAGCTGAGCGACCGGGTGGGCCAGCCCATCGTCGTGGAGAACCGCGGCGGCGCCACGGGCACGATAGGCAGCGCCCAGGCGGCGCGCAGCAAGCCCGATGGCTACACCGTGGTGTACGCCACGGCGGATTCGCACTTCATCTTTCCGCAGCTGTACAAGCAGTCTCCCTATGATGCGCTGCGCGATTTCTCGCCGGTGGCGCCCATCGGCTATTTCCAGTTCGGGCTGGCCGTGCATCCGTCCATCCCGGCGCGCAATGCGCAGGAGTTCCTGGCGCTGGTCCGCCAGTCCCCGCGCAAATACACCTACGGCACGTGGGGCGTGGGCAGCACGGCGCAGCTGGTGATGGAGAATTTCAAGGCCGAGCACGGCCTCGACATTCTGCACGTGCCTTACCAGGGCACCGCGCCCGAATTGCTGGGCCTGGCCTCCGGACAGGTCGACGCGGCCATCCTGCCCATGCAGATCACCGACGGCTATGTGAAGGACGGCAAGATCCGCATGCTGGGGCTGGGCTCGCCCGAGCGCTACGCTACCTTGCCCGATCTGCCGACGCTAAGGGAGCAGGGGATGGACCTGGACCTGCGCAGCGCGGTCGGGTTGCTGGGGCCGGCCAACATACCCGCGCCCATCCTGGCGCGCCTGAACGACGAGCTCGGCAACGTGATGCGCGACCCCACCGTTCAGGACAATCTGCGCACCCAGTACATCGTGCCGCAGATCATGAAGACCGACGAGTACCGCGTCTTCCTGCAAAGCGAATACCAGCGCTGGGGAGGCATCGTGCGCAATTCCCGCGTCCAGATCGAGTAGGCCGCCCGTCGCCGTTCGCAGCGAACCCGCCCACGTCCACAGGAGCCCGCCCAGCCATGACAGTCCTGCAGCAACCCCTGCCGCTCATCGGCAATCACCTGAACCGTCCCGAATCGGTCATCGCGCTTGCCGACGGGCGGCTGTATGCCTGCGACCGCCTGCGCGGCGTGGTGCGCGCCGACCGGGATCCGGGCGATCAGCCGCCCGTGGAATGGCCCGCGGACGAGTTCGTGGCCAATGGCATCGCCTTGCTGGATGACGGCACCTTCCTGATCGCCAACGTCGGTCCGCGCGGCGGCGCCTGGAAGCTGGTGGCGCCGGGCCGGCTGGAACCCTTCCTGACCGAAGCGCAAGGCCTGCCGCGCTCGCCGCTGAACTTCCTGTTCCCCGACGAGCACGGCAACGTCTGGCTGTCGCTGTGCACGCAGCTGGAGCCGCGCAGCCGGGCGTTCCATTCGGAGAACGCCGATGCCATGATCGGCGTGCTGCGCGCGGGCGCGAGCCGGATCGAGATCGTGGCGCGCGGGCTGGGCTTCAGCAACGAGTTGCGCGTGGATCCCACGGGGCGCTGGCTCTACGTGAACGAAACCATTGCCCGTCGTCTGTCGCGCTTCGAGATCCGGCCCGGCCCCAGCCTGGGCCGGCGCGAGCTCGTGTGCGAGTTCGGGCGCGGCACCTGGCCGGACGGGCTGGAGTTCGACGAGGAAGGCGGCATCTGGCTGACCAGCGTGGTCAGCAACCGCGTGCTGCAAGTGGACCGGCACGGCCGCTGCGCCGTGCATCTCGAAGACTGCGAAGAGACCGCCATCGATGCCGCGGAACGGGCGTTCGCCGCCAACGCGTTCGGCTTCGAGGAAATCAGCACGGGCAAGCGCTACGGCCTGCGCAATCTCTCCAGCATTGCGTTCGGCGGGCCGGACCTGCGCACGGCCTACCTGGGCAGCCTGTTCAATACGGGCATTTCGGTGTGGCAGGCGCCGGTGGCAGGGGCGAAGCCCCTGCATTGGAACGTGGGCAGGACGGTGCTGGACTGAGCCGGCCGGCGCGGCCCTCAGGCCGCCGCGTCGGCGCGCAGCACCACCGCGTCGAGCGCCAGCGCGCCCTGGCCCTCGGGCAGGGCCAGCAGGGGATTGATCTCCACCGAACTGAAGTCCGCGCGCCGCGCATGGGCGAAGCGCGACAGGGCCGCCAGCGCGTCGGCCAGGGCGCCGATGTCGCAAGGGGGCGCGCCGCGCGCGCCTTGCAGCAGCGCGTGGCCCTTGATCTCGCGGATCATTTCCAGGGCGACGTCGCGGCCGAAGGGCGCCAGGCGGAAGCTCACGTCCTTGAGCACTTCGACGAAGACGCCGCCCAGCCCGAACATCACCACCGGCCCGAACACGGGGTCGCAGTGCACGCCAGCGATGCATTCCACGCCTTTAGGGGCCATGGGCGCGACCAGCACTCCATCGATTTGGGCCTCGGGGCAGTGGCGCCGCACCGAGCCCATAATGCCGGCATACGCGGCCCGCAGCGCCTCCTCGCCCACGATATTGAGTTTGACGCCGCCCACGTCGCTCTTGTGCACGATGTCCGGAGACACCACTTTCATGGCCGCCGCGCCGCCCAGCGCGGCCGCGGCGCGCACCGCGCCATCCTCGTCGACGGCCAGCGTGCAGGGCGTGGCGGGAAGCCCGGCCTGGCGCAGCAGCTCCATGGCCTGGACCTCGTTGTAGGCGGGCAGCAGCGGCGCGTTTCCGGCGGGAGCGGGCATGTCCGCGCAGGAGGCCGAGCCGGCCTCGTCCGCCAGGCCGGCCACCGCGCCTATCGTGCGGATGGCGGCGCTGGGATCGGGGAACACCAGGCAGCCCAGGCGTTCCAGTTCGCGGCGGCGCGCGGGGGGGAACAGGGCGCTGATGGCCAGCGGCACGCCGGGGTGGCGCGCCTGCATGTCGCGGGCGAAGGCTTCGAAGGTGGGCCACAACGCTTCGGACGAACCGGCCGCCGCCAGGAACACGGCCAGCGCATCGTAGCGGCCGTCGGCCAGGATGTCGTCGGCGGTGGCCAGCAGCAGGCCCGGTTCCGAGACGGCCTGGCCGGTAACGTCCACGGGGTTGCGGGCGCTGGCGAAGGGCACGCGTTCCAGCAGGCGGGCCTGCGCGGCGCCGGCGGGTTCGGGCAGGGCCAGCCCGGCGTCCTGGGCCTCGTCGGCCATCAGCGCGCCCACCCCGCCGGAAATGGTGAAGATGCCCAGCCGCCTGCCGGCGGGCGGGCGTTTCCAGGTGTCCAGCGCATAGCCCAGGTTGAAGAACTCTTCGATCGTGCGCGCGCGCAGCGCGCCGTACTGGCGGAACAGCGCGTCGTAGACCGCGTCGTCCCCCGCCAGCGCGGCGGTGTGCGAGGCGGCGGCCTGCGCGCCGGCCTGGGTGCGGCCGATCTTGGTGACGACCACGGGCTTGCCGGCCGCCCGCGCCGCGGCCAGCGCGCGGCGCAGCCTGGCGCCGTCGCGGCAGCCTTCCATGTAGGTCATGATGACGCGCGTGTCGGCGTCGTGGGCCAGCCATTCGATGCAGTCCGCGACGTCGATGTCGGCTTCGTTGCCGGTGCTGATCCAGTGCGACAGGCCCAGACCGCGCTCGCGCGCCATGCTGTACGCGTAGGCGCCGAACGCGCCGCTCTGCGACACCATGCCGATGCCCCCGGGCGGCACGATGCCGTTGGCGGGGGCGGGCGAGAAGGTGGCGTAGACCTTGCGCCGCACGTTCATGAAGCCCAGGCAGTTGGGGCCCAGCAGCCGGATGCCGCGTTCGCGGGCGACGGCGCAAAGCCGTTCTTGCTGCGCGGCGCCGGCCGGCCCGGTTTCGGAGAAACCGGAAGTGAAGACTACGGCGGCGCCGATTCCGCCGGGCCGGGCGCGTTCCAGCGCCTGCGCGGCCTGGGCCGCGGGCACGGCCAGGATGGCGAGGTCGACGTCTCCGTCCAGGGCGTCCAGGCCGGGAACGGCGGGCAGGCCCTGGATGGCGTCGGCGCGCGGGTTGACGGGAACGATGCGGCCCTCGTAGCCGTGCTGGCGCAGCAGCGTGACGGGCATGGCGCCGATCTTGCCGGGCGTGGCGGAGGCGCCCACGATGGCGATGCCGCGCGGGTCGAAGAGGCGGGACAGGGAGGAGTCGGGAAGCTGAGTCATGATGCGGGCAAGGAGGTTCAGGAGAAGCGCGCCACGGCGCGGCCGATGCTGCCGCGTTCGAGCATGGCGGCCAGCGCCTGTGGCAGATCGCTGGGGGCGATGACGCGGGCGATGCGATCCAGGCGGGCCGGGCGGTAATCGGCGGCCAGCTTGTTCCAGACCTGGCGGCGCAGCGGCATCGGGCTGTTGGCGTTGATGCCCAGCAGCTTGACGCCGCGCAGGATGAAGGGGATGACCGAGGTCGGCAGTTCCGCGCCGCCGGCGTTGCCGAAGGCGGCGGCCACGCCGTCGGGGCGCAGGCTGGCCAGCGCGTGGGCCAGCAGCTCGCCGCCGACCGAATCGATCACGCCGGCCCAGCGCGCGCTCAGCAGGGGTTTGATGCCGGCCGACAGGTCGGGCGGCGCGATCACGTCGTGCGCGCCCAGCGAACGCAGATAGCCTTCCGCCTCCGGCTTGCCGGACATGGCGCACACGCGATAGCCCCGCTGGCTCAGGATGTCGATGGCGATGCCGGCGACGCCGCCGGTCGCGCCGGTGACGAGCACCTCGCCTTGGTCTGGCCTCAGGCCGCATTGTTCCATCCAGTGCAGCGAGAGCGCGGCGGTGTAGCCGGCCGCGCCCAGCACCGCCGCGTCGCGCAGGCCGATGCCGGCGGGTAGCGGCAGCACCCAGTCGTGGCGGACGCGCGCGTATTCGGCATAGCCGCCGTCGCAATCCACGCCGATGCCGTAGCCGTGCACGACGACTTCCTGGCCCGGTGTCAGCGCCGGGTCGGCGGAATGCAGCACGGTGCCCGAGAGATCGATGCCGCCGATGCGCGGATACTCGCGGACGATGCCGCCGCGGCCGGCCTGGGCCAGCGCGTCTTTGTAGTTGAGGCCGGCGTAGGCCACCTTGATGAGCGTGTCGCCGGCGGACAGATCGTCCACGCGCAGGGTGTCGAAACGGCCTTGCGGGGGCGCGCCCGCCGCGCCGGCATGCAGGCGGTAGGCCTGGAAAGTCGGGTGTTCCATCGTGATCTCCTGGGTAGCCTAGGGCTGGGCCAGCAAGCGGCGCGCCAGCGTGGCGCGATGCAGTTCGTTGGCGCCGTCGTAGATGCGGAAAGGGCGCATTTCCTGCCAGACCATGGCCACGGGCGTGTCGTCGGACAGGCCCGATGCGCCCATCATCTGCACCGCGCGGTCCGCTACGCGGTTCACGGCTTCCGATACGAAGACCTTGGCCATGGCGCTGTGCTGCTTCACGGACAAGCCTGCATCCATGCGGCCGGCGCAGTCCAGCGTCATGAGCCGGCTGGCGTGCAGGTCGATATGGGAGTCGGCCACCATGGCCTGGATCTGTTGCAGGTCGGCCAGGCGGGCGCCGAAGGAGTCGCGCCGGGCCACATAGGCTTGCGCCGTTTCCAGCGCGCGCCGGGCGCGGCCGATGTAGCGCATGCAATGGGACAGCCGCGCGGGTTCCAGCCGCAGCTGCGCGTACTCCAGGCCGCGGCCGGGCTCGCCGAGCACCGCGTCGTCACCGATTTCGCAGCCGTCGAGCAGGATCTCGGCGTGGCCGCCGATCTGGTAGCCCGTTACCATGCCGATGTCGCGCACGACGCGGTAGCCCGGCGTATCCGCCGGCACCAGGAACAAGGTGACGCCTTCTTCCGCTCGCGCCAGCACCAGCGCGAAATCCGCGCCCACGCCGCCGCTGATGAATTGTTTGTGCCCGTCGAGCACCCATCGCTTGCCGCGGCGCGCGGCGCGCGTGCGCAGCATGGACGGGTCGGAACCGGCGCCGGGCGCGGGCTCGGTCATCGCGAAGCAGGCGCGCTGCTCGCCGCGCACGAGCGGCGCCAGGTAGCGCGCCTGCTGGGCGGGGCTGCCCAGGCGAAGCAGGGTCAGCATATTGGGCTGGTCGGGCGCGGCGCAATTCAGCGCGGCGGGGCCGAGGAACCCGCGGCCCGCTTCTTCCAGGACGCGGGCCAGGCCGCGCCAGTCCAGCCCCAGGCCGCCCCATTGCTCGGGCAGTTGCGGCGCGTACAGGCCGGCGTCGCGGGCCTGTACGCGCAGGCGGGCCACGCTGCGGTCCAGCGCGGCGACGTCGCGGGCGATGGCGGGAGACTCGGCCGGGATCGCGACCTCGTCCACGAAGCGGCGCACGCGTTCGCACAGGTCCTGCACGCGGTCGTCGTCATGGCGTTCTTGCTTGGGATGCATGGGCTATTCCTCGATCTTCACGCCGGCCTGTTTCACCACGGCGCGCCAGCGGGCGGTTTCGTCGGCGATGTGCCGGCCGAAAGCCTCGGGCGTGCCGCCCGTGGGCGCCATGCCCAGGCCGGCGAAATAGCTGCGCACCTCGGTGTCGGCCAGCACCGCGTTGATGTGGCGGTTCAGCTGGGCGATCACGTCCTTTGGCGTGCCGGCCGGCGCCATCACGCCCCACCAGGACGACGCCGCCAGCGGCACGCCCAGCTCGGCCAGGGTAGGCACGTCGGGCAGGTCGGGATTGCGCGTTTGCGCGGCGATGGCGACCGGCCTGAGGCGGCCGGCCTTGACCTGCGCATACACCGGCGGCAGGTTGTCGAAGCTCATCTGGACCTGGCCGCCGACCAGCGCGGTGGCGGCTTCGCTGCTGCCCTTGTACGGGATGTGGCGCAGCGCGATGCCGGTCTGGTGCGAAAACTGCTCGCCCGCCAGGTGCGGGATGCTGCCGGTTCCGGCGGTGGCGTAGGTCAGGCCCTGTTGCTGCGCGGCCGCGCGCTTCAGGTCGTCCAGGCTGCGCCAGGGGCTGGCGGCCGGCAGCAGCAGGTAGACCGGCACGTCCGTGGCCCACACGACCGGCGTCAGGTCGCGGCCGACGTCATAGGGCAGTTTGGCGTACAGCACGCTATTGGTCGCCAGGTTGGCGGTGCCCATCAGCAAGGTGTAGCCGTCGGGCGCGGCGGCCGCCACATAGGCGGTGCCGATCTGCGTGGCGCCGCCGGGCTTGTTCTCCACCACGACGGCCTGGCCGAGCAGCGGCGCCAGCTTGCGGGCGATCATGCGGGCCGCGGTGTCGGTGCCGCCGCCGGCGGCGTAGGGAACGATGAGGCGGACGGGCTTGTCGGGATACGCGGCGGCGGCCGCGCCTGCGGTGGCGGCGAGGGCGAGCGCGCACAGGGCGCGCAGGCTGCGGGTGATGGCGTGCATGGCGGTCTCCCCGCGGCCTACTGGATGCGGGTGCCGGTGGACTGCACCAGCTTGGCCCACCAGGCGGTTTCATCCGCGATCTGTCGGGCGAACTCGGCCGGCGTGCTGCCCAGCGGTTCGGCGCCCAGTTCCTGGAAGCGCGCGCGCAGCGTCGGGTCCTGCAGCGCCTTGACGACGGCGGCGTGCAGCCGCTCGATCACCGCCGGGTCGGTGCCCGCGGGCGCCATCAGGCCCTTCCAGGCCATCACCACGAAGCCTTTCTGGCCGGCCTCGTCGAAGGTGGGGATGTCGGGCGCGGCCGTGGCGCGCTGGTCGCTGGGCACGGCCAGCGCGCGCAGGCTGCCCGCCTTCACCTGGGGCAGCAGCGCCGGCATGTTGTCGATCATGAAATCGATGTGGCCGGCCACCAGGTCGGTGATGGCGGGGCCGGTGCCTTTGTAGGGCACGTGCTCGGCCTGCAGGCCGGCCTGTTGCTTGAGCAGTTCTCCCGCCAGTTGCGCGGGCGAGCCGTTGCCCGGGGAGCCGAACGACAGCTTGCCCGGATGGCTGCGCGCGTACTGCAGGAATTCCTGCAGCGTCTTCACCGGCATGGACTTGGTCACCACCATCAGGTTGTGCTCGCGCTCCAGGCAGCTGATGGGCGCCAGGTCCTTGGCGGGGTTGAACGGCATGTTGGCGTACAGGCTGGGGTTGATCACGGTGGGGCCGGCCGCCGCCAGCAGCAGCGTATAGCCGTCGGGCGCGGCGCGCGCGACGAAGTCCCCGCCGATGTTGCCGCCGGCGCCGGGCTTGTTTTCCACGATGACGGGCTGGCCCAGGATGGGATGCAGCGCTTCGGCCAGCAGGCGTCCCAGGATGTCCGTGGAGCCGCCGGGCGCGAACGGAATGATCAGCCTCACGGGCTTGTCGGGGTAGGCGGCCGCGGCCTGGGGCGGCAGCGCCGCGCAGGTGAATGCGGTGGCCATGGCCGCGATCCACTTCGGCAGGTGCTTGTGCAGCATGGGAGTCTCCTTTGGTTGGTCGGGCCGCCGGCTTCTTGCGGCTGCGGTTCCCGTGGGCCTCAGCGGCCCGGTGTGTAACCCGCCTGGGTCAGGGTGTGGCGGGCGATGGTCAACTGATGGATCTGGCTGGTGCCTTCGTAAAGGCGGAACAGGCGCACGTCGCGGTAGAAACGCTCGATGCCGTGGTCGGCGATATAGCCGTAGCCGCCATGCATCTGCACGCAGCGGTCGGCCACGCGGCCGCACATCTCCGAAGAGAAGTACTTGCAGATGGAGGCGTTGAGCGTCACGTCGCGGCCTTCGTCGCGTTCGCGGGCCGTTTGCAGCACCAGCGCGCGCGCCGCCTGGATCTCGGTCTGGCAGTCGGCCAGCATGGCCTGGATCAGCTGGAAATCCATCAGCGGCTTGCCGAACTGCTGGCGCTCGGCCACGAAGCGCAGGGTGTCGTCCAGCATCCGGATGGCGGGCCCGATGCAGAGCGCGGCCAGGTGGATGCGCTGCTTGTTCAGGACTTTCATGGCGGTCTTGAAGCCCATGCCTTCCTGGCCGCCGATGATGTTGGCGGCCGGCACGCGGCAATCCTGGAAATGCACGGCGGACACGGGCGAACCCGCCTGGCCCATCTTGTCGTAGGGCTGTCCGGTGGACAGGCCCGGCGTGCCGCGTTCCACGATGAAGGCGGTGATGCCCTTGGCGCCCGGGGCATCGGGATTGGTGCGCGCCATGACGGTGAAGAGGCCAGCCAGCGGCGCGTTGGTGATGAAGCACTTTTCGCCGTTCAGCACGTAGTCGGCGCCGTCGCGCGCCGCGGTCGTCAGCAGCGCGGTGGCGTCGGAGCCAGCCTGCGGCTCGGTCAGCGCGAAGCAGCCGGTCAGTTCGCCGGAGGCCAGGCGCGGCAGGTAGCGCGCCTTCTGCTCGTCGGTGCCGTCGGCCACCAGCGCCTCGGAGCCGATGCCGGTATTGGTGCCCACGCGGGCGCGGAACGCCACCGAGCATTGCGACAGTTCCATCGCGGCCAGGACCAGTTCCTCGGTGGTCATGCCGGCGCCGCCGTACTGTTCCGGGATCGAATAGCCGAACAGCCCCTGCGCGGCCATGTCGGCGACCAGGTCCTGCGGCACCTCGTCCAGGCGGGCGACCTCGGCTTCGCGCGGCGCCAGCCGCTCGCGCACGTAGCGGCGCAGCGATTCGAGGAATTGGGGGAAACCGTCGGGGTCCCTGATCATGGCTAGTCTCCGTGTCGTCGAGGCGCCGAGCCTTTCCTGTCCGCTGCGGCGCCGTAGTGAATCCAGGCTAGCAAAAGGCCGGCGGATATGAGACAAGTGTTTCGCTATCTTGAACGCGATGTGTCCGCGACTGCTCTATCATCGACGTGACGGGCCGCGCTTCCGGGCGGCCCCGTTTCCAGGACCGCGACCATGACAGCCAGCCCGGGCGAGCGCCACGCCGACCCCGCTTTCGCCACCACGCTGGCGCACGGGCTGTCGGTGCTGCAGGCGTTCCGCCATGGCGAGCCGGCGCTCAGCAACCGCGAGCTGGCCGACCGGACCGGGCTGTCCAAGGCCACCATCTCGCGCCTGACCACCACGCTGATGCAGCGCGGCCTGCTGCGCTACGACGCCGGCCTGCGGCGCTACCGCCTGGGCCCCGCGGTGCTGTCGTTGAGCTATCCGCTGCTGGCCAGCATCAAGGTCCGCCAGATGGCGCGGCCCCTGATGAAGCGGTTTGCCGATGCGGCGGGCGGATCCGCGTCGCTGGGGATGCATCACGGGCTGAACATGGTCTACCTGGAAACCTGTCGCGGGCACGATGCCGTGTCCTTCCGCCCGGACATCGGGGCCTTGCTGCCCTTGCTGCCGTCCGCCATGGGGCGCGCCTGGCTGGCGCAGGGCGCCGGCGGCGAGGCGGAACCCGTGCTGGAGGCGCTGCGGCGCCAGGACCCGGCCGCCTGGCGCCGCTACGCGCCGGACTGGGAACAGGCGCGGCGCGACCTCGCCGAGTCCGGGTATTGCGTGGGGCAGGGCGATTGGCATTCGGACGTGCACGCCGTCGCCGTGCCCTTGCGGGCGCGGGTCGACGGCCAGGCCCTGGTGTTCAACTGCGGCGTGCCGGTGGCGCGGCTGCGCCCGGGCGACCTGCGCGGCCGCATCGCCCCGCGCCTGGTGACCCTGGTCGCGCGGGTCGAGAAAATGCTGGAGCGCGAACATGGGGCATGAACGGGACCGAGAGTTCACCACCACGCTGGCGCGCGGCATCGATATCCTGGCCTGCTTCCGGGCGGACCGCCCGGTGCTGGCCAACAAGGATTTCGCGCAGCAGACCGGCCTGTCGCGTAGCGCCGTCGCGCGCCTGACCCATACCCTGGTCGAGCTGGGCTTCCTGCAACGCGAGGGCGAGCCGGCCCGCTACCGGCTGGGCGCTTCGGTGCTGGCGCTGAGCTACCCCCTGCTGGCGAGCATGCAGATCCGCCAGCTGGCGCGCCCGCTCATGAAGCAGCTGGCCGATCACGCGCGCGGCGCGGTATCGCTGGTGGTGCGCGACCGCCTGCAGATGGTGTACGTGGAAACGGCGAGGTCGAACGAGGCCTTGCAGACCCGGCCGGATATCGGCGCCTCGCTGCCCCTGCTGTCCAGCGCCGCGGGCAAGGCGTGGCTGGCGCGGGCCCCGGACGAGGAGCGGGCGGCGGTGCTGAACCAGCTGCGCATCGCCGATGCCGCGCACTACGAAGCGCATTTCCCCACCCTGGCGGGGGCCCGCCGCGATCTGGAGCGCAAGGGCTATTGCGGCAACAACCAGCAATGGCGCCCCGACGCCTACGGTTTCGCCGCGCCGCTGAGCCGGCCCCATCAGTCCCTGCTCTACGTCTTCAACTGCGGCGTGCCCGCCAGCGACGGCCCCTACCGCGAACGGGCGGCGGACATCGGGCCGCGGCTGGTCGCGCTGGCGCGGGAAACGGAACGCCTCCTGGGGTATTCGTGACTCCAGGTCAAAAGTGTTTCGCTGGTTTACCCCTATTTCTGCAAGGATGGACCCGGCATACTGGCCGCCTGTCATCCGATCGGCCCACGCCGGCGCGCCAACGACCTTCCCGGCGCGCCTGAATTCCCGGTCGGCGCTATAACCGAGGAACTCCCGCATGAACCCCCAAGACACTCAACCGGTAAAGGCCGGCCTGCCGCTGCTGGCGCTGGCCGTCGGCGCGTTCGGCATCGGCGTGACCGAGTTTTCCCCCATGGGCCTGCTGCCCGTCATCGCCGAGGGCGTGGACGTGTCCATTCCCAGCGCGGGGATGCTGATCAGCGCCTACGCGATCGGCGTGATGGCCGGCGCGCCCTTGATGACGCTGGCCTTCTCGCGCTGGTCCAAGCGCAAGGCGCTGATCCTGCTGATGGCCATCTTCACCATCGGCAACCTGCTGTCGGCGCTGGCGCCCAACTACACGACGCTGCTGCTGGCGCGCCTGGTCACCAGCCTGAACCACGGCGCGTTCTTCGGCCTGGGATCGCTGGTCGCGGCCAGCGTGGTGCCGCGCCACAAGCAGGCGAGCGCCGTGGCCACGATGTTCATGGGCCTGACCATCGCCAACGTGGGCGGGGTGCCGGCGGCCACGTGGCTGGGGCAGGCCATCGGCTGGCGCATGTCGTTCGTGGCGACCGCCGTGTTGGGCCTGATCGCCATGCTGGCCCTGTGGCGGGCGCTGCCGGCGGGCGAGGCCGGGCGTCGTCCCAACGTGCGCCACGAGCTGGCCGTGCTGAAGAGCCCGGTCGTGCTGATGGCCCTGGCCACGACGGTGCTGGGCGCGGGCGCCATGTTCACGCTCTACACCTACATCGCCCCGACCCTGGCCGCCATCACGGGCGCCTCGCCCGCCTTCATTACCGGCATGCTGGTGCTGATCGGCCTCGGCTTCACGCTGGGCAACGGGCTGGGCGGCCGCATGGCCGACCGCTCGCTGGACGGCACGCTGATCGCCTTCCTGGTGCTGGTCATCGCCGATCTGCTGGCCTTTCCGTGGCTGGCTTCCACGCAAGTCGGCGCGGCGGTGTCCCTGCTGATCTTCGGCGTGGCGACTTTCGCGGTGGTGCCCCCGCTGCAGATGGGCGTGATGCGCGCCGCCAAGGACGCGCCCGGCCTGGCCTCGTCCGTGAACGTCGGCGCTTTCAACCTGGGCAACGCGGTGGGCGCGGCCGCGGGCGGCGCGGTGATCTCCGCCGGCCTGGGCTATGCCGCCGTGCCGATCGCCGGCGCCATCATCGCCGTGGCCGGCCTGGCGCTGGTGCTGCTGCAACGCGCTGGCAATGCGCGCCGCGGCAAGCTGGCGGCGCAGGGTTGCTGATCCGCCCGGCGCGGCGCTAGTCCCCGCTCGCCTATGCCGCCAGGCGGGTTATGTAAGTCAGTCTGAGATTTTTTGCCCACACCACGTGGGCCAGGGTTTCCCCAGGTTGTAGCCGTTTCCCCAATGTCTATTCTTGTATATACAAGATGATGGAGAGGCGGCGCACAGCACCGCCGTCTACAGCCGCCTCAGGGCGGCTCTCATCCGGAAGTGTGTTGCGTGATCAACCGGAATGAAGGGAAAACCGTGGAAAGAACGGCGGCAACGGCAATCAACGGCTTCGAGGCAACCCCGGCCCGGAGGGCCGGCAATCGGCGTGTGATACTGGGCGCCAGCCTGGGCAACGGGCTGGAGATTTTCGATTTCACGGTGTACAGCTTTTTCGCCGGGGTGATCGGAAGACTGTACTTTCCCAGCGAGTCGGCCTACGGCTCGCTGCTGATGGCGGTGGCCGTGTTCGGCGTCGGGTTCATCATGCGGCCGCTGGGCAGCATGGTGCTGGGCGCCTATGCGGACCGCAAGGGAAGAAAGGCCGCCATGTTGGCGACCATCATGTTGATGGGCGCGGGCACCGCCCTGATCGCATTCGCTCCCACGCATGCGCAGATCGGTGTCCTGGCCCCTGGCCTGATCGTTGCGGGACGCCTATTGCAGGGGTTCGCGGCCGGTGGGGAAGTCGGTGCCGCAACGACGCTGCTGCTGGAATCCGCCGGCGCCAATCAGCGTGCATTCTTCGTCAGTTGGCAGTCGATCAGCCAGGGGATTGCCGCTTTGCTGGGCGCTTCGCTGGGATTGTTGCTGACTTCGATTCTGTCCGAGGAGGCGCTCTATTCCTGGGGCTGGCGCGTGCCTTTCGTCCTGGGGCTGCTGATCGTCCCGGTCGGCGTCTACATCCGGCGGCATATCGAAGAGACCTACACCGTGGATCCGGACGCCGCCCCGAAGGAAACCCCGGTCTGGGCGGTGCTGTCCGGCCACACCCGCGATCTGGTGCTGGGTATCCTGATGATCATGTCCGGCACCGTGATGGTGTACATCGTGTTGTTCTACATGCCAACGTACATGATGCAGACCCACCGCATCGCGGCGCCCACGGCCTATCTGTTCAGTTGCCTTGCCTCCATCGTGCAGGTGATAGCGGTCTATTTCACCGGAAGGTACGTGGACCGGTTCAGGAACAGCAAGAAAGCCATGATCGTCTCGATCCTGGCGGGCATGGCGATGGCTTATCCGACATTCCGAATGCTGGAGCTGCCTGACTATCTCTGGCTCGCGGTCGCTTTCCGCATGCTGCTCATCGTGGCGCTGGGCATCAACATGCTGACCAGCACCATGTTGATCGTGGAGGCGCTGCCGCGCGCCGTGCGGGCGACGGGGATGTCGATGATCTATTCGTTCGGCGTGACGATATTCGGCGGTTCGGCGCAAGTCATAGTCACGTGGCTGTTGAAGACCACAGGCAATTCGATGGCGCCCGCGTGGTACGTGATCGGCATGCTGGCCGTCAGTCTTGCCGCGACGTGCATGTTCAAGGAACGCCATGGCCAATGACCAGAAAGAGGTTTGCGGGAACAACCGTTACTTTCCAGGACAGGGAGCCGGGATCATGAAAAATCCGCATCGAAGCATCGTTACCGGATTGCTCGATTCATTCGATGAAATGAAGCGCATTCGCCACGATATCCACCAGCATCCGGAACTGGGCTACCAGGAGCGCCGCACCGGCGCGATCGTCGCGGATTGCCTGGAGCGCTGGGGCTACCGGGTTCGGCGGCGAGTGGGCGGCACGGGCGTCGTGGGAACGCTGCGGGCAGGAACTGGCAAGCGATCCATCGGCCTGCGGGCGGACATGGATGCGCTGCCCATCGGCGAAGCCAGCGGGCGGTCCTATTCCAGCGTGCACGAAGGCGTCATGCACGCTTGCGGCCACGATGGGCACACCGCGATGCTGCTGGCCGCGGCCAAGCAACTGGCGGCGGACCGGGCATTCTCCGGCACGTTGAACGTGATCTTCCAACCCGCCGAGGAAGGGGGCGCGGGCGCGCTGGCCATGCTGAACGACGGCCTGTTCGATCAAGCGCCCTGCGATTCGGTCTATGCCTTGCATAACTATCCGACGCCGACCTTGAAATTCGGGCAGATGGCGATCGGCACCGGCGCGATCATGGCCTCGGTCGACAGCTTTATCGTGGTTGTCAGCGGCAGGGGCGGACACGCCGCGTCGCCACATTTCACGCGCGACCCCATCGTCGTTTCGGCATCGATCATCCAGGCGCTGCAGACGATCGTCTCGCGCAACCTCAGCCCCTACGATTGCGCCGTTGTCAGCGTGACCAGCATCCACGCGGAAGGGGCGTTCAATGTGATCCCGGGCGAACTCGAAATGAAGCTGTCGGTCAGGACCTACGACGAGGCGCAGCGCAGCCTGATCCTGTCCCGCATCCGGGATATCGTGCAGTCACAGGCCGCCTGCTTCGGGGCAAGCGCGCAGATAAAGGAAGCCGGTGCCCATTATCCCGTGCTGGTGAACGCCGAGGAGCCCGCCCGGGAGGCCCGCGAGGTTGCGCTGCGGCACTTCGGGGAGGACAGCGTCGCGGATCATCCGCCGATAATGGCGGCCGACGATTTCGCGTTCATGGCGCAGCGGGTGCCGGGGTGCTACATCAACATCGGGGCGGGCGAAGGAGCCGCGCTGCATAACGCGGGCTACGATTTCAACGACGACCTGATCCTGGTGGGTGGCAGTTTCTGGGTGCATCTGGCGCAGACGCTTTTGCGCTAAGCGGGCCTGGTCCGGCGCGGTTGGCAGGCAGGCGCCTGGCAGCCGTTCCCGCGGGGAAAAGAAAGAGCGCCCGCAAGGGGCGCCCAGGACCACGGAAAAGACGGCGGCGGCGTCAAGCTTCGATCCGCTCCACCTTGCCCACCAGCAGGATGTATGACAGGGCGCCCAGCAGGGCCAGCGACGACACGTAGACGATCGCCGGGGCGAAGCTGTCCTTCGTCACCAGGAAGCCGATCACGATAGGCGTGCAGATCGAGGACAGGTTGCCGACGAAGTTGAACACGCCGCCCGTCAGCCCCAGCAGGCGCACGGGCGCCAGAGTGGACACCAGCGACCAGGTGATGGAAGCCAGCCCGTTGCCGAAGAACGCCACGGCCAGGAAGAAAATGACCCAGGGCGTGGAATCGGTGAAGTTGGCGCCGATCATCGAGGTCGAGATCAGCAGGCCCAGGATGATGGGCAGCTTGCGCGCCAGCCCCACGGTGGCGCCCCGGCGGATCAGGAAGTCGGACAGCACGCCCGAGCACAGCACGCCGATGAAGGCCGCGAGGAAGGGCACCGAGGCCAGGAACCCCGACTTGATGAAGTCCATGCCGCGGTACTTCACCAGGTAGGTGGGGAACCAGGTCAGGAAGAACCACAGCGTGGAAGTCAGGCAGAACTGGCCGAGGTATACGCCCCACAGCTTGCGCTTGCTCATCACCAGGCCCAGGTCGTTCCAGCTGAACGGCGCCTTCTTTTCCCGCGCGCGGCGGTCCAGGTCGACCACGCCGCCGCCTTGCTGGATCAGTTCGATCTCGGCGGCGTTCGCGCCCTTGAACTGACGCGGCTCGCGGTAGATCATGAACCACAGCACGCCCCAGACTATGCCCAGCAGGCCGGTGCTGACGAACACCATGTGCCAGCCATAGTGATGCTGCAGCCAGGCCAGCACCGGCGTCAGGAACGCCAGGCCGACGAACTGGCCCGAGGTGTAGAAGCCGATGGCCGTGGCCCGCTCGCGCTCCGGGAACCAGGTGGTGACGACGCGGTTGTTGATGGGGTAGGCGGGCGCTTCCAGCGCGCCCACCGCCAGCCGCAGCACGAACAGGATGACGAAGCTGCCGGCAAAGCCCATGAAGAACGTGGCCGCGGACCACAGGATCAGGGCGGCCGCGTACAGCACGCGCGGGGACACGCGGTCCACCAGCCAGCCGCCGGGGATCTGCATGGCGGCGTAGGTCCAGCCGAAGGCGGACAGGATCAGGCCTTCGTGCACCGTGTCCAGGCCGAACTCGTCCTTAAGGGCGGGGGCGGCGATGGACAGGTTGCTGCGGTCGAGGTAGTTGATGACGACGGTGATGAACAGCATCACCATGATGAGGTAGCGGCTGCGGGTGGGGCGCTGGGCGCCTTGCAGGCCGGCGTGGGCGGCGGTGGACAAGGGAAGTCTCCTCTTTCTCTTTATCTATCGGCTTACCACTCGGCGAAGCTGCCGTCGGCGTGGCGCCAGATGGGGTTGCGCCAACGGTGGCCCACGGCGGCGCGTTCCTTGACGTACTCTTCGTTGACTTCGATGCCCAGGCCCGGCCCCTGCGGAATCGCGACCATGCCGTCTTCGTAGGCGAAGACTTCGCGGTTGCTGACGTAGTCCAGCAGGTCGTTGGCGGCGTTGTAGTGGATGCCCAGGCTCTGTTCCTGGATGAAGGCGTTGTAGCAACCGGCATCGATCTGCAGGCAGGTCGCCAGCGCGATGGGGCCCAGCGGGCAATGCAGCGCCAGCGCCACGTCGTAGGCTTCGGCCATGGCGGCAATCTTGCGCGTTTCGGTGATGCCGCCGGCATGAGAGGGGTCGGGCTGGATGATGTCCACGTAGCCCTCGGACAGCACGCGCTTGAAGTCCCAGCGCGAGAACAGGCGCTCGCCCAGCGCGATGGGCGTGGAGGTCAGCGGCGCCAGTTCCTTCAGCGCCTCGTAGTGCTCGCTCAGCACCGGTTCTTCGATGAACATGAGCTTGAACGGGTCCAGCTCCTTCATCAGCACTTTGGCCATGGGCTTGTGCACCCGGCCGTGGAAATCCACGCCGATGCCCACGTTGGGGCCGACGGCCTCGCGCACCGCGGCCACGTTCTCCAGGCACTTCTCGACCTTGTCGAACGAATCGATGTATTGCAGTTCTTCGGTGCCGTTCATCTTCACGGCGGTGAAGCCGCGCTCCACCGCGCTCTTGGCGGCGGCGGCCGTGTCGGCGGGGCGGTCTCCGCCGATCCACGAATACACGCGGATGCGATCCCGCACGTTGCCGCCCAGCAGCTGCGACACCGGCACGCCCAGATGCTTGCCCTTGATGTCCCACAGGGCCTGGTCGATGCCGGCCAGCGCGCTCATGTGGATGGCGCCGCCGCGATAGAAGCCGCCGCGGTACAGCACCGTCCAGTGGTCTTCGATATTGCGGGGATCCTTGCCGATCAGGTAGTCGGACAGTTCCTCGACGGCGGCGGCCACCGAGTGCGCGCGGCCCTCGACCACGGGCTCCCCCCAGCCGACGATGCCCGCATCCGTTTCGATCTTCAGGAAGCACCACCGGGGCGGCACGATGTAAGTGGTGAGCTTGGTGATCTTCATGCTTGGGTCTCCTGGGCGGGATAGGCGCGTTGCCAGGCGGCGATGAAAGCGCGCGCGTTCCGGCCGACTTCGTTGGCCGACAGGCCGGGTTTGTACAAGGCGGAGCCCAGGCCGAAGCCGCTGGCGCCCGCCTGGGCGTATGAGGAAAGGTTGTCGGGCGTGATGCCGCCCACCGGCACCAGCGCGAGGGGCGGGCGCAAAACGGCGCGCCATGCTTTCAGCACGGCGGGGCCCAGTTGCTCCGCGGGGAACATCTTCAGCACGTCGGCGCCGGCGGCCAGGGCCGCGTAGGCCTCGGTGGGCGTGGCCACGCCGGGGCAGGACGCCATGCCCAGCTTCTTGGCGGCGCGGATCACGGCGGCGTCGCTGTGCGGCATCACGATCAGTTCGCCGCCCGCCTGCTGCACGCGGGCGCAGTCCTCGGGATCCAGCACCGTGCCGGCGCCGATCAGGCAATCGACGGGCAGGGCGGCGCGCATGGCGCGGATGCTGTCCAGCGGATCGGGCGAATTCAGCGGCACTTCGATCAGGCGGAAGCCAGCGTCGTACAGCGCCTGGCCGACGGGTTCGGCCTCGGCGGGCGTAATGCCGCGCAGAATGGCGATCAGGCCGCAGTGGGCCATGGCGGTTTGCAGACCGGGATGGTTCATGTTCGGTTCCTAGGAATGGGCCGGAGAGGTAGGAGCGACCAGGCCGGCGCTGACGGCCAGGTGCCAGAGGCCGCGCTCGGTGGCGTGCTGCGCTTGTTCGGGCGTGCCCAGGCCGTAATGCCGCAAGGCCAGGATGTAGCGCTGGCACAGCGCGGGTTCGCCGCAGAGCACGATGCGGGGCAGTTCGCCCTGCTGGCGCAGCATCTCGGCCAGCGCCGCGACCTCGTGGCCGATCAGCAGGCCCGACAGGTAGTCGGCCTGCGATTGCGGCGCCAGCTCCCCGGTGAGGCCCAGGGCGCGGGTGCTGAATATGGTGGAGAGCACGCCGGCGCGGCCGGCGGGGGCGCCGGCCACTTTCAGGCCGCGCTCGAAGGCGGCCATGTCTGCGCTGGGAGCATCGGCCATCGTGCGCCCCAGGATGGTGTGGCCGCGCAGCGCGGCGTAGACCTCGCCCGTCATGAAGGTATCGAAGTGCGTGACGCGGCCGCGGCGCGCGCTGACCCACTTGGAATGGGTGCCCGGCAGGCCGATCAGCACGCTGTCCGCGCCGCCGTCCGCCTGGTCGAACAGCACGCCGAACACCTGGGTTTCTTCGCCGCGCATCACGTTGGGCAGGCCGTGGCGCTGGATCAGCCCGGGCACGATGCGCACCGGCGTCGCGCCGCCGCGTTCCACGACGGTGAGCCGCGTGCCGATGCGTTCGAGATCGACGGGCACGTCGAGGTAGGCGGCTTCCTGCCAGCCCTGGGCGCTGCCGACCATGCCGCAGGCGATCACCGGCAATGACGGCTCGGCCCGCAGCCAGTCGCCGCAGGCCTGCTCGAACGCCAGTTCGAAACCCGAGAGCGCGACGGTGGCCGCGCCGTCCTGCAAGGGCTGCGGCAGGCGCATGATGCCCCAGGGAAGGTGACGGGTATCCAGGGTGCGGCCGGCGGCATCCAGGCGATAGGCGCGCAGCGAGGAAGTGCCCCAGTCCAGCGCAATGAGCGCCGCGCGCGCGGGCGATCCGGTAGTCATCAAAAGTCTGTCTCGGCTCGGTCCGCGAAGCCGCCGCCGTTGCGGCGGGGCCTCGCGGGCCTTGTTGTCTGAGGCCCGGCCGGCATTCGGAAGCGCGGCCGGGCGATGGGAAAAATTCTAGAACAGCGCTTGAAAAATCTCAAAATATAGAATTAAATCCCATATAGAGGGAATTTATGGGCTTCGGATTCGCGTCGGAAAGCCCTCGCTGCCGGGTATCGCCCGGAAATCCGGCCTGTTCCCCGCATGCCGGCGCGGGCGCGCCGGCTATGCTTGTTCCTTGCTTTGCCGCCAGCCCCGATTTTTCATGACCGCCACGCTCACACCCGATCATTCCCCCACCCTGGATCCCGACGCCGCCGCGCCCGCGGGCACGCAGACCCTGATGCGCGGCCTGGCCGTCGTGCAGGCCGTGTCCGATGGCGCGCGCGACCTGAAAGAGATCTGCGCCCGCATCGGCGTGGCGCGCAGCACCACGCACCGGCTCGCCAGCTGCCTGGTGCAGGAGCGCTACTTGCGGTCCTTGCCGGGCGTGGGCTATGTGCTGGGGCCGAAGCTGATCGAACTCGGTTTCCAGGCGCGCGAGGCCTTTCCGATGGCGACGCTGGCGCGCCCCTACCTGGACGGCCTGGCGGAGCTGACGGGCGACACGATCCATCTCGCGGTGCGCGACAACGACGAAGTGCTGTACCTGGAGAAAATCCCCGGCAAGAAGGGGCTGGAGATGCGCTCGCGGGTGGGGCATCGCATGCCGCTGGCCGCCACGGGCGTGGGCAAGGCGCTGCTGCTGGATGCGGAAGAGCCGCAGTGGAAGGCGCTGCACCGCATCGGCTCGCCGGTGTCCTCGCGCGCGCCCGGCGGCCGCCAGACCTGGGAAGCCTTCCGCGACCGCATGCGCGAGTACGCGGCCCAGGGATACGCGTTCGACCTCGAAGACAACGAGCCGTCGATCCGTTGCGTGGCGGCGCCGGTGCGCGACGCCTCCAGCGGCATCGTGGCCGCCATCAGCGTGTCCAGCACGGTGCCGTACATGTCGCTGGAACGCATGCGGGAAATGGTCGCCGTCGTGCAGGGCGCGGCGGCAGGGATTTCCGCGGAACTGGGGTGGAAGGTGGAGCGCGCCTGATTCCGTCTTCGCACGCGTCCGGCTGGTGGCGTCAGGCCCCGGGCGCAAGCGGCGGCAGAGGCAGCAGCCGCGGCTGGATGTCGGTCATGGCTTTTTCCAACTGCGCCACCAGCGCCTGCGCGGCCGGCGACAGCGAGCGGTCGCGGCGGTGCAGCAGCCCAATGTAGCGGCGCGCGGACGCGTCGCCCAGCGGCGTGCATTGCAGCCCGGACAGATTCAGCTCAGGCAGCGCCAAGCGCGGCAGCACGCTCACGCCCAGCCCCTGGCGCACCATGCCGGCGGCGGTGCCCATATTGGTCACGTCGTAGCGCAGCGCAGTGGCCGACACGTTGACCTCGTCGCGCACGGCGCGGTCGAATTGCTGGCGCGCATTGGAGCCCTGCGATAGCAGGATCAGGTCATACCGCAGCAGATCGCGCCAATGCAGCATGCCGGGCTTGTCGCCCAGCGGATGGCCGGCCGGATACACCGCGCAGAAACAATCCTCGCCGAGCGGTGTGAAAATCAGATCGGAAGCCGGTTCCGCTTGCGCGGCTACCGCGAACTCGATCTGGTTCGTGCGCAGCAAGGCCACCAGTTCGTCGTTGTGCGCCTCGACCACGCGCACCTTCAACGCCGGGTGCGCTAGACGTAGCGTGCCCGTCGCGGGAGGCAGCAGGCTGAGCGCGGTCGATGGCAGGGCGCCAAGCGCCACGTTGCCGCGGCGCACGGCGGCCAGGTCTGCCAGGCTGCGATAGGCTTCTTCCAGGTCGGCGATGGGGCGCTGCACGCGCGCATAGAAGTCCTGCCCGGCCGAAGTCAGGCTGATGCTGCGCGTGGTGCGTTCGAACAGGCGCAGTCCCAGCACCTCTTCCAGGTCCTGGATCAGCGCCGTGAAGGACGGTTGCGTCACGCCCAGGTGATTGGCCCCGTGCGTGAAGGAACCGGTATCCACCGCCAGCAGGAAGGCCTTGAGCGGACGGTATTTGATATTAATAGCCATAGGCTAATAATATTTGATAAATATCTATTTGTGTCTAATAATTGGCCGGCCGATGATGACGTCTACCGAAGCCCCTCCGGATTCAAAGACGTTATGGACGCATCAAGCCACAAGCCATTCCGGCTGGGCGCCAACTGGCGCCTGAGCCAAGACGGCGACGCCGTCATCACTTCCATCAACCCGGCCGACGGCAGCGTCGTCGGCATCGTCACCCGCGCCCTGCCAGACGACGTGGACGCGGCCGTCGCCATCGCCTGGGACGCCTACCAGCACAAGCCCTGGCGCAAGCTGCGCCCAGACCAGCGTGCAGCCACGCTGTATGAGATCGGCCGGCGCCTGTCTGCCGAGCGCGAGCCTCTGGCGCGCCTGCAGATGCTGGACAGCGGCAAGCCGTGGAAGGAATGCCTGAACATGGTCGACAGCGCGGCCGGCCATTTCCGCTATTACGCCGCGGTGTGCGAGACCTGGCAGAACGAAATGACCTCGCCCCGGGGCGAGTACTTCTCGATGGCCCTAGCCGAACCCTTCGGCGTGATCGCCGCCATTACGCCGTGGAACTCGCCCATCATGAACGAGGCGCAGAAGGCCGCGCCCGCCCTGGCGGCCGGCAACGCGGTGCTGATCAAGCCCTCGGAGGAAACGCCGCAGCTGGCGCTGGAACTGGTCCGCATCTGCACCGAGGCAGGCCTCCCGGAAGGGCTTTTGATCGCGCTGCCCGGACATGGCGAAGACGTGGGCGCGGCGCTGGTCAAGCATCCCGGCGTGCGCATGGTGTCGTTCACGGGCGGCACGGAAACGGGTCGCGCCATCGGCGGAATCGCCGGCCAGCGCCTGATACCCGTCGGCCTGGAGCTGGGCGGCAAATCGCCGCACATCGTGTTCGACGACGCCGACCTGGATCGCGCCGTCGCCGGCGTGGTGTCGGGCATATTCGGCTCGGCGGGCCAGAGCTGCGTCGCCGGTTCGCGCCTGTTCGTGCAGAAGTCCATCTACAAGCGCTTCATGGACGCGCTGGTGGAACGCGCACGGCAGGTCCGCGTCGGCCTTCCCGACGATCCCGCCACTCAGATGGGGCCCTTGGTGTCGCGCGCGCACCGCGACAAGGTTGCCGGCTACGTCGACATAGGTCGCGCCGAGGGTGGCCGCGTGCTGGTCGGCGGGGCGGCGCCCGCGCGGGCTGAACTGGCCAACGGCTGGTTCTACCTGCCCACGGTGATCGACGGCCTGGGCAACGGCGCGCGAGTCTGCCAGGAGGAAATCTTCGGGCCGGTGCTGGTGGCGCTACCGTTCGAGGACGAGGACGACGTCATACAGCAGGCCAACGACACGGCCTTCGGCCTGGCCGCCGGCATGTGGACCGGCGATTACGCCCGCGCCTGGCGCGTGGCCCGCGAGATCGAGGCCGGCTCCATCTGGATCAACACCTACAAGCAATCGCATATCGCGACTCCGTTCGGTGGCTTCAAGGCCAGCGGCATCGGGCGCGAGAAAGGCCTGCACGGCCTGCGCCTCTACAGCCAGGTCAAGAGCCTGTATTGGGGCATGCACGAAAAACCCATGGGACTGTGAAAAACATGACGAGTGAAAAGAAAGGCGCGGCGCTGTCGCTCGCCGACTCCCGCATCCTGATCGCTGGAGCGGCCAGCTTGGTAGGTTCCCACACCGCCGACGCCCTGTTGGCGGCCGGCGCCAGGGAAGTGATCTTGCTGGACAACTTCGCCTTCGGCACTCCCGAGGCCATCGCGCATCTGCAGGACGATCCGCGCGTGAAAGTAGTGCGCGGCGACCTGATGCGCCTGCCTGACCTGCTGGCGGCCACCGAAGGCGTGGACGGTGTGCTGCACCTGGCCGCCTACATGACGCTGGGCTTCTCGCAGACGCCGTGGCAGGCAGTGGACGTGAACATCCGCGGCGCTCAGAACATGCTGGAAGCCTGCCGTGCCAACAAGGTGAAGAAGATCGTCTTCGCCTCGTCCAACGCCGTCTACGGCTACGGTACCGGCATCGCCGGCGCGTTGGTCGAGAACGGACCTTTCCATTCGGTGGGCGCGCCTCCGGCAGCCATCCTATACGGCGCATCCAAGATCATGGGCGAACAGCTGTGCCGCCAGTACTACCAGAAGGCCGGGCTGGACTACGTGGTGCTGCGCTATTCCACCGTATACGGCGAGCGCCAGCACTACCGCGCGGCCAATTCGCTGTACATCATGGAAACCTATGACCGGGTTCGCAAGGGTGAACGTCCCGTGCTGCCGGGCGACGGCACGGACACCAAGCACTTCGTGCACGTGTCCGACGTGGCGCGCGCCAACGTCGCGGCCTTCCAGAGCGAGGCGACCGACGTGGCCGTGAATGTGTCGGGCCCGGCGCCCATCACGACCGGCGAATTGGTGCGCCTGGTCCTCGATTACTGCAAGAGCGACTTGCAGCCCGAGATCAAGCCGGACCCGCCGGGTACCGTGCGCTTGACCTCGGGTGGCGCGTTCCACATTCCTCACGATCTTGCGGGCCAACATATCGGCTGGCAGCCCAAGGTAAGCATGGCCGAAGGCGTGACGCGGCTGTTGGCCTGGCGCGAAGCGCAGGAGGCCTCCTAGGCCACCGCGGCGCGGACGAGGGGCCGATATGGCCCGCGCCCGATGGCGCCGCAGAGCGCCGGGGCGGTCGGGCTGCAGCCCCGGCAACGCAGTCCAGCCCTGATTTCGACTTCCAATAACACTCAGGAGACTCCAATGTTCTTTTCACGCAAGACCCTCGCGCGCGCCGCGCTGTCCGTCGCCGGCCTGTGCGCCGCGTTGCCCGCCTGGGCCTGGCCCGACCGTCCCGTCGAACTGGTGGTCGGATTTGCGCCCGGGGGCGGTACGGACCTGACAGCCCGCGCGCTGGCCGTTTTCCTGGAAAAGGAACTCGGGACCACCGTGGTTGTACAAAACAAGCCGGGCGCCTCCAGTGCGATCGCCTTGTCCTATGTGGCGCGGGCCAAGCCTGACGGCTACACGCTGGCCATGACGAACATGCCTGGGCTGGTGTCGCTGCCTATCGAGCGAAAGACAGGATTCTCGGCCGCTGACTTCACCTATTTGGCCAACCTGGTGCGCGATCCCAGTGCATTCAGCGTGGCCAGCGACAGCCCCTATCAGACGCTCGAAGCCCTGGTTGCCGCTGCTCGGGAAAAGCCCGGTGCCGTCAGCTACGGCTCGACGGGCGTGGGCACCGACGATCACCTGGCGCTGGTGCTGTTCCAAGCCCTGACGGGCACCAAGCTGAATCACGTGCCCTACAACGGCGCGGGTCCCTTGCGCAGTTCTGTGCTGGGTGGGCATACCGTCATCGGCGGACTGAACCTGGGCGAGGTCATGCCTTATAGCGGTAAGAACATGCGGGTGCTGGCGCAGGCGAGCGAAAAGCGGTCGCCACTGGGGCCGGACGTGCCTACGTTCAAGGAACTGGGCGTCAACCTGGTGTTTGCCTCGGAACGCGGCATCGTTGCGCCCAAGGGACTGCCTGCCGACGTGGCCGAAAAGCTGCGGCAGGCGCTGGGCAAGGTCGCCGCCAATCCCGAATTCCAGGCTCAGATGAAGCAGCAGTTCACGGAAATGGATTATGTGGACGGGCCGCAGTGGCAGGAGCGCTTGAAGGGCGACGACGCCCGCCTGCGCCAGATCTGGGCCCAGACCCCCTGGGTGGAGTAGGCGGAGGCCTTATTCCAGCGGCAGCGTCAGCACGCCCTGCGGCGCGGGGCGCATCATGACGCGGCGGTACCAGGCCGACAGCGCCGGCGTGTCCGGGCGCTCGATGGGCAGGGCGAGCCAGCGGTGCGCCGAGCAGACCAGCGCGATGTCGCCTATGGTCAGGTGGCGGCCGGCGATGAATTCGCGGCCTTGCAGCGCCTGGTCCAGGATGAGGGCGCGCGCGTTCGAGCGCTTTACCGAGTTCTCGATGGCCGCGTGGTCGCGTTTGTCTTCGGGCGTGCGGATCAGGCCGAGGAAGGCGGGGCCCATGGCGCCCTGCCATTCCGTGGCCTGCCAGTCCATCCAGCGGTCGGCGTCGGCGCGCAGGCAGGCGTCTTCGGGCCAGAGCGAGCCTACGCCGTAGCGCGAGGCCAGGTAGCGCACGATGGCGTTGGACTCCCACAGCACGAAACCGCCGTCGTCGATGACGGGCACGGTGCGGTTGGGGTTCAGCTTGGCGAATTCGGGCGTGTCGACCACGCCGAACGGCCCGCCGGCCTGCGTGAAGGTGTGCGGCAGGGCCAGTTCGCGCACGGCCAGCATGACTTTTTGAACGTTGACGGAAGTCAGGCGTCCCCAGATCTTCAACATAACCAGTCCTTTGGGTATCAGGCGGGCGGCAGTTGCCGCCGCGCAAAACCGCTGTCGCGCGAAAAGCGCGTCCAGTTGAAAGCGGGCCCGGGGTCCGTCTTGCGCCCCGGGGCGATGTGTTCGTGGCCCCGCGCCGCCGCCAGGGGGTGGCGCGCGCGCAAGGCGGGCATCAGCTTGCGCAGCGCCACGTATTGCTCGTCGGCGTAGGGCAGGGTGTCGGTGCCTTCGAGCTCGATGCCGATGGAAAAGTCATTGCAGCGTTCGCGGCCCGCGTAACGCGACACGCCCGCGTGCCAGGCGCGGTCGTCGGTGGAGACGAACTGGACGAGGTGGCCGTCGCGGCGGATGAAGAAATGCGCCGACACGCGCAGCCCGCGCAGGCGTTCCAGCCAGGGATGGGAGCCGTAGTCCAGCGTGTTCAGGAACAGCCCGGCGACTTCAGGCCCGCCGAATTGCCCGGGGGGCAGGCTGATGTTGTGCAGCACGAGCAGCGAAACCTGCGCGCCCGCCGGCCGCGCGTCGCGGTTGGGGGAGGGCAGGAGCGAAACACCCGGGGCCGGCGCCAGCCAGCCATGACGATCCAGAAGCAAGGCCATGGGAAGGGAGCATGTCGATGGAGTTCAACATGCATTATGCCGTGTCAGCGGAGCGGGTTGTCGAAGGCGGCCGACGCCGGGCGCCGGCGGCCCGTTTTCAGTGCTTGCGCGGCCCCAGCCGGGCGTGCTCGGCATTGCACCAGGTCTGGCCGTTCTGCAGCAGGGCCTCGGAGCGCGGCAGGTGGATGCCGCAGTGGGCGCAGCGCACCATGGATTCCGGGGCCCGGGCTTGCGGCGCCGGGTTGCGGGAGGCCTTGCCGCCCTGCGGGCCGGCCTGCCTGGCCGCCGCCATGCGGCCGGCGAGACGGGCCGCGAACAGCACCACGATGACTACGAAAATCCAGAACAGCAGCTTGCCCACGTCAACCTCGGTGCAGAATCATTTCCAGCACGAACCGGCTGCCGGTGTAGGCCAGAATCAGGAACCCGAAACCCGTCAGCGTCCAGCGCAGGGCGACGCGGCCGCGCCAGCCCCAGACGTGCCGGCCCGCCAGGAGCACGCCGAACGTCAGCCAGGACAGCAGCGTGAAGACGGTTTTGTGGTCGAACGGCAGGATCTTGCCGGTCAGCTTCATGGACGCCACCGACCCCGTGCCCACTGCCAGCGTCAGCACGATGAAGCCGATCCAGATGATGCGGAACAGCAGCTGCTCCTGCACCAGCAGCGGAGGCTGGGAATCCAGCACGCGGCCCACGATGCTGCGCTCGGCGGGCGCGTCCAGGGGGCGGTGCAGGTGGCGGTCCAGCAGCGCCATCATCATGGCGTGCAGGGCGGCGATGGTGATCAGGCCGTACGCCGCCAGGGCGATCAGCAGGTGCACGCGCAGCCAGGCGTCGTTGGCGTGGGGCACGTACTGCCCCTGGGGGAAGATCGCGGCCAGGCCGGCGGCCAGCGTCGCGGCCGGCAGCAGCAGCAATTGCAGCCCGTCGATGCGCACCAGCAGGCTTTCCAGCCAGAAGACCACCATGCCGAGCCAGATGGCGGCGGACAGGGCCAGCGCCCACCCGATGAACAGATGCTGGGCGCCCAGCATGGATTGTTGCAGCCCGATTCCATGGAGGACCAGGGCTCCCAGCAGGCACAGACGGGCGATCTTGCCTGTCTGTTCCACGCCGCCGGCGCCGGCCAGGCGGATCCAAAGCGACCCCCCGAGCACTGCGTACGCCAAGGCAGCCGCCGTGTGAAATACAATGCCTAGTGACATAGAAACCGTTGTCTGGATGGGGCCTGGGGGTGCGTGCCACCCGAAAGCGCGAAATCCGCGCCCGCGGCCACCGTTCAATCAACTAGTTTAAGCGGAAACGCCTCTCATGCTCGATAACCTAACTCAACGCCTGTCGCGCGTCGTCAAGACGCTGCGCGGGGAAGCCCGCCTTACCGAGGCCAACACCCAGGAGATGCTGCGCGAAGTGCGCATGGCGCTGTTGGAAGCCGACGTGGCGCTGCCCGTCGTGCGTGAATTCGTCTCGCGAGTGAAGGAAAAGGCGCTGGGCGAAGAAGTCGCCGGCAGCCTCAGCCCCGGCCAGGCCCTGGTGGGCGTCGTCCACAAGGAACTGACGGCCCTGATGGGCGGCGACCTGGGCGCCGATTCCGGCGAACTGTCGCTGGCCGTGCAGCCGCCCGCCGTCATCCTGATGGCGGGTCTGCAGGGCGCCGGCAAGACCACCACCACCGGCAAGCTGGCCCGCTGGCTCACCGAGGGCCAGCACACCCAGCACGGCCGCAAGACCGGCAAGAAGAAAGTGCTGGTGGTGTCCGCCGACGTCTACCGCCCGGCCGCTATCGATCAGTTGAAAAGCGTGGCGGCCCAGGTCGGCGTGGACTTCCTGCCCTCCGACCCCAGCCAGAAGCCCGAGGACATCGCCCGCAACGCGGTGGACCACGCGCGCCGCCACCACTACGACGTGCTGATCCTGGACACGGCCGGCCGCCTGGGCATCGACGAGGCCATGATGCGCGAAATCCGCGCACTCCATGACCTGGTCAAGCCGGTGGAAACGCTGTTCGTCGTGGACGCCATGCAGGGCCAGGACGCGGTCAACACCGCGCGCGCCTTCGCGGACGCGTTGCCGCTGACCGGCGTGGTCCTGACCAAGCTCGACGGCGACGCCCGCGGCGGCGCGGCCCTCTCGGTGCGCCACGTCACCGGCAAGCCCCTGAAGTTCGTCGGCGTGTCGGAAAAGCTGGACGGCCTTGAGCCTTTCCACCCCGAGCGCATGGCGCAGCGCGTGCTGGGCATGGGCGACATCGTGTCGCTCGTCGAGCAGGCGCAGAAGAACATCGACATCGCCGAGGCCCAGAAGCTGGCGGCCAAGATCAAGTCGGGCAACAAGTTCGACCTGAACGATTTCCGCGATCAGCTCGGCCAGGTGAAGAAGCTGGGCGACATGGGTTCCCTGCTGGAAAAGCTGCCCGCCCAGTTCCAGCAGGCCGCCGGCCAGTTGCAAGGCGGCCAGGCCGAGAAGCAGCTGCGCCGCACAGAAGGCATCCTGAATTCCATGACGGCGGCCGAACGCGCCAAGCCCGAACTCATCAAGGCCTCGCGCAAGCGTCGCATCGCCGCGGGTTCGGGCGTGCCGGTGCAGGAGGTCAACCGCCTGCTGGCGCAGTTCGACCAGATGCAGGGCATGATGAAGCAGATGAAGAAGGGCGGCATGGCCAAGATGATGCGCGCCATGGGCGGCATGAAGGGCCTGGGCCGCTTCGGCATGAAGTAAGCCGCCGACGCCGCATGCCTCCCAAGGGGGCGCATTGCCGGTCGGACGGCCCGGCGGAAAGCGGCCTTTTCGCGCCGTACTGGAATGCCCCTTCGGGGGCATTTTTCATTGCGGATCCGGCGCGCAAAAAAAAATGGCCAGACGTTGCATCTGGCCAAGTCATCGCGGCGAGCAGGGGGCGCTGCCGCGATGCAAGCCGGAAAGCGCATGGGTGCCTTCCGGCTTGTTCCTTTTTGCGCGTCAGGCCGCGGGCGGAATGCGCAGCACCTGGCCCGGATAGATCTTGTCGGGGCTGGTCAGCATCGGCTTGTTGGCTTCGAAGATCAGCGTGTTCTTGGCGCCCTGGCCCTTGCCGTATTGCGCCTCCGCGATCTTCCACAGGTTGTCGCCCTTTTGCACGGTGTACATCTTCGCTTCGGGCGTGGCCTGCTTCACCTTCAGTTGGTTGTCCACCTGCGCGACGCCGACGGTGTTGCCCAGCGCCAGGGTGATCTTCTCGGCGGCTTCCGTGCTCAGCGCCTCGCCGGCCACCGTGACCTTGTCGCCGTCGACCGAGATCTGCAAGCCGTCGGCGTTCAGGCCGTGCTTGTCGAGCTCTTTCTTCAATTCGTCCGCCGTCGCGGCCTTGGCCTCGCTGGCGCCGAAGAGTTTTTCCCCGACGTCCTTGATGAAATTGAGCAGACCCATAGTGTTTCCTTTATGTGTGTTGCGGTGAGAAAACAAAGTGCCATCAGGGCTTTTGGCCCATGAACATCTTGCGCACGGCGCCGGCGATCAAGGTCAGCACGGCCCCGCCTACGCCACCGCCGACCAGACTGCCGGCGATCGATGAAAGGTCCAGTCCCGCATTGCCCGCCGCAACCGCTCCGGCTCCCGCGGTGATCATGGGGGCCAGCCAGGAACCGCCCGCCAGGCCGCCGATGGCGCCGGCGATGGTATTGCCCAACGGCCCCAGATTGAACTGCTGAAGCATTTTCGCCAGGCCGTTGCCGCCGGCTGCGCCCGCGACAAGCTGGATGAGTAGGTTGACGATGACTGCAGTGTCCATGATGCCTCCTCTGCCCGCAGGGGCGATGTGCAACGTTAGAACAACAGCAAGACAATAGTGCGAAACCAGCAGGAACGATTATGACTCGCAGATTCCCGGCGCGACGAGGGGTTAACGTGTAACAGGTTGCTAGCCTGTTGGCAGACTACGCAAGAATGCTGGTCACTTTGCACGGAATGCATCCGCATGGACCTAAACCGCATCGGGCAGGCGGCTACATGCGACGAGGGCCGCTGTGTGGGCGGCCCTCGTCTTCGATGCGTGGATGCGCGGCAAGGCGCGCGCGGTGCGGGCTTCAGCCCCCGCCCACCGCCACCACGATTTCGATCTGGTCGCCGTCGGACAGCGCGGTCTGCGCGTGCTGGCTCTTGGGAACGATCTCGCCGTTGCGTTCCACGGCCACGCGCTTGCCGGCATAGCCCAGCGTTTCGAGCAGTTCGTTCACGGTCGTGTCCAGGGGAAACTCCCGTGCGTCTCCGTTCAGGGTGATGTGCATGCAGGTCTCCTTGTTATCGCGCGTAGGTATCGGTGGCGGCGATCAGGCGCGCCAGCGTGCCGGGTTCATCAAAAGCGTGGCCCGCGTCGGGGACCAGGTGGAACTCCGCTTCCGGCCAGGCGCGGTGCAGGTCCCAGGCGGTGCGCGCGGGCGTGCAGACGTCGTAGCGGCCCTGGACGATGGTGCCCGTGATGCCGCGCAGCTTGTGCGCGTCGCGGATCAGCTGGCCTTCTTCCATGAAGCCGGCGTTCACGAAATAGTGGTTCTCGATGCGGGCGAACGCCAGCGCCGCGCGGTCGGCGGCATGGCTCTGCTGGTGCCGCGGGCTGGGCAGCAGCGTGATGGTGCTGTCTTCCCACTTGCTCCAGGCCTTCGCGGCGCGCAGTTGTTCCGCCGGGTCGTCGCCCGTCAGGCGCTTGTGATACGCCGCCACCAGGTCGCCGCGCTCGTTCTCGGGGATGGGCGCCAGGTACTCTTCCCAGCGGTCGGGGAACAGCCACGACGCGCCTTCCTGGTAGAACCACTGGATCTCCGCGCGGCGCAGCCCGAAGATCCCGCGCAGCACCAGCTCGCTCACGTGGGTGGCATGCGTCTCCGCGTAGGCCAGCGCCAGCGTCGAACCCCACGAGCCGCCGAACACCAGCCACTGCTCCGCGCCCATCACTTCGGTGCGCAGGCGCTCGATGTCGGACACCAGGTGCCAGGTCGTGTTGTTGTCGAGGCTGGCGTGCGGCAGGGAACGGCCGCAGCCGCGCTGATCGAACAGCAGCACGTTGTAGCGCTGCGGATCGAACAGCTGGCGATGCACGGGCGAGCAGCCGCTGCCCGGTCCGCCGTGCAGGAACACCGCGGGCTTGCCCTTGGGGTTGCCGCAGAGTTCCCAGTAGATCTGGTGGCCGTCGCCGGTGTCCAGCGTGCCTTGGCGGTAGGGTTCGATCGGCGGATAGAGCATCAGGCGACTCGCTTGAAGATCAGGTCCCAGACGCCGTGGCCCAGGCGCAGGCCGCGTGTCTCGAATTTGGTCAGGGGGCGGTAATCGGGGCGCGGCGCATAGCCGTCCACGGTATTCGCGAGCAGGGGTTCGTTGCTCAGCACTTCCATCATCTGCACGGCGTAATCTTCCCAGTCCGTCGCGCAGTGGATATAGCCGCCGGGAGCGATGCGGCTGGCCAGCAGCGACACGAAGGGCGGCTGCAGCAGCCGGCGCTTGTGGTGGCGCTTCTTCGGCCACGGATCGGGGAAATAGACATGCACGCCCGCCAGCGAATCGGGCGCGATCATGTCGCGCACCACTTCCACGGCGTCGTGCTGGATGATGCGCAGGTTCGGGATGCCGGAGTCTTCAATGCGGCGCAGCAACGAACCCACGCCGGCATTGAACACTTCCACGCCCAGGAAATTGTCGCCGGGACGGGCCAGCGCGATCTTCTCGGTGGTTTCGCCCATGCCGAAACCGATTTCCAGCACGGTCGGCGCCTGCCGGCCGAAGGCCTCGGCGGGATCCAGCCTGCGGGGAGCGTAGGGGATGGACCACTGGCCCATCAGGCGCTCCAGCGCCGCCAACTGGCCTTGCGTGATGTGGCCGCGGCGATGCACGAAGCTGCGGATATGGGTGGCGCCCGGGCTGTTGGGCGCGTGCGCGGCGCTCGCCAGGGCGGCCTGCGTCTGGGGGGAAACCGCGGCGGGCGCGCCGCGGCCCTCGGGTGTTTCGGGGGGCTGCGCCGAAGCCGGGGCCGCTGCGGGCGCGGGCGTCGCGGGAGGATGTTCGGGGGTGTTCGTATTCATAGCTCGAATTGTAGTGGCAGGCCCGGCGGGCCGGTGTCGCCCAAACGCACTAAATTAGGGACGTATTGAGTCGGCGGGCGGGCCGCCTGCCCGGCAAGGAAAAACCCGCGCTATAATCGCCGCCTCTGCTTCGGCTTCGCGCCGAGGCACGACACCCGAGCGGGTGTAGTTCAATGGTAGAACGGCGGCTTCCCAAGCCTCAAGCGTGGGTTCGATTCCCATCACCCGCTCCAACTCCCCCTACGCCTGGCGCGCAACTGTGCGCGCATTCGCTGTTGCTCGGCGGGCGGACGCATGTCCGGCACTATTCAAGTACCCTCTAGCCTACCCCGTGCCAGTGTGACAAGTATGCAAGACGATCTTTTCGGAGATGCGCTGCTCCAGCCTCCGGTCCATTCCCCGAATCCTGCGGCCTCCGGAGCCGATCCGGACTTTTCCGTCCTCCGCAGCATGGCCAAGGTGCTTCCCGCGCCTGCGGCGCAGGACTGGCGCGCGCTCGCGCAGCAGCTTCCGGCTCATCTGCGTTTTGGCGTCTCTACCTGGTCATACCCAGGCTGGGAAGGGCTGGTCTGGGATGGCGAATACGATTCGAGCATACTGTCCAAGCATGGTCTTGGCGCCTACCATCAGCATCCGCTTTTGCGCACGGTCTGCGTGGACCGCACGTTCTGGCGCCCGTTGACGGCAAGCCAGTATGCCGCCTATGCGGGGCAGGTCGATGACGACTTCCGTTTCGTCGTCAAATGTCCCGCCAGCATTACCGACGCTCAGGCGCGTGGCGAAGAAGGCAGGGCGCGCGCGGCCAACCCGGTTTTCCTCGATCCGTCGCTGGCCGTCCAGGAATTCGTGCGGCCGACGCTCGAAGGCCTGGGGGCCAAGCTCGGGGTCCTGGTGTTCCAGCTGAGTCCGCTGCCTTGGGGGTGGCTGAGTCGCCCCGCGGCGCTGTTCGAGAAGCTGGGCCAGATGCTGGCGGCGGTCCGGGAGGCTGTGTCCGCGCATGACGCCGTGATCGTCGCGGTGGAAGTGCGGGACCCTGAACTGCTGGGCCAGGCGCTGGTCGATACGCTCAAGGCGCATGGGGCCACTTTCTGCCTGGGCCTGCATGGCAAGATGCCGCCGATCGAAGCGCAACTGCCGATACTGCGCGCGCTCTGGCCGGGGCCGCTGGTCTGCCGGTGGAACCTGAACCGGATTTTCGGCGCGTACGGCTATGCCGACGCGCAGAAAAAGCACGATCCGTTCAATGCCATTCTCAGTGAGGATCTCCCTACCCGAACGGTGTTGGCGCGCACGATCCGCGGAATCACGGGGGCGGGCCAGCCGGCCTACGTGACGATCAGCAACGATGCCGAGGGCTGCGCGCCACTGTCCATCCAGATGCTGGCCCAGGCCATTGCGGCGTAGGCGTGTCGCGCCTGACGAGCGAACCCCGGGGCAAGGGCGGACCTACAGGTGGAAGTGGCCCGCGGCTTCCGGCTGGTAGAGCACTTTCCTGATCCCGATCCGGCGGGTCCGATCCGAAATCCGCCAGTCGATGGCGTCCCCCTCCTGGTAGCCCAGGATGGCGGCGCCGATGTCGGAGCACACGGAATGCTTGCCGGCGCTGCTGTCGGCGTCCTCCGGGTAGACCAGGGCCACTTCGATTTCCTCGTCGTCCAGCTGCAGCAAGGCCCTGGAGTTCATCGTGACGACATTGCGCGGCACCTGCTCCGGCTTGACGACGATGGCCCGCTCAAGCTCGTGTTCGAGCTCGACGACGGCCGGGCCTTGTTCGAGCTCGATCAGGCTCTTGAGCCGGGCTTTGTCGATCTCAGTGACGTAGATCTCGGTGGAGTCGCCAACGGTATCTTCGCGCAAGAAGCGGAGGTAGCGCCCCGCCGTCATGGAAAACGACTTCAATGTCGGCGTTTCCGTCTCAAGCAAAAAGCCGCTGCGCAGAAAGGCTTTCAGCGAGCGCTCGTTGTCCGGGTGGATCTTGGCGATGAGCTTCTCGGCCCGCATGTCGAGGAAGGCCAGTTTCATGCCTTCGCGGATCGTGCTGGCGCCGAGGTTTCGGCCCCATTGGTCGCAGTCTCCGATGACCAGGACGATCTCGCAGTTGGGGCCGGTCTTGATGAGACGGACGAAGCCCACCGGGGCATCATGCCGGTCATAGGCCATGAAGAATCGGCCGCCCTGGTTGAACAAATGGGTCAGGATCGGCAATTGCGTCCGATCGATGGCTTGCTCGATGAAGCGGGAGACGTGGCGCGAATCGCTCAGGTAGCAGGTGACGCGCTCGTCTTCCAACCAATCCATCAGCGTCAGCGCGTGTGCCCGCGTAATTTCCGGGCACAGCGAAATGAAAGGCTTGTTCATCTTCACCACACTTATTTGTAAAGGATGAAAGCCCTTCATGGCGATGGCCATGACGGTTCTTTCGGAAAACCGCTCATTTTAGGACGGAATGCGAGCCGATGCAGAACACCCGCCGCGCGCGTTGCCTCCAACTGGCCGGGCGGGGTTTTGGGGCAGTTGCCGCGCAACGGCAGCGGGGCGCTCCCGCAAAGCGTGCGATCAGTAGTCCCAGATGACCGGCACCCAGCGGAAGGCGTCGCCGTCGACCGCCACCCGTCCGACCGAAGGAAAGGGCAAGTGGGCGGCCACCAGCAGTCCGCGGTTCTTCGCCAGTTCCTGGAAGAGCGCGATACGGACGCGGGCCGATTCCTCGGGATCGTGTTCGAAGCCGTTGTGCCATTCGGGATGGTCGAAACCGACCGGGAACACGGCGTCGCCGGCGAAAGTCAGCCGTTCGCCTTCCGACACCAGGTCCACGACGCTGTGCCCAGGGGTGTGCCCGCCGGTGAGGCGGACGATCACGCCCGGCGCAACCTCGTGCCGGTCCTGGAAGATCCGCAGCCGGTCGCGGTACTCGTCGTAGAAGCGGGTGGCCGTGGAGCGGAGCACGGCGGGCACGGGCTTGGGCATGACGGTGTGGGAGAAGTCTGGCGACGTCCAGAACTCGACTTCCGTCTCCGACACGTGGACGCGCACGTCGGGGCTCAGGCGTTCCTTCACGCCGGGCACGAGCAGGCCGCCCACGTGGTCCATGTGCATGTGGGTGACGATGATGTCCGTCACGGACTCCAGCGCGATACCGGCTGCCTCCAGCCGCTGAGGGAACTGCCCCGCCCGCGGGAAGCCGGCGAACTGCCCGCCCAACCCGGCGTCGATAAGAATGGTCTGGTTGCCGCTGCGGGCCACCATCACGTTCAGCGGCCAGTCGAAGGCGTCGGGCGGCATGAACATGTGTTCCAGCCAATTCGCCAGGTCGGCCGGATCCGCGTTCGTGGCCATCGTGGCGGTTGGCAGCGGCAGCACGCCGTCGCTGACCACCAGCGCATCGATCTCTCCGATCTGCACGGCGTAGCGGGATGGAACCAAGTCGATGGGGGTTTCGACGTTGATGGGCAAGGTGTGGTCTATGGCAAGCATGACGAAATCTCCGGGAAGGCGCGGCCGCTCAGGCGGACGCGCGAAGGAAGGCGAGCAGATCGGCGTTGATGCGGTCCTGCATGGTGGCGGTGAGGCCGTGGGGCGCGCCGGGGTAATAGATCTCCTTGGCGGTCTTCACCAGCCGCGCGGCCTTCTTCGCGGAATCGTGCACGGGCACGATCTGGTCGTCTTCGCCGTGCATGAACAAAGTGGGCACGTCGATCTTCTTCAGGTCTTCGGTGAAGTCCGTCTCGGAGAAGGCCTTGACGCACTCGTACGCGTTCTTCTGGCCGCTCTGCATGCCCCACAGCCAGAACTGGTCCAGCAGGCCCTGGGAGACCTTGGCGCCGGGTCGGTTGGCGCCGTAGAAGGGGATGGCCAGGTCCTTGTAGAACTGCGAGCGGTCGCCTTCGACGCCCGCGCGGATGCCGTCGAAGACGTCGATGGGCAATCCTTCGGGGTTCGCGGCCGACTTCAGCATGACGGGCGGCACCGCGCCGATGAGCACCGCGCGGGCGACGCGCTTGGTGCCGTGCCGTCCGATGTAGCGCGCCACCTCGCCGCCGCCGGTGGAGTGGCCGACCATCGTGATGTCTTTCAGGTCCAGCGCGTCGATCAGCTGCGCCAGGTCGTCGGCATAGCCGTTCATGTCATTGCCGGACGAGGGCTGCGACGAGCGCCCATGTCCGCGTCGGTCGTGCGCGATGACGCGAAAACCATTGCGCGCCAGGAAGTGCATCTGTCCGTCCCAGGCGTCCGCGTTCAGCGGCCAGCCGTGGGAGAAGGTGACGACCGGGCCTTCGCCCCAGTCTTTGTAGTAGATCTGCGTGCCGTCCGTGGTGGTGAGGGTGTTGGCGTTCATGAGTGTGCTCCGATAGGGCGTGGGGGGCTGCGAGAGGGGACAGGGATGAATGCATCGTAGGTCGGGCGTCCGGCACGCGGTAGGCCTGCCGCCGGAAGCACTCTGTTGTGCCGCGCGCACCAATATGCGAAGCGTGGCAAGCGTGTCGTCGCGGGGTTGGAAGGCGCGGTCGCGCCGCTACAGCCCCAGCCCGAGCAGCATCAGGAACGCGCCGAACAGGATGAAGTGCGTCATGCCTTCGATTGCGTTGGTCTGGCCGTCGTTGAGGTTGATGGCCGCCACCAGCAGCGTCACCAGCATCATCAGCGTCTGCAGCGGCGTCATGGCCATATCGATGCGCTGCCCGGAGATCAACGCCATGGCCTCCATGGCGGGCACGGTCAGGATGACCGTGGACAGCGAGGCGCCCAGGGCGATGTTGACCACCGATTGCATGCGATTGGCGAGCGCCGCGCGCAGGGCGGTCAGCATTTCCGGCGCGGCCGAAATGCCGGCCACGATCAGGGCGACCAGGCCGACCGGCACCTTCATGCCCGCGAGGCTGCGGTTCAGCGAATGCGACATCAGTTCGGCCAGCGCGCCGACCGCGATGATGCCGGCCGCCATCACGGCGACCGATTGCCGCCGGTTCGGGTAGCCGGAGGCGGGCGAGGGCTGGCGGGTCTTCTTGTCCGGATAGCTGTAGCTGAAGAAGTAGCTGTGTGGACCGGTTTGCATGCGCAGGAACACGCTGTAGAGCAACAGCATCGCCACGATGGTGAAGCCGCTGTACGCGCGCCAGCTCGGCTGCGGCACGAATTCGGGCACGATCATCGAGACCGTCACCGCGGTCAGGATCATGACGCTGTAGGTGCGCGCGGAGTCGTCGTTGTAGGCTTGCTCGCCATGCTTGAAGCCGCCGATCAGCGCGGCCACCCCGAGGATGCCGTTGATGTCCAGCATCACGGCCGAATAGATGCTGTCGCGCACCAGGGTGGGCGAGCCGGCCCGGGAGGATACGATCGCCAGAACGATGACTTCCACCAGGACGGCCGACAGCGTCAGGATCATGCTGCCGTAGGGGTCTCCCAATTTCTGGGCGATGCGTTCAGCGTGGCGCGCCACGCTCAGCGAAGCGGCCAGGATGGCGGCGATCAGGACGGCGGTTTCGAGGAGGCCGGCAAACCGGCCGTAGCTGCTCAAGCGGGTGTCGGCGGCGTACCCGGCGATCGCGATCGCACAGGCCAGGAGCAGGAATTTCTCGGACTGCAGAATGGATTTCATCTGGACTCCGCGCGCCGCAATAGTGCGAGGCTAGCACGCGCGGGCGCCGCCTTGGAGCGGCCGGCGCGGGCATGAAACTTGCTGCCGGATGTATCCGGCACGCCTGCCATTCCGGAGAACCGCCATGACCGACGCCAAACCGATGGTGCGCAAGGGGCAATACGCCGGCGAGTTGGCCCGCGAGACTTTCCGCGAGCGCTTCATGCGGCGTTTCTACGACCCGGCCTTCCAGGCCGAGCACGCGGCGCTGGAACGCCTGGAGGAGATCGCGTGGGAGGCCTACGAGCAGGGCCGCAAGTCGCCCCGCACCGTCAAGGCCGGCCCCGGCTTCGCCGATCCCGATTACGAGTTATCAGTGGAGTGGAAGGAAACGCGTGACCGGCTGGCCCGCGCCGAGCAAGCGCAGCAAGACCCGCGCACGCCGTCGCGCGTGCTGGTGGTGGCGGGCGCGGCGCGTAATGACGGCACCTGTCCGGGCGAGGTCTCCAAGAGCTGGCGGCTGGCGCGCATCGTCCTGGAAGAACTGCAGTCGGGCGGCGCGCGGACCGATCTGCTGGACCTCAGCCGTCTGACGTCGGAATACCAGTGCCTGATCCATCCCTGCAAGGGCTGCGTGTCGACCGCGATGCCGCTATGCCATTGGCCTTGCAGCTGCTACCCCAACCATTCGCTGGGCCAGGACAACGACGCCATGGCGGAGATCTACGAGCAATGGGTGTCGGCCCATGGCGTGATCCTGATGGCGCCCACGTACTGGTACCAATCGCCCAGCCCCTTGAAGCTGATGATAGACCGGCTGGTGTGCGCCGACGGCGGCAATCCGGACCCGACGCTGACCGGCGGCAAGGATCCGCTCAAGGCCAAGCAGGTCGAACTGGCGGGCTGGTCGTATCCCAAGCATCTGGCCGGGCGAGCCTACGGGCTGGTGGTGCACGGCGACGTGGCCGGCATCGAGGGGCAGCGGCGAGCGTTGAGCGACTGGCTGGACTGGATGGGCCTGATCGACGCGGGCGCGGCCTCGCGGCTGGAACGCTACATCGGCTATTACCGCCCCTATGCCACCAGCCATGATGACCTGGACCGGGATACGGCGGTGCAGCAGGAGGTGCGCAATGTGGCGCGCGCGATGCTGAATTGCCTGCCCCGGTTGCGGCGGGGCGAGCTGGCGCCGGACCCGGGCATCCGCGACCCTCGGCCGAAGTGATGGCGGGGCGGGAGTTTGGGGGCTCCGGCTAGCCCGGCTTGGCGAGAGGGCTCAAATGCTGCGCGGCCACGCCGGCCGCGCGCAGGCGGCCTTCGATCGCCTGCTGGCCCGCGCTCGTCGTTTTGGCTTTTCGTATCCCCCGACTGTTCTACCTTCCCAAGAAATTGGGTTGGCGCTTTTCCAGGAATGCCCGCGCGCCCTCTTTTCTATCCTCGCTGTCGTAGGGATTCGGCCCGACCGAAAGGCGCAGCGCTGCGGATACGGGCAAGCCGACGCTCTTGGATGCCACGGCCTTCATGCGTTGCACCGACAGCGGAGCATTGGCAGCGATTTTCCGGGCCAATCGCAATGTCTGCCCGATGAGATCGTCCGGCTCGAAGACGTGGTTAATCAAGCCAAGCCGGTAAGCATCCGTGGCGGTAAGCAGTTCTCCGCTGAAAAGCGCCTCCAGCGCAGCTCCTCGGGGTATGAGAAGGGGTAAAACGACACTGCCGAAGTTGGCCCCCATTCCAACCTTGGCCTCAGGCAAACCGATCCTGGCGGTCGAGGCGGCCAAGCGGATATCGCAGGCCAGGGCAAGTTCGCAGCCTCCCCCCGCGGCAACGCCATTGATTGCCGCTATCGTGGGCTTGGACATTTCCAGCACGACCTCATTGAGGTTTCGGTTTGCGCCGCCCATCGGGTGCGCCATGCTGCCTTCCGCATCCAGCTCTTTCAAATCGACGCCGGCAGAGAAGGCGCGAGTTCCAGCCCCGCGGTATACCACCACCCTGACGGAGGGATCCAGATCCAGCGACAGCGATACGTCCACTAACCGCTGGAACGTCGACTTTGCCAAGGCGTTCATCCGGTGGGCGCGGTCGATGGTGACCCAGGCCACACGATCCTCGATGCGGACGTCGATCTCCTCAATATGGGCCATGTCAGTTCACCGGTTGGATGTTCGCGCGTTTAATCACGTCGAGCCAGGTGCGGCGCTCGCTTTCGGCGAATTGGGAGAATTGGTCCGCGGTCATGTTGTTCGGCGTGACGCTCAGCGCTTCCATGCGTTTGTGGGCGGCCGGGGTGGAGGAAGCCTCCCGCATGGCTTTGTTGAAGGCGTCCACCACCTCGGCGGGCGTGTCTTTGGGCGCCCATACGCCGTACCAGGCAGTCACGTCGAACCCGGGCAAGCCCATTTCGGCGATGGTCGGAACGTCCGGCAGTTCTTTCATGCGTTCTTTGGTGGAGACGGCCAAGGCCCGCAATTGTCCGCCGCGTATTTGCTGCATCACGCTGGCGGCCGTGGAGTAAAGGAGATCAACGTGGCCGCCGATGACGTTCGTCAGGGCGGGGGCCGTGCCGCTGAAAGGGATGTGCGTCATCTTGAGGTTGGCCTGGATGGCGACGCGCTCGCCCGTCAGGTGAGGCAGGGAGCCCTGCGCGCCGGACGCGAATGTGACGGTCTTGGTCTTTCCTGCCGCCAGTACGTCTTCGAAGCTCCGGTAGGCCGAGTCCCGGCCGGTGACCAGGATGATTGGCGCGGAGCCCAATACGCCTACCGGGCGGAAATCCTTCATGGGATCGAATGGCAAGCGCGTCAGCATGCCGTCGTACATGACGTGCTGCGACGTATTGGCCAGCAAGGTATAGCCGTCGGCGGGGCTGGTTGCTACGATGCGCGCGCCGATCGTCCCCGCGGCGCCGGGCTTCTGTTCGATGACAATGGGCTGGCCTAGCAGGGTGCCGACGTCGTCGATGATCAGCCGGGCGAATGTCTCGGTCGTGCCGCCGGCCTGATAGGGCGAGATCAGCACGACGGGTCGGGCGGGATACTTGGCCTGGGCGGCAAGGGCTGGACATAGGCTGGCAAGCACAAGTCCGCCCAGAACGACGATGCGTTTGAACATGGTTGTCTCCTGGATGATGTAGATGAGGTCCGCTATTCCTGCGGCTTCATGATTACCCTGCCCATGACTTCTCTGTTCGCGATCATGCGCAGGGCGGTCTTGAATTCGGAAAGGGGAAGCGTCGCGTGTGTGCGCGGCTTCAGCTTTCCCTGGATGGTCCAATCGAACAGCTGGGCATAGGCAGCGCGCAACCGCGCTTCGTTGGCAGGAGCAACGGGGTGTCGGCCCCAGCCGAAGTAATAGCCCCAGTAGACCCCGATGACGCTGATGTTCTTCACCAGAACGATGTTGGCGGGAACCGTGGGTATGCGGCCGCCAGCGAAGCCCATGGGAATGATCCTGCCGTCCGGCGCGATGCATCGAAGCGAGGTGTCGAAGGTGTCGCCGCCGACGGGGTCGTAGATGACGTCCGCGCCGCGGCCGTGGGTCAGTTCGAGCACCGCGTCGCGCCAATCCGTATCCCGGTAGTTGATGACGTGGTCCGCCCCGTGCTGCCTGACGATGCTCTCCTTGGCCTGCGAGCCCACCGTGGCGATTACCGTGCCCCCGAGGGCCTTGGCGATTTCCACGGCGGCAAGGCCGCTTCCGCCGGCAGCCCCGTGCACCAGAACGAATTCGCCGGGCATCAGGTTGGCACGCCATTGCAGCGCGCCATAAGCCGTGCCGTAGATCGTCGGGAAATGCGCGCCCGAGTCGTAGGACACCTGTTCCGGCATATGAAAGACGGTCTGCTGCGGCACGACGACTTCCTGCGCGTAACCGCCGCTTTGCACACCGGCGATGACGCGGTCTCCGACCTGGAACTGCGTCACGCCTTCGCCGGTCTCGGTCACGATGCCGGCCACCTCCGTTCCCGGTATCAATGGCAGCGGAGCCCTGTTCTGGTGCTTGCCCTCCATCACCAGCAAGCTGGCGAAGCTCGCGCTGCACGCCTCGACCTGCACTCGCACCGAGCCTGGCCGTATCGCCGGAGGCGCTATCTCTTCAAGGCGAGCCGAATCCGGCCCGCCATACTGTCTGCACACGACGGCTTTCACGCTTGGCATCCTTTGACTGCACCGTTGTCGAACAGAGACTGGGCTTCTTCTTCTGAAAAGCCCGCCTCCGCCAGAATTTCGCGGCTGTGTTCGCCCAACCTGGGGGTGTGCCGCGTGGCCTCGGGCTGGGTGACGGACCAGGTGCTGGTCCGGGCCATGCTGCGCACCCGTCCTTCGGTGGGGTGGTCGATCATTTCGAAAAAACTGGTTTGCCGCAGGTGTGGATGGACCAGCAGCGATTCCATGGTTTCAATCCGGGCCACGGGAATGTCCGCCGCCTCCAGGCAGGCGAGCCAATGATCGGTAGGACGGCTTGCGAGAATGTCCGACACGGTGGCATAGAGTTCCTCCAGATGCCCGCTGCGGTTCGCCATGGTGCTGAACCGTTCGTCCTGCATGACTTCCGGGCGCCCCACGGTCGCGAAGAACTCGCGCCATTGGCGGTCCGTCAAGACCATCATGCAAAGAAATCCGTCCTGGGTCTGGAAGGGCCGGCGGATGGAGGCGTAGCGATGGAAGACGGGCGGGCCCACAGGGGGGTCGAACGTCGCTCCCGCCATGTGATCGGCGAGCACCAGGGAGGCGATTGACTCGAACATGGGTATTTCGATGTGTTGGCCCTTTCCTTTTGCCGCGCGGTGATACAGCGCGCCCAGCACGGCATTCGCCGCCAGAATGCCGCTGATGCGATCGGCCAGCGCTATCGGCGCATAGCGGGCTGGATCGGCCGGGGCGCGCAGCGACGCGATGCCGGCCGCGGCCTGGATGAGGTCGTCGTAGGCGGGCTTTTCGCCATAAGGCCCATGGGAACCGTAGCCCACGATGTTCACGTATATGAGCTCGGGATTGAGCGCAACGGTCTGGTCGTACGCCAGTCCGAGCCGTGCCATGGCCTTGGGACGGATGTTGCAGACAAAGACGTCGGTCTGGCTCAGCAGGCGCAAAAAGGCGCCGCGGCCCGCTTCGATCTTCAGGTCCAGCACGATGCTTCGCTTGCTGCGGTTGGTATGCATGAACATCGCGCCCATGCCTCGATGGCGGGCTGGGCCGAGATCGCGGATGCTGTCGCCTTCGGGGGGCTCCACCTTGATGATGTCGGCCCCCATGTCGCCAAGAATGTGCGTCGAGACGGGGCCGGACAGGGCCGTCGTCATATCCAGTACCCGCACGCCAGTCAGTGGTCCACTCATGCGTTGCCTACCCGTACTCCGACAAGGTTGAGATTGTTCAGATGCTTAGATACTGAGTAGTATTCTTGGAGGATGGCGCCCGCGAAATTCGTATTTACCCCTATGAAATAGCGCTGATTTTCCCTTTGTGCGCAATCTTATATGAGTCTATGATACCGAGTAGTATCTTGAATTTTCAATGACAGATGAGGTGTTCATGGCAGCAATTTGGGAAGCCCAGCTGGATAGTGAAGCGTTGCGTTGGCAAACCTTGGCCAAGGGGCTGACTGACCGGTACTTCGCTCCCGCCGCCCATTCAATAGACCAGGAGCAGCGTTATCCCGTCGAGCATTTGCAGCCGCTGCGGGAATCGGGGGTCTCCGGGTTGTTCATTCCGACCCGATACGGTGGTGGCGGCGCGTCGCTGACCGCCCTGGTGGCCGCGGTGGAGGCAATCGCCGAGGGCTGCGGTTCCACGGCGGCAATCATGGCGGCGCTCTCTTTGGGCGCCTTCCCTGTCCTGCTTGGGGGAACCGAGGAGCAGAAGCAGGCATTGCTGGGCGGACTGGCCGAGCGCGGCGAGGCCGTCAATTTCGCCCTGAGCGAGCGAGGCGCCGGGTCGGACGCTTCAGCCATCGAGACGACCGCCGTTCGCGAAGGCGACGGCTGGAGAATCCGCGGCGAGAAATGCTGGCTGGGTAATGGCGGCCATTCTCATCATTTCATTGTCTTCGCCCGTACGGCGCAAGCCGATACGCGCCATGCAATAACCGCCTTTTGGGTGCCCCGAGATACGGAGGGGGCGGTGGTCGATTTCTACGAAGACAAGATGGGCATTCGCGGCACGACGACGACCAATCTGAAGGTGGACGTCCGGGTTCCGCAATCGAGCGTTGTCGGCGAGATCGGGCATGGTTTGCGCCTGGCGTTGTCCACGCTGAACGTCGGAAGGGTCGTCGTCGCGGCCCAGGCGCTGGGCATCGCGTTATGCAGCTATCGCGCCGCCTGCCGATTCGCCGCCTCGCGCAAGACGTTCGGCCGCTCCATCATCGATCATCAAGGCATAGGGTTCATGCTGGCCGACTCGGCAACGCAACTGTCGGCCGCAAGAATGATGATGTATGAGGCTTCCAGGGCCTATGACGAGGGGCGCGATATCGGTACGCTGGGCGCGATGGCAAAGCTGTTCGCCAGCGAGGCCTCTCATACCGCGTGCGACCATGCCGTGCAAATCCTGGCCGGGCGCGGCTATGTGAAGCCGAATGTCGTGGAGCGTTGCTACCGGGACCAACGGATCACCGAGATTTATGAGGGAACCTCTGAGATCCAGCGCTTGGTCATTGCGCGCGCGATCAAGCGCGAGGCCGAGATACCGGCCGCTTGAACCGCGGTGCGCGACGAAGATTCCGTATAGGGAGGACAGACTTGAACGACGATCAATTCGAGGACAAGCCGATAGGCGCCTGGCGGGCCGTGGCCGAGTGTTATCACGCCTACTTCACCGGGCTGGTCTTGTACGTGACGACTCGCCATGGGGCGGCATGCGCTGCCGAACTGGTATATGAAATCTTCAGCAGGCAGCGTCGCGAGCGATTCCTGCCCGGCCTTGAAAAACTGAATCTGACTGGCCTGCCTCACGCGGTCGCGGCCGCACAGTACCACTATCTGTCCAATCACATCGGCGGCGTGTCGGTGGAGTACATGTACGAATCGGATCGCAAGGCCTGGATACGCTATGCGGCACCGCGCTGGATCTGGGCCGGGACGGCCTTGTGCGGCGTTGCTCCCGAGGTCTCTCGCGCCATGTTGCAGGGCTGGCATGCGCAGAACGGCACGATGCTGGCCAATCCGCGCCTGGGCTTTGTCTGCACCAAGCAAACGGTGGATGGCCAATCCGGCCTGGAGGGCTACTACTACGAGTATGAACGGGACTTGCTTCCCCACGAGAGGCTGCGATTCGCGCGTGAAGAGGATGCGCCCGATTTCGACGCCGCCAATGCGCCGAAGTTGCCGATCGACCAATGGCCCACGACCCGGCTGGCCAAGGCGCATCGCAACTACGCCATGGAGTACGTGCGATCGGCGTTTCCCACCGCGCTGCAGTTGTGGGGCGCCGACGAGGCGGGCCACCGATTGAGGATGGTGGGAAAAATGATAGGTATGCAGTTCTATCATGAAATAGCGCGAGGCCTGGGGGGAGATTACAAGGCGGATGCCGCGGGGTTCGCCCGCTTCATCGCCGACTTCGGCGCTGCCCACGGCGATGCCAGCCGTGTCGAGCGTCACCTGGACGGCAGCTTCGAAGTCCGCCAGGATGGCTGCGCGTTCATGGCGGGCATCGAAGAATGGCATCCCGTCCTTTCCAAGGCCTGGAACGGGCTTATCGAGGGCGCATTGCAGGCGCACAACCGGCGCCTTGGCATGGCCTTTTCCGTGCAGACCATGGGCGCGAAGCCCTCGCTGCTATGGAAGGTCAGCGAGTAGAACGAAGAGATCCACAGGAGCATGGCGATGCAGCAACACTCCCTCGGCGCGTTGGCCGGCCTGAAGGTCGTCGACGCGGCTCGGGTCCTGGCAGGACCTTACGCTGGCCAGATCCTCGGTGATCACGGCGCGGACGTGGTGAAGGTAGAGGGCCCGGAAGGCGACGAGTGCCGGGGGTTCGGCCCCCCTTTCGTCAATGGCAGCTCTGCCTATTTCAATGCCGTCAATCGAAACAAGCGCAGTGTCCTGCTCGATCTCGGACAGGAGGGCGACCGCGAACGGTTCTTCGCCATGCTGGAGACTGCCGATGTCCTGATCGAGAATTTCAAACTGAGCACGCTGCGCGCGTGGGGTATCCCCGACGCGAAATGGTTCGTCGACAATTTCCCCAGGCTCATTCATTGCCGAATCACCGGCTTTGGCGACGAAGGCCCATATGGCAGGCTACCTGGCTACGATGCGGCGGTTCAGGCGATGGCCGGGCTATTGTCGATCAACGGCGATCTTGGCGCCGAACCGGTCCGGTTGGGTGTGCCCGTGGTCGATCTGACCACGGGCATGAACGCGGCCATGGCCGTGCTTCTGGCGTTGCAGGCCAGGCATCGGACCGGCCGAGGCCAGATGGCGGATGTCAGTCTCTACGACAGCGCGGTGTCGGTCGCGCATCCGTTCCTTACCAATTATCTGCACTCAGGCAAGGTTCCGCGCCCCTCGGGCAATCGGCACGCCAATATCGTCCCGTACAACGTTTACAAGACTCGCACTGTGGCGCTGTTCATCGCGGTCGCAAATGACCGGCTGTTTGCGAAACTCTGCGCCCATCTAGACAGGTCCGACTTGCCGGCGGACGCGCGCTTCGCGACCAACCGCGCGCGCGTTGAAAACCGCGAACAACTGGAGGAAGCGCTGAGAAAGACATTCGAGAGCACGGACGGAGAGCTGCTCGGCCCGGCCCTGCTGGCGGATGGAGTGCCGGCTGCTCCGATCCTCGATATTGAAGCGGTCGCGAATTCGGATCATGCCAAGTTTCGCGGCATGGTCGTCCGAAGCCCCGAATACACGGGGCCCGGAATTCCCATCAAATTGACGGACACGCCCGGAAGCATCCGGCTGGCACCGCCAGCGTTGGGAAGCACCGTGCTCGCGGCTAACGATACCGTGTTCATGCCGTGAAAATCAGCCAGCAGGAATGGCCGGTTCAGCCGGGCCGGCAAGGCCGGCCGGACCGCTATACTGTAGGCCGCCCGCAGGATGCATACATACCGTGACAATAAGCCCTGAACTCTCCAACTGGGTCAATCTCGATTACGACAATCTGCCAGCCAACCAGATCAGGTTGCTGGATGCGGCCGCGAAGGCATTTACCATTTATGGTTTTGCCGCGGCCTCTATTGACGTGATCGCCGATCAGATCGGCGCGACAAAAGGTAGTGTCTATTACTACTATCGCAGCAAGACCGACCTGTTCTTTGCCGTGCACAAACGAGCAATGGTCATGAATCTCAAGACACAGGTTCCCGTTGTGGCGGATGAGTCACTGAATGCCCAGGATAAGCTCTATCGGATGGCCTATCTGCACGCCAGCCTGATGATGGAGTCTCTGTATTATCAGCGCGTGACCGTACAGGGTGTCGAGCTGCATCAATCGGTGAGCACCACGCCGATGCAGCGGGAAGCGCTGGCGGAAGTTGTCGCCATGCGCGACGTCTATGAAGACCTGTTCAGGCAGGTCATTTCCCAGGGGACGGCCGACGGCCTGTTCGAGGATATTGATCCTTCGTTGGCCGCCAAGGGAATTCTGGGCTCGCTGAATTGGATCACCGTCTGGTATAGGCCCCGCGAGACCGAGGCACCGGATTTCCGGGAGCGCGTTGCTTCGCAACTATCGTCGCAAGTGGTTTTTGGGGTGAAAGGGGGGAGGTAACGCGCGCCGTCCTCGAAATGGTGTCAGCCTGCAATTTCCCCTGTGAAATCAGCGAGGACCTCCCAACCCGCACGGCGCCGGGGCGTACGATCCGCGAGACCACGGATGCGAGTCAGCCGGCCTAGGTGACGATCAACGATGCTGAGGGCTGCGCGCTGTTGTCCATCCAGATGCTGGCCCAGGCCATTGCGGCGTAGGGCCTGCCTGGCTTCGGCTCGATCCGGGATGTAGCGTCCTGCGGCCGATCAGATGCAAAACCGATATGCGCGGTGCGGCCCCTAAGGCCGGCAAGAGCGGCGACTACTAATCTCAATAGATAATAGTTATCATTGCTATTATTGAGGGTAAAGTCCGGCAGCAGCAACTTTGGAGGTCCATCCCATGTCCAGCAGCGACGCGGTCTTGCACCGTCGAGCAGAGACGCTCTACGCCGAGCATCATTCATGGCTGGCGGGATGGCTGCGCCATCGAATGGGCGGCGAGGACGTTGCCGCCGATCTGGCGCAGGATACGTTCCTGCGGGTGCTGACGTCCCGGGAGTTGCCGTTGTTGCTGGAGCCGCGGGCGTTCCTGGCGACCATTGCGCGGCGCCTGATGGCCAACCATTATCGGCGCGAGGCGATCGAACGCGCCTACCTGGAAATACTGGCGACCCTGCCCGAGGCGCGGATGCCCAGCCCCGAAGACCGCAGGCTGGTGCTGGAAGCGCTGTGCGCGATCGATCGCGCGCTGGACGCTTTGCCAGCCAAGGCGCGCGAGGCCTTTCTGCTGGCCCAGTTGGAGGGCATGAAATACGAGGACATCGCCGCCCGCCTGGGCGTGACCACGCGAACCGTGGGCAACTACATGGTGCGCGCGGTGCAGGCATGCTTCTTCGCCCAGGAGCATTCCGCTTGACTCGGAAGGTGGAAGGCGCGGCCATGTACGCGGGCGGCTTGCCGCTGGCGCCGCGCGTGGCGGAAGAGGCGTCGCGCTGGTACGTGCTGTTCATGTCGGGCGCCGCCACCGACGAAGACCGGCGCGCGTGGCGCGATTGGTGCGCGGCGGACCCGGACCACGAGCGGGCCTGGGACCATCTGGCGCGCGCCGACGCCCGGATGCGGGAGCTGGCGGGAAAGCCGGCCTACGAGGCCTTGTCCCGCGAACGCCGGCAGCAGGGCAGGCGCCGCGCGCTGCTCTCGGCTGGATTCCTGGCCGCCTGTATCGGGCCCGCGATCTGGGCTGCCGATCGAAACCGCTGGTTGCGCCTGTCGCCGGATTTCACGACGGCTGTCGGCGAGCGGCGCGACGTCGACCTGCCGGACGGTACGCGCATCACGCTGAACACGGATACCGGCATCGACGTGCGCTTCGAGGGCGGCGAACGGCTGATCCGGCTGCGCCGCGGCGAAATCCTGGTTGCGACGGGCCACGCGGCGCAGTACGCCTCCATGCCGTTGGGGGTCGAGACCGAGTTCGGGCGCGTGCATGCGCTGGGCACGCGTTTTTCGGTGCGCCAGGGGAAGGAAGCCACGCATGTCGCGCTGTTCGACGGGGCCGTGGAGATCAAGCCCATGGGCCAAGGCGCCGCCGGGCTGGTGCTGGCCAAGGGGCAGACCGCGAAGGTTTCCGAAGGGCGGGCCCAGGCAACCGGGCCGGCCGGCGAGGCCGACATGGCATGGCTGCGGGGCGAACTGGCGGCAGACAACATGCCGCTGGCGGAATTCCTGGCCGAACTCAGCCGTTATCGGCCGGGTGTTATCTCGTGCGACGAGCGCGCGGGCCGGCTGCGGATATCGGGCCTGTTTCCTCTGGCCGACACCGACCGTGTGTTGGCCGCGGTGGGCCGGCTGCTCGACGTCCGGATCGTCCGGCGGACGCCTTACTGGGTCGTGGTTTCGGCGCCGGGATGATCGCTGGCCGCGGCGGCCGCCGCGATGCGCCCAGAAATATTTCGAGCAAACCTTTCCGGTTCTGGTTTTTCGCGTGTCCTCTTTATTGAACAGGACCGAAATCCAAGGCGACGAAACGGCATCATGGCCAGGCACACAGGCGGCGACACGGGCATTGCCCTGTCCCATCCAGGGGCAGGCGGGCGCGCATTCGTCGCCATATTGCTGTTGGCGTTCGCCGCGCTGATCGGCCAGGCGGCCCGCGCGCAGGACGGCCCGGCGCCGCGCGACAGCGCCAGTCTGCGCTACGACGTGCCCGCGGGGCCGCTGGTGACGGTCTTGCAGCGGATTGCCAGCCAGGCGGGCGTCATGCTGGTGTTCGAGCCCACGCTGACGCGCGGCCTGGAAAGCGACGGTCTGAATGGCCGGTACACGGTGGAGCAGGCGTTCGCGCAGGTTCTGGGCGGCTATGGGCTGGAGGCCTATCAGGATTCTCCGGCCAGCTTCCGGGTCAGAAGCGCGGGCGCGACGCCGACGGCCTTGTGGATGTCTCCGACGCTGGTGTGGGGGGCGGCCACTGGCGGGGAAGGTTTCGTGGCGCTGTCCGCCGTGGCCGGGACCAAGACCGCCACGCCCCTTGTGCGAGTGCCGCAATCCGTGTCGGTCGTGACCAACCAGGAAATGCAGGCGCGCTATGCGCGCACCGTTCCGCAGGCGCTGCAGTACACGCCTGGCGTGCAGATCAATAATTTCGGCAGCAACGAAATCCGCAACGACTGGCTGGTGCTGCGCGGCTTCGATGCCAAGCTGACGGGGGACTATCGCGATGGCCTGAGCCAGATGCCGTATGACCAGATCCGCGCGCACATGCCGGCCTATGCCCTGGAAAGCGTCGAGGCCGTGCGCGGCCCTTCGTCGGCGCTGTACGGGCAGGTGGCGCCTGGCGGCATCGTCAACCGCGTGACCAAGCGCCCCACCGGGACCGTGCTGCGCGAGGCGGCCATTCAAGCCGGATCCTTCGACAGCCGGCAAGCGTTCATGGACCTGGGCGGCCCGGCCAACGAGGCCGCCAGCATCAGCTATCGCCTGACCGCGACGGCTCGCGAAGCCGGTACGCAGGATCGATACGACGGCGACCACCGCTACCGCGACGACCTGGCCTACGTGGCGCCGGCTTTCCGGTGGCGCGACGCCGACACCTCGTTCACGCTGCTGACCCACTACCAACGCGATCGCAACGATGGCGAATCGCGCGCGTACTATCCCGCGCGCACGCTGGTGGGCGACTATTCCTACGACCGCAATGACCGCGATTTCTACAGCGTCGGGTATCTGCTGGAGCATCGATTGAGCGACGCATGGTCGTTGCGGCAGAACGCGCGCTACCAGCAAGGCCGCATGACGCTGCGCAATCTGTATCCGCTGGCGCTGGCCGCCGACGGGCGCAGCTTGTCGCGCATGCAGTTGCAGGCCGGCGAACGCGCCCACGGCGCTGCCGTGGACACGCAGATGGAAGGCGTGCTGGAGGGCGCAGGCCTGAAACACAGGCTGTTGGCCGGCCTGGATTTCCGGCGCCTGTCGGGCACACAGGACTATCGCCAGGCAATGGCGCCTTCGCTGGATATCCACGATCCCGTGTACGGGCAGCCCATCGTGGCGCTGGGCCCGGACAAGACGACGTTGGACGTCCGGCAGGTCAGCACGCAGTGGGGGCTGTATGCGCAGGACCAGATCCAGGCGGGGCCGTGGACGCTGACGTTGGGCGCGCGTCATGACCGCTACACCGATAAGATCGACGACCGCCTCGCGGGCACCGATCGCCGCGGACAGGACCGGGCCACCACCTGGCGCGCCGGCCTGTCGTATGCGTTCGCCTCGGGGGTGGCGCCGTATGCCAGCTATGCCACCGCATTCGTGCCGCAAGCGGGCACGGCCTTCGACGGGTCGCCGTTCACGCCTGCCGAGTCCGACCAGGTCGAGGTGGGCGTCAAGTATCAGCCGCCGGATTCCAACAGCCTCTACACCATTGCACTATTCAACCTGAACCAGCGCAATGCGCTGACGGCGGACCCGGACCCCGCGCATGCGGGCTTTAGCGTGCAGTCGGGCCGCCTGCGTTCGCGCGGGCTGGAAATCGAGGCCAAGCTCAGCCAGGGAGATGGCTGGGACCTCGTGGCCGCCTACACATACAACGCGGTGACCAACGTGTCCGGCAATGATGGCGGAGCGGGCAAGACGCCGATCGTCACGCCGCGGCACATGGCGGCCGTCTGGCTTGGCCATCGTTTTTCGCAAGGCCTGCTGTCCGGGTGGAACGCCGGCGTGGGCGTGCGCTATATCGGCCCGACGTATGTCGACGTGGCCAACACGATGAAGAATCGCGGCGCCGCCGTGGCGGATGCCTCCCTGGCCTACGAGACCGGCGCGTGGCGCTTTTCGGTCGACGCCATGAACCTGCTGAATAAAGAAACCGTGGTCTGCCGCAACGACCGCGTCAATTGCCGATATGGCGTCGAACGCACGGTGCTCGCCGCCGTCGCGTACCGCTATTGATCCCCGCCGGGCGGCGGCGTGCGAGAGGAGTCACATCATGTCGAGCCCCCCTGCCATCAGGGACGAGCTGGCGGCCCTGTACCTGGCCCACCGGCGCAAGTTGCTGCTCACGGCGACGCGCATACTCGGGTGCCGCGACCTGGCTGACGACGTGGTGCAGGACACGTATCTGAAGCTGCTGGAAGGCCCGCCGTCGCGGGACGTGCGCGAACCGGTGGCGTACCTGTTCCAGACCGTGCGCCATCTCTCGATCGACTACCACCGCCGCCGCGTGCTGGAGTCCCGACTGTTCGCGGGACAAGAGGACGGCCAGCACGCCGTCTCCGCGTCGCTGGCCGAAGAGGCGGCCGTCAGCCATCAGGCGATGGCCCTGGCCGCGGACGCGCTGCAGAACATGTCGGCGCGCACGCGCCGCGCCTTCGAATTGCACCGTTTAGAAGGGTGCACGCAGCGCGATGTGGCGCGCGAGCTCGGGGTGTCGGCCACGCTCGTCAATTTCATGATCCGCGATGCCGACGTGGCGCTGAGCTCGTGCCGCGAGTATCTGATGCCCTAGTTACCAGCGGTAGGCCGCCGTGGCCATGACGGTCCGTTCCAGGCCATAGCGGCAGTTCACGGTGTTGTTGCGGCACACGATGGTCTCCTTGTTGAACAGGTTCGTCGCGTCGACCGCAAAGCGCCAGTTGCGCAGTTGGTAGTGCAGACTGGCATCCACCATGAACGACGAGCCGTTTTCAATGGTGTTGGCGACGTTCGCGTACGTTTTGCCCACGTAGCGCACGCCCACCCCCATGCCCATGCCTTGCAGTACGGTGTCGGGCAGCGTGTAGTTCACCCAGGCGGACGCCATGTGGCGCGGCGTGACGATGGGGGTGTTGCCTTCTTCGGCCGGGTTGTTGCTCTGGTTCACCTTGACGTCGTTCAACGTATAGGAGGCGATCAGGTCCAGGCCGCGCATGACGTTGGCCTTGCCTTCCAGTTCGATTCCGCGCGAGCCGATCTCGCCGGTCTGTACGCTGAAATTGGTGTTGCGCGGGTCGGGCGTCAGCGCATTGCGCTGGGTCAGGTCGAACACCGAGAGCGCCACCATGCTGTTGGAGCCGGGCGGCTGGTACTTGATGCCGAACTCGTATTGTTCGCCCTTGGTAGGCTTGAACGGCGTGCTGTCCAGGCCGGCTCCGATTTGCGGCAGGAACGACGTGGAATAGCTGACATACGGCGTGATGCCCGAATCGAACAGATAGGCCAGGCCCAGCCGGCCCGTGAACGCCGTGTCCTGTTGCCGGGTCGTGACGCTGGTCAAGCGGTTGTCGCTGCTGCTGCGCGCCCAGTCCTGGCGCGCGCCCAGCGTCACGACGACATTGTCCACCTTGATCTGATCCTGCAGATAGATGCCCAGCTGGCGGCTCACGTCCTTCTGGTCGATGATGGTATTGGCCGCGGGCGGATATGGAATGTCCTGGTCGTAGACGGGATTGTCCAGGTCCAGATTGGGCGCCAGGCCTTGGCGATACCACTGCTGGCCATCCTGGAACCGGTAATCCAGCCCGGCCAGCAGCGTGTGCGACACGCGGCCAAGATTGAAGCGGTATTCGGCCTGATTGTCGATCGCCACGCCGTCCATGCTTTCCTTGGACACCAGCGTGTACCGGCTGATGGTGTGGCCGTCGGCCAGCAGGCGCAGGTTGTACAGGTCGCGTTGATCCAGCTTGCCATGCTGGTAGCGGGCGTTCTGGCGCAGCGTAAACGCATTGTTGACGCGGTGCTCAAGCAGGTAGCCGATGGCGTATTGCTTGCGGTCGTACTTGTTGAAGCCGTAATCGCCCACCGGCACGTGGGTGGGGAACACGGGGCGGGATTCTCCGTCGGTCTGGTCGTGTTGGTAGCTCGTCAGCAGCGTGAACGAGGTGTCGGCGTTGGGCCGCCACGTGAAGGCGGGCGCGATGTAGCCGAGATCGTCCGGGTAACGATGGTCGCTGTCGTATTCGACCTGCGTGCCCGCGTCGCGCAGGATGCCGGTCAGGCGGTACAGGTACTTGCCGTCATTGTCGATGGGGCCGCCCACGTCGAAGGCTGCCTGGCGGCGATCGAAATTTCCGCCTTGCAGCACGATTTCGCCGAAGGCGTCGGCGGTGGGGCGCTTGGTTACGCGATTGACCAGCCCGCCCGGCGCCACTTGGCCATACAGCACCGACGACGGTCCGCGAATGACCTCCACGCGTTCCAGCGCGTAGGGATCGGTGCGCGCGCGGATCTGGTCGTATGGCAGTTGGCTCAGGCCATCGCGGTAATCCCCGGTGATCTTGGCGTCGAAGCCGCGCAAAACGATCCAGTCGTTGCGGACTTCGGCGCCGCCGAAGTTGCTGATCTGCACGCCAGGCACGTACTGGATCGCCTGCGATACCGTCTGCACGCCGCGGTCCTGCATTTCCTGCGCGCCGACCACCGATACCGATTGCGGAATCTCCAGGAGGCTGGTCGGGGTCTTGCTGCCCGTCAGGGTCTCGCGGGCCACGTAGCCGTTGACCGGTCCGGTGGCGGCGTCCGTTTGGTCGCCCAGCACGTTGATGGATGGCAGCGTGGGCACGGCGGCGCCACCGGCCGATTGCTGGGCGTGGACGGGCGCGGCAATGGCCAGGCCCACGATCAGCGGATAGCAAAGAGGGCGGCGCGCGAGCGCGCGCGGGGTATTGCGAGGAGTCTTCATGGTTTGTGCGCGTAGACGGGGCTGGAAGAAGCCCCTTGTTATCGGCGTGACGACGCCACGCCACGACGGCGATGATTGGACGCAAGGCGTTTGCCTTGCGATTCATGCTCTTATTTCTAGACGAACGAGCGTCGGCGCCGTTTAACCCCGTGCAGCAACTGTGGCCGGTTATGCCCGACGGGTCGTTTCGATCAGGGGCTGGCGACGACGCGACCGCCCCAGGCGTCGAGGGCGGAATCGGCTATCGCGCCATGGAATCTGCCGCCTTGAGGGAGGGACCCGCCCTCAATCCAGAAAGCTCTTCAGGCTGTCCAGTTCGCGCCGCAGCAGGCGCGCGGTTTCGGCCTGGCGCGCGATGGGCATGCGATCCGTGATGGCGCTCACGCTCATGGCCAGCACCGGCGTGCCGTCGGCGCGCGTCAGCGCGCAGCCGACTCCCAGCGCGCCGCTCACCGCGTAGTTCTGCATGACCGCGTAGCCGCGCTGGCGGGTATTGAGGCGCAGGCGGTCGATCATTTCAGCGCTGATGCCGCCGTACTCTTCCAGCCGCGGCGAATTGGCCTTCACGACCGCCCGGGCCTCGGCATCGGGCAGGGCGGATAGCAGCGCCATCCCCGCCGACCCTACGCCCAGCGGATGCCGCTTGCCCGCATGGCTGGCCAGGATCTGCATCGGATAGTCGCCGATCTCGCGGTGTATGCCGACGGACTCGGTGCCGTCTCGGCCGATGAGGAACACCGCGTCGCCCAGTTGCCGTGCCAGCCTGCGCATGCCTTCGATGGCGGCGACGATCAGGTCCTGGCTTACGTCGGGCGGCGTCCACAGGCTGGCCTGCATGCGGTCGGCGTCGTCGCCCGCGAAGAAGCGCTTGCCCGCCTTGTTCCGGCGCACCCAGCCGCTGGCCTCGAGCGCGAGAAACAGGCGCTGCACATTGACCCGGTCCAGGCCCGTGCGGGCCGCGACCTCGGTCGCGCCCAGCCCGGCCGGCGCCGAGGCCCTCAGCAGGCTGAGCACGTTAAGTCCCTTGAGCAAAGTGCGGGGAGTGGAAGAGGGCGGGGCGGTCTGCATGTCTAGGGGGAGGGGTAGGCGTTAGTGTGCGATATATGCACACATTCTATATGAATGTTGTGCATTTTCCGTACTATCCGATTCCACCTGATCGGACAACGGAGACAACCATGCAGGGATCGTGGAAGCACTGGCTGCGGCGGCCAGCATTGAACACCGGACTGGCGATTGCGCTGGGCGTTTGCGGATCCGCCGGCCATGCCCGCGCGGCCTATCCCGAGCGCGCCGTGACGCTGCAAGTGGGCTTCGCCGCCGGCGGCCCGACCGACGCCATGGCGCGCATGATCGCCACGGAGATCGGCGCGGAGCTGAAGCAATCGGTCGTGGTGGAAAACAAGCCGGGCGCGGGCAGCAATATCGCCGCCTCGCAGGTCGCCCGCGCCAAGCCGGACGGCTACACCCTGCTGATGGTCGCCGTCACCAGCGCCATCAACCAGACCCTGTACGACAAGCCGGGCTTCAATCTCGCCGCCGACTTCGCGCCCGTGGGCCTGGTCGGGAAAATCCCCAGCGTGCTGGTGGTGAACCCGAAACTGCCCGTGCACAGCGTGCAGGAACTGGTGGCTTATGCGAAAGCCCATCCCGACACGCTGACTTTCGGCTCGTCGGGCAACGGCACCTCCATCCATATCGCGGGCGAGATGTTCAAGCGCGCCGCCGGCATCGACGTCACCCACGTGCCGTACCGCGGCAGCGCGCCGGCGGGCGTGGCGGTCATGGCGGGCCAGGTCTCTTATATGTTCGACAACGTGCCGACCGTGTGGCCCTTCGTGCAGACCGATCGCATGCGCGCGCTGGCGGTGACGACCAAGGAACGCATTGCCTCGGCGCCCCAGTTGCCCACCATGGCCGAGTCGGGCTTCCCGGATTTCGACGTGTCGTCCTGGTACGGATTGATCGCGCCCGCCCAGACGCCGCCGGAGGTGATCCGCGTGCTGGACCAGGCCTTGCAGAAGGTGCTGGCGCGCGCCGACTTCCAGGAGCGCATGAAGGGCCTGGGCGTCATCCTGCAACCGGGCACGCCCGAGTCCTTTGGCACGTTCATGAAGTCGGAAGTCGAGCGTTGGGCGCCCATCGTCAAGGCTTCCGGCGCCAGCAACGAATGAACGGCGAGGCTGCAAAGAAGATGTCCTGCGCAATCAGCAAGTCGGCCCTGAGCGGGGTCGTGGTCCTGGATGTGTCGCGCGTGCTTGCCGGCCCGTTCGCCGCCCAGATGCTCGGCGATCACGGCGCCGAAGTCATCAAGCTGGAATCCTACGACGGCGACGACACGCGGGGATACGGACCTCCGTTCGTCGATGGCGACGCGCCTTACTACGTCGGTCTGAACCGCAACAAGCAGGACCTGGCCGTGGATCTCTCGGCGCCGGCCGGGCGCGAAGTCCTGTTCAAGCTGCTCGAGCGGGTCGATGTGCTGGTGGAGAACTTCAAGCTCAGCACCTGGCGCAAATGGGGCGTCGACGATCCGGCGGCATTGACGCGCCGTTTCCCGCGGCTGATCCATTGCCGGGTTTCGGGCTTCGGCGAAACCGGGCAGTGGGGCGGCTTGCCGGGCTACGACGCCGCCGTGCAGGCGCTGTCCGGCCTGATGTCGATCAATGGCGATCCGGCGCTGGATCCCGTGCGCATCGGTATTCCGCTGGTCGATACGTCCACCGGCATGAACGCCGTCATCGGCGTCCTGCTGGCCCTGTACGAGCGCGAGAAATCCGGCCAGGGGCAGTCGATAGAGGTGACCCTGTTCGATACCGCGCTGGGCATGCTGCACCCGCATACCTCCAACGCGCTCAACGGCGGCAAGTCGGCGCGCACCGGCAACGGGCATCCCAACATCGTGCCCTATGACCTGTATCCGACCCGCAGCGAGAAACTGTTCGTGGCAGTGGGCAACGATCGGCAGTTCGCGCGCCTGTGCGAAGTGATAGGCAAGCCGGAACTCGCCACCGATGAGCGTTTTCGCAGGAACAGCGACCGCGTGGTGAACCGGGATGCCTTGCGCAAGGAATTGGCCGGGCAATTGGCCGGGTTCGACGGTCAGCAGCTATTCCAGCAGTTGATGGCCTTGGGCGTGCCCTGCGCGCCCATGCTGAGCGTGGAGCAGGCGCTGGCCATGGAGCACACCGCCACCCGGCAGATGTCGGCGTCGATCGGCCAATACCGCGTCACGGGCATCCCGATCAAGCTGGAACGCACGCCCGGCGCGCTGCGCCTGCCGCCGCCGGCCATCGGCCAGCACAGTCAGGAAGTCATGCAGCGCTTCGGCTTCAGCGACGCGGAGATCCACGCCGCGATCGAGGCCGGCGCGGTGCGCCAGGCTTGAGAAAAATAGACAAGGAGACCGCAATGATCAAGATAGAAGAGTTCGACCGCCTGGCGGTGGTCACTTACGACCGCGGCGAACGCCGCAACGCATTGTCCCTGCAGGCCATGAATGAACTCATCGACGTGGCGCACCGCTATGCGTCGCGCGTCGACATTACGGCCGTCGTGCTGGCGGGCAGCGCCCAGGGCTTCTCCGCGGGCGTCGATCTGAAAGACCCGCAGCGCTGGGCCATCGAGGAGAAGTCGCTGGACGAGCGCCGCTATCTGGCCTCGACCGGCGCCCGCATGTGCAAGGCCTGGGAGAGCCTGCCGCAGCTCACCATCGCCGCGATCGAGGGTTTCAACGTCGGCGGCGGCATTGCGCTGACGCTGGCTTGCGACTGGCGCGTCATGGCGGACAACGCCTTCCTCTTCGTGCCGGAAGTGCAGATCGGCATTCCGCTGGTATGGCATACGGTGCCGCGCCTGGTGAACATGGTGGGCGCTTCGCGCGCCAAGCAGATCATGCTGCTGGGCGAGCGGATGCCTGCCGCCACGGCCCTGGAATGGGGGCTGGCCGACTGGCTGGCGCCGGCGGGGACGGCCGTCGAGCGCGCCACGGCGCTGGCCGGCCAGGTGGCGAAATCGCCGTCGCATGTGGTCAAGATGAGCAAGGAAAGCGTCAACGCCCATGCCCATGCCCTGAACTTCGTCAGCACCTATATGGACGTGGACCAGGCGCTGGTGTGCGGCCAGAGCGCGGAAGCGCGCCAGGCGCGCGAAAAATTCATGTGACGCCGGGGAGACAGCCATGTTCAAGAAAAGCCTGATGGCGCTGCTTCCGGTCGCGCTGCTCTGCCATGCTGGCGCGGCGCGCGCGCAATGGCCCGAACGGCCCATTACCTGGATCGTGCCCTTTTCCGCGGGCGGGCCTATGGATATCGTGTCCCGGCCGGTCGCCAAGAAAATGGGAGATATCCTGGGCCAGACAGTCATCGTCGAGAACCGCACGGGCGCCGGCGGCGCCTTGGGCGCCGACTACGTCGCGCGCGCCAAGCCGGACGGTTACGTCATCGGTATCGGCAGCGTGGGCACGCAGACCATCGTGCCCAATGTCGCCAAGTCGGCCAAGTACGACCCGATAGACTCCTTCTCCAACATCGGCCTGCTGGGCCGCTACACCAATGTCCTGCTGGTCGGCTCGCAATCGCCCATCGTCTCCGTCTCGGACCTGGTCTCGCAGGCGCGGCAGCCCGGCGCCAACGTCACCTTCGGCTCGGCCGGCTACGGTTCGTCCAACCATCTTTCCGGCGAACTGCTGCGCGCGCTGACCGGCGCGGCGATGACGCATATTCCCTATCGCGGCAGCGCGCCCGCGCTGACGGATCTGCTGGCGGGCAATACCACCTTCATGTTCGACACGTTCAACACCGCGATGTCGCGCATCCAGGCGGGCAGCCTGCGGCCCTTGGCCGTCACCAGTCCCAGGCGTTCGCCCTTCCTGCCCGACGTGCCGACCATGGACGAGGCCGGCATCGGCGGCTATGCGGCCGCCGGCGGCGAGTTGTGGTGGGGCGTGGTCGGCCCAGCCGGCATTCCCCAGCCCGTCATGGACCGTTTGAACGCCGCCCTGCGCGAAGCGCTGGCCGCGCCGGACGTGCAGCGCCAGCTCAAGGATCAGTATGTCGAGATCTGGAGCAGCACGCCGCAGGAATTCAGCGCGGTGGTCCGTTCCAGCTACCAAAGCTGGAACAAGCTGGTGAAGGACGCGAAGATCGAGGCGGAATAGGGCCGCGGATCCAGCGCCGCGAGTGGGGCTGGATCCGGTCGTTGTCCGTGCGTCATGGCGAGCGCCCACATGCATGGGATTCGGGCATGCAGGCGGCTTTCATGCGGCGAGAATTACGCGGTTTTTCCTCTCTCCGCCGCCGCGAACAGGGACTCCAGCCGCGACAAGCGCGCTTCGACTCCCGTTTCCGGCGAAGTGGCTTGAAGGCCGTGCAGCATCAGGTTTGTATAGCTTTCGGTCACGGCATCGACGTTGACGCTCTGGTTGCCGAAAAGTACCGGCCACATCAGATGCTCAAGCCCGCCATACAGCATGGCCCGGGCAGCCTCGGTGTCCACGCCGGCGGCAAGCTCTCCGTCTTTCACGGCGTCCGCGAGCGCTAATTGGGCGAATTGGGTGTAGCGCACGTGAAGCGCATGCAGGCCCGAGCCGGCATAGTCAGGCCCCGTGCGCACTTCGTGCAAGACAAGGCGGGCAAGGCCAGGCGTCTCCACATACACGCGCACGTGCCGCCAGATGATGAAGCGCAGCCGCGCGCGCAAGCCTTGAAGGCGAGAGAATCCTTCTTCGACGTCGCGGATCAAGGGTTCATACATTTCGCTCAGCACTTCGTGCAGGAGATCGCGCTTGGTCGGGAAGTAGCGGAAGATCAGCCCTTCGGCAATTCCGGCGCGCTGCGCGATTTCGCTTACGGCTGCTTTTTGGAAGCCTTTTTCTATGAAAACCTGCCGCGCCGCCGCGAGGATCTCGCCGGCGCGCCTTTGGCGCTTTTCCGAAAGAGGCGCCGGAGCATGGTTGCCGGTTGTCTTCGTGTCGGCGGCTGTACTGGAACTGGTTTTCATGATGGCTGATGCGTGGGCTTGCCGTTTCCGTATGTCTTCTGAGCGCAGCCGGCGCAGGACCTCCCGACATCGACTGCGGCGGGCTCGGCCGCTCAGATGCGGAACACGCCGTAGCTTGGGGGGGCTATAGGTTGATTGAGCGCGGCGCTCAAGGCGATGCCCAGGGCGTTGCGTGTATCTGTCGGGTCGATTATGCCATCGTCCCATAGGCGCGACGTCGAATACAGCGCGCTCGATTGGCGGCGGTAGTCCTCCAGCACGGGATCGCGGATGGCTGCCAGTTGTTCCGGCGAGAGTTTTTCCCCATTGCGCGCAAGTTGCCGCAGCTTCACGTCGGCGAGCACGTTGGCCGCCTGCTCCGCGCCCATGACCGAGATCTGGCTCTGCGGCCACATGAAGAGGAAGCGAGGGTCGAAGGCGCGTCCCGACATGCCGTAGTTGCCCGCCCCGAACGAGCCGTTGCAGACGACGGTGAACTTGGGCACCTCGGAACCCGCCACGGCCATGATCATCTTGGCCCCGTCCTTGGTGATTCCGCGCCGTTCATAGTCGCGCCCGACCATGAAGCCGGTGATGTTCTGCAGGAAGATCAGCGGCGTGCGGTTCTGGTTGCACAGCGCGATGAAGTGGCACCCCTTTTGGGCGCTGTCGTTGAAAAGCACGCCATTATTGGCCAGGATGCCGACCTTGTAGCCCCATAGGTGGGCGAAGCCGCACAGCAGCGTCGGGCCGTAGGCGGGCTGGTACTCATGGAAACGGCTGGCGTCCACCATGCGCGCGATGACTTCGCGCATATCGAACTGCACCTTGATGTCCCGCGGCACGATGCCATACAGTTCCCGGGGGTCGTAGTAGGGCGCTTCGGGCTCCTGCCATTCCACTTGCGCCTTCCGCGGCCGCTGCCATTGCGCCACGACGTCCCGGGCGATGGCGATGGCCTCGTACTCGTTGCCGGCGGGATAGTCGGCCGTCCCGGACAGGCGCGTATGCACGTCGCATCCGCCCAGATCCTCGGCGCTCACCTCTTCGCCGGTGGCGGCCTTCACCAGCGGGGGGCCGCCGAGGAAGATGGCGCCGTTCCCCCGCACAATCACGCTGTAGTCCGACAGCGCGGGCACGTACGCGCCGCCGGCGGTGCAATGCCCGAGCACGATGGCGACCTGGGGAACCCCCATCTTCGAGAGGATCGACTGGTTTCGGAAGATGCGCCCGGCGAAGTGGCGATCGGCAAACAGTTCGGCCTGCAGGGGCAGAAAGCCTCCGGCGCTGTCGCACAGGTGGACCATGGGCAGGCGGTTTTCGACGGCAATATCGGTCGCGCGCACGATCTTCTTGACCGACAGCGGGTACCAGGCTCCGCCTTTCACGCTTGCATCGGAAGCATTGACCATTACCTCGCGCCCGCTGACGATTCCGATGCCGGTGACTACGCCGGCGCCGGGCACTTCTCCGTCATACTCCATGTTGCCTGCCAAGGTGGACAGTTCAAGGAACGGCGTGCCTGGATCCAGCAATTGCCTGAGGCGATCTCGCACGAACAGCTTGTTCTGGCGGGCCAGGCGCTGCATGTCGCGGTCGGGGCGCTGGTGGCGAACGGCATCCTGCTGTTGCCGCAGCGCCGCGGCCAGCGCCAGATTGTGTTCACGGTTGGCCAGAAAATCTGCCGAACGCGTGTTCAGCGCGGATTCGATGCGGTTCATTCCGAGGCGCTCCTGTCCAGAGTGATAAGCAAGGCGTCTTTGTCGATGAGCTGTCCGACGTCGACGTGCAGGCACTGCACTGCGCCATCGCAGGCGGCATTGATGGTGGTTTCCATCTTCATGCTCTCTATCACCATCAGCGCGTCGCCCCGGCGCACCCGCTGGCCGACTTCCACGGAAACGGCGATGATCGACCCCGGCATGGGGGCCCGCGTCACGGCGTCTCCGTCGTCCGTGGGATCGCCGGCAAAACGTTTGAGGTTATCGACGTAGCACAGGAGGTGGCTTTCTCCATTCAGGTGCACATGCACTTCATCGCCCCGCCCTGCGATGAGGACGTGGTAACTGTCGCCCTCGATGACCAGTTCGTGAGTGTGTCCGCCGCGCTCCAGTAGCTCCACGGGAATTCGCCGGCCGCCGGCATGCAGGCAATAGCCCTCGCGAGAGCGGCCGAGCCAGAGTTCGTGTGCCTCGCCGTCCAGAAGAAATGCGTGCAACATCAGTTTCTCCAATCGCCCATGTCGGCATGCAACGCCGGCACGGCGTCGGCGGCATCGCGCACCGGGCGCGTTGCCAGCGCCGCGGCGGCCAGCAGCCGGTGCAGGGTTTCGTCGGATAGCGGCGGCTGCGCGGCGACCTCAGGGTGCGCATCCAGAAAACCCGTGTGGATCTCGCCCGCCAAAAAGGCCGGGTGGGACAGCAGCCTCCGCAGGAAGCCTGTGTTGGTCTTGCATCCCAGCAGCGCATAGTCGTCCAGGGCGCTCCGGGCCAGCGCAATGGCTTCGCCACGCGTGGCGGCGCTGACGATCAGTTTGGCCAGCATGGGGTCGAAGGCGGCGGTGATCTCTTGTCCGGCGGCGATGCCTGAATCGATCCGGATGCCCGCGGCGCGCGGCTCGCGCAGGGCCAACACCGGCCCGGTGGTGGGGAGGTAGCCGCGCGACGGATCCTCGGCATAGATGCGGAACTCGAATGCGTGGCCGCGAGGCCGCAGCGTTTCCTGCGAGAAGGCCAGCTTTTCGCCTGCCGCCACGCGCAACTGGTGTTCCACCAGGTCGATGCCCAGAGTCTCCTCCGTGACGGGATGCTCGACCTGAAGCCGCGTATTCATCTCCAGGAAGTAGAACTCGCCATTGCCATAGATGAACTCGACCGTCCCCGCGTTGCAGTAGCCCGCGCGCCGGGCGATGCCCGCGGCAGTGGCGCAGATGTCATCGCGCACCTGTGGCGACAGAGCCGGCGACGGCGACTCTTCCACGATCTTCTGGAAGCGCCGCTGCACCGAGCATTCGCGCTCGAACAGATGGACGACAGTGCCATATTCGTCGCCGAACACCTGGACTTCGATATGCCGGGGGTTTTCGATGAAGCGCTCGACGTACAGGCGGCCATCGCCAAAGTAACGTTGCCCCTCGCTGCGCGCGCGGTCCAGTTCGGTGCGCAGCGCCGCCGCTTCGCGCACGATGCGCATGCCTTTTCCTCCCCCGCCGGCGGCCGGTTTGATGAGCAGCGGGAAGCCGACGGCCGCCGCGCGTTCGACGAAGCTGTCAGGATCGTCGTCCTCGATCGCGGAAGGCGCGACGGGAAAGCCGCCCTGGGCGACGAATGCGCGGGCGCGCACCTTGTCCCCCATCAGTTCGATCGCCTCGGCGGAGGGGCCCACGAATACCAGGCCCGCCTGTCGGCACTGGCGCGCGAACGACGGATTTTCCGAGAGAAAGCCGTAGCCCGGATGGATTGCGCCAGACCCGGCTTGGCGCGCCGCCTCCAGTATCTGCGTGCCGTCGAGGTAGGCCGCCACCGGAGTCGCTCCGGTGATTTCGATGGCGGTGTCCGCCAGGCGCACCGCGGGAGTGTCCGCATCGACGGCGTGATGCACCACAACGGCCTGCAGGCCAAGGCGTTGCACCGTGCGCACGATGCGCGCAGCGATCTCGCCTCGATTCGCGATCAGCACCGATTGGAAAGGCCAGTTTGTTTGCACCTGCGCTCCAGTTCATGTTGACGATCATGCTGATTATTGAGCGCCACTCACTTTTATTTAAGCCAGTGTTTTCCCTATATGGAAAATCCTAGGGTGAAGATAATATGAGCGTCACTCAAATTGTAGATACCGTCAATCGGGGTCGTGTTGCCTAAAGGTGGAGTGACCATGTCCGAAGGTGGCTTGCATATCGAACAACGTTCCACGCCTCAGCTATTCGCCGGTCTGTCGGACGATGAAATGGAGGTGCTCGCGCAGGCGGATCGCTTCGCGCGCGCCGAGCTTTATCCCCTGGCGCAACGGATGGATGACGAAGAATGGTGGCCGGCCGGCATCTTCGAGCGGATCGGCGCCAACGGCTATTTCGGCATAACGGCGCCGGAGGCGCTGGGGGGGACGGGCCTGAACCTCTTCACCAGCGGCCTGGTGCTCCAGGCCTTCGCCCGTTGGAATCATGCCTTGGCGCTGGCATGGGTTGCGCACGAAAACCTGTGCCTGCACAACATTCTGCGCAACGCGAGCGATGAGCAGAAAGCACGGTTCGTGCCCGGCTTGTCGAGCGGGAAGCTGGTGGGCGCTTTGGGCTTGACGGAACCGGGCGCGGGGTCGGACGCGTTGGGCTCCATGCGCACCACCGCGCGTCGGGTGGGCGACCACTATGTGCTGGACGGGACAAAGATCTTCATCACCAACGGCCCCGTGGCGGATGTCTTGCTGGTCTATGCCAAGACCGATCGCGATCTTGGGGCGCAGGGCATCTCCGCGTTTCTTGTGGAGAAGGGCATGCCAGGCTTCCGCGTCGCGCAAAAGCTCGTGAAGATGGGGTTTCGCGGAAGCCAGACCGGCGAGCTCGTGTTCGACGGTTGCCGTGTGCCCGTGGCGAATCTGATGGGCCAGGAGAATGCGGGGGTCAAGGTGGTCATGAGCGGCCTGGACTTCGAGCGGGCGATGATCGCTCCGCTGTGCCTGGGCATTGCCGAGCGGGCGCTTGAACTGAGCATCGACTACGCGCGGGCGCGCCAGCAATTCGGCAGGCCGATAGCCAGTTTTCAGATGGTGCAGGACAAGATCGCCACTATGTATACCCAAGTGGAGGCCATGCGGGTGTTCACTTATCAGACCTTGCGCGCGGCCAGCGCGCTGGAAAATGGGGATGCCGGGCGCGGCGAAATCCACAAGCTGACCGCCGCCGCGGTGATGTTCGCGGCCAACGGCATGCATGGCGTACTGGACGAGGCGGTTCAGGTGCACGGAGGCACAGGCTACATCTGGGAGTCGGAAATCAACCGTCTCTACCGCGCCATCAAGCTGCTGGAAATAGGTGCGGGCACGACCGAAGTGCGCAAGCTCATTATCAGCGGCGAACTGCTCAAAGGGTGACCAGGCCCCGGAACTGAGTCCTGGAACGGATATTCCCACGGAAAGGGAGGCGGGCATGACACAACACGCGGACGGGGATTTTGTAAGGCGCATCAACGTAGGGGACCTGCTCACGCGCAGCGCGGCCAGGGCGCCTGGGAGCGACGCGGTGATCGACGGCGAGCGCCGCTACAGCTATGCCTTGTTGGAGGCATGGAGCAATCAGCTTGCGCATGGCTTGCTTGCCCGCGGCTACAAGGTGGGCGATGCGCTGGCGCTCATGTCGGGAAACAGCGCCGAGTTTCTGGCGACCTATTTCGCGTGCGCCAAGATCGGCGTCGTGTGCGTGCCTATCAACCTGTTGTGGCGACACGGCGAGTTGGCCTATGTATTGCAGCATGCCGGCGTGCGCGGCGCGGTCGTCACCGCGCCACTGCTGGAGCAGTTCCTTACGGGCTTGACGCCCGGTCAGGCGTTGCGCGACGTGTTCGTGATCGATGAGGGCGAGGACGCGCAAGCCGATCTGCCCCAACCGCTGGCGCGCATCTCCTTCGCGCAGCTATCGGCTGGCCAGGTGTCGGACGTCCCATCGGCCGCCGTTCCCGATCGCGCGTCGTTGTCCTATCTGTATACCAGCGGCACCACCTCCGCGCCAAAGGGAGTGGTCGGCAGCCATCTGGCGATTTATCTGGAATCGTTGGGCACGGCCATCGACACCGAGCTGAGCCGCCGCGACCGGGTGCTGGCCTTGATGCCCATGTTCCACACCGCGCAGTTGAACGCCATCTGCACGCCGGCCGTTGCGGTGGGGGCGTGCATCGTGATCATGCAGGGTTTCGAGGCGCAATCGTTGCTGGATCTGGTTGTGCGGGAGCGGCTGACGGTATTGTTTGCCCTTCCCATGATGTACCGCGCGCTGGTGGAGGCCCAGCAGGCCCGCGCGCGCGATGTCGGCAGCCTGCGACTGGCCGTCTATGCCATGGCGCCGATGCCGGACCATGAGCTGCGTGCCGCCATCGACACGTTCGGCTGCGGCTTCTCGCTCATGTTTGGCCAGACGGAAATGAGTCCCGTGGCCACCTTCTTCCGGCCCGAGCACCAGCTCAGCCATCCCGGCGCGGTGGGAACGCCGGGCATCAATGTCCAGGTCGGCATCATCGACGAAGCGGGAAGGCTCCTGCCGCAGGGCGAGGCCGGCGAAATCGTCTACCGGAGTCCCCAGGCGCTGAGCGGCTATCTGCATGACCAGGACGCCACCGATACCGTTTTCCGGCATGGCTGGTTTCATTCGGGCGATGCCGGCTACTTCGATGCGGATGGCGTGCTCTGGTTCAAGGACCGCTTCAAGGACGTGATCAAGAGCGGGGGCGAGAACATCGCTTCCATCGAAGTGGAGAAGGCTTTGTATGCGAGCGATCCGGATATCGCGGAAGTGGTCGTGGTTGGCCTGCCCCATGAGCGCTGGACCGAGGCCGTGACGGCGATCGTGCTGCTGCGCCCGGGCAAGCGTCTCGACGAGGCCGCGCTGAGGCAGCAACTGCGCGAGCGCCTGAGCCCCTTCAAATGTCCCAAGTCGTTCATCGTGGTCGACGCCATGCCCAAGACGGCGACGGGGAAGATCCAGAAGGCCGTTCTCCGCCGCGCCTACGCGGACCACTACGCATCCGAAAACGGGCATTAGTGCGTCCCTCGCGGCCAGTCCATGATCGGTTATCCTCGCCCGACCGGCACCATCATCCCCCGCACCCGCCTTCGCGATGAACCGCAACCGCCTGCCTTCCACCGCTACCCTGACCGCCTTCGAGTCCGCGGCGCGCCATCTGAATTTCCGGCGCGCGGCGCAAGAACTGCATTTGACGCAAGGCGCGGTGAGCCAGCAGGTCCGGCAACTGGAAGCGCAGCTGGGCGTGGCGCTGTTTGCTCGGGTGCGGCAGCGGGTGTTGCTGACGAGCGCGGGCGAACGTTATCTGGCGGAGGTGCGCCGGATCCTGCTGGCGCTGGGAGAGGCCACGCACCAGGCCATGGCCAGCGGCGACAAGGAAATCCTGAACCTGGCGGTGGTGCCGGCCTTCGCGGTGAAGTGGCTGGTGCCCAGGCTGGAAACATTCTTCGAAGCGCATGCGGACGTGAACCTGAACCTGGTGTCGCGCAATGCGCCTTTCGATTTTTCGGCGGAGCCGTTCGACGCGGCCATCCACTATGGGGAGGCGTCGTGGTCGGGAGCGGTATGCGCGCACCTGATGGACGAGGACATGCTGCCGGTGTGCAGCGCGCAGTACCAGGCGCAGCTGGGGCTGCATGAACCGGCGGGTCTGGCGGGGGCTGTCCTGCTGCAGCAGTTCACTCGGCCTTCGGCGTGGCGGGATTGGTTCGCGCACGTGGGGATAGAGCCGGCGAATGCGTTCCAGGGGCCGCGCTTCGACAGTTTCCTGATGATCTTGGAGGCGACCCAGGCGCACCTGGGCGCGGCGCTGCTGCCGCGTTTCCTGGTGGCCGACGACCTGGCCCGGGGCAGCCTGGTGCAATTGTCTACGCAGGCCCTGCCGAGTTCCCGCGGCTATTACCTGGTCTGCCCCGAAGCCAAGCAGGACGCGCGGGCGGTGTCGGCGTTTCGCGGCTGGCTCCTGGCCCGGATTGCCGGTGATTAGATTTTCTATCTAACTGATCACAAAGCATCGCTTTCTATACAGGGATCGAGCCGGGACAATTCGGACTGAATTGCAGGAAAACTGTTCAGGAGCCGAAGCCGATGTCCTCTTTCCACACCGACCGCCGCTGGAAAAAGCCGCTGCCGCCGTTCGTCGTCAATCCGCTCGTCGACCGGCCGGCGCCGTCCGATGTGGCGGTGCTGGCGCAAGCCGACGTGACGCGGGTGAGCGACCTGGTGGGCCGCATGTATACCTGCCAGCCGCCCCTGCGTTCGCTGGTGGCGCCTGCCGTTCCGCTTTGCGGGCCGGCGTTCACGGTCAAGTGCCCGCCGGGCGACAACCTGGGCGTGATGGCGGCCATCCGCCGGGTGGAAGCGGGAGACGTGCTGGTGGTGGACGGGCAGGGCTTCACGCAGTGGTGCATGGGCGGCTTCGAATTGCTGAAGTACGCCTGCGAGCAGCGCGGCATGGCCGGGCTGGTGGTGCACGGCGCGTGGCGCGACGTGGCGGAGGCGCAGGCGGCGGGCTTGCCGGTGTATGGGCTGGCCGTGTCGCCGCACTCGGGGCCCAAGTTCGGGCCGGCCGAGGTGAATGTGCCGGTGGCGTGCGCCGGGGTGATCGTGCAGCCGGGGGACGTGGTGTGCGCCAGCGCCGAGGGCGTGGCCGTCGTGCCGCGCGGCAGCGTGGAGGCCGTGGCCCGGGCGCTGCGGGCAGGCGGGGGCGGGCATGGCATCGAACACTTCCTCGACGAAATGGACGAGCATGTCGCCGGCTGGCTCGATGGAGGCCGGCAATGAGCGCGCTGGCCGCGCCGGCGGCAGGCCTGACGCAGGCCTTCGCGGCGTTCGTGGCGAACCTGCGCGGGCCGGAGGTCCCGGCCGCGGTGCGGGCAGAGGCGCGGCGCGCCATCGCCGACTGCCTGGGCGGCGGCCTGGCCGGCGCGGTGGACGAGGTGACCGGCGTCGTCGCGGGGACCCTGGGCCAGGCGCGCGGCGACTGCACGCTATGGGCGCGCGCGCAGCGGGCGTCCGCCGGCGATGCAGCGCTGATCAACGGTTGCGCGGCGCATGCGCACGCGCTGGACGATACGCACGAATCCATGCGCGGCCACCCGTCCGCGCCCATTGTTCCGGCGATTCTGGCGCTGGGGGAAAAGCTGGATTCTGATGGCGAGGCTTTGCTGACGGCCTACGTGGCCGGGGTCGAGGTCGCGGGGCGGCTGGGGCGCAGCGTGAACGACCGGCATTCGCAGCTGGGCTGGCACACGACGTGCACGCTGGGGACGGTGGGCGCGGCGGCGGCCTGCGCCTCGCTGCTGCGGCTGGATGCGGAACGCGCCCGGCACGCCCTGGGCATCGCCAGCTCCATGGCGGGTGGGCTGAGAGTGAACTTCGGCACCATGACCAAGGCCCTGCATGCGGGGCTGGCCGCCCGCAACGGCGTGCTGGCCGCGCAATTGGCGGCAGGCGGCATGACGGCCAGCCCGGCGGCGCTGGAAGGACGCGAAGGATTCCTGCAGCTGTTCTGCGACGACGGCAGCCAGGACCCCGGCCGCGCGCTGCAAGCGCTGGGCGACTCCTACGAGATCGCGAGCCCCGGCATCGTCTACAAGCAGTACCCGACCTGCTCCCTGATGCACGCGCTCGTCGATATGGTGCTGCGGGCGCGCGAGGCGGGCTGGATGGAGCCCGGCGGCGATCTGGAACTGCGCTGCGGCATCAGCCGGCGGCTGGACGCGGCGCGCACCAAGGGCTGGCCCGTCTCGGGCCTGGCGGCGAAGTTCCATGTGGAGTATTGCGTCGCGGTCGCGGCTTGCCGGGGCACGCAGGATGTGGGCGATTTCACGGATGAGGCGCTGGCGCATCCGCAAGCGCGGGACTGGGCCGACAAGGTCCGCCTGTCGGTGGGGGAAGACTTTCCCGCTGGCAACGGTGACTACGCCTCGCTCGCGGTGCTGCGCAACGGGGTGGAGGTGTTCCGCCAGACGCAGGCCAAGCCGCTGGGCCATCCCAGCCTGCCGCTGCCGCCGGCCGGGCACGAGGCGAAATTCATGCGCCACGCCACGGCGGCGGTCCCGGCCGAACGGGCCGCGCGCCTGTGGCGGCTGCTGTGCGCGCCGCAACCCGGTTCCGCGCGTGAACTGGCCGCCGCGTTGTCCGCGGACGGCCAGAAAGATTCGACAATCTGATCCAAGGAAGCTAGATATGCCTGCCATCACTCGCCGCCAATTGCTGATCGGCGCCGCCGCGTCTCTGGCGGCCCATGCCGGCCTGGTCCGCGCCCAATCCCGGGACATGAGCATTATCGTGGCGTACCCGCCGGGCGGTTCGCTGGACGCCATGGCGCGCATGATCGCGCAGCACCTGGCGGAAAGGCGCGGCCACGCCGTCGTGGTGGACAACAAGCCGGGCTTCTCGGGCAACATCGGCGCGCAGTACGTCGCCAAGGCGGCTCCCAACGGCAACACGCTGCTGATGACGGCGCTGACCTCGTACGCGATCAACGCCCGCCTGATGGGCAGCACCATGGGGTACGACGTGCTCAAGAGCTTCGAGCACGTCGCCATCGTCGGCTACCTGCCCAACGTGCTGATCGTGCCCGCCAGCCTGCAAGTCAATGACGTGCCGTCGTTCGTGCAAGCCGCCAAGGCCAGGCCGGGCGCCTTCTCGTACGCCACCACGGGCAACGGCTCGCTGGAACACATCGCCGGCGAGATGTTCAAGCGCGCCACGGGCATCGAGATCGAGCCCGTGCCGTACAAGGGGTCCACCCCCGGCATGGCGGACCTGATCGGTGATCGCATACAGGCGATGTTCGTGAACACCTCCACCGCCATCTCCAATCTGCAGACGGGGCGCATCAAGGTGATCGGCGTTGCCGGCCCCGACCGCGTGGCGGCCTTGCCCGGCGTGCCGACGCTGCGCGAGTCCGGCGTGAACATGAGCAATGATGTTGTGTCGATCTTCGGCATCGCCGCGCCCGCGGGCACGCCGCGCGCCGTGGTCGATCAATTGAACGCCGACCTGAACGCCGTGCTGGGCAGGGCGGACGTGCAGGAGCGCTTCGGCGGCCTGGGCATCGAGATCGTGACGGAAAACGCGGCCTACGCGACCCGGCGCATCGAGGACGAAGTGGCGGTGTGGGACCGGGTCATCCAGGAAACGGGGATTTCCCTGCACGGCTGACGAACGGCGGGTCTTCCGGCGACGCGCGCCGGATGGACGCGCCGCGCGCTCAAGGCGTCGCGGCAACCCCGGCCGACAGCGCCTGGATCAAATGCCGCACGAAGCGCTCGGTGGCATCGGGCAGCGTGGCGTGGCTGGCGGTCTGTATCTGCAGCGTGCGTTCGGCGAACCCGGGCTGCTGCAATGCCACGGCGACCAGTGCGCCGCTGGCCAGCGGCTGCGCCAGGGTGATTTCGCCGGCCAGGGTGATGGCGTGCCCGGCTTCGACGATGGCGCGGATCACCGACGAGGAGTTGCTGGAGTACGCCACGTCGAAGGGCGGCCCGTCGCCGCGGGCGGCGGAGTTGTCGAACAGCAGGCGCACGGTGGTGCCGGAGTCGGTCAAGGCGATCGGGTAGGGGCGCAGGTCGTCGAGCGAGACGCTGCCGCGCGCGGCCAGGGGATGGCCGGGCACCATGATGGCGCGCACGGGCGAGACGATGTCGTAGCGCACGTCGATTCCGCTGCCGGGGTTGAGGCTGAAGGCCAGGCCGACGTCGATGGCGCCGTCGCGCAGGCGCTGCGTGACCACGCCGGGCGAGGCGATGTGCACCTGGAATGCCACCTCGGGATGGCGGTCGCGATAGGCGCCGAGGATGCGCGGCAGCACGTTGCGCGCCACGGCTTCGTTCGAGCCGATGCGAATGGTGGTGAGTTCCGCGTGCCGCAGGCTGCGGATGTCGCGCAGCACGTGTTCGGAATCCATGGCGGCGCGCCGCGCATAGTCGGCCAGCAGTTCGCCAGCCCGCGTCAGCACCATGCCGTGGGGGCGGCGTTCGAACAGCGCCGCGCCGCAATCGTGCTCCAGCTTGGCGATCTGCCGGCTGATGGCCGAAGGCGCCACGTGCAGGGCCGCGGCGGCGTCCTTGATGCTGCCGCCCCGGACCACTTCAAGGAAATAGCGATGGGCGGTGCTGAGCATGACGTTGGTTCTAAAAAAAGCAATTGGTGTGCGAATTATTGATCTTGATTGCCTAAACAGCAATTCCTAGAATGGACCGGCCTATCGGCGGCCGGCAGCAGCGGACACAGAGCCGCGGCCGGCCGCGTATTCACGGACCAAGGGGAATCGCATGGCCATCGCTGTCTGCACGTCGAATTTCACCGGATCGCGCCCGCGGGGGCGCGGTTTCCTGAAGCGGGCCGTCGCCGCGCTTGCGTTGTCCGCGGCCGCGGCCGGGGCGGGCGCCGCGGATTTCCCGCAACGTTCGCTGCAACTGATCCTGTCGTTTCCGCCGGGCGGCGCCACGGACGTGCTGGCGCGCGAACTCAGCCAGAAGCTGGGCGACACGCTGGGGCAATCGGTGGTGGTGCTGAACCGCCCGGGCGCCGGCGGCCTGATCGGCATGCAGGCGGCCGCAAGGTCGGAGGCCGACGGCTATACGCTGTACATCTCGTCGGTGATGTCCAATTCCATCTACGAAGCCCTCAACGGCAAGCAACAGGTGTCGCTGGACGGCGACTTCGAGGCGGTGGGCGCGATCGCGAGCGCGCCGCACATCCTGGTGACGCCGTCCACGCTGGGCATCAAGGATTACGCCAGCCTCGTGTCCTACCTGAAGGCGGCGCCGGGCAAGTACAACTACGCCTCCATGGGGGCGGGCACGCTGTCCAATCTGGAAGGCGAGATATTCAAGGAACAGGCGGGCGTGGACGCGCTGCAGATTCCCTACAAGGGCAGCAGCCAGGCGCTGCCCGAAGTGATCTCGGGCGCCTCGGTCTTCATGTTCGACAGCGTCACCAGTTCGCTGCCGCACAAGCAGGGCGGCCGCATCGAGGTGCTGGGCGTGGCGTCCGCCAAGCGGCTGCCGGTCATGCCGGAAGTGCCCACATTGAAGGAACTGGGCGTGCAGGGCCTGGAGGCCGAGAACCTGTTCGCGCTGATGGCGCCCAAGGGCACGCCCCGAGACCGGCTGGACATCGTGGCCCGCGCGCTGGCCAAGGCGCAGGACGACGCGGGCTTTCGCAAGGCGATCGAAGCGCAGGGGTTCCAGGTCAGCGAGATCCCTGGCGCGTCCCTGCCGCGTTTCATCCTGGATCAGCAGGCCTTCTGGCGCGACAAGGTCAAGGCCCTGAACATCACCGCCGGCAAGTAACGGCGGCGCTTCCGAACTTCCGAACCGATACCCATGCCCATTTCCAACAATCCCTTCTGGCAGCTTCCCTATCCGTCGCAGCGCATGCCGGTGCTGGCGGACAACGTGGTCAGCACCTCGCAGCCGCTGGCCAGCGCCGCCGGTCTGCAAATGTACGCGCGCGGCGGCAACGCCATCGATGCGGCGCTGGCCACCGCCATCACCCTGACCGTGGTCGAGCCCTGCATGAACGGCATCGGCGGCGACATGTTCGCCATCGTCTGGCACGAGGGGCGGCTGCACGGGCTGAACGCCTCCGGCCGCGCGCCGGCGGCGTGGGAGACGGCGCGCTTCGCGCACCTGGACGGCATGGATCCCATCGGCTGGGGCAGCGTGACCGTGCCCGGCGTGGTGTCCGGATGGCGCGCGATCTGGGAGAAATTCGGGTCGCTGCCCTTCGAGGACCTGTTCGAGCCGGCCATCCGCTACGCGCGCGACGGCTACCTGGTGTCGCCCACGGTGCATCGGCAATGGCAAAAGCAGGTGCCGCGCCTGAGCGGGCAGCCCGGCTTCGCCGAATCGTTCGCGCCCGGCGGGCGGGCGCCGCTGCCGGGCGAACGCTTCCGCTGCCCGGGCCAGGCGGCGACGCTGGAGAGCATCGCCCGCAGCAAGGGCGACAGCTTCTACCGAGGCGAACTGGCGGCGGCCATCGCGGCCCATGCGCGCAATACGGGCGGCTACATCACGGAAGCGGACCTGGCGCGCCACCAGGCGGATTGGGTGGAACCCATCGGCATGCGCTACCGCGACCTGGAACTGTTCGAGATCGGCCCGAACGGCCAGGGCATCGGCGCCTTGATGGGCCTGGGCATGCTGGAACATTTCGACCTGGGCGAAAGCGGGCGCGATACCGGACGCACGCTGCACCTGCAGATCGAGGCCATGCGCCTGGCGTTCGCGGACCTGTACGCGCACGTGGGGGATCCGGATCACATGGACGTGTCCAGCGCGCAATTGCTGGACCCGGCCTACCTGAACGAACGCGCCAGGCTGATCGATCCGGCTCGGGCGGGCCAGCCGCGGCCGGGCAATCCGCACAGCGGCGGAACGGTCTACCTCACCGCCGCCGACCGGCACGGCACCATGGTGTCGTTCATCCAGTCCAACTTCAAGGGCTTCGGCTCGGGCGTGGTGGTGCCGGGCACGGGGATCGCCCTGCAGAACCGGGGCTGGGGCTTTTCCACGAGGGCGGGGCATCCCAACGTGGTCGCGCCGGGCAAGCGGCCGTTCCACACCATCATCCCGGGTTTCCTGATGAAGCGGGGGCGGCCCCTGATGAGCTTCGGCGTGATGGGCGGCTCGATGCAGGCCCAGGGGCATCTGCAGGTCACGAGCCGGCTGGCCGATTTCGGCCAGAATCCGCAGGCGGCCAGCGATGCGCCGCGCTGGCGCATCAAGGACGACAACGTCGGCGTGGCGGTGGAATGGAATTGTCCGCCCGAGGCGGTCGAGCAGTTGCGCGCCTTCGGCCATCAGGTCGAGGTGGCGCCGCGCTTCGACCTGGAGTTCGGCAGCGCCCAGATGGCGATGCGGCTGGAGCAGGGCGGCTATCTGGCGGCGTCGGACCATCGCAAGGACGGTCACCCGATAGGCTATTGAGGCCGGGGGCCGCTAGCGGTAGGTGGCGAGCAGGATGCTGGTCTCGGTGGCGGCGATGCCCTTGATCAACCGCACCCGCTCCAGCACCTTGGACAGGTCGGCCGTGGAGTCCGCGCGGATCTCCGCCAGCAGGTCCCAGCGGCCGTTGGTGTCGTGCAGCTGTTCGACGCTGGGCTCGCCCAGCAGGCTGGCCAGCACCGCGCGGGTCTGGTTGCCGTCGACGGTGATGCCCATCCAGGCGCGCAGGCCATCCTGCTCGGCGTCGGGCCGCAGCTTCAGCGTGTAGCCGGCGATGACGCCGTCGTCCTCCAGCTTGCGCAGGCGGTTGGAAACCGTGCCGCGCGAAACGCCCGCCTTGCTGGCCAGCACGGACAGCGGCGTGCGCGCGTCGCGCCGCAGCAGGCCGATCAGCCGGGTATCGATTTCGTCCATGGGCGGCCTCGGGATCAATGTTGCCGGAAGAGCGTGCCGTAGCCGGCGATCCGGTCCTGGACGCCGGCCAGCCTCAGGCAATGCCACAGGCTGGCCTGGTTGCTGCCGATCACGGGCTTGCCCAGGCGCGCTTCCAGTTCCTCGATGATGGCGGTGGAGCGCAGGGCGCCGCAGCTGATGAAGACGGCGTCGGCCTCGGGGCGGTCGACGGCGGCGGCGTACTCGGCCAGGAACCGCGGCGAGACGCGATTCATGGTTTCGTCGTCGGGCAGGGCCAGGCCTTGCAGGGCCACGACTTCATGGCCCGCGCTTTCGAAGTACCGGCGCTCCAGTTCGTTGACCTCGGCATCGTAGGCGGTGGCGATGGCCACGCGCCGGGCGCCGAGCGCGGCCAGGGCCGCGGTGACGCCGTCGAGCAGCGTGGTGGCCGCCACGTCGGGCCGGGTCCGCGCGATCAGGCCGCGCACGGCATCGTTGCCGATCACGAAGCTGCCCGCCGTGCAGTTGTAGCAGATGACGTCCACGTCGCGGCGGCCCGGAAGCAGGCTGTCGAGCGCGTCGCGCAGCCCGCCCTCCATGCCGGCCAGGTTCTCGCGCGTGCAGGCCGTTCCCATGGGCACGCGGCCGAAGCTCAGGCCCACGCCCGCGGGCGCCATGGCGTGCATCTCGCCCTCCGTGAGGCCGGCATTGGCCACGCAGAGGAAGGCGATGCGCGCCCGCGGGTAGGGGCCGTCGTCGTAGCGGATGGCGGCGTTCATTCGGTCATGCCCGCGGCGTCGAAGCATTCGCGGATCGCCGTGGCCGCCTTGACGAAATCGGGGTGTCCCACCATGGTGTAGTCGCGCGGGCGCGGCAGGTCCACGTCGATGGTCAGGGCCACCCGGCCAGGGCGCTTGCTCATCACCACCACGCGGTCGGACAGGAACACCGCTTCGGAAATGCTGTGGGTGATGAACATGACCGTCTTGCGGCTCTCCAGCCAGACGCGCTGCAGTTCCAGGTTCATGGCCTCGCGGGTCATGGCGTCCAGGGCCCCGAAGGGTTCGTCCATCAGCAGGATGTCGGGATCGTGGATCAGCGCGCGGCAGAGCGCCACGCGCTGCTGCATGCCGCCGGACAGCTCGTGCGGCAGGCAATGCTCGAATCCTTCGAGGCCGCTGAGCTTGATCAGTTCGCGCAGACGCGTTTCGTAGCGCGCCGCCGGCAGCTTGCGCATTTCCAGCTGCAGGGAAATGTTCTGCACGACGTTGCGCCAGGGCAGCAGCGCCGCCCGCTGGAAGACGATGCCCACGCCGGCGGAAGGCTCCTTGACGCGCTGGCCCAGCACGTCGATTTCACCGGAGGTGGGCGGCACCAGCCCCGCCACCGCCCGCATCAGCGTGCTCTTGCCGCAGCCGGACGGCCCCAGCACGGAAAGGAATTGGCCCTCGGGAATGGACAGGTCGACGCCGTCGACGGCGACGTAGGAGCCGAACCGCTGGACCATGCCGCGGATGTCGATGGCGGTGTCGGGGGCGGCCGCGTCGCGCGCGAGCGCCAGGGCTGCGTGATGCGCCATGGTCAATCCCCGTTGTAGTCGTTGGTGTAGAGCGTGCCGATCGGAATCGGGCGCTCGATCTGGTTCGATTGCACGAACTGGTCGACCATGGCCTGCCAGTCTTTCTCCGACGAGACGCCGAAAGGCAGGCCCTTCGTATTGGGCGTGCCCGACGCCTGCAGTGACAGTTGCAACTGGCGCAGCAGCAGTTCGCGGTTGCGCGCCTGCTCCGGACGCTGGCGCACCAGCGCGTCGACCGAGGCGGCCGGGTCGGCCTGCGCCGCCTCGTAGGCCTTGCGCGTGGCGCGCACGAAGCGGCGCGCGGTTTCGGGATTGGCCGCCAGCCACTGGGTGTTGGCGGCGAGCCCGCCTTCCAGCGCATTGACGCCGAAGTCTGCATACGAGAAGTAATGCACCTTGGCGCCCTGCGCCTCCAGCGGCGGAATGTGGAAGTAGGTGACGCCGGTGATGGCGTCGGCGCGCCGTTGCAGGAACAGGGCGGTCTTGGTGCCGACCGCCGGCGCGATGACATTGATCTTCTTCTGGTCCACGCCGTTCAGCGCGGCCAGCACCGGGAACATCTGCGCCGTCGATTCGGAGGCGCTCATGCCCAGGACCTTGCCTTCCAGCTCCTTGGGCGAGCGAACCGGCGCATCCGCATGGCTGATGATGACCATGGGCGAGCGCTGGTGCACGGCGAAGATGGCTTTGAGCGGCATGCCGGCGGCCACGCCCTTGAGCATGGTGCCGTAGTCCATGAAGCCGATCGGGTCGATGTTCTGCGCCACCAGCTTGGCGGTGTTGCTGGAGCCGCTGCCTTCGCCGATGCGCAGGTCGATGCCTTCGGCCTTGTAGAGGCCTTTGTCCACGCCGTAGTAAAGCGGCGCGTGGGTGCCGTAGATGCTGTAGTCCAGGCGCAGGCTGAGCTTTTCCTGGGCGCCGGCGGCGCTGGCGGCCAGCATCAGGGACAGCGCGCAGGCGAGTCGGGTCGTGCGTTTCATGATGGAGTCTCCGGGGTCGGGATCAAACAGAGGGCAGGGCGTCGCTGCGCACGCTGATGTGCCAGGGAATGAGGAAGCGCTCGGAGAACTCGACCAGGTAGTAGAAGACCAGGCCGATCAGCATGAGCGCGACCAGGACGGCGAACAGCAGCGTGGTGTCCAGGTTGGCGTTGGCCGACAGCAGCACGTAGCCCAGCCCGCTCTCCGCGCCGACCCACTCGCCCACCACCGCGCCCACGGTGGCGAAGGCGATGGCGACCTTCAGGCCGGAGAAGATCTGCGGCAGGGCATAGGGCAGCCGGATGCGCAGGAACGTGCGCAGGGAGCCGGCCCGCATCGATCGGGCCAGGTCGTTGAGGTCCGCGTCCACCGAGCGCATGCCGGCCACGGTGCTGACCACGATGGGGAAGAAAGCCACCGAGAACGCGATCAGGATCTTCGGAAACAGGCCCAGGCCGAACCAGATGATGATGAGCGGCGCCACCGCCACCTTGGGGAAGGCCTGCGACACGACCAGCAGCGGCATGATGGCCCGCTCCAGCGGACGCGACCACACCAGCAGGATGCCCAGCGGGATGCCGACGGCGATGCTGAGCAGGAAGCCGCCCAGCGTTTCGACGGAGGTCACCCAGCTGTGGTGGCCCAGGAACGCCGAGTCCGTCCACAGGCGTTCGATCACGCTCAGCGGCGGCGGCAACAGGTAGGGCGGCAGCCCGAAAAGCGGTATCGAAACGTGCCAGAGCGCCAGCACGCCGATGACCGCGATGGTCGGATACATCCAGTTCTTCAACACGGCAATTCCCCTTGTATGGTGTTTTATGCGCCGTCGAGACGGCGTCAGGCGTCGATTTCGAGCAGCTCCCGCGGGTAGTGGGTGAGGACTTCGCAGCCGTCCTCCGAGACCGCCACGCTTTCGCTGGCCATGAACCCGCCTTCGGGCATGAACAGCGAAGGCACGAGGTGGAAGGTCATGCCGGGCTGCAGCACGGTGGGATCGTCCGGCCGCAGCGCCAGGAAGCGGCCCTCGGCCCAGTTCGGCGGGAAGCCGATGCCGATGCCGTAGGCGGTGCGGTGGTCGAAGTAGCGGGCGAGGCCGGCGCGCTCGAACACGGCGCGGCAGGCCTGGTCCACCTGGGCCGAGGTCACGCCGGGCCGGATGGCTTCGATGGCGCTGTCCAGCGCGGCGATGACGGTGCCGGCCAGGTGGCGCTGGCGGTCGGTGGCGCGCCCGACCACGCAGTTGCGCGAGATCATGGCGTGGTAGCGGTTGATGTTGGCGGCGGCCTCCAGGAACACCAGGTCGCCGCGCTTGAGTTCGCGGCGCTGCCAGGTGGTGAAGCACACCCCGCTGGCGCGGCCGGCGGCCACCAGCGGCACGCGCGTGTATTCGCTGCCGGCCTTGGTGGCGCCATGCAGCATGGCGGCGGCCAGGTCGTTCTCGGTGGCGCCCACGGCCACCGCCCGCACGGCCGCGTCGATGCCGGCGACGGCGGCGTCGGCGGCCTGGCGCATGAAGGCCAGCTGCTCCGGCGTCTTGATGGTGCGGGCCTGTTCTATCGGCCCCTGCCAGTCGGCCAGGCGCGCGCCCAGCCGGGCGTGCAGTTGCTTGTAGCCGGCGACGCTGAGGTAGCCGGAGGACGTCTCCAGCCCGATGCCGCCCGACGGCAGGCTGTCTTGCAGGAAGCGCGCCAGCACTTCGATCGGATCGCTGACGTCATCGACGGCCACGAAGCGGCCGATGTTGCGGTTGCCGGTCGCGACGGCATGGTTCACCTGGCGCGAGACCATCGTGATGCCGCCCTCCGCGGTGACCGCCAGGCACTGGAACGTGAAGTAGCCGATCGAGCGGTAGCCGGTCAGCCAGTAGATGTTCTCGGGATCGAACAGAATCGCCGCCGACAGGCCCTGGGCCTGGATGTCGCGGGCCAGCAGCGCCAGGTTGGCGGCATAGGCGTCCGGCCCGAACGGCAATTCCATGGGAGCGTAGTTTTCCGACACGATGGGTCCTGGATGAAAGTCGAGTGAGCATCCTAGGAACAATCTGCATAACTGCCTAATACCAATAATTGCCATGTCTATATCTGAATAGTTATAGTCAGGGCATGAACGTGCGAGAGATAGAAATCTTCAGGGCGGTGATGCGCGAAGGCTCGGTATCCCGGGCCGCGCAGCTATTGCTGATTTCCCAGCCGGCCGCCAGCAAGTACATCGCGCAGCTGGAGCGGCGGGTCGGCGTGCCGCTGTTCGTGCGCAAAGGCGGCCGGCTGATGCCGACCCCGGAGGGCAGGGCGCTCTACGGACAGGTGGACCGGTTGTTCTCGGGGCTGACGCAGCTGGAAAGCTTCATGAAAGACCTGGGCAGCGAGAAACAGGGCCACCTTACGGTGGCGTCGCTACCCCTGCTGTCACTGACCGCGATGCCCGACGTGCTGGCCGCGTTCATGGCGGACCGGCCCAATATCTCCGTGGCCTTGCAGACCCGCAGTTCGGCCCGCATCGTCGAATGGGTGGCGGCCCGCCAGGTGGACCTTGGGGTGTGCTTCTGCGCCGCCAACCATCCCGGCATCGTGGCGGAACCGCTGGCCAGCCTGCAGCTGTACTGCGCGATTCCTCCCGGCGACCCGCTGGAGCGGTTCGACACCGTACGGGTGGATCAATTGGCCGGGCGCGACCTCATCATCTACGACAACCTGGATCACACCCGCTTCTGGCTGGAAGCCATGCTGGAACAGCAAAAGGTTTACGCGCGCCGACGCGTGCAGGTGTTCTGGACCTCGGTGGCGATGGAGCTGGTGATGCGCGGCGTGGGCATCGCGCTGGTGGACCGCTTGACCGCGGCGCGTGTGCCCGGCGGCCTGGCCCAGCTGCGGCCGCTGGAGCCGAGCGTGTCGTTCGACCTCAGCCTGGTGTGGCCCGAACATTGGCCGGCGTCGGTGATCGCGCTGTCGTTCGCCGACGCGCTGCGCGAGCACTTGCGCGGCCACGCCTAGCGGCCGCCGCCCGCGACGGGCCCGCCCTGGGGGAAACTGGAGGCGCGGGCTGGAATCGAACCAACCTCTGCGGATTTGCAATCTGCTGCATAGCCACTCTGCCACCGCGCCGTTTGTTTTGTCCTAAGACATATATAATTATTATCCAGGACAAAGCAATTTGCAAGCGCCGGCCGCGGGGCGGCGGCATACCGATAGAGGACAGCCATGCAGTTTCAGTTTCCCATCGTCATCATCGACGAGGACTTCCGCTCGGAGAACACGTCGGGCCTGAGCATCCGGGTGCTGGCGGAAGCCATCCGGGCGGAGGGCTTCGACGTGCTGGGCACCACCAGCTACGGCGACCTCAGCCTGTTCGCGCAGCAGCAGAGCCGGGCCAGCGCGTTCATCCTGTCCATCGACGACGAGGAGCTGGCGCACGGCGACGGCGTGGCGCCGGCGCTGCTGGCGCTGCGGGCCTTCATCAGCGAGGTCAGGCGCCGCAACGCGGATGTGCCGATCTACGTCTACGGCGAAACCAAGACCGCGCGCCACATTCCGAACGACATCCTGCGCGAGCTCCAGGGCGTGATCCACATGTTCGAGGACACGCCGGAGTTCGTGGCCCGCCACCTGATCCGCGAGGCCAAGGCCTACCTGGAAGGCGTCAAGCCGCCGTTCCTCAAGGCCTTGCTGGACTACGCCGAGGACGGCTCCTATTCCTGGCATTGCCCGGGCCATTCGGGCGGCGTGGCCTTCCTGAAGAGCCCGGTGGGCCAGATGTTCCATCAGTTCTTCGGCGAGAACATGTTGCGCGCCGACGTCTGCAACGCGGTCGAGGAACTGGGCCAGCTGCTGGACCACAACGGCGCCATCGGCGCGAGCGAGCGCAATGCGGCGCGGATCTTCAACGCGGACCACTGCTATTTCGTGACCAACGGAACCAGCACCAGCAACAAGATCGTCTGGCACCACACGGTGGCGCCCGGCGACGTGGTCGTGGTCGACAGGAACTGCCACAAGTCCATCCTGCACAGCATCGTGATGACGGGCGCGATTCCCGTGTTCCTGCGGCCCACGCGCAATCACTTCGGCATCATCGGCCCGATTCCACGCAGCGAGTTCGACGTGGAGACCATCCAGGAAAAGATCCGCGCCCATCCCTTGCTGCGGCACCTGGATGCCGCGGAGGTGCGCCCGCGCGTGATGGCGCTGACCCAGTCCACCTACGACGGCATCATCTACCAGACCGAGACGATCAAGGAAGCGCTGGATGGCTACGTCGAGGTGCTGCACTTCGACGAGGCCTGGATGCCGCACGCGGTATTCCATCCGTTCTATGGCGCCTACCACTGCATGGGCCGGCGGCGCGCGCGGCCGAAGGAGTCGCTGGTGTTTTCAACGCAGTCGACGCACAAGCTGCTCGCGGGGATCAGCCAGGCCAGCCACGTGCTGGTGCAGGATTCGATGACGCGCCAGCTGGACCGCCACCTGTTCAACGAGGCGTACCTGATGCACACCAGCACCAGCCCGCAATACGCCATCATCGCCAGCTGCGACGTGGCGGCGTCCATGATGGAGCCGCCGGGCGGCACGGTGCTGGTGGAGGAAAGCATCGCCGAGGCGCTGGACTTCCGCCGCGCAATGCGCGAGGTGGGATCGCATTTCGCGCCGGGCGACTGGTGGTTCACGGTGTGGGGGCCGGAAACGCTGGCCCCCGAAGGCATCGGGTCCGCGGAGGACTGGATCATCCGGGACGGCGGCGACGAGGCGTCGTGGCACGGTTTCGGCGCGCTGGCCGACGGCTTCAACATGCTGGATCCGATCAAGTCCACCATCGTTACGCCGGGCCTGGACCTGAACGGCGATTTCGCCGCCAGCGGCATTCCAGCATCCATCGTTACGAAATTCCTGGCCGAGCACGGCGTGATCGTCGAAAAGACCGGGCTCTACAGCTTCTTCATCATGTTCACCATCGGCATCACCAAGGGCCGCTGGAGTTCCCTGCTGACCGCGTTGCAGCAGTTCAAGGAGGATTACGAGCGCAACCAGCCCATGTGGCGGATCCTGCCCGAGTTCTGCAAGAAGCACCCCCGGTACGAGAGCCTGGGGCTGCGCGACCTGTGCCAGCATGTGCACGAAACCTATGCCCGCCACGATATCGCCCGGTTGACCACCGACATGTACCTGACGGACGTGGCGCCGGCCATGAAGCCCAGCGACGCGTACGCCTGCATCGCCCATCGCCGGACCGAGAGGGTGGAGATCGACCATCTCGAAGGCCGCATCACCACCAGCCTGATCACGCCCTATCCGCCCGGCATTCCGCTCCTGATTCCGGGGGAGGTCTTCAATCGCACCATCGTGGACTACCTCAAGTTCTCGCGGGAGCTGAACCGGCAATGTCCGGGCTTCGGCACCGATATCCATGGGTTCGTGGAATTGCGGGATGACGAGGGAAACCTGCGCTATTACGTGGATTGCGTGCGGTGAGCGCGCTTTATTCGGCGATCCAATCGTGTCAAACTTGCGCATTGACTGGGCGCGGCCTCGGGGCTGTCACCGCCCGGAACGGCATTGTCTCGGGACGATATGAAAATACAAGGAAAGACCGCAGCGGAAATCTTCGATTGCGTGCGCGCGCTGCTGCAGTCGGGGCAGTTGCGTCCCGGCCAGGCCCTGCCTCCGGTGCGCGACCTCGCCGTCGAGCTGGATATCAACCGCAATACGGTCGCGGCGGCGTATAAGCGGCTGTCCGCGGCCGGCATCGCCGTGACGCAGGGGCGGCTGGGAACGATCATCCGGGAGCCCTCCGGCCCCGGCGAGCAGGAGGGCGCGCTGACCAATACGCCTCTCGTGGACCTGGCCAGCGGCAATCCGAACCTGGACTGGCTGCCGGACGTCTCCGCCGCCTTCTCGCTGCGCCCCTATCGGCCGCGGCTCTACGGCGCGCCCACCGTCAACCCGGGCCTGGAAGACTATGCGCGGGCCTGGTTCGCGCCGGATTGCCCGGCGCCGTTCGAGGTCAACCTGACCCACGGCGCGGTGGACGCCATCGAGCGGCTGCTGGGTTCGCACCTGGTCGCCGGCGACAAGGTGGCGGTCGAGAATCCCTGCTTTCTCAGCAGCGTGAACATGCTGCGCATCGCCGGCCTGCAGGCGATCGGCGTGCCCGTCGACGCAGAGGGCATGCAGGCCCAGGCCCTGGAGGGCGCGCTGGCCAAGGGCGCGCAGGCGGTGATCCTGACGCCGCGCGCGCACAATCCCACCGGCTGCAGCCTGAGCGCCCGGCGCGCCCGGGCGCTGGCGCGCGTCCTGGCGAAGTACCCGCACGTCATGGTCATCGTGGACGACCACTTCGCGCTGCTGTCCAATGCCGAGTATCACTCGGTGCTGGCGGCCGGCGCGCAGCGCTGGGCGCTGGTCCGGTCGCTGAGCAAGACGCTGGGGCCCGACGTGCGCGTCGCCATGGTGGCCAGCGATCCCGCGACGTCGCGGCAGCTGCGGCTGCGGTTGGCGTCCGGCACCAGCTGGGTCAGCCACCTGCTGCAGGATATGGTCGAAGTCACGCTCGGCCGGCCCGAGGTCGCCAAGCTGATGGCGCGCGCCCGCGAAGACTACGTCCGGCGCCGCCAAACCCTGGAAGACGCGCTGCGGGAGCAGGGCGTGCCGTGCGCCGAGCAGGGCGACGGCCTCAATCTCTGGATTCCCGTGGAAGGCGACGACCAGGCCGTCGCCCTGGCGCTGGCTCATCGCGGCTGGCTGGTGCGCCATGGCGATGCCTTCGGCGTCCAGGATCCCGTGAGGGGGCTGCGAGTCACTATTTCCGACATCAATGCCGCGCAGAGCCGGGAGTTGGCCCGAGACATCCGGGACAGCCTATAGGGCCTGTTCCCGGCACCGGGTCAGGGCCTGCCCCATCCGGACGGCGCCGCCGGCCGTCCAGTCCGGGTGGAAGCGCCAGACGCCGGGCGGCATCAGCATCACCACGGTCGATCCCAGCTCGAAGTGCCCCATCTCCGCGCCTTGCGGCAGGGTGGGGGCCGATGCCTCGTCCGGGTACGTCCAGAGCCGGATCGGGCCGCCCGCCGGCGCGATCCGGCCATGCCAGGCGGCCGCAATGCCGCCCACGATGGCGGCGCCCACCAGCACCATCGCATAGACCCCGTGGCGGGGATGTTCGAACCAGCACACCAGCCGCTGGTTGCGGGCCAGCAGCCCGTCGATGCCTTGCACGATCTCCGGCCGCACCGAGTACAGCGTGCCCGGCACGTAACGCATGCCCAGCAGGCGGCCCGCGCACGGCATGTGAACGCGGTGGTAGTCGCGCGGGCTGAGGTAGATCGTGGTGAACAGCCCGCCTTCCAGTTGCCGCGCCAGCGCCGCGTCGCCCAGCAGCGCGGCCGCGCTGTAGGGCCGTTGCTTGGCTTGTATCAACCGGCCCCGATGCAGGCGTCCCAGCTGGCTGACAGTCCCGTCGGCGGGGCTGGTCCAGTCGGCATTGGCCAGCGGGCGGGCGCCGGGGCGCAAGGCGCGGGCGAAGAAGGCGTTGAAACTCTCATAGGCGCGCGGGTCGGCCAGCGCCGCCTCGGCCAGGTCCACGCCATACCGCCGCGCATACGTCTGGATCAGCGGCTGGGCGATCCAGGCGCGGCGGCTGGCGGCCAGGCGGCCCGCGCAGCGGGTGAGCCAATGCAGGGGAAGAAGGCGTTGCAGCAGCAGGGAAGGGGTCATGGGTGCAAGGCCCGCGCAAGACTTGCGCGGGATTGCGGGCGCGGGTCGGGTCGGAAGATGATTTATTTGTCCTGCATCATAGTATATTATGACCTATGACAAATAGGAGATGAGCGGAATGGTCCCGTCATCGTTTACGGAGGGCGCTTGCCGCAGCAATATGGATTCCATACACAGTCCCCGGGTCGATGGGCTGATGCCCTACGTGCCCGGAGAGCAGGCGCCCGGCGACGGCTGGGTCAAGCTCAATACCAATGAGAACCCCTACCCGCCGTCGCCCGCCGCGATAGCGGCGATCGCGGCGGCGGCGGCCCAGGGCCTGGAGCGCTACCCCGATCCGCAGGCGCGGCGGCTGCGCGAGCGCATCGCCGCGCACCACGGCGTGCCGACGGAACAGGTGTTCGTGGGCAACGGATCCGACGAAGTGCTGGCGCTGGCCTTTTGCGCCTTCTTCCAGCATGGGCAGCAGCCCTTGCTGATGGCGGACGTGACCTACGGTTTTTATGAGGTGTATTGCCGGCTGTATGGCATTCGGTGCGCGCCGGTCCCGGTGGACGATCACCTGAGGCTGGACCTGGACGGGTTCGCGGCGCGCGCGGCGTCGGACATCGCGGGCATCGTGATCGCCAATCCGAACGCGCCCACCGGCGAGGGACTGCCGCCCGGCCGCGTGCAGCGGCTGCTGGATCTGCGGCCGGACCGGCTGGTGCTCGTGGACGAAGCGTACGTGGACTTCGGGGGGCAGAGCGCGATCGAACTGGTGGACCGGTATGCGAATCTGCTGGTGGTGCAGACCCTGTCGAAGTCGCGCGCCCTGGCCGGCCTGCGCGTGGGATTCGCGATCGGGCAGGCGCCGCTGATCGAGGCGCTGGAGCGGGTGAAGAACAGCTTCAACTCCTATCCGCTCGGCCGCCTGGCCCAGGCGGGCGCGGCGGCGGCCATCGACGACCGCGCGCACTTCGAGGCCACGCGCCAGGCCATCATGCGGTCGCGGACCAAGCTCATGATGCAGCTGAAACTGCTTGGTTTCGATGTGCTGCCGTCCCAGGCGAATTTCCTGTTCGTCCGCCATCCCCGCGAGGACGCGCGGGAGCTGGCGGGGCGCCTGCGGGACGCGAGAATCCTCGTGCGGCATTTCCGGAAGCCCAGGGTGGAGCAGTATCTGCGCATCACCGTGGGCACCGAAGAGCAGATGGCATACCTGGTGCGCACCTTGCGCGCCCTGTTGCCGGAGGCGGGCGCGGGCATGCGGGCCGCGGCCATGCCCTGACGCAGGCAGGCGGCCCGCTGATTGCGTCAGCGCCGCTGGCGGCCGTCCGGCGCCGGGCAGCCGGTGGCGTCGCAGGTTTCCCGGGCATCGTCGGCGGCCGCCTGGCCGGCGACGGCGGCAAGGCCGCGTGGCGCCTCCTCGGACAGCAGGCGGCCGATGGCGGCGCCGAGCGCCAGATCGTCCAGGCTGCCGAAGTGTTGCAGGCGCACGCGGCCGCCGCGGTCCAGCAGGACGAGGCTGGGAGTGCCGCGCAGGTCGTAGGCCTGCATGGTCAAGGGAATGGCGCCGCGCGCCGCGGGCCGGTCGATCCCGATGGGGAAGGACCACTGGTATTCATGGTTGAACGCCCGCAGGGCTTCGGGGCCCATTACGGCGTGGTGCTCGAACACGGTATGCAGGCCGATGACCACGACGCCGTCCTTGCCGAACAGCCGGTGCGCGCGCTCGGCCTGGGGCAGGCCGTGCATCAGGCATCCGGGGCACAGCATCTGGAAGGCGTGCAGCAGGACCACCTTGCCGCGCAAGGAGGCAAGATCGAGCGGGCCGGTCGTGTTCAGCCATTCGTCCACCTGCAGGGGCGGCGCATCATGGGAAGACATGGAAGGCTCCTGGAATAGAGCGGACGGGGCGGCGGGCCGTCCCGTCCGGAGGGCGGCGCTATCGGCCGGGAGTTACGCGGCGCGGCGCAGTTTCACGGCGGGGAAGTCGACCGGAACCGCGAACGCCACGTTGACGTAGTTCGTGAACAGATTGAGCGCGACGTGCGCCAGGATTTCCACGATCTCCTGATCGCCGAAACCGGCGGCCCGCACGGCCTGCACGTCGGCATCGCCGACCTGGCCGCGGGCTTCGACCAGCTTCAGCGCGAAGCGCAGCGCCGCGGCGGTCTTGGGATCGGCGGCGTTGCCGCCCTGGGCGGCGGACATTTCCTCGGCGCTGGCGCCGGCCTTGCGACCCAGCGCGGTATGGGCCGCGAGGCAGTATTCGCATCCGTTGCGGTCGGCCACGGCCACCGCGATCTGTTCGCCCAGCTTGGCGGGGATCACGCCCTCGCCCAGCGCGCCGAAGGCGCCCCACATGCTCTTGAGCGCGGCGGGCGAGTTGGCGACGGCCCGGAACATATTGGGCGTCGCGCCGAAAGCGCCGTGGATCTGCTCCAGCAGGGCCTTGCGGTCGGGGGTGGTGATGTTGGCATCGATAAGGGGAACTCGGGACATGACGGTAACTCCTGGAAATGAAAAAGAGGCCATCCCTGTCGGGTGGTTACTGGGAATCGTACGTAGAATGTCTGGACGCATGGTGCTCTCATGTCCACGAAAATTGTCCATACGTCCAAGTCATGAATGATGTCGCCTTTCCCCAGGTAGACCGGCTCTCGGCGTTGCTGGACCGCTTCCGGGTGCGGGCCACGCTGTTCCACACCGGCGCGCTCTGCGGCACCCAGGCGTTCGAGGCGGTGCCGGGGCGCGGTTTCCTGCACGTCTTGCGGCGCGGCCAGATGGAACTGCGGCATCGTCCGGGCGAAACCGCCACGCCGCGCATACACCTGGACGAGCCCACGCTGCTCTTCTACCCCCGCGCGCTGCGGCACGAGTTCGTGAACCCGCCCGTGGACGGGTCGGACTTCACCTGCGCGGCGCTCGATTTCGACGGCGGGGACCGCAATCCCCTGGTGCAGTCGCTGCCGCCGCTGATCCGCGTGCCCCTGGCCGCCGTCGAGGGGCTGGCCCCGGCGCTGGACCTGCTGTTCGCCGAAGCCGACCACGTGCGCTGCGGCTCGCGGCTGTTGGCCGACCGGCTGTTCGAGGTGGTGCTGATCCAGCTGCTCCGGTGGATCCTCGACCATCCGGGAGAAGCCGGCGTCACGCGCGGCCTGGTCATGGGCCTGTCGGACCCGCGCCTGGCCCGGGCGCTGGTGGCCGTGCACCGCGCGCCTTGCGACGAGTGGCCGCTGGCGAAAATGGCCGAGGTCGCCGGCATGTCGCGCAGCGCCTTCGCGGCGGCCTTCAAGGAGGCCACCGGCGCCACGCCGGCGGCCTATCTGACGGACTGGCGCCTGAGCCTCGCGGCCTCCATGGTGCGCGCCGGCCGGCCCGTGAAACTGGTGGCGGCGGAGCTGGGCTTCGCCAGCGCCTCGTCGTTGTCCAAGGCGTTCCGGCAGCGGATGGGCGCGTCGCCGCGTTCCTGGCTGGCCGCCGGCGGCTGAGTCGTCGGCGCATCGCTTGCGTAACGCTTTATAGGTCATGATAATATTTGACCTATGACAAAAAACCGCGCGTGCGGAAGCTGGCTTCCGCCGCGCGTTGCGCACCTACGCGAGGTACAGGCATGAACCAAGACACCCAGGGTCCGGGCAGCGATACCCAGACGCAGCACGACCAGCACGGCCGATGGCCGAAGGCGGAATCGGTGGAAGACTTCCGCCGCAACCTGGCTACCGTGCACGGCCGGATCGCGGCGGCCTGCGAGCGCGCCGGGCGCGATCCCGCCAGCGTGCGCCTGTTGCCCGTGAGCAAGACCGTGGAAGAGGCGCGCATCCGGCTGGCCTATGCCGCGGGCTGCCGCTATCTCGGCGAGAACAAGCTGCAGGAAGTGTCGCGCAAGTGGGATGCCATGGCCGACCTGACCGATCTGAAATGGTCGGTCATCGGCCATCTGCAGACCAACAAGGCCAAGCTGGTCGCGCGCTACGCCGCCGAGTTCCAGGCGCTCGACAGCTTGAGAGTGGCCGAGGCGCTGGACCGGCGCCTGCAGGCCGAAGGCCGCGCGCTGGACGTGTTCGTGCAGGTCAACACGTCGGGCGAGGCCAGCAAGTACGGCCTGCATCCGGACGAGACCGCGGCCTTCCTGCGGCAGATGCCGTCCTTCCCGGCGCTGCGCGTGCGCGGGCTGATGACGCTGGCGGTATTTTCGGCCGAGGCCGCGCGGGTGCGGGAATGCTTCATCCTGCTGCGTTCGCTGCGGGACCGGCTGCGCCAGGACTGCCCTGCCGGGATCGGCCTGGACGACCTGTCGATGGGCATGTCCGGCGACTACGAAATCGCCATCGAGGAAGGCGCGACGGTGGTGCGGGTCGGGCAGGCCATCTTCGGCGCCCGCAATACGCCGGATTCCTATTACTGGCCGACCGATCCCGGCGCCGATTCCGCGGCCTGACGCCGCCATCTTCCCATCGTTCTACCGTCCTACAGGATCCGCCCCATGCCGGTTCACCGACTCGTCATCATGCGCCACGGCCGCCTCATCGGCCATTTCGAATCGACCCTCGCCTCGACGCAGGATGACTGCCGGGAGATCGCGTCGCGCCTGCCGTCCGAGGATGGCTACCAAGTCAGCCTGCAGATCGCCGACGGCGAGCGGCGGCTGCTCGAAAGCACCCCGGCCGGCATTCGCGTGCTGGCCTCGGAAACCCTGTTCAAGTCCGTTCCGGAAGGCCTGGCGGGCGCGGCGGGGCGCCGCGCGTGCCGCCGCCAGGAGTCGCTGTCATGAGCCGCCTCGCCCTTGCGATCCGCCACGTTCCCTTCGAAGACCTGGGCGTCCTGGCGCCGGCCCTGGCGGACCGGGGTTATGCCGTGCGCTACCTGGAGGCGGGCGTGGACGCGATAGACCCCGACGCCCTGGCGCAGGCCGATCTCGTCGTGATCCTGGGCGGGCCCATCGGGGTCTACGAAACCGGCCGCTATCCCTTCCTGGAAGCCGAGCTGCGGGCCATCGGCGAGCGGCTGCGCCGAGACAGGCCGACCCTGGGCATCTGCCTGGGCGCGCAACTCATGGCGGCGGCCCTGGGGGCGGAGGTGGCGTCGACCGGACGCGTCGAAATCGGCTATGCGCCCTTGACGCTGACCGGGGACGGCCGCGAATCGCCGTTGCGGGCGGTCGAGTCCGTGCCGGTGCTACATTGGCACGGCGACCAGTTCGGCATTCCGGCTGAAGCGCGGCGCCTTGCCGAAACGCCGGGCTTTCCCAACCAGGCGTTTGCGCTGGGACCGCGGATACTGGGCCTGCAATTCCACCTGGAAGCCGACGCGGCGAAGATCGAGCAGTGGCTGATCGGCCATGCCTGCGAATTGAGCCTGCGCGGCATCGATCCCGCCGCCATCCGCCGCGACGCCGCGCAGCATGGCCCGTCGCTGGCGCGCCACGCGCGCCAGGCGCTCGATCTATGGCTGGACGCCTTCTGAGCCGCGGCCAGGCGGGTTCGTGCCCGCGGCCGCCGGCGGCGGGCGTTCAGCGGCGGGACGGGCGCGCCGGCGGGCGCTTCTGAAGCCATTCCACGACGAACTCGCCGGACTCGTGGATATGAGCGCGCATGGCGGCGCGCGAGGTCGCGGCGTCGCGCGTCGTGAGGGCCGCGACGATGGCCGCGTGATGCTCGATATTCTTCTTCATGCGGGTTTCGTACATGCCGAGCACCGTCATGTTGAGGATGTTCTTCGTGTAGTCGGTATGCAGGTCCTTGATGATGCGCTCCAGCGACGGGTTGCCGGCGGCGCGGAAGATCAGGGCGTGGAATTCCTGGTTGCGGGCCACCCAGTGCCGCATGGCTTCGGCGGCCGGACGGGAGGCGGGCGCCGCCCCGGCGTTGACCTCCGCGTACAAGGCCGAGACCGCGGCGGCGCATTCGGCATGGGCGCATTGCAGGCGTTGCAGGTCGGCATCCGAAATCCAGCGCGCCGCCAGTTCGGCCGCCATGCCCTCCAGCTCGCCCCGCAGCCAGTAGTTGGCGCCGATGTCCTTGATGGTGGGCGCGACCACCGTGGCGCCGTAGCGCGGCTGCTGGACGATCAGGCCCTTGATCTCCAGCTGTCGGAATGCTTCGCGCACGGGCGTGCGGCTGACGTCGTATTCCTCGGCCATCGACTCCTGCCGCAGCTTCCGTCCGGGCGGGTACGTGCCGTCGAAAATCTTCCGGGAGATCGAGTCCACCAGATGCTGCACCAGATCTTCCGTGTAATCGCGTCCATGGTCCATCGATCGTCTCCTTTGCCTGAACCCGCCCGGGCCGCCGCCTATTTTGCGGGATCGCCGGCGAACACCCGTCGCCATTTTGCTTCTTCCTGGCGCATCCGTTCCTGGAAGACCCGCGATCCCGTCGGCATGGGCTGGCTGCCTTGCGCATACAGCTGCGCCATGCCGTCGCTCTGCGCCACGACCTGCATGGCGCGCTCCAGGGCGGCCAGGATCGAGGCGGGGGTGGCTGCCGGGGCGACGAGCCCCGAGATCGAGCCCACGTCGAACTCGGCGCCCAGGCCGGCGCTGGCCACGGGGACCTCGGGCAGGTTGGGCACCGGCTTGCTCGACGTGACGCCCAGGGCGCGCATCTTGCCCGACTGCACGAAAGGACCCACCACCACGGTTTCCACGGCGGTCACGTCGACGACGCCGGACAGGAGCGCGGTGGCCGCTTCGGCGCCGCTTTTGTACGGCACGTGCATGAGCGAGGTGCCGGTCTCTTTCTGCAGCAGCGCGAACACCTGGTGGATCGACGTGCCCTGCCCGGAACTGGCGAAGGAGACGGCCTCGGGCCGGGTCCGGGCGCGGCCGATCAGCGACGGCAGGTCCTTCACGGGCGAGCTTTCGGGCACGACCAGCACCAGCGGCGTGCTGGCGATCATGGAAACGTAGGCGAAATCGCGGAAGGCGTCGTAGCCGAGCTGACGATGGATCAGCGGGTTCACGGCGACCATGCCGTTGGTGATGATCATCAGCGTATAGCCGTCGGGCTTGGCCCTGGCCACGATGTCGGCGGCGATGTTGCCGCCGGCGCCGGGCTTGTTCTCGACGATGACGGGCTTGCCCAGTTCGGCCTGCAACTGCCTGGCCACGGTTCTGGCCGTCAGATCGGTGATGCCGCCCGCGCCGAACGGGACGACGAGCGTGATGGGCTGTTCGGGCCAGGCCTGGGCGGCCTGCGCCGCGCCGGCCAGGCTGAGCGCCAACGCGGCGGCGCACCAGCGCAAGGGGAATGCGGTCATGATGTCTGTCTCCTTGGATCGTTGTTGTTGTGCTCGGGAGAGGGCGGCTGGCGCCGCCGCTCCCGGCCGGCCCCGCCTCAATGTTCGAGGTCGTGGTCCGTGATGTCGGGCAGGGGGCCCTTGATGTTCATGCGGCCTTCGTACACGGGCCGCGCGCCCGTGGTGGGGCCCTGGTACTGGACGAAGAACAGCGTGCCGCCGGTCTCGGTGCTGAGCGCTTCCTCGATGTGGGGATCGGGATGGAACACGACGGTGCCCGGCCCGAAGCGCTTGCCGCCCATGTCGAATTCGCCGTCGATCACGTACCAGACCTGGGCGAAATCATGCTTGTGCAGCCGGAAGCCCGCGCCGGGCTCGTAGTGCAGGAAGCCGGCGTTCGGCTCGGTCGGGCGCTCCTGCCGGGTATGGAAAAGGAACTTCGTCTTGTTCTTGAAGCGGCCCATCTCCCAGTCCATGTCCTCCGGCCGGCGGTACTCGGGCAGGTGGTGGACGGGCGGCCGTTCGAGGGTGTCGTTGCTGCTCATGGCGTGCTCCTTTGTGAGTTGGCCGGGAAAGTCTATCGGCCCCGCGGGAGAAATACTGGATACAAGAATGGGGCCGCGAGCCGCCATGGCGAGAAGTATCAGGCGCCCAGGAATTCGGTATTGGACCGGGGGCGGCCGCCTCCCTAGACTCCGGGGCATCAAGGAGAGCGAGCAATGCGGCTGAAGGGCATCATCGGATATCTACTGACCCCGTGCGACGACAGCGGCGGGGTCGATCACGGCATGTTGGAACGGCACGTCGAGCGGCTGATCGGCGACGGCGTGCACGCACTGGCGCCGCTGGGCAGCGTCGGCTGCCTGCCCTACCTGGACGACGCTGAGCGCGAAGCCGTCATCCGCACGGCGGTCGCGGCAGCGGCAGGGCGCGTGCCCGTGCTGGCGGGCGTGTCCAGCCTGGGCACGGCGAGCACGGCGCGCCATGCGCGCTATGCCGAGCGCGCCGGCGCGGCGGCCGTGCAGGTGCTGCCGAGCACCTATTGGAAGCTGACCGAAGCGGAGATACTCGCGTACTACCGCGAGGTCTGCCAGGCGGTTTCCATTCCGGTGATGGTCTACAACAATCCCTTCACCACGGGCATCGACCTGCCGGTTCCGTTCCTGGCGAGCCTGGCCGAACTGCCCAACGTCACCATGATCAAGGAAAGCAGCCCGGATCCGTCCAAGATCGCGCGGCTGCGCGAGGCTTGCGGCGACCGGGCCGCGGTCTACATCGGCCTGAATTGCATGGCGCGCACCGGTTTCGCGGACGGCGCGGCGGGCTGGTGCACGGCCTCGCCCAACGTCAGCCCGCAATTCGCGCTGAATCTGTACCGCTGCGCGGTGGCCGGCGATACGGCCGGCGCGGATGACTGGTTCGGCCGGCAGATCGAGCTGCTGAATTTCCTCATGGACCACGGCCTGCCCCGGACGGTCGCCGCCGGCCTGCGGCTGCGCGGCTTCGACAGCGGACGCCTGCGCGCGCCGCTGGCACCGCTGGCCGCCGATCTCGAACACAGATTGCTTGGAATCCTCAGAAAAATGGAGATAGTCGAATGAAGCACGGACTGCGCCGCTGCGCCGCGGCATTGTTGAGCCTGGCCCTTCCCGCCGCGGCGGCATGGGCGGACGCCTACCCGACGCAACCCATCCGCCTGATCGTGCCGTTCGGCGCGGGCGGTGTAACCGACACGACGGCGCGAGTATTCGCCGAAGGGCTCACCCGCGAGCTGGGCCAGCCGGTGGTGGTGGAGAACCGCGGCGGAGCGGGAGGCTCGATCGCCGCGGGCGCGGTGGCGAAGTCGCGGGCCGACGGCTACACCCTGCTGGTGATCACCAACGGCATGGTCGCGGTCAACCCGCTCATCTACAAGACGCTGCCGTACGATCCGAACAAGGACTTCACCTATATCGCCATGCTGGCCAACACGCCCACGGTGCTGGCGGTGGGGGCGGACAGCCCCTATCAATCGCTGCAGGACGTGATCAGGGCGGCCTCCGCCCAAGCCGACAAGATCGCGTTCTCCACCGCGGGCGAAGGGTCGGACAACTACCAGGTCATGGAGCTGCTGCAGCAGGCCACCGGCGTGAAGATGCTGCATGTGCCCTACAAGAGCGGATCGGAATCCCTGACGGCCGTGATGAGCCGCAACACCGACGTCACGGCGGTCTCGGCCGTGACCGCGGTGGGGTTCATCGACGCGGGCCAGATCCGGCCCTTCGCCGTGACCTCGTCTCGCCGCGTCGCCAACCTGCCGACGATTCCCACCGTGAAGGAGGTGCTGGGCAAGGACGTCGAGGGCGGATCGCTGTCCGGCGTCGCCGCGCCGGCGGGCACGCCGGACGCGGTGGTCGCCCGCCTGAACGCTGCGATCGCCGCGGTGGCCAAGGGCGCGCTGGTGCAGGAAAAGATCTACGCGCGCGGCAGCGAACCCGTGGACCCTTCGCAAGAAGCCTTCAAGCGCCGGGTCGTGGCGGAGCAGGAGAAGTGGGCGGCCCTGCTGGCGCGCCCCGCCCGGTAGCGCCGGCGGCGGGCCGGCTAGGCCGGCCGCGCCTGCAGAACCTCGCGCGCGGTGTCCATGAACCAGCGCACCGCGGGGTTCATGGAGCCGGCATGCGCCGCCAGCGCCATGGCGTAGGTCAGCGGCTCGCCCGAGACGTCCAGCAGGTCCACGTAGGCGACGTTGTCGATCGCGATCCGGCGCAGCGCCTCGGGCACGATGGCCACGCCCAGCCCCGCGGCGATGAGCGGCAGGCTGATCAGGGCATGCGAGGATTCCTGCATCACTTTCGGATGGAAGCCGGCGCGCTGGCAGGCGGCGACGATTTCGCTGGCGAAGCCCGGGCTGTCGGAGTGCGCCAGCGCAACCAGCGCGTCCTCCGCCAGGTCCGACAGCATGGCGGTGCGCTGGCTGGCGATGCGGTGGCCCGAAGGAACCGCCAGCGCCAGCCGCTGCCTGCCCACGCCGGTGATCGCGATGCCGGGCACGCCCGATGCCGGCGGCACGAGGAGCGCGGCGTCCAGTTCGCCGCGTTGCAGTTCGCCCAGGATGCCGACCGTGCTGCCGCTGGAAAGGCGCAGGCGGATATGCGGAAACCGCCGCGCGAATTCAGGGAGGATGCGAGGCAGCAGGGCGAGCGACGCGCTCGGCACCGCGCATACCCGCAGCGTGCCGACGCGGCCCTGCGCGGCGTCCCGCGCCACTTCCAGCGCGGCGTCGGCGCCTTCCAGCAGGCGCCGGGCTTCGCCCAGGAAGGCGCCGCCCGCCACCGTGAGGCGCACGCCCAGGCGGTCCCGCTCGAACAGGGCGGCCCCGACCTCGGCCTCCAGCCGCTTGATGGCGACGCTCAGCGGCGGCTGGGTCATGTGCAGCCGTTCAGCGGCCCTGCGATAGTTCAATTCCGCGGCCAGCACCACGAATTGCCTCAGTTGCCTGAAATCCACGTTTATCTCCGCCGGTCCGGGTCTGGCGCGCGCCCGCGGCGGGCAGGCGCCTCAGCCATGGACGCGCCGGAATTCTTTCATGAAATCGGCCAGCGCCGCCACGGCGTCGGGCCCGACCGCGTTGTAGAGGCTGGCGCGGATGCCGCCCGCGGACGCATGGCCCTTGAGCCCGCGCATCCCGGCGGCTTCGGCCGCGCGCAGGAAGGCCGGCTCCAGCGACGGGTCGGCCAGGAAGAACGGCACATTGTTGATGGAGCGGAACGCCGGTTGCACGACGTTGATGTAGAAGCCGCCGCTGGCGTCGATCTCGCGGTACAGCAGCCCCGCCTTGGCCTGGTTGGCCCGGTGGATGGCGGCGACGCCGCCCGACTTGCGTATCCACTTGAGGGTCAGGCCGGTCAGGTACCAGGAATAGGTCGCGGACGTGTTCAGCATGGAGTCCGCCCGCGCCTGGCTGGCATAGTCCAGGACGTCCGGGGTCAGCGGCAGCGCGCCGCCGAGCAGGGCTTCGTCGACGAGCACGATGGTGATGCCGGCCGGGCCGATGTTCTTCTGCGCGGCGGCGTAGACCAGGCCATGCCGGGAGATATCGATGGGCTTGGACAGCAGGCTGGAGCAGGCGTCGCACACCAGCGGCACGGCCGCCTCGGGCGCGGCGGCGAACTGCACGCCATGCACGGTTTCGTTCTCGGTGTAGTGCAGGTAGGCGGCATCCGGATCGAGTCGCCACTCGCTCGCCGGAGGAACGCGGTCGAAGCCCGAGGCCTCGCTGCTGGCGGCGACGCGCGGCGCGCAATAGCGCCTGGCCGCCATGATGGCCTTGCCGGACCAGAGCCCCGTGTGCAGGTAGTCCGCGGAGGCCTTGCCGCGCAGCAGGTTCATGGGAACCTGCGAAAACTGCATCGAGGCTCCGCCCTGCAGGAACAGCACTTTGTAGCGGGCGGGCACGTCCAGCAGTTCGCGCAGGTCGCGCTCGGCCTGCCGGGCCAGGGCGATGAAAGTGTCCGAGCGGTGGCTGATTTCCATGACGGACATGCCGGTGCCCGCGAAATCGAAGAATTCCTCGTGCGCCTCCTGGAGCACCTCCAGGGGCAGCGCGGCCGGACCCGCGCTGAAGTTGTGTGACCTTGCCATGTCCATCCGATCCTGTTGCGCGCCGCGGACTCGCGGCGGCGCCTGCGTTTGCCGTGGCGACTCCCGGAGTCTACGGATAGAATGGCCGGTCCCGGCAGGCCAGTTTTCTTTCATTGGGCAGACCGCATGGCAAAGACATTCGAGCTTGAGACGCTGAAGATGCGCCTGAACGACGCGGACTTCCAGCGCCTGGACCTGCACCAGCGCATCCAGCGGGCGCTGCGCGCGCTGATCCTGGATGCCGCGCTGGGCCCGGGCGTGAAGCTGCCCGCGACCCGCGTCCTGGCCAAGTCGCTGGGCGTGGCCCGCGACACCGTCGAGAATGCCTACGTGCAGCTGCACCGCGACGGCTACATCGTCCGCCGCGAGGGATCGGGCAGCTATGTGTCCGACTCGGTGGGCACCCAGTTGCGCGGGGCGGCTCGGCGGCGCGCGCGGCCGGATCCCGCGGGCGGTATCGAGGCGCCGGGCGCGGGCCTGAGCCGGCGCGGCCGGATGATCCTGGATAGCGGCGGGGTGGCCGACCAGCAGGCGGTCAAGGCGTTCGCGACCGGCCTGCCGGAAACCCGGAACTTCCCCACCGACGTCTGGGAACGGCTGCAACGCCAGGTGCTCAAGGACTACCGCGCCAGCGTCCTGCTGCATGGCGATCCCCAGGGCGCGGAGCCGCTGCGCAAGGCGATCGCCGCCTATCTGAACCTGGAGCGCGGGGCCAAGGTATCGGCCGACCAGATCCTGGTCCTGAGCAGCACGCGCCAGGCCCTGTTCCTGTGCGCGCAGTTGCTGGCGGACGCGGGCAAGCCCATCCTGATGGAGAATCCCGGCTACTTCGGCGCGCGGAAGGCATTCGAATCCGCCGAGACCCGCATCGTGCCCATCGACGTCGACGCGGACGGCATCCGCACCGATTTGCTGCGGGCGGACCGCAGCGGCGCCAATTGCGTCTACGTGACGCCCTCGCACCAGTACCCCACGGGCGCCACGCTGTCGCTGGCGCGCCGGCTGGAGCTGACCGGCTGGGCGGCCGAGCACGGCAAGTGGATCATCGAAGACGACTACGACAGCGAGTTCCACTACGACGGCCTGCCGACAGCCTGCGTGCAGGGCCTGGACCGCCACCGGCGGACCCTCTATCTCGGCACCTTCAGCAAGACGCTGTATCCCGGCCTCAGGATGGGTTACATGGCGCTGCCGCGGGAACTGGTCGGCGCGTTCGCCTGCGCGCGCAGCATCATGGACGGCCACACGCCGCAGATCCTCCAGCTGACGCTGGCGCGCTTCATGGAGGACGGCCACTACAACTCCCACGTCCGGGCCATGCGCAAGCTCTATGCGGGGCGGCGGGAGGCGCTGCTCGATGCGATCGGCCGGCATCTCGGGGGGATCGCGACGGCCGTGCGGCCGCCGGGCGGGCTGCAGATTCCCTGCCTGCTGGAAGCGGGATGGGCGGAGGAGGAAACCATCCGCCTGGGGGCGGCCGCCGGCCTGCGGCTGCCCGGGCTCAGCCGGCTGTACGCCGGCGGCGAGGCGAGGCAGGGCTGGCTGCTGGGCTACGCCTCGCTGACCACCTACGAGATCGAGGCCGCCATGCTGCGCCTGGCCAATGCGCTGGGCCGGAAACCGCCGGGCCGCGGCTCCCGCCCGGCGCGGCCTCAGTAGGGCAGCGGAAAGCGCCGCACCAGCGCGGCGACGCCTTGGCGGATGGCGTCCTCGCCGCGGCGGTCCACCGTGCCGGCGCGCACGCTGCCCAGCAGCGCCAGGATCATGTCGCCGATCTCCTGGAACTCATCCGGCCCCATGCCCCGCGAGGTGCAGGCCGCGCTGCCGACGCGGATGCCCGAAGTTACCGTGGGCTTGGCCTCGTCCTGGGGAACCGCGTTCTTGTTCAGCGTGATGCCGACCCGCTCCAGCGCCTGCTCCGCCACGTTGCCCGCCAGCCCCCAGGGCCGCAGGTCGACCACGCCCAGGTGGCAGTCGGTGCCGCCCGAGACGATGGACAAGCCGCCTTCCGACAGCCGGCGGCACAGCGCCTGCGCATTCTCGACGACGGCGCGAGCGTAGGCGCGGAACGACGGTTGCAGCGCCTCGCCCAGCGCCACGGCCTTGGCCGCCACGATATGCATCAGCGGTCCGCCCTGCAGGCCGGGGAACACGGCCGAGTCGATCTTGCGGGCGATGTCGTCGTCGTTGGTCAGGATCATGCCGCCGCGCGGGCCGCGCAGCGTCTTGTGCGTGGTGGTCGTGGTGACGTGGGCGTGGGGGATGGGCGAGGGGTAGGCGCCGCCCGCGACCAGCCCGGCGAAGTGCGCCATGTCGGCCATGAAGATCGCGCCCACGTCGTCGGCGATGGCGCGGAATCGCGCGAAATCGTAGGTGCGCGCATAGGCCGAGCCGCCCGCGACGATGAGGCGGGGGCGCTCCTTCCGGGCGATCCGCTCGACCTCGTCCATGTCCACGCGATGGGTGCGCGGGTCGACCCCGTAGCTCAGGGCCTGGAACCAGCGGCCGGACAGGTTGACCTTCGCGCCGTGGGTCAGGTGTCCGCCGGCCTTCAGGTCCAGGCCGAGGATCTTGTCCCCCGGCGCCAGCAGCGCGAGATAGACGCCCTGGTTCGCCTGGCTGCCGGAATGGGGCTGCACGTTGGCGTGCCGGGCGCCGAACAGGCGTTGCGCGCGCTCGATGGCGATGCGCTCGGCTACGTCCACGTTCAGGCAGCCGCCGTAGTAGCGGCGGCCCGGGTAGCCTTCCGCATACTTGTTCGTCAGTACCGAGCCCTGGACCTCCAGCACCGCGCGGCTGACGAAGTTCTCGGAGGCGATCAGTTCGATCGAGCGCATCTGGCGATGCCGTTCGGCGTCGACGGCGGCCCAGATGTCGGGATCCGCCTGTTGCAGGGGAAAGGGGCTGACGACGGGCAGCGCGAGCCCGTCGGGGAGGTCGAGTTCGGTCACGATGGTTCCTGTGTCGGGAAGAAATGGAAAGGGGGCGCTAGGGCTTGGCGGGGTTGCCGGCCAGCCGGGGCTGGCCGCCGTGGATCAGCAGATGCGCGGTCAGGCCCGCCACCAGGCCCCAGAAGGCGCCGCCCACGCCCAGCAGGGTGACGTTGGCGGCGGTGGCCAGGAAGGTGATGAGGGCGGTTTCCCGGGTGCGCGCGTCGGCCATGGCGTTCGCCAGGCTGCCGCCGATGGCGCCCAGCAGCGCCAGGCCCGCCAGCGTCGTGATGAACGCCTTGGGCAGCACCATGAACAGCGTGGCCAGCGTGACGCCGAACGTGCCCACCAGGATGTAGAACAGCCCGCAGGCCAGCCCCGCCACGTAGCGCTTGGCGGGATCTTCATGCGCATCCTTGCCCGTGCAGATCGCGGCGGTGATGGCGGCCACGTTGAAGGCGTGCGCGCCGAACGGCGCCATCAGCAGCGATCCCAGGCCGGTCACGGCAAGGATGGGATTCGCGCTGGTCTGGTAGCCGTCGTTGCGCAGCACCAGCATGCCCGGCATGTATTGCCCGGTCAGGGTGATGATGAACAGCGGCAGCGCCACGCCCAGCAGGGCCTGCAGCGAGAAGCGGGGCGTCTCGAAGACCGGCGCGGCCAGGCTGAGGTGGATGGCGGAGAAATCGATCCGGCCCTGCGCGATCAGCAGGCCCACGCCGATCGCGAGGATGCCCACGACCGCGAAGCGCGAGGTGTAGCGCTTGAGCAGCGCATAGGAGATCACCAGCACGATGACCAGCACCGGATCGGCGCTGGCGCCGCCGAAGGCATTGACGCCGAATTGCAGCAGGATGCCGGCCAGCAGGCCCGCGGCGATGCCGCCCGGGATCATGCGGACCAGCTTGTCGAAGGCGCCGGACAGGCCCAGCGCGATGAAGCCCACCGCCGAGATCATGTACGCCCCGATCACTTCGCCATAGGGAGTGAAGGGCATCACCGTGGCGAGGAAGGCCACGCCGGGCGTGGACCACGCGGTGATGATGGGCGCGCGGTAGCGCCAGCTCAGCAGCGCGCCCGTGACGCCGACGCCGATGGATACCGCCCATACCCAGGACGCGGTCTGCGCGGGAGAGAGCCGGGCAAGCTCGGCGGCCTGGAAAACCAGGACGAAGGTTCCTCCGTAGTTCACCAGCACCGAGATCAGGGCGGCGACGGTGGGGGAAAAGAAGTCGGCGGGTCGAAGGCCGGCCGGCGATGCGCTCATGGATCACTCCGCGTTCGTACAGGAAAGCCGGCGGACGGATCGGCCGGCGCGAACGGGAAGTCTAGGATTGTCGTGGCCGGTTGGTTCATGCCACATTCGAGGGGATGGGCAGACCGCTTCCATCGGCCGGGCCGCCGGCCGCGGCGCGGCCCGCCGGGTCAGGGCGTGAGCGTCTTCAAGGTCTTGAGGAAGTCTTTCGCCGGGCGGCCCAGCGGCTCGTACAGGAGGTGGAAGGCATCCACGTTCACCCGCACGTCGGTAGCCAGGGGCTTGACCACCACGTCGGGGTGGGCCAGCCGCGACGCGGTGAGCGTATCCACCAGCGCGATCCCGGTCTGTTCCTCGGCCAGGGCCCAGGCGACGTGGGCCTGCTGCACCTCGATGCTGAAGCGCAGCAGGCTGCCGGCGCGTTCGGCCACGTCGCGCAGCGATTGCGCGAACGGGATGTCCGTGGCGTAGCCGATCAGCTTCTGCCCTTCGAGGTCCTGGACCTGGATCTTGCGGCGCCGGGCCAGCGGATGCGACCGCGGGATCGCCACCGACCAGCCCGTTTCGCACAGCGGATGCACGCGCAGGTTGGGATGGCCGATGGGCATGTGGGCCACGCCGATCTCGAATTGCCGTTCCAGCAAGGCTTGCAGCAAGGCGCCGGGGCTCATCGTCCGCAGGACCACTTGCACGTCGGGGTGCGCTCGCGCGAAGGCGCTGATGGCGCGCGGCATCAAGGACTGGCTCAGGTTGGCGCTGCAGGCCACGCGCAGGTACGCGGTGCGCTGGTGGATCAGGTCTTCGGCCACCTCGTTGACGCGCGTGACGTATTGATAGAGCGAATCGACTTCCATGAAAAGCCGGTTGGCCTCGGGCGTGGGATAGATACGCCCCTTGATGCGCTCGAACAATTGAATGCCCAGGCGCTGCTCGGTGTAGGCGACCAGCCGGCTGACGGCCGGCTGGGACACGTTGAGCACCTTGGCCGCGCCGCTGATGGAGCGCGCCAGCATGATGGCGCGGAAGACTTCGATCTGACGCAGGTTTATTTTCATTTTTGATCGATAACACGAGATTATGAAAACAGCATAAATAAGCATAAGCCATTGTGGCTTGTCCTCCCTATACTGCCTGCTCCCCTGTCTTGAGGATGGCTGACGTGAGTGACTTTGACTTGGTGGTGCGCGGCAATATCGTGGATGCCGACGCCGTCGTGCAGGACGGCTGGATCGGCATCCGGGACGGGCGGGTGGCTGCCCGCGGGCAATGCCTGGGCGGGGCGGATGCCCCCATGGCGCGGGACCGCGTCGATACGCGCGGCCTGTGGATCGTGCCCGGCGTGGTCGATGGGCAGGTCCACGCGGCCAGCCAGGCCAACCAGGAGGGCCTGGGCCATGCGTCGCGGGCGGCCGCCGCCGGCGGCGTGACCACCATGGTCGACATGCCCTACGACGATCCCGAGCCCGTCGCGTGCCGGGCCAGCCTGGACGCCAAGATCGCCGAGGTCGAGCGCGACTGCCACGTGGACGTGGCGCTGTACGGCACGCTCAACGATATCCACGGGCTGGGCGCGGCCGGCGGCCTGATCGAAGGCGGCGTGTGCGCGTTCAAGTTCTCGACCTTCGAGGCCAGCCCAGGCCGTTTCCCGCGCGTCGAGGAAGATCTGCTGTACGAGGCTTTCCGGCTGATCGCGCCCTCGGGCCTGGCTTGCGGCGTGCACAACCAGAACCAGGAACTGACCCGCAAGAACATCGCCCGCATGGTCGAGGCGGGCGACACCGGCTGGGACGCCTTCATGCGCGCCCACACGCCGCTGATCGAAAACCTGGCGACGGCGGGCATCTACGAGATCGGCGCGGAGACCGGGGCGCGCGCGCACGTGGTGCACGTCTCCACCGCGCGCGGCTTCGAGATCCACGATATGTACCGCCGCAGCGGGCACGCCGTCTCGATCGAGACCTGCGTGCAGTACCTGATGCTCAACCATGAAGAGCACACCCGGCGCTTCGGCGCCAAGACCAAGCATTACCCGCCGATCCGGCCCAAGGAAGAAGTCGAGCTGCTGTGGACCCATATCGCCCGGGGCGACTGCACCTTCGTGTCGTCGGACCACGTGAGCTGGGGCCTGGAGCGCAAGCAGAATCCCAACGTTTTCAAGAATTCCTCCGGCGGGCCGGGCCTGGAGACGCTGCTGCCGGCCTTCTGGACGGGCTGCGAAGACCGCGGCATTTCGCCCACGATGGTCACGCGGCAGCTGAGCGCCAATCCGGCGCGTCATTTCCTGCTGCATGACCGCAAGGGCGGGCTGGCCGTGGGGCAGGACGCCGACCTGGCGCTGCTCAAGCCGGAGCGCTACGCATTCGACCCCGCCGGCAGTCTGTCCGCCGTGCAGTGGAGCTCGTTCGAGGGCATGGAATTCAGCGTGCGCGTCAGCGCCACCTATTGCCGCGGGCGCCTGGCCTACGACGGCGCGATCCGCAACGAGGCCGGCTTCGGCCGCTTCCTGCGTCCCGCCACGGGAGCTTCGCGTTGACCGCCGCTCCCCGCATCGACGCGAACCGGCTGTGGCAGCGGGTGCAGCGGCTGGCCGAGTTCACGCGCCCGGGGGCGCCCTGGACGCGCCGCGCCTTCGGCCCGGAGTTCACCGCCGCGCGCGCCTGGCTGGCGGACTCGTTCCGCGAAGCCGGGCTGGAGACGCGGGTGGACGCGGCGGGCAATCTGATCGGCCGCCGTCCCGGGCGTCGCGACGGGCTGGCGCCGCTGGCGACGGGATCGCACTGCGATACGGTGGTCGACGGCGGCCGGTTCGACGGCATCGCCGGCGTGCTGGCCGGCCTGGAAATCGCCCATTGCATGCAGGAAGACGGCCTGCGTTTCGAGCATCCGCTGGAGATCATCGATTTCCTGTCCGAGGAGCCCAGCGACTACGGCGTGTCCTGCGTGGGCAGCCGCGCGCTCGCCGGGGCGTTGACGCCGGACCTGCTGGCGCAGGCGGACCCCGCCGGCGAGACGCTGGCGCAAGGCATCGCCCGCATCGGCGGCGACGTGGCGGCCATCGGCTCGGTGGACCGCCGCGGCGTGCCGAACGCCGCCTTCGTGGAACTGCACATCGAGCAGGGGCCGGTGCTTGAAAGCCGCGGCCTGCCGATAGGCGTGGTCAGCAGCATCGTCGGCATCCGTCGCGTCGCGATCGAGGTGCTGGGGCGCCCGGATCACGCGGGCACGACGCCCATGGACATCCGGCGCGACGCGCTGGCCGGCGCGGCCGAGATCGTCCTCGAAGCGCGCGACCGGGCGAATGGCTATCTGGGCGGCCCGTCCTATGTGGTGGCGACGGTGGGCCGGCTGGAACTGACCCCGAACGTGGCCAACGCGGTGCCCGGCTCGGTGCGGATGACGCTGGAGGTGCGCAGCGGCGACAGCGCCGTGCTGCGCGCGTTTCCGGAATGCGTGCTGGAGGCGGTGGCGCCCCGGCTGGAAGCCGCCGGGCTGCGGGCATCGATGCGCCCGCTCACCGACGCGCAACCCACCGACTGCACGCCCGAGGTTATGCGGACGATCGGCGAGGCCGCTCAGGAACTGGGGCTTGCGAGCATGGTGCTGCCCAGCGGCGCGGGTCATGATGCCGCCTACATGGCCGCGGTCGGCCCGATGGGCATGATCTTCGTGCCCTGCCTGAACGGGCGCAGCCATTGCCCGGAAGAGTGGCTGGAGCCCGGGCAGCTGGCGGACGGCACGCGCGTCCTTTATCGCACATTGCACAAACTCGACCGCGCGTTGGCGCGGTCCTGAACGACGGGGAATGCCCCGGAGGGGAAAAAATGGAACCACGACGCATTCGGGCACAACGCGGCACCGCGCTGCGCTGCAAGGGCTGGCACCAGGAAGTGATCCTGCGCATGCTGGAGAACAACCTGGAGAACGGCGAGCGCCCGGAAGACCTGGTGATCTACATGTCGGCGGCGAAGGCCGCGCGCGACTGGGACAGCTTCGACCGCATCGTCCAGGCGCTGAAGACGCTGGACAACGACGAGACGCTGATCGTGCAGTCCGGCAAGCCGGTGGCGCGCTTCCGCACGCATGAGCGGGCGCCGCGGGTGCTGCTGGCCAATGGCAACGTGCTGGGCCGATGGGCGGGCGACGACGCCATGTTCCAGCTGGAACAGCGCGGCCTGACCATCCTGCCGGGCATGACGGCGGCCTGCTGGCAGTACATCGGCAGCCAGGGCATCGTGCAGGGCACCTACCAATCCTTCGTCGGGGCCGCGCACCAGTATTTCGGCGGTTCGCTGGCGGGGCGGGTCATCCTGACGGCCGGCTGCGGCGGCATGGGCGGCGCCCAGCCGCTGGCCGGCAAGATGGCGGGCGCGGCCACGCTGGTGGTGGACGCCAATCCCGACGCCTTGCAGCGTCGCGCCGACACCGGCTACCTGGACACGATCGCGGCCTCGCTGGACGATGCCCTGGCGCGCATCCAGGCGCTGGCCGGCGCGGGCGAGGGCGGCTCGGTGGGCCTGGCCGGCAACGCGGCCGACCTCTACGAGGCCATGCTGGCGCGCGGATTCCAGCCGGACATCGTCACCGACCAATGCATGGTCGATCCCTATCGCGGCTATGTGCCGTCGGGCTCGACGCCCGCGCAGGCGGCCCGCTGGATACAGGAAGATCCGGCCGCGGCGCTGGCCGCCGCCGCCGCGACGCTGCTGCGCCACGCCGGCGCCATCCTGGAGTTCCAGCGCCGCGGCGCGCTGGCGTTCGAATACGGCAACACCTTGCGCGCCCGCGCCGTCGAGGCGGGGCTGCCGCAGGCCGCGGAGCTGGAGTCCTTCGTGACGCTGTTCATCCGGCCGTTGTTCTGCCAGGGCATCGGGCCGTTCCGCTGGGTCGCGGCCTCGGGCGATCCGAAGGATATCGAGGCTGTCGACGCCATCATCGACGAAACCTTCGACGCGGAGCATCCGATCCGCCACTGGATCGGCATGGCGCGCAGGCATATCCAGTTCCAGGGCCTGCCGGCGCGCATCGGCTGGCTGGGCCACGGCGAGCGCAGCCGCCTGGCGCTGCGCGTGAACGAGGCGGTGGCCAGCGGACGCATCAGCGCGCCCATCGCGTTTACGCGCGACCATCTGGACGCGGGCTCGGTCGCGTCGCCGTATCGCGAAACGGAAAAAATGCAGGACGGCAGCGACGCCATCGCCGATTGGCCCCTGCTCAACGCCATGCTGGCCTGCAGCGGCGGCGCCACGCTGGTGGCCATCCATTCCAATGGCAACAAATCCCAGAGCGCGGGCCATACGGTGATCGCCGACGGCACGCCGCTGGCCGCCGAGCGGCTGGCGGCGGTGCTGGATGGGGACACGGGGATCGGCGTGACGCGGTATGCCGAGGCAGGCTATGAACAGGCGCTGGGCGTCGCCGAGGCCGCCGGCCTGGGCGTGGCGGGCGCGGGGAGGCAGGCATGAGCCAGGACACCTTGGGCTTGGACGATATCGACGCCGCCATCGCGGGCGGATTGCTGCTGTCGGCCGGCGGCAGCGGCCGCGCCCGCGTGGCGCAGAGCCGCCGCTTCGCCGAGCTGGCCTGTGCCCGCGGACCGCTGGCGCTGCGCCCTCTGGCCAGCCTGCCGGCGGACGCGCAGATCCTGGTTTCGACAGCGGTGGGCGCGCCGGGCGCGGGCAAGCACCTGGCGGACCCCGACCATGCGCTGCGCGCCGCGCGCAATCTGGTGCAGGCCAGCGGCGCGCGCATCGACGCCGTGATGCCGGGCCACGTTCCGGGCTTCTACGCCTGGCTGCTGGCGGCCGAACTGGGCGTGCCGCTGCTGGACGCGGCGTGCAACGGGCGCGGGCATCCCACCGTGCGGATGGGCAGCCTGGGCCTGTCGTCGCGACCGGACGCGCTGCTGTATCAATGCGGCGTGGGCACGGGACTGGAGATCACCCTGCACGGCAATATGCTGACGACCGCCGCCCTGCTGCGCGCGGCCGCCGTCCAGGCGGGCGGGCTGATCATGGCGTGCCGCGGCCCATTGGCCGCCGGCATGGTGTCGGACGCCGCCGCGCATGGCGCCATCGGCTACCAGCTCAGCGTCGGGCGCGCCATGCTGGCCGCGCCGGCGCAGGGCGAGGCCCGCCTGGCCGCCCTGGTGGCGGCCTCCGGCGCCCGGGTGCTGGCGCGCGGCGAGATCGCGGGCGTGACGGTGGCCTATCGCGAAGGCTTCGACGTGGGCGAGGTGGCCGTCACCGACGCCGCCACCGGGGCCCGCGTCGCGCTGGGCGTATGCAACGAGTTCATGACGGCCGACGCCGACGGCCGGCGCGTGTCCACGTTCCCGGACCTGCAGGCCATGCTCGACGAGGAGACCGGCGAGGTCCTGGCCATCTCGGAACTGGAGGCCGGGCGCCGCGTGGCGGTCCTGGTCGTGCCGAAGGGACGCCTGCCCATGGGCGCGGGCATCTTCGATCCGGCCGTCTATCCCGACGTCGAGGCGCGCATGAACCTGTCGCTCGCCGAATACGCCCTGGACCCGGACGCCTGAGGAGACGAGGCATGACCATTCTTTACGACAGCCGCAATTCGGGCAACGGATGGAAGATCAGGCAACTGCTCAGCCTGCTCGGCCTGCCTTACGAACGGCGCATCCTGAACCTGGCGGCGGGCGAGTCGCGCACGCCGGAATTCCTGGCCATCAACCCCCAGGCCCGCGTGCCGGTGCTGCGCGAGGCCGACGGCCTGGTGCTGCGCGAATCCAACGCCATCCTGGCGCACCTGGCGCAGGGCACCCCCTACCTGCCGGACGCCCGGGCGGCGCGCGCCGAGGTGATGCAGTGGCTGTTCTTCGAACAGTTCGACCACCTGCGCAATTTCGCCCGGCCGCGCTTCCTGGTGAGCATCGCGCGCAGCGCCGCGGCGGACTCGCCGGAGGTGCTGGCCTTGCGCGAGCAGGGCGTCAAGGCGCTGGCCGTCATGGAGGCGCATCTGGCCGGGCGCGACTACCTGGCGGGCGGCGCCTACACCATCGCCGACATCGCGCTGTATCCCTACACCCGCCTCTCCCCGATGGGAGGGTACGACTTGCAGCCTTATCCGCAGGTCCGGCGCTGGCTGGAACATATTGCCGCCCGCCCGGACACGATCGCCTTGCCCTGATTTTCCGTTCAACCCGTCCGATCCGGACGCCGGAGCCTCTCATGTCCTCACGTCACCGCATTGCCGCCGTCCTCGGCTGCCTGAGCTTGTCCTTCGCGGTCGCCGCGCCGACGGCCGCCGCCGACGCGTATCCCAGCAAGCCGATCCGGCTGATCGTGCCGTATCCCGCCGGGGGAGGATTCGATACGGTCGCGCGCCGCCTGGCCGACGGCCTGCGCGAGCGGCTGGCGACCCCCGTCATCGTCGAGAACAAGCCGGGCGGCAACACCATCATCGCGACCGATACGGTCGTGCGCGCGCAGCCCGACGGCTACACGCTGCTGATGAACGCGCCCGCCGGCATCGTGCAGGGGCCCTGGCTCCAGAAGCTGCCCTACGATCCCATCCAGGCGCTGCAACCGCTCTACATGGTGGCGCAGGTGCCCACGGCGCTCATCGTGCCCACGTCGCTGGGCGTGTCCACCTTCGACCAGTTCAAGGCCTATGCCGGCGCCCACAAGGGCGAGATGGCCTATGCCAGCCTGGGCAGCGGCAGCACCTTCCACATCTTCGGCGCGATGCTCAACGAGCGCCTGGGGGCGCAAGCCACCCACGTGCCCTATAAGGGCGACGCGCCGGCCATGAGCGATCTGGTCCCCGGCCGGGTGCAGTTCATGTTCAACAACCCGGTGTCGGCCATCAACTTCGCCAAGCAGGACAAGGTGCGCATCCTGGCCATCAGCGGCGCCACGCGGCTGCCGGCGATCAAGGACATCCCGACCCTGGGCGAACTGGGCATGCCGGAGTTCAACATCACCGGCTGGTACGGCCTGTTCGCGCCGGCGGGAACGCCGCGTCCCGTCGCGGACAAGCTGGCCGACGCGGTCAAGGCCGTCATGCAGACGCCCGCGTTGCGCGAATACCTGGAAACCGTCGGCGTGGTGGGCGGGGATTCCGGCGTGGACGCATTCACCCGCCAGGTCGCCGAGGAATACCAGGCGTGGGGCGAGCTCATCAAGAAGAACGACATCCGCTTCGAGTAACGGCCATGAGCATCCCGCGTATCGCGCGTTTCGCCAGCGAGATGGACGCCGCGTTGGCCGGGCCGGCGGCCGACGAGGCGGCCCTGCTGGCGCGAGTCCGGCCGCTGATGGCGGCGCTCGTGGAAGACGACGGCTGGCTGCCGCGCAGCCATGCCGAACCGCACCCCGTCCACTATCAGCAGTATCTGCTGCATCGGGATCCCGGGGCGAGATACAGCCTGGTCAGCTTCGTCTGGGGGCCGGGCCAGCGCACGCCGGTCCACGACCACACGGTCTGGGGCGTGATCGGCATGCTGCGCGGCGGCGAGTGCGACCAGCGCTACCGCCGGCGGGCCGGGCGGCTGGAGCCCGACGGGCCGGAGCACACGCTGTTGCCCGGAATGACCGCGATGGTGTCGCCGCGCCTGGGCGATATCCATCGCGTGCGCAACCTCCATCAGGACCGGGTATCGGTCAGCATCCATCTCTATGGCGGCGACATCGGCGCGATCGAACGCAGCGTGTTCGATCCGGCCGACGGCCGCAGCAAGGTTTTTATTTCCGGGTATGCCGCGCCCCGCGCGGATTTGAACTGACGCCGAGTCAGGAAGGAACTAGAACATGAAGAACGCGATGAAGCCGCGCGGGCTGCGCCTGCCGCGGGCGCTGGCGCTATGCTGCGCCGTCATGCCGGCCTGGGCGTTGGCGCAGCAGACCGTCCGCCTGGACGGCGCCAGCCTGACCTACGAACAGGTCGCGCTGGTGGCCCGATCCGGCGCCAAGGTCGAGATCGCGCCCGAGGCCCGCCGCCGCGTGGCCCGAGGCCACGATGTGGTGCTGGCCGCCGCGCAGGCCGACATGCCGATCTACGGCCTGAATCGCGGCGTCGGCGCGGCCAGGCAGGTTGCCGTGCTGGAGGGGCAGCGCGAGAATGCCGCCGACGTGCGCAAATCGTCCGAGGCGTTCAATCGCAACCTGCTGATTTCGCACAGCCGGGCAACCGGCCCCGCCACCGACGCGGCCATCGTGCGCGCCGCGCTGACGGCGCGCCTGAATACCGCCCTGACGGGCGCGTCCGGCATGCAGGCCGAGATCGCCGACATGTACGCGGCGCTGCTCAATGCGGGCATCACGCCGGTCGTGCCGCGCGATGCGTCGGTGGGCGAGGCCGACATCTTCCTGCTGTCCTACACCGGACTGGCGATGATGGGCCTGGGAGAGGTGCTGGTGGACGGCCGCCGCGTGCCCGCCGCGCAGGCGCTGCGCGCCGCGGGCATCGCGCCGGTTCGCCCGTTCGCCAAGGACGCCCTGGCCATCATGAGTTCGAATGCCTACTCGGCCGGCCACGCGGCGCTGGTCGCCTACGACCTGGGCCGCCTGCTCGACCGGGCGGACCTGGTATTCGCCGCCAGCCTGGAAGCGCTGAACGGCAACGTGGCGCCGCTGCTGCCGGACAGCGTGGCCGCGCGTCCCTTCCCGGGGCATCGCGAAGCGGCCGGGCGGATCGCGGCGTTGCTGGACGGCAGCTATCTGTGGAAAAAGGACCCCGCGCGCTTCAGCCAGGATCCGCTGAGCTTTCGCACGACCCCGCAGCTGCATGGCGCCCTGCGCCAGCAGTTTCAGACGCTGACTGCGCACTTGCGCACGCAGCTGAACGCCTCCGACGACAACCCCGTCATCCTGCTGGACGTCACGCCGGCGGAAGGCGCTGGCGAGCAGGAGGCGCGGTACTACGTCAAAGGAACGGTCGAGGGCCGCCCGGTGACCGGCGCCGTCGTGCCGACCGCGCACTTCGAACCCGTGGGCTGGGCCCTCGACGCGCAGGCGATGGCGGTGGGCCTGAGCCATCTGTCCAACCATTCCATGCAGCGGGCCAACCGGTTGGCGACCAAGGACTTCACGGGCATCGACCTGCTCGACGGCCAGCCGCCGGGCAGCCTGGCCGGCTTCTGGAAGACCGCCAACGTCCTGCAGACCCGTATCTATGCGGAGACGGTGCCGGTGTCGTCGCTGGTGCAGCCCTCGGCCCGGGACATCGAGGACGTGGGCACGCAGGCGCCGCTGGTCGTGGAGCGGCTGGACCACGCGGCCGAGCTGGCCTACCGGATGCTGGCCGTCGAACTGGCGGTCGCCGCGCAAGTCGTGGAGCAGCGCCAGCGGCAGCATCCTGACCTGGCGCTGGGCCGCGCCACCGCCGCGCTGCTGGGCGACACGCGCAAGGCCATGGCGGCGCAACCGGCGCCTCGCCTGCCGGGAGGAGATATCGACGCCGCCTACCTGAAATTGCGCTGACAGGGCGGCGCGGCGCCCGCGCCAACAGAGGGGATGCCGCGCCCGGCTCCGTGAAATCCGGTATTTTCCGCGAGCGGTCGCGTCGATACACTAGGTTCCCCCATCCCCCTACGACGAGAACGCCATGAGACATTTCCTTCCCCTTCTGGGCGCCGCCCTGGCCCTGTCGCTTGGCGCCCAGACCGCGTCGGCCCAGCAGGCGCAAGGCGCGACGCCGGCGCCGCGCGATCCGTTCTTCTGGCTGGGCGAGATCAACAAGGCCACGGCGGTGATCAACACGGACGAGGGGCTGCTGGACAAGTCCATGGCGCCGCGTTTGGCGGCGGGCGTGGCCAAGGTGATCAGCGACGGCAACCAGCCGGGCGCCAAGCGGCCGGCCAGCGTCATCACGTTCGAGCCGCTGCTGATCAAGGCGGCGGGTGAGGACGTGACGCTGCTGCACGCCGGGCGCTCCAGCCAGGACATGCACGCCACCTACCGCAGCGCGATCCTGCGCGACAAGCTGCTGGAACTGGCCGACCAGCTCAATGCCACGTCCACCACCCTGGTGGAACTGGCCGCTCGCCATGCCGGCACCATCGTGCCGAACTACACCAACGGCGTGGCGGCGCAGCCGAACAGCTATGGGCACTACCTGCTGGGGCAGGCGGCCGGCCTGGCGCGCGACGCCCAGCGCATCCGCGAGGCCTATGCGCGCATCGACCGCTCGCCGATGGGCACCACGGTGCTCAACGGCACCAGCTGGCCGCTGGACCGCAAGCGCATGGCGCAGTACCTGGGCTTCACCGCGCTGGTGGACAACGCCTACGACGCCTCGCAGATCTCGTCCATGGACCAGCCCGTCGAAGTGGGCTCCATCGTCACCAGCATCGCGCTGCGCGCGGGAAATTTCGTGGAAGACGTGATGACCCAGTACGCGCAGCCGCGCCCCTGGATCCTGCTTGAAGAAGGCGGCGGCAATACCTACGTGTCCAGCGCCATGCCGCAAAAGCGCAATCCCGGCCTGCTGAACGACACCCGCAGCGACGCGTCCACCGCCGTGACGCTTGCCATGGGGCCGGTGATCCAGACGCACAACATCACGCCGGGCATGAGCGATCCCAAGGACGTGAAGCAGAACTCGGCCATGGTGGATGCGGGCATTTCGACGCTCAAGCGCTGGAACCGGGTGCTGAAGGCCATGGTGATCAGCCCCGATCGCGCCCTGGAAGAGCTCAACAGCGACTGGACGGCCTCGCAGGAACTGGCCGACGTGCTGATGCGCAAGTACAAGCTGCCGTTCCGCGACGGGCACCATTTCGCGTCCGAAGTCGTGACCTACGCCAAGGCCAACAACATCAAGCCGCTGGACTTCCCGTACGAGCAGGCGCGCCGCATCTACGCGGATGCCATGAAGGATTCGAAGTACGGCGCCGAGCTGCCGATGAGCGAGGCGGAATTCCGCTCGACCCTGGATCCGGTGGCCATCGTGAAGAACCGCGCGACCTCGGGCGGTCCGCAGCCGGCCGAGATGGAGCGCATGATCAAGGAGGCGCGCGAACAGCTGAAGTCGCAGGATGCCTGGATCAAGGCGCGTCGCGATCACATCCGCGATTCGCTGGCCGAGCTGGACAAGCAGTTCGACGCGCTGGTGGCCAGCGCGTCGAAGTAAAGGAGCCGGGCGGGGGCGCCGGGGCCGCCGGCCCCGGCCTCAGGCCGCGAAGGGCGGCGCGAAGCGGCGCAGCCGCAGCGCGTTGGTCAGGACGAACACGCTGGACAGGGCCATCGCGCCCGCCGCGAACACCGGCGAGAGCAGGCTGCCGTTGACCGGATACAGCAGGCCGGCGGCCACCGGGATCAGCGCGACGTTGTAGGCGAACGCCCAGAACAGGTTCTGCTTGATGTTGCGCAGCGTGGCCTTGGACAGGGCGATGGCGTTGGGAACGCCGCCCAGGTCGCCCGACATCAGCACCACGTCGGCGGCCTCGATGGCGATGTCCGTGCCGGTGCCGATGGCCAGGCCCACGTCGGCCTCGGCCAGCGCCGGCGCGTCGTTGATGCCGTCGCCCACGTACGCGACCGGGCCGTACTGCCGCTTCAGCCGCTGCACGGCTTCGACCTTGCCGTCGGGCAGCACTTCGGCCACGACTTCATCGATGCCGAGCTGGCGGGCGATGGCCTGGCCGGTGCGGCGGTTGTCGCCGGTGATCATCGCGACCTTCAGGCCCAGGTCGTGCAGGGCGCGGATGGCGGCGGCCGTGGTTTCCTTGATGGGGTCGGCCACGGCGATCATGGCGGCGAGCTGGCCGTTGATCGCGGCGTACAGCGGGGTCTTGCCTTCGTCGCCCAGGCGCGCGGCGTCGGAGCCGAAGGTCTCGACGTTCAGGCCGAGTTCGCGCATGTAGCGGTCGGCGCCGATTTCCACCAGGTCGCCGTCCACGCGGGCGCTCACGCCGAAGCCGGTGATCGACTCGAACTGCGAGATGGCGCCCAGGGCGATGTTCTGCGTCCGGGCCGCGTCCACGATGGCCTGCGCGATGGGGTGTTCGGACTTGGCTTCGACGGTCGCCACCTTGCCCAGCACGGCATTGCGCTCGAAGCCCGGTGCCACGATCAGGTCGGTCAGTTCGGGCCGGCCCTTGGTCAGCGTGCCGGTCTTGTCCACGGCCACGACCTTGGCGTCCTTGAGCGATTGCAGCGCTTCGCCCTTGCGGAACAGCACGCCCATCTGCGCGGCGCGGCCCGTACCCACCATGATGGAGGTCGGCGTGGCCAGGCCCATGGCGCAGGGGCAGGCGATGATCAGCACCGCGACGGCGTTGACCAGCGCGAAGGTCAGCGCGGGTTCCGGGCCGAACGTCAGCCAGATGATGAAAGTCAGGACGGCGGCGGCCATGACGGCGGGAACGAACCACATCGTGATGCGGTCCACCAGCGCCTGGATCGGCAGCTTGGAGCCTTGCGCCTGCTCGACCATGCGGATGATCTGGGCCAGGAGCGTGTCGCCGCCGACCTTGGTGGCGCGGAACGTCAGCGCGCCGTTCTGGTTGACGGTGCCGCCGACGACCTCCGAGCCGGGCGCCTTCTCGACCGGCACGGGTTCGCCGCTGATCATGGACTCGTCGATGAAGCTGGTGCCTTCCACGACTTCGCCGTCCACCGGAATGCGTTCGCCCGGACGGACCTCGATCAGGTCGCCCGCGACCACTTCCTCGATGGCAAGTTCCATCGTCGCGCCGTCGCGAACGACGCGCGCGGTCTTGGCCTGCAGGCCGAGCAGGCGCTTGATGGCTTCAGAGGTATTGCCCTTGGCGCGGGCTTCCATGTAGCGGCCCAGCAGGATCAGCGCCACGATGACCGCGGCGGCCTCGTAGTAGACGTTGACCGTGCCGGCGGGCAGCAGCCCGGCCGCGAAGGTGGCCACCACCGAATAGGCATAGGCGGCCGAGGTGCCGACCGCCACCAGGGAGTTCATGTCGGGCGCGCCGCGCAGCAGCGCCGGAATGCCCTTCTTGAAGAAGCGCAGGCCCGGGCCGAACAGCACGATGGTGGCGAGCACGAATTGCAGGTACCAGCTGTTCTGCGTGCCGATGGTTTCGGCGATGACGTGGTGGAACGCCGGCACGATGTGGGCGCCCATTTCCAGGATGAACACGGGCAGCGCGAAGATCGCGGCGACGGTCAGGGCGCGCGTGAGGGACTTCAGCTCGGCGGCCTGGCGTTCGGCCACGGCGTCGGTGTCGCTGGTTTCGGCCGACAGGGTCCGCGCTTCGTAGCCTGCCTTGGCCACGGCCTGGATCAGCGCGCTGGCGGAAACGCCGCCGGCCGCGGTGATGCTGGCTCGCTCGGTAGCCAGGTTGACGGTGGCGTTGCTGACGCCGGGCACGGCCTTCAGGGCTTTCTCGACGCGACCCACGCAGGACGCGCAGGTCATGCCGGCGACGGACAGTTCCAGGGTGGTTTCGGCGACGGCGTATCCGGCCTTCTGCACCGCCTGCACGGCGGCGGCGACGTCCGGTTTGCCTTCAAACATGATGTCGGCGCGTTCGGTCGCCAGGTTGACGCTGGCCTTGTTCACGCCCGGCACGGCCTTCAAGGCCTTTTCGACCCGGCCCACGCACGAGGCGCAGGTCATGCCTTCGATGGGAAGGCTGACCGCGACGCTGTCTGCTGGGATGGCACTCATATCCGCTCCTTGAAAACTTGGAATCTCCACTGATGGACACCACTATAAAGATTCCAATGATGTCAAGGTCAAGCGTTTTACCGGCGGGGGGGCACGCCGGTCAGGATCCGCAAGATCCCGCCTGCGCGCTTCAGGCCCTGCATGCGGCGCAGGAAGGGACTCCTAAGGTGAAGCACAGGCGGCGGGCGCCGCCCGGAATGGGAGTCAGATCATGGACTTCCCGCTGCGCCTGGCGGCGCGGATGTCCTGCCACAGCGTCACGCACAGCAGCGCCAGGATGAGGGCGGAGATGGCCGGCCAGACCAGGAAATACAACGTCAACCACATATCGGTCTCCTTGTTCGTGTGTGTGGGGATCAGCCCTTGGCGGGCTGGATGGCGGCGCCCTGCGCGGGGGCGGCGGCCTGCGCGTCCTGCTCGCGATGGAACGAGGTCACGCGGTCGGCCAGCACGCTGAAATCGAACCGCCGGGTGTTGCGCAGGCTCAGGCCCGCGCAGACCGCCGCGCTGACGCCGTAGGCGGTCAGGGAACCCATCAGCACGATGTATTCGCGCAGCGTTCCGACGAAGGCCGGCAGCATCACCGCCATGCCCGCGGCGCCCACGGCGAGCGCGGCCTTGCGGCCGAAGAAGCCGAACGTCATGAGGCCCAGCACTACGCCGCCGCCGATGGCCGCGCAGATTTCGAAAAAGACCGCGACCGCGCCCTGGATGGGGATGAGTTCGAAGCGCGCGACGGCGAACAGCGCCACGGCGCTGAGCACGGACCACACGAAGGCGCGGTTGTCGACGCGGTCCCAGTAGAAGCTGGCGATCACGGGGAAGACGATGGCGCCCCACAGCGCGCCGACGAAGACGAGCATCACCAGGATGTCCAGTCGCAGGCTGGCGAAGATCACGCCGACCATCGTCGCGACGATCATGGTGACGCGGCCCCACCAGAGCATGCGGCGCGGATCGGGGCGGCCGCGCGACAGGTTCTTGGCGTAGATGTCCGTCATGACGATGGCGGAGAGCGCGGCCAGGTCGGAGTCGGCGGTCGAGGACAGCGAGCCCACCACCAGGAGGAAGAACAGCGCGATGCCGAAGGGCGGCAGGTAGGTCGACGCCATCTGCGGGATGATGTTGTTCATGTCGCCGTTGGCCGGTTCCAGGCCGACGAAAAGCGCCAGCAGGCCCAGCATGCCCAGCCCGATCACGACGGCGCCGTAGCCGGCCGTGGCGGTGAGGAAAGTGGGCTTGATCAGGTCTTCGCGCACGGCGAACAGGCGTTGCGCGATCGTCTGGTTGCCGATGGCGTAGGCCAGCACCGCGACGAAGTAGGGCGCGCCCTGTTCCAGGATCGCCTTGGTGGAATAGAAGTCGGCCTGCTCGGGATCCAGGCGCCACATATTGGCCTGCAGCACGTCGGGGCCGCCGGCGTTGAAGAAGATCAGCGGAATGATGATGACCGCCGCGATGATCATCGCGGCGAGCTGCGCGAAGTCGGTCATCACGGAGGTGCGGAAACCCGACCACAGCGTGTACGACAGCACGCCCAGTCCGGCGATCAGCACGCCCTGGATGAAGCTGAGCGGGCTCAGGATGGAGACCAGGGCGCCGGCCGCGGTGAAGTTCACCATCAGGCTGATACAGCTGCCCACGATGTTGGACACGGCCATGATCATCTGGCTGGACGTGCCGTGCCGCGCGTGGATGACCTCGGCCAGCGTGTGGGCCTTGGGCGCCAGCTGGCGGAAGCGCTTGCCGAAGGGATAGATGAAGAGAATCATCAGCGCGCCCCAGAAGCCATAATGCAGGGGGCCGGACAGCCCGTACTTGTAGCCCGAGGTGGCGCTGGCGTAGAACGAGGCGGCCCAGATCCAGGTGGCGATCATGCTGGCCGTGGACAGCCCGAAACCCACCGCGTTGTTCGACACCATGTAGCCGTCGACGTTCTCGTTTTTTTCGCCGATGAGCAGCGACATGAGGAATGTCGCGCCGTAGAAGCCTGCGAGCAGCAGGATGGCGGTTGTCGCCGATAGCTGAAAGAATTCTGTCTCTTGCATCGTCTTCGTCCTTTCTCCTTGACAGCGTGTTCATGACGGACAGTCATGGCTGCATGAAGGCCGTTTCCGCGGGATGCGATGGGCGGCAAACCCCGATGACGCAGCCGAAACACCAGGCGAGCGGCCGTAGGCGCGATCGCGGGCCTGCCCGGCGAGCGCGCGCGGCAAGCGACGCCCTCGGCGGGACAGCGACAAGGCACACCGTGTAGGTGTCTTGCTCCCGCATAGCGCCGAACGTTTGTTGCTTTGGACGTTGCCCTATGCGGTGAGCGAGGGTCCTGCCTGGTAAGCAGGAGAGTGGTTCCGCAGCCGGTCAAGGCTGGGCATGGGTGTTTCGGCGTTACACGCCGGGCCGCTGCGCGCGGCCTTGTGACGGATGCCTCCGGCGACGTGCGTCTGCCGGCGGGCATGCGTGGTGAACTACAGCAAGACGCGAGTATAGGACCATACCCGGATCGAGTCCAGCCCGCGCCTGGAATGCTCCGGACGCGGTATCGCGATTCCGATTGGCAGGCATCGCAACACTTAATTGGCCGCCCGCGGCGCCCTCCGATAAGGTACGAGGCTTTGACGGCCCGGTGGCGGCGCACGCGCCGCCACGCCGTCCGCAAGACGAAGGCGAACCATGACAGACCGCGTATTCATCAATGCCGTCGACATCGACGGCACCCCGCTATCCCTGACCGTCCGCGACGGACGCATTCTTGCGATCGGCGCGCAGCCGCCCGCGCTCGGGGAGGCCGAGGTCACGGACCTGCGCGGCCACCTGGTGCTGCCGGGCTTCGTGGACGGGCACATTCACCTGGACAAGAGTTTCGTCGGCGACCGCTGGCATCCGCACCAGCCGGCGGCCACGCTGCGCAAGCGGCTGGCCATCGAGAAGCGCGAGCTGGCCGCCGCGCCGCCGATGGAAGGGCGCGCCGATGCGCTCATCGCGCAGGCGGCGGCCTTCGGCACGGTGGCGATGCGCAGCCACGTGGACGTGGACGCCACCACGGGGCTGGCCAACCTGCATGCCGTGATGGCAGCGCGCGAGAAATGGCGCGGCATCGTCGATATCCAGCTGGTGGCGTTTCCGCAGGCCGGCGTGATGTCCTGTCCGGGCACCGCGGACCTGCTGGAGGCGGCCGTGCGCGAAGGCGCCGACGTCGTGGGCGGGATCGACCCCTCCACGCTGGACGGCGACGCCGAAGGGCAGCTGGACCGCGTATTCGGCATCGCGGACCGCCTGGGCGCGAAGATCGACATCCATCTGCACGAGCCGGACATGCCGGGCATCGAGCAGCTGGCCCGCATCGCCGCGCGGACCAAGGCGCTGGGCCTGGCAGGCCGCGTCGCCGTGAGCCACGCCTACGCGCTGGGCGACGTCGAACCGCGGGCGGTGGACGAGGTGGCGCGCAGGCTGGCCGACGCCGGCGTGGCCATCATGACCAACGCGCCGGGCGACCGCGCCTTCCCGCCCGTGCTGCGCCTGCGCGACGCGGGCGTGGCGGTGTTCGCGGGCAACGACAACATCCAGGACACCTGGTGGCCCTACGGCAACGGCGACATGCTGCAGCGGGCGATGCTGATCGGCTACCGCTCGGGCTTCTACACCGACGCGGAACTGCGGGTGGCGCTGGACATGGCGTCCCACGCGGGCGCGGCGGTGCTGGGCCTGGACGGCTACGGCCTGCGAGTGGGCAACGAGGCCACCTTCGTCGCGCTGCCCGCGCCCAACGGCGCGGCGGCGGTGGCCGCGGCGCCGGCGCGGCGCTTCCTGTTCCGCAAGGGCGAGCCGCAGGGCGAGGCCTCGGCCTTTACCGCCGGCGCCGCTACCCGCCCGGCGTGACCTGGACCGCGCGCCGCTCGCAATAGGTTTCCAGCGCGCCGCGCAGGGCATGGCCGGCATCGCTGAGGCGCGAGCGCGCATACAGCGCCAGGCGCAGGCCGCCGGGCGCGGGAAACCCCTCTTCGGCGGACAGCACGCGGTGCTCCGCCGTCACGCAGGCGGCCGGCAGCAGGCTGACGCCCAGTCCCGACGCCACCGCCGCGACCAGGCTGGGCAGGCTGGGGCTGGAGAAGCGCACCTGCCACGGCTTGCCGCCGGTCTCCAGCATGGCGGTCATTTCCTGGCGATACAGCGCGCCCGCCGGAAACGCGACCAGCGGCACGGCCGTGTCGGGCGCGGGCGGCGGCGCATCGCGGGCGGTGATCCAGCACAGGGGTTCGGGCCACTGCGCGTGGCAGTCCGCGTCGACTTCCCATTGCTTGACGAGCATCAGGTCCAACTCGCCTTCGCGGTAGCGCCGCAGCAGCTCATGGCTGAGCCCCCCGTCCACTTCCACGCGCAGGAGCGGATAGGCGGCCTGCACGGCCGCGATGGTGGGCATCAGCGCGGACCCCATGAATTCCTCGGGCGCGCCCAGTCGCACCACCGCGCTCGCCTGCGCGGCGGACACGCTTTCGCGCGCTTCCTCGGACAGCCGCAGGATGCTGCGGGCATAGCCGAGCAGGCGCTCGCCTTCTTCGGTCGGCAGGATGTGGCGCTGCGCGCGATCCAGCAGGCGACAATCGAGCTGGTCTTCCAGGCGGATCACGTGCTGGCTGACGGTGGATTGCGTCAGATGCAGGTATTCGGCCGCGCGCGTGAAATTGCCCGTGTCCACCACGGTGACGAAGCTGCGCAGCAGGACGGGATCAAGCATTTGGACTTCCACTGAAAGCCATTAAGCCAATTAATTTCATAATACTCCGCCGACTCGCCATACTAGGACTCGTGCCCGGGACGGTCCGGAGGCGCGTTATCAAGGGAGATTTCGATATGCCTATCTTTGGCGTGTGCCGTATCTGGGTGGCGGCGTTCCTGCTGAGCATCGGCGGCGGAGCCGGCGCCGCGGGCCAGGACGCGGCGCTGCTCGCGGCCGCGGGCGACGGCGATGCGGGCCGGGTCAAGACTCTGCTGGGCCAAGGGGCCGCGATCGAGGCGCGCGACGGCAGCGGCAATACGCCGCTGCTGCGCGCCACGCAGGGCAACCACGTCGAGGCCGCGCGCGCGCTGATCGACGCGGGCGCCGACGTCAATGCGAAGAACGCCATCCACGACAGCGCCTACCTGCTCGCGGGGGCCCGGGGCTACCGCGACATCCTGGCGCTGACGCTCGCGCATGGCGCGGATTTGAAAAGCACCAACCGCTACGGCGGCACCGCCCTGATACCCGCCTGCGAGCGCGGCCACGTCGAGGTGGTGGACATGCTGCTGCGCGCGGGCGCGGACCCCGACCACGTGAACAACCTGGGATGGACCGGCCTGCTGGAAGCGGTGATCCTGGGCGACGGCGGCCCGCGTCACCAGGCCATCGTCAAGCGGCTCATCGAAGCCGGCGCCGACGTCGACCTGGCCGACGGCAAGGGCGTGACGCCGCTCAAGCATGCCCGCGAGCGCGGGCAGTCGGAAGTGGCGCGGCTGCTGGAGGCGGCGGGGGCCAAGGGCTGAGGTGCCGGCGTCAGGCCGAAAAAAAACGGGGCGCATGGCCCCGTTTTTCATGCGCGCAAGCGTGAGCCTGGTTTAGAACCCTTCGCGCGGCACGTGCACGCGGCCTTCCATCAGGATGCGCGCGCTGCGGCTCATGATGGCCTTGGTGACCTTCCATTCGCCGTCCACGAGCTTGGCTTCGGCGCCGACGCGCAGCGTGCCCGACGGATGGCCGAAGCACACGTTGTCGCGTTCGTTGCCGCCGGCGGCCAGGTTCACCAGGGTGCCGGGCACCGCCGCCGCCGTGGCGATGGCGACGGACGCCGTGCCCATCATGGCGTGGTGCAGCTTGCCCATGGACAGGGCGCGCACCAGCACGTCGATGTCGCCGGCGCCGATCTTCTTGCCGCTGGAGGACACGTATTCCTTGGGGCGGGCGACGAAGGCGACCTTGGGCGTGTGCTGGCGGCCGGCGGCTTCTTCCAGCGTCTTGATCAGCCCCATGCGCAGCGCGCCGTGGGCGCGGATGGTTTCGAAACGCGCCAGCGCGGCGGCGTCGCCGTTGATGTCGTCCTGCAACTCCGTGCCCTTGTAGCCCAGCGCCTCGGCGTCGAGGAAGATGGTGGGGATGCCCGAGTTGATCATGGTGGCCTTGAAGGTGCCCACGCCGGGCACTTCCAGGTCGTCCACCAGGTTGCCGGTGGGGAACATGGAGCCGCCATCCCCTTCTTCGGCCGGATCCATGAATTCCAGGCGCAGTTCGGCGGCGGGGAAAGTCACGCCGTCGAGCTCGAAGTCGCCGGTTTCCTGCACGGCGCCATCGGTGATCGGCACGTGCGCGATGATGGTCTTGCCGATGTTGGCCTGCCAGATGCGCACGACGGCGGTGCCGTTGGCGGGCACGCGGGCCGGGTCCACCAGGCCGTTGGCGATGGCGAAGGGGCCCACCGCGGCCGACAGGTTGCCGCAGTTGCCGCTCCAGTCGACGAAGGGCTGGTCGATGGAGACCTGGCCGAACAGGTAGTCGACGTCGTGATCGGGACGGGTGCTCTTGCCGACGATGACGGTCTTGCTGGTGCTGGACGTGGCGGCGCCCATGCCGTCGATCTGCTTGCCGTAGGGATCCGGGCTGCCGATCACGCGCATCAGCAGCGCGTCGCGCGCTGCGCCCGCGACGCGCGCCGATTCGGGCAGGTCGTCGAGCTTGAAGAACACGCCTTTGCTGGTGCCGCCGCGCATGTAGGTGGCGGCAATCTTGGTCTGGGGAGCATGGGCCATGGGGCAGTCCTGATGTCTCGTGTGGGGAGGGGGCGAGCGCCTCGGGCGCTCGCTTTGCTGAGGGCGGATCAGCCGGCTTTCTTCTCGGCGCCGGCCGCGGATGAGGCTTCCAGGAAGTCCTGCGCGAAGCGTTGCAGTACGCCGCCGGCCTCGTAGATCGACACCTCCTCGGCGGTATCCAGGCGGCAGGTCACCGTCACCTCGACGGTCTGGCCGTCGCGGCGGTGGATCACCAGCGTCAGGTCGGCGCGCGGCTTGCGCTCGCCGATCACGTCGTAGCTCTCGGTGCCGTCCAGGCCCAGCGTCTTGCGGTTGACGCCCGGCTTGAACTCCAGAGGCAGCACGCCCATGCCGATCAGGTTGGTGCGGTGGATGCGCTCGAAGCCTTCGGCCACGATGGCTTCCACGCCGGCCAGGCGCACGCCCTTGGCGGCCCAGTCGCGCGAGGAGCCCTGGCCGTAGTCGGCGCCGGCCACGATGATGAGCGGCTGCTTGCGGTTCATGTAGGTTTCGATGGCTTCCCACATGCGCATGACCTTGCCTTCCGGCTCCACGCGCGCGAGCGACCCCTGCTTCACCGTGCCGTCGTCGTTCTTCACCATTTCGTTGAAGAGTTTGGGGTTCGCGAAGGTGGCGCGCTGGGCGGTGAGGTGGTCGCCGCGGTGGGTGGCGTAGGAGTTGAAGTCCTCTTCGGGCAAGCCCATCTTGTGCAGGTATTCGCCTGCGGCGCTGTCCATCAGGATGGCGTTGGACGGCGAGAGGTGGTCGGTCGTGATGTTGTCGCCCAGCACGGCCAGCGGCAGCATGCCGCGCAGAGTGCGAACGCCCGCCAGCGCGCCTTCCCAGTACGGCGGGCGGCGGATGTAGGTGCTCATGGGGCGCCAGTCGTACAGCGGGCTGACGGCGGCGCCGCGCTCGTCCTGGATGCCGAACATGGGCGCGTAGACCTTGCGGAACTGCTCGGGCTTGACGGCGGACTTGACCATGGCGTCGATCTCTTCGTCGCTGGGCCAGATGTCCTTCAGGCGGATGTCGCGGCCGCTGGCATCCTGCCCCAGCACGTCGCGCTCGATGTCGAAGCGGATGGTGCCGGCGATCGCGTAGGCGACCACCAGCGGCGGCGAGGCCAGGAAGGCCTGCTTGGCGTAGGGGTGGATGCGCCCGTCGAAGTTGCGGTTGCCCGAGAGCACGGCGGTGGCGTAGAGATCGCGGTCGATGATTTCCTGCTGGATCTTCGGGTCCAGCGCGCCCGACATGCCGTTGCAGGTGGTACAGGCGAAAGCCACCACGCCGAAGCCGAGTTTTTCCAGGTCTTCGGTCAGGCCGGCTTCGTCCAGGTACAGCGAGACCGCCTTGGATCCGGGCGCCAGCGAGCTCTTCACCCAGGGCTTGCGGGTCAGGCCCGCGCGGTTGGCGTTGCGCGCCAGCAGGCCGGCGGCGATGACGTTGCGCGGGTTGCTGGTGTTGGTGCAGCTGGTGATGGCCGCGATGATGACGGCGCCGTCGGGCATGCGGCCGGGTTCGTTTTCCACCGCCCCGGCGATGCCGCGCTCGGCCAGGTCGGAAACCGGCAGGCGGCGGTGCGGGTTGGACGGGCCGGCCAGCGTGCGCACCACGCTGGACAGGTCGAAGCGCAGCACGCGTTCGTATTCAGCGTTCTTCAGGCTGTCGGACCACAGGCCCGCGGTCTTGGCGTAGGTTTCCACCAGCGCGATCTGCTCGTCCTCGCGGCCGGTCAGGCGCAGGTAGTCGATGGTCTGCTGGTCGATGGAGAACATCGCGGCCGTGGCGCCGTATTCGGGCGCCATGTTCGAGATGGTGGCGCGGTCGCCCAGCGTCAGGCTGGAGGCGCCTTCGCCGTAGAACTCCAGGTAGGCGCCCACCACTTTTTCCTTGCGCAGGAATTCGGTCAGCGTCAGCACGATGTCGGTGGCGGTGATGCCGGGCTGGGCGCGGCCGGTCAGTTCCACGCCGACGATGTCGGGCAGGCGCATCCAGGATGCGCGGCCCAGCATGACGTTCTCGGCCTCCAGGCCGCCCACGCCGATGGCGATCACGCCCAGCGCGTCCACGTGCGGGGTGTGGCTGTCGGTGCCGACCAGCGTGTCGGGGAAGGCCACGCCGTCCTGCGTATAGATGACGGGGGACATCCGCTCCAGGTTGATCTGGTGCATGATGCCGTTGCCCGGCGGCACGACTTCGATGTTGCGGAAGGCCTGCTTCGTCCAGTCGATGAAATGGAAGCGGTCTTCGTTGCGGCGGTCTTCGACGGCGCGGTTCTTGGCGAAGGCGTCGGGATCGTCGCCGCCGTATTCCACGGCAAGCGAGTGGTCCACGATGAGCTGCACCGGCACCACCGGATTGACCTTGGCGGGGTCTCCGCCCTTCTCGGCGATGGCGTCGCGCAGGCCGGCCAGGTCCACCAGCGCGGTCTGGCCCAGGATGTCGTGACAGACCACGCGGGCCGGGTACCAGGGGAAGTCCAGGTCGCGGCGGCGTTCGATCAGCTGCTTCAGCGAATCCGTCAGCGTGGCCGGGTCGCAGCGGCGCACCAGGTTCTCGGCCAGCACCCGCGAGGTGTAGGGCAGGCGGTCGTAGGCCCCGGGCGAAATCGCCTCGACGGCGGCGCGGGTGTCGAAGTAGTCCAGGCGGGTGCCGGGCAGGGGCTTGCGGTAGTTTTGGTTCATGCCTCGGTGCGCTGCAGGTTGCCCTGCGCGATCTGCTGTTCGATGTTGAGACGGGATGCGCGGATGTGGCGGCGCATCAGGATTTCAGCCAACTCGCCATCGCGGTCGGCGATGGCGTCAAGAATGCGGTGATGTTCGGCGTAGGCCTGCCGGGGGCGGTTGGGCGTGGTCGAATACTGGATGCGGTACATGCGCGCCAGCTGGTAGAGCTCGTCGCACAGCATGCGGAACAGCATCTGGTTGCCGCTGCCCTTGACGATACGGTAGTGGAAATCGTAATCGCCCTCCTGCTGGTAGTAGCCCAGGCCGGCCTGGAAGGCCTCGTCGCGCTCGTGCGCTTCGAGCACGCCGCGCAGCTCCGCGATCTCGGCGGGCGGCATGCGCTCGGCGGCCAGGCGGCAGGCGGTGCCTTCCAGCGATTCGCGGATTTCGTAGAGTTCGGAGAGTTCCTGGCGGGTCAGCGACACCACCCGGGCGCCGGCATGGGGCACGCGCACCAGCAGCCGCTGGCCTTCCAGGCGATGCAGGGCCTCGCGCAACGGACCGCGGCTGACGCCGTGGATGCGCGCCAGCTCGGGCTCGGAAATCTTGCTGCCGGGGGCGATCTCCCCCTTGACGATGGCGGACTGGATCTTGCGGAAGATGTGTTCCGAAAGCGTCTCGCTATCGCCCGGGGCGGCGCCTGGCAGCGTCAGCACTTTGCTCATGGTGTCGACAATTTTTCCGTATTTCGGCAAAAAAATCGGAATAACGCGCGGTGAGGCGCAGGATTGTCAACAATTTACCCCGACACCCCGCCAGGCGCAAGCGGCCGGGCCCGCCTCGGGGCCTCGGCCGCCGGGCAGGGCGCCTACTGCTTGTGGTGCACCTCCTGCAGGCCGTAGACCTGCACCGGGATCCCCACCTGCCGCGCCTTCAGCTGCAGGGATAGGTACTGCGAGTAATGCCGCGACTGGTGCAGGTTGCCGCCATGGAACCAGAGCGCCTCCTGCTGCGTGGGCTTCCACATATTGCGCTGCTCGCCCTCCCAGGGGCCGGGGTCCTTGGTGGTGTCCGAGCCCAGCCCCCAGCACTTGCCGACCTTGTCCGCGACGTCGCGGCTGATCAGGTCGGCGGCCCAGCCGTTCATGGAGCCGTAACCGGTGGCGTAGACCACCAGGTCGGCGGGCAGGGTCACGCCGTTCTTCAGCACGACGGCGTCGCGGGTCAGGTGGCTGACGTCGGTGCGGGATTGCAGCTTGATGCTGCCGTCGATGATCAGGTCGCACGCGCCCACGTCGATGTAGTAGCCGGATCCGCGCCGCAGGTACTTCATGAACAGGCCGGAGCCGTCGTCGCCCCAGTCCAGCATGAAACCGGCGGCTTCGAGCTTGCCGTAGAACTCCGCGTCGCGCTCGCGCATCCGGTCGTACAGGGGGATCTGGAACTGCGCCATGATCTTGTAGGGCAGCGAGGCGAAGGTGAGGTCGGCCTTGCGGGTGGTCATGCCGTCGGCCAGCGCCTGCTCGGAATACAGGCCGCCCAGGCCGATGTCCATCAGCGTGTCGGAACGCACGATGTGGGTGGACGAGCGCTGCACCATGGTGACGTTGGCGCCGGCTTCCCACAGCGCGGCGCTGATGTCGTGCGCGGAGTTGTTGGCGCCGACGACCACGACGTTCTTGCCGCGGTAGGCGTCGGGGCCGGGATGGCGCGAGGAGTGCTGCTGTTCGCCCTGGAACTCGTCCTGTCCGGGAAAGCTCGGCAGGTTGGGCTTGCCGGACATGCCCGTGGCCAGCACCAGCTGCCTGGGCCGCAGCACCACCGGCTTGCCCTCGCGCAGCACGGTGACTTCCCATTCCTGTTTCTGCTCGTCGTAGCGCGCCGATTGGCAGACGCTGGAGGTCCAGTAGTTGAGCTCCATGATCTTGGTGTACATCTCCAGCCAGTCGCCGATCTTGTCCTTGGGCGCGAAGATCGGCCAGTTCTCGGGAAAGGGGATGTAGGGCAGGTGGTCGTACCAGACCGGGTCGTGCAGGCACAGCGACTTGTAGCGCTTTCTCCAGCTGTCGCCGGCGCGTTCGTTCTTTTCGATGATGAGGGTGGGCACGTCCAGCTGGCGCAGGCGCGCGCCCAGCGCGATGCCGCCCTGGCCGCCGCCGATGATGAGCACGTAGGGCTGGGTCTGGTAGCCGAGTTCGGCGGCCTCCTGCTCGCGCTTTTCCAGCCAGGTCTGGCGGTCGCGGCTGCTGCCGTGCTCGGCGCCCTTGGGCCGGCGCACGCCGCTGGGCTCTTCGTGTCCCTTGAGCTCGGACATGGTGGTCAGCAACGTCCAGATCTTGCCGTCCTTCACGCGGACGTGGCCGTAGCCGCGGGCGAGGCGGGTCTCGATCTCGATCCAGCCCTGCAACAGGCCGCCGTCGTCGGACACGGCCTCCTTGGCGTCGCGCCCGAAGCGCACCGGCTCCACCTGCGCCAGCTGGCGCGCCAGCATGTCGCGGATCTGGTCCTGCCCCTCCAGCGTGCGCAGGTTCCAGGTGAACAGCACCAGGTCGCGCCAATAGCATTCGTCCTGGAACAGCGCCGCGACGGCGTCGATGTCCTTGTCGCCCAGCGCGGCGTTCAGCCGGTCGAGCACCGCGTCCAGCGCGGCGCCGGCATGATCGGTCTGCATGTCTTGTCTCCTTGCCCGTGACGGGCGGTCGTGGTCGTGGCGGGCCGAAGCACGGCCCGTGGACGGCCCCGGCCTGTGCCGGCCGGTGGGCGTCGACAACGATCAAGCAATCGCCGTGCCAGCGCCGCCGCGCCGGGCGCGGGAGAGGGGCGCTTCGGCCGACCGTGGCGGCGCGCCACAGCTGTGGCGCGCGGGGTGTGGCGTGGCACGCCGGTCGGCAGGCGTGGGGAGGGGAACGGGCGTGGAACGTTCCGCGATGACGTCAGGAGCGCGAAGACAGACCGTAGCGCCGCAGCTGGCGGTGCACGGTGGAGCGGTCCACGCCCAGGCGGCGAGCGGCTTCGGATACGTTGCCCGCGCAACGCGCCAGCATGGCGCGCAAGGCGGCTTCGCCCGGACTGGCGGCCGTGGCCGTGGCCGCCAGCGCGTCGGGCAGGTCGCCGGGTTCGATCACGCCGTCCTCGCACAGCGCCGCGGCCACCGCGATGGCGTTGGCGAGCTCGCGGATGTTGCCGGGCCAGGAATGGGCTTTCAGCGCCAGGAGGGCGGCCGGCGCCAGCACCGGAGCGCCGGTTTCGTCCTGGTGGCGCGCCAGCAGGCGGGCGATCAGCCATTCCAGGTCGTCGCGCTCGCGCAGCGGCGGCACAGTGAGGGTGGCGGCGTTGATGCGGTAGTACAGGTCTTCGCGGAAGTGGCCGTCGCGCACCCGCGCCGCCAGGTCGCGGTGCGAGGCCGACACCAGGCTCAAGCGCACGGCGCGCGGGGTATTGGCGCCGATGGGCGTGACCTCGGATTCGGCCAGGACCCGCAGCAGCCGGCTTTGCAGCGCGAGCGGCATGTCGCCGATCTCGTCCAGGAACAGGGTGCCGCCGTCGGACTCCTCGATCAGGCCCTTGCGGCCCTTGGCCGCCGCGCCGGTATAGGCGCCGGGGAGGTAGCCGAACAGCTCGCTTTCGATCAGGGATTCCGGGATCGCCGCGCAGTTGACCGCAACGAAGCGCCCGGCGCGCTGGCTGCCGTCATGGATGGCGCGGGCCAGGTATTCCTTGCCGACCCCGGTTTCGCCCTGCAACAGAATGGGCAGCCCCTGCCTGGCCAGCTTGGCGGCGCGCCCCAGCAAGGCGGCCATTCTGGCGTCGCCGCCGTCCAGGCCGCGCAGCGCGGCGGGCGCGCCCCGCACGGCGACGCTGGCGCCGCGGGCCTGCCGGTTGGGTTCGATGGCGTGGGCGAACAGGGCGTTGCCGTCGCGCGCGGCGATCAGGCGCTGCTGCGGCGCATGCGCGCGGGTGTAGCGGGGCAGGTCGTCCAGCCGCAGGTCGAAGAAACGGGTGACGGGTTGGCCGATCAGGTTGGCGGGATTGCGCCAGTCCAGGCCGGCGGCGCGGGCCAGCAGCTTGGCTCCCGTATGGGTCATGCCGAGGATGCGGCCGGCGCCGTCGAGCGAGATGGCGGCTTCGGGATCCACGTCCAGGAACTCGGGCGAGCGCGCGAAGCGCAGCACCCATTCGTTGCTGGTGCGCGCCATCAGGTTGGCCATTTCGATGCGCCGCGTAGTGCTGGTGACCAGGTGCAGCGCCAGGTTCTGGCTGGCTTTGAGAATGGGAGAGCTGAGCAGCGAGATATCGAGCACGGCGGCCAGCTCGCCGTCGGCGCTGTAGATGGGCGCCGCCGTGCAGGACAGCGGCGTGTGGGTGTTGTCGAAGTGGTCGCTCTGGTGGATGGTGAGCGCTTCGCCGCTTTCCAGGCAGGCGCCCACGGCGCAGGTGCCGGCGCGCCGCTCCGACCATTCCGATCCCAGGTAGAGGCCCGCCTTGCGCAGTTGGGCGGTCTGCTGGGCGTCGCCCAGGAATTCCACGGTGACGCCTTGCCGGTCGGCCAGCAGCAGCACGTAGTTCTGCCCGGCCACCTGCCGGAACAGGTGGTCCAGGCCCGACCGCGCGATCGAGATCAGCGCTTCGGATTGCTGCCGGTGTTCGCGCAGGCGGCCATCGGGCACGATATAGGCTTCGCACGCGTGCGCGGGATCGAGCCGGTACTGGTCCAGGCAGCGCAGCCAGCTGCTCACCACGTGGGCGTCGCGCTGGGTGGGGCGGCCCAGGCCGACCTGTTCGATCTCGCGGATATGGGCGGAGTGCAGGGAATTCGGCATGTCGTCTCCATTTTTCATGGGGCACCCGATCTGCGCCGAGTCGCAAAGCAGCATGCACAGAGGACGACACGCCTGTAAATGGTGGTTATCCAGCAGATCGGGGGAGCCGGAAACAGGGGGGCGAAAGCCGGGCGTTTTCAGACCCCGCAGGCGTACATCATGAACTGGCGGAACGCTTCGGCCGGCTTGGCCACGGCCGCGCGCGGATGCCACAGCAGGCCCACTTCCATCGGCGGCACGGCGTCCAGGATGGGCACGGCTTCGATCTTCCGGCCTTCCAGCGACCAGGGGCGGTAGACCATGTCCGACAGCATGGTGACGCCGAAGCCGTGCGCCACCAGCCCGCGCAGCGCTTCCATCGAGCGCGTCCGGAACGCGATGTCGGGCTGCAGTCCGCGGGCCTGCCAGTAGGCCCGCGCGGACCGCTCGCCTTCGTCCATCTCCAACAGGATGTAGGGATGGCGCGCGATATCGGCCAGCGCGGGCGGCGAGGACGCGCGCAGCAGCGGGTGGCCGGATGCCGCCCACAGCTGCCGCCGCGACCGCACCAGCACTTGATGGCCGAAGCGCTCGCGCCGGTCCACGTTGGAGAGCAGCGCCACCCCCAGCTCGACCTCGCCGCTGGCCACGGCCGATTCGATCTCGGGGCGGTCCAGGTCGAACAGGTCCAGCACCACGTCCGGATAACGCCGCCGGAAACGGGCCAGCAGGTCCGGCAGGAAATAGCCCAGCACCGTGTAGGACGCCGCGATCCGCACCGACCCGCGCAACGCATAGCGCTGGAAGCCGGGCTCGCGCAGGGCGTCATCCAGGGAATCGAGCACGTCGCGGGTGCGCTGGTGGAAATTGTGCCCTTCGGGCGTCAGCGTGACGCCGTGCGGGTGGCGATCGAAGAGGCGCACGCCCAGCTGGGCTTCCAGGGCCAGGACGGCGTTGGTGACGGCCGATTGCGAGACGTGCTCGTCGGCCGCCGCCATCGAGAACCGGCCGGTGCGCGCCGCCGCCGCGAAGTAGCGCAACTGGCGCAGGGTGACATCGTTAGCCATCTGTTTATCGAATATCAGGTACATGAATATATGAATATACGATAGCCAGCGCCATTCCTACACTGCGGAAAACATCAAAACCCGGAATGCAGGAGACAAGCGTGAACGCCTCACTTCCCACTGGCGCGGCCGATACCCATGGCCTGTCGCTGGACGACAAGTACACCCGCACCCAGGGGCGCATCTACCTGAGCGGCACGCAGGCCCTGGTGCGGCTGCCCCTGATGCAGAAGCAGCGCGACCGCGAGGCGGGCCTGAACACCGGCGGCTATGTCTCGGGCTACCGGGGTTCGCCGCTGGGCGGGCTGGACCAGGCGCTGTGGAAGGCCAAGCGTCACCTGCAATCGCACGACGTGGTGTTCCAGCCGGGGGTGAACGAAGACCTGGCGGCCACCGCCGTCTGGGGATCGCAGCAGCTGAACCTTTTCCCGGGGGCGACGCGCGACGGCGTGTTCGGCATGTGGTACGGCAAGGGGCCGGGCGTGGACCGCTCGGTGGACGTGCTCAAGCACGCCAACTCCGCCGGCACCTCGGCGCACGGCGGCGTGCTGATGCTGGCCGGCGACGACCACGCCGCGAAGTCCTCGTCGGTGGCGCACCAGTCCGAACACGTGCTGATCGCCAGCGGCATCCCGGTGCTGTATCCCTCCAACGTGCAGGAGTACCTGGACTACGGGCTGCACGGCTGGGCCATGAGCCGCTACACCGGGCTGTGGGTGGCGATGAAGTGCGTGACCGACGTGGTCGAATCCAGCGCCTCGGTGGACGTGGATTCCGGGCGGGTGCGCATCGTGCTGCCGCCGGACGCGCTGCCGGAGGGCGGCCTCAATATCCGCTGGCCGGATTCGCCGCTGGCCCAGGAGGCGCGGCTGCTGGACCACAAGTGGTATGCGGCGCTGGCCTACGTGCGCGCCAACAAGCTGAACCGCATCGTGCTGGATTCGCCGCGCGCGCACTTCGGCATCATGACGGCCGGGAAGGCCTACCTCGACGTGCGCCAGGCCTTGAACGACCTGGGGCTGGACGAGGCCGCCTGCCGCGAGGCGGGCATACGCGTGCTGAAGGTGGGCTGCATCTGGCCGCTGGATGCGCAGGGCGCCCGCGAATTCGCCACCGGCCTGAAGGAAATCCTGGTGGTCGAGGAGAAGCGCCAGATCCTGGAATACGCGCTGAAGGAAGAGCTCTACAACTGGCGCGACGACGTGCGGCCGCGGGTGTACGGCAAGTTCGACGAGCGCGAGCACGGCGGCGGGGAATGGTCCACGCCGCGCGGCGGCTGGCTGCTGCCGGCGCGCCACGAGCTGTCGCCGGCGCTGATCGCGCGGGCGATCGCCGCGCGGCTGGACAAGGCCGGGCTGTCCGACGCGCTGCGCGCGCGCATCGCGGCGCGGCTCGCGGTCATCGACGCCAAGGAGCGCGAGGCCGCCCGGCCCACGCTGGTGGAAGAGCGCAAGCCCTGGTTCTGTTCGGGCTGTCCGCACAATACGTCTACCCGCGTGCCGGAAGGCTCGCGCGCGGTGGCCGGCATCGGCTGCCACTACATGGCGATGTGGATGGACCGCAAGACCGACACCTTCAGCCAGATGGGCGGGGAGGGCGTCGCCTGGCTGGGCCAGAAGGACTTCACGTCCGAACGCCACATCTTCGCCAACCTGGGCGACGGCACCTATTTCCATTCGGGGCTCTTGGCGATCCGGGCCGCGGTCGCGGCGCGCGCGTCCATCACCTACAAGATCCTCTACAACGATGCGGTCGCCATGACCGGCGGGCAGCCGGTGGACGGCGTGCTGACCGTGCCGCAGATCGCCGCGCAGATGCAGGCCGAAGGCGTGGCGAAGACCGTGGTGGTGACCGACGAACCGGAAAAATACGCTGCCGCGGGCGCCTTGCCGCAAGCGGTGGAAGTGCATCACCGCGCGGCGCTCGACGACGTGCAGCGCGCGCTGCGCGATATCGCCGGCACGACGGTGCTGATCTACGACCAGACCTGCGCCACCGAGAAGCGCCGGCGTCGCAAGCGCGGCGACTATCCCGATCCGGCCCGCCGCGCCTTCATCAACGAGGCCGTCTGCGAAGGCTGCGGCGACTGTTCCGCGCAGTCCAACTGCCTGTCCGTCGAGCCGCTGGAAACGCCGCTGGGCACCAAGCGCCGCATCAACCAGTCGTCCTGCAACAAGGACTTCTCCTGCGTGGAAGGCTTCTGTCCCAGCTTCGTGACGGCCGAAGGCGCCGCCCTGCGCAAGCCCGGCGCGGCTGCGGGGGCGCCCACGTTGCCGGCGGCGCCGCTGCCCGGCCGGGTGGACATCGCTGCGGGCGCGGCCTATCGCGTAGTGATCGCCGGCGTGGGCGGCACGGGCGTGGTGACCATCGGCGCGCTGCTGGGCGCGGCCGCGCATATCGAAGGCAAGGGCGTGACCGTGCTGGACATGGCGGGCCTGGCGCAGAAGGGCGGCGCCGTGCTCAGCCACGTCCAGCTGGCCAACCGCCCCGACGATCTGCACGCCACGCGCGTGGCGCTGGGCGAGGCGGACCTGGTCATCGGCTGCGACGCCCTGGTGTCGGCCTCGCCGGAAGTGCTGTCGCGCTTGCGGCCGGATCATGGGCGCGCGGTGGTGAACAGCACGGCCGCGCCGACGGCGGCGTTCCTGGCGCAGCCGGATTGGCGCTTTCCCGGCGAACAGGCCGAGGCGGCGCTGGCGCGCAGCACCGGCGGCAACTGCGATTTCATCGAAGCGGGGCCGCTGGCCGAGGCGCTGCTGGGCGACGGCATCTACGCCAACCCCTTGTTGCTCGGCTATGCCTGGCAACAGGGCGGCTTGCCGCTATCGCTCGACAGCCTGCGGCGCGCGATCGAATTGAACGGCGTGGCGGTGGAGAAGAACCTGGCCGCGTTCGAACTGGGCCGCCAGGCCGCGCACCTCGGCGCGGCGGCGCTCAAGCCCGCGCCGCGGGCCCATACGGCGGCGTTGCCCGAATCCCTGGACGGGCGGATCGGGCGCCTGGCCGCGCACCTGCGCGCCTACCAGGACGAGGCCTACGCGGCGCGGTTCCTGGCCGCCGTGGAGGCCGTGCGCGCCCGCGAGGCGCTGCTGGCCGACCCGGGACGTTTCGAGGTGACGCGCTCCGTCGCCCGCAACCTGGCCAAACTCATGGCCTACAAAGACGAGTACGAGGTGGCCCGGCTGTACGTCGATCCGGCGTTCAAGGCCCGGTTGCGCGAGCAATTCGAAGGCGAGCCGGGCAAGGACTACCGCTTGCGCTATCACCTGGCGCCGCCCGCGACCGCGAAGCGCGATGCGCGCGGCCGGCTGCGCAAGCGTGCCTACGGCCCCTGGATGGAGACCGTGTTTCGCGCGCTCGCCACGATGAAGGGGCTGCGGGGAACCTGGCTGGACGTGTTCGGCAAGACCGCCGAGCGCCGCATGGAGCGGCAGCTGGCCGCCGATTACTTCGCCCTGGCGGAGGAGTTCGCCCGGACGCTGGACGCCGGCAATCGCGAGGCGGCGCTCGCGCTGGCGGCGCTGCCGGACGAGATCCGCGGCTACGGCCACGTCAAGGAACAGGGTGTCGAGCGGGCGCGCTCGCGCGAGGCCGCGCTCTGGGAACGCTACCGGGGGCGGGCGCGGAAGCCCGTGGCGGGCGAGCTGGCCTCGTTCGCGGAATTGCAGGCGCGGCACGCGCCCTGAGTCAGTCCTGCGGCCGCGCCGGCCCGTCGGTATGGCGGCGCGACAGCAGCACGACGCCATCGGTGTCGGCGTACAGCCAGTCCCCGCTGTGGATGTCGACGCCTTGCAGCTGCACGCGCGTTCCGGCGACTGCCCGCGGCATGTCGCGCGGCCGGTTCGGCAGCGTGCCCAGGGCGTGGATGCCCAGCGGCATGCGCGCCAGCGCCTGCGTGTCGCGCGCATAGCCATTGAGCAGCACGCCGCTCCAGCCGTTCTGCACGCCCATGGCGGCCATGCGGTCGCCCAGCACGGCGTGCGCGGCATGGCCCAGCGCGTCCACCGCCAGCACGCGGCCCAATCCCGGTTCGGCCAGCAGGCCGGCCAGCGACAGGGCGCCGTCGGCGCCGGGCGAGGGCACCGCCACCACCTGGCCGAAGTACCAGGGCCGGCCGCCGTAGGAGCGGAACACGGGCGGGAGCACGCGCAGCCCCCAGGCGGGATCGTCCATGCAGTTGTCGCACAGGTCAGCCGTGCTCCAGGTGACGTCGGGCGCGTTGCGGTAGCTGGGCGGGGTGAAAGGCTGGGTCATCGTCGGGCGGCCCGTCGCGGGCAGGGAAAGGGGATGCCCATATTGCCACGCCCGGCATGCCATTAGGGATTCCCGCCACTTTGCGCCGGACGAAACCCAGGTTACGCCTGGGGCCGCGATTCGCGAGGATAAGCCGGGCCCGCGCCGCCGGCCCAGGTTCAGCGCGAGACCGGCAGCTGTTCCAGCGCGCGCTTGAAGTCCGGGTATTCCTTCAAGAACTCCTGGCTGTGCGCGCAGCGTTTCATCAGGCGGTCGTCCACCGTCAGGTTCAGCACGGTCGCGCCGTCCCACTGGCGGGGACGCTTGCGCACGTGGATCAGCACCTTTTGCGTGAACTCCTGGTAGGAGTCATGCGGGTTGCATTGCTCGTAGTCGGTGGAAATCCGCTGGGCGATGCCGGCTTCCAGGCCCGCCTGCCGGGCCTTTTCCTGCAGCCACGAGGCGGGCAGGGTCTGCAGGCTGCCGTCGCGGTAGCCGCCGCCGATGTCCGAATGGGCGCCGATGAACCAGCGCTGCTCCACGGGCCGGTCGGGCGGACGGGGATCGGAATCGGCCAGCCGCGTCCACAGGGTGGGGAAGTACGGCTCGCGGTACTCGTTGGTGGCAATCGCGTGATAGGCGTTGCGGACGTGGTTGCTCAGTTCGGTGTCGTGGAAGTTGTAGAACGTGGAGAAGCCGGGGAAAGGGATGCCGCCCACGGGGATGCCCAGGCTGCCCACCGTGTCCCAGACGCCGACGAAATGCAGGTCGGTCTCGCGCGAGAAGCGGGCGCGGAACTCGATGGCTTCGAGCGATACGGGTTTGCAGTCGTCGCGGTACAGGGCATAGGCCTCGGCGACGTTGGCGTCGGTGGGCTCGTTCAGCAGCCCGCATTTCCGCACCATGCCGGCCAGGCTGCGGGCGGAGTAGGCGCCGCGGCTGAAACCGAACAGGAAGATGCGGTCGCGCGGCGCGTGCCGCTGGCATAGCCACCGATAGCCGGCGCGGATATTGGCCGACAGCCCCGCGCCGAAGGCGCCGCCCATGAACTTGTCGATGGCGGCCCACAGACCCTGTCCTTGCGTGCCGACCCCTTCGATGTACAGCGTTTCCTGGGTGCTGGTCTCGGGCGCCGCCTTGTAGAGTTCGTAAACGTTGGTGCGGTCGTTGGGCTCGTTCCAGGTCCCGTCGAAGAACACGGCAAGATTCTTCACCATGATGGTCTCCCCACAGATCGGTTCTTTCGATGCGTCTGTTGCTGGCAGGGGTCCGCTCCCGCGCGAGCTACGCTAGCACGCGCCGCGTGCGACGCCGGGCGCGGGGTTTCCCTGCTGGGAGGATGTACACCGTCCTTGTGACTATGCAACCGGGAGCAATCTCACGGGCGGGCGCGGGCCCTCCGGCCGGGACGGGCGCGGCGGCCCCGGGCGCGGCCAGGACGGCTACGGCGTCAGGAGCAATCCGTGGCGGCACGGATGGTATCCGAACCGCGCGCCTTCAGGAGATCCTGCATGCAACTGCCGGCCCGCCGGCTACGTCGCGGGAGATGGCGGCCGGGCCATTTCGGAAAAGCGCCGCAATCGGGTATGTTGCGCCTTCCTAGTCATTCAATGAGAAAGAACACGATGGAACGCCTGGCCATCCTGGGTGCGTTGCACGAAGAAATCGCCGACCTGCTGGCGGCGATGGATCCCGGCGCGGCCGTCCACCGCATCGCGATGCGCGATTTCCACGTAGGCACCTTGTGGGGCACGCCCTGCGTGATCGCGCTGAGCCGGATCGGCAAGGTGGCGGCCGCCGCGACCGCGTCCATCGTGATCCGGGAATTCCAGGTTTCCCGGGTGATCTTCACCGGCCTGGCCGGCGGGCTGCATCCGGACGTGGAGGTGGGCGACGTGGTGGTCGCCCATAGCCTGATGCAGCACGATATGGACGCGCGGCCCCTGTTCGGCCAGCACGAGATCCCGCTGCTGGGCCGGGTGCGTTTCGAATCGGATGCCGAACTGAGCAAACGCTTGCTCGACAGCGCGGGCGATTTCGTCCGCGGCCGCGCCATCGAAGGCGCGGCGCGCGCGCAAGCCCGCGTCCATGGCGGGCTGATCGCCACCGGCGACGTGTTCGTCAGCCACGCCGAGGAGGCCCTGGCGTTGCGCGCGCGCTTGCCGGATGCGCTGTGCGTGGAAATGGAGGGCGCGGCGATGGCGCAGGTCTGCTACGAATCCGGCATTCCTTTCGCCGTGCTGCGGGTGATCTCCGACCGCGCCGACCACGCCGCGAAGACCGACTTCACCGCGTTCCTGGAAAATGTGGCGCGGGTGTACACGGCAGGCATCCTGGCGCCCTTGCTGAAGGCGCGGGCCCTGTAGCGCGGTCGGGTCTAGCGGCCCGTATCCGGGTAGTTCGGCCCGGGGTCGCTGAAGCCGCCGCTGCTGTAGGGATTGACCGCGCCGGGGTGGGGCGGGCCGCCTTCGCCCGGGGCGCAGCCGGCCAGCAGCAGCGCGGCCGCCAGCGCGGTGATCAGGTGCTTCAGGGGGGATGTCATGGTGATCTCCTGCGGCTGCCCCTCGACAGGCGCCTCGTGTGCAGCGTATACGGATGATTATAGGACCGCATCCTGGCTATCCAGCGCCAGCGTGCCGCAACGGCGGGGACGCAGACTTTCACGCCGCGGTTGTCGGCCATCCTTCGACGCCTATCCTGGCGCGCGTCGGCCCGCCGGCTAGGCCGCGGTCTTGGGTTTGATGCGCGGCCGGGCGCAGCCCTCCTGGTAGGCCTGCACCGCGCGGGAGCCGGCGGGCTGGAAGTAGGGATGGGGATAGCCGGCCTCCCGCAGGGCTGTGTGCAGGCGCTGGCCCCACACGCATTGTGCCCGCGCTTCGTCCCACAGCCGCGTCGCCAAGTCGCGCTGGCCGTCGCGCCAGAGCGCCAGCCCATAGTCGGCCACCATTTCCTCGTCGCGCGGGATGTCGCGGTAAGACTGTTTCATCAGGGCCAGGCCGCCCTGGGCGTCGCCGCGCAGCGCCAGGATCCAGCCCAGGGTCGCCTGGTTGTACGGTTTGGGGCCGACGCGGCGGACCGACTCGCGCGCCTGCGCCTCGGCTTCGGCCAGGTACTCGGGGAAATCGGCCAGGTAGTAGGCGATGCTGTTGGCCCAGTCCGGCCCGCTCCGCGTCCTGGCGGCGCCGCGTTGCAGCGCGCGGGCGTCGGCCAGCGCGAATGCCGGCCTGCCCAGCAGCTTTTCCAGCGCGTAGCGGTCGCGCAGCACCGCCGGGTCCAGGGGCTTGAGCGACTCCGGAAAACGCCACTGCCGCGCGCGGTCCGCCCAGGCCCGCGCCTCGTCGCCGCGCCCCGCCGACAACAGCAGGCGCGCCAGGTTCAGCTGTTGCCGGGGCTGCGCGGCGCAGCGCATGGCATCGATCAGTTGCCGCGCGCCGTCGGCGTCGCCCTGGCTGAACTTGCGGTTCACGGCGTCCAGCTCGCCGAAGCACCGGCTGTCCCCGGTCATGTCGCTGTCGATGGACAGCGACAGCGTGCCCGCGGGCGTCGCGTGGCTGAAGTAGGCGGTGTTGCCCTCGCGGCTGGTGTAGCCCAGGTCCACCCATTGCTCGCCCCAGCGCATGCGCATGGTCGTGATGTAGGGCCAGCCCGCGACCGGCTCCTTGTCCTTCCCGCTCGAATGCAGATGGAAAAAATGGCCCCAGGGGCCGTCGCCGATGCGCCGGATGAGCGTGAAGTCGTCGGGGGAATGCGCTTCCCGCGTCCAGACCCAGGCCGTGCGGCCCTGCGCGTCCGTTACGCCGTGCAGGATGCCGTCCTGGGTGGGCGTGCCGGCGATGTCCTCGCCCTTGTCCGTGAGGAACAGGCGGTAGGGCGTGCCGGCGGCGAGGGCGCTGCCCTGGCGTTGCTCCAGGGTCAGCGTGAAATAGCGGCCGTGCGGACCGGTGCCGTACTGGGGCAGATCGTCGGGCGGCGTGGCGGCCAGGGGGGCGGGAGGGGAGGCCAGGACCTGGCCGAACAGCAGGGCGCCGGCGAGCAGCGCGAGGTATCGGTGTAGCGTGTGCGTCATGGGAACGGCGTGTGGGACTCGCGCCTGGGCGGCCGCCGCGGTGGCGGCGCCCATCGGAACGGGCGGGCACGGATGATGCCCAGGCGGCATGATGCGCGCCCGACCGGGATGTGGCAAGAATCGCGGCCCGGGAGCGGCTGGCGAGCGCCGGTCGCGCGATGCGTTTTTCGCCCGGATGGCCCTGCCGCGGTCGCGCGAGGGTGGGGTTTTGAGCTAGGATTAGCCGCAGAATTTCTCCCCCTCCGCCCTCTCTGGAGACCTCCCGCATGGCCGACCTCAGTTCCTTCGCCATCACCAAGAAATGGCCCGCGCTGCACCCCGATCGCATCCAGCTGTACTCGCTGCCCACGCCCAACGGCGTGAAGGTGTCCATCATGCTGGAAGAGACCGGGCTGCCCTACGAGGCGCATCGCGTCAGCTTCGATTCCCGGGACCAGTTCTCGCCGGAATTCCTGTCGCTCAGCCCGAACAACAAGATCCCGGCCATCCTGGATCCCGACGGCCCCGACGGCAAGCCCCTGGGCCTGTTCGAGTCGGGCGCCATCCTGATCTACCTGGCCTCGAAGTCCGGCCAGTTCATCCCGGCGGACACGGCGGGACGCTACGAGACCCTGCAATGGGTGATGTTCCAGATGGGCGGCATCGGCCCGATGTTCGGCCAGCTGGGCTTTTTCCACAAATTCGCCGGCAAGGACTACGAGGACAAGCGCCCGCGCGACCGCTACGTGGCGGAATCCCGGCGCCTGCTGGCCGTGCTGGACGAGCGGCTGGCCGGTCGCGACTGGGTGATGGGCGACCAGTACACCATCGCCGACATCGCCATCCTGCCGTGGGTGCGCAACCTGGTGGGCTTCTACGGCGCGGGCGAGCTGGTGGAATTCGCCCAGTTCAAGAACGTCGCGCGCGTGCTCGACGCCTTCGTCGCCCGCCCGGCCGTGGCGAGGGGATTGACGATACCGGCCTGAAGCCTGCCCCGGGGGCGGCGGGCCGCGGCGCCGTCCTACAATGGCCCGGACCCGAATCCCGACCCCGAGGCCCCTCATGGAACTCCGCCAGCTCCGCTATTTCGTCCGCGTCGTCGAGGCGGGCAGCATCGGGCGCGCGGCGCAGTCCATCGGCATGGTGACTTCCGCCCTCAGCCAGCAGATCAGCCGGCTGGAGGGCGAGCTCTCCACCCGGCTCCTGCAGCGCAGCGCCAGCGGGGTGCAGCCCACCGACGCGGGCCTGGCGTTCTTCCGGCAGGCGCAGCTGGCGTTGCGCCACGCGGACGACGCCATCCAGGCCGCGCAGCAGGCCCGCCTGGCCGGCCACGTCAGCGTGGGCCTGCCGTCCACCACGGCGGCCATCCTGGGCGCGCCGTTCGTGCAGGCCATGAACGAACGCTATCCGGACATCCGCCTGCATCTGGTGGAGGCGCTGTCGGGCCACCTGAGCGACATGCTCAACGGCCGCCAGCTGGACCTGGCCATCGTGTTCCAGGCCGAGTCGGCCCGCCGCTGGAGCGTCATGCCCCTGCTGGACGAGCCGCTGTTCCTGCTGGCCCGCCCGGACATGCCGGAGCTGCCCGCCGGCGACACGACGCGGATCGACGCCATCGCGCACCTGCCCCTGGTCCTGCCCAGCGGACGGCACGGCCTGCGGGCGCTGGTGAACAATGCCTTCCTGCAGCGGGGGCGCGCGCCCCAGGTCGCGGTGGAGGTGGACGGCCTGCCCATGCTCATGGACGTGGTCCAGGCCGGGCTGGGCGCCACCATCCAGCCCAGTTCCGCCATGGCGCGCATCGCGCCGGGCCAACTGCACATGGCGCGCATCGACGACGCGCACCTGTTCCGTCCCAACCTGCTGGCCAGCCTGTCCGAGGACGAGCTGTCGCCCGCCGCGCTGGCGGCCCGCCTGGTGCTGGCCGACGTGTCGCGCGCGCTGGCGCGCGCGGGGAAATGGGCGGTGGTGGCTCTTCACGATTCATGAAGACCTGTTGACGCCTGGCTGATATCGGCGGATCGCCGCGCCCGATACAGTCCCCTTCTTGAATGAGGGACAAGGGCATGGTCGACGTCTTGGTGATAGGAGGGGGCAACGCGGCGCTGTGCGCGGCCCTGATGGCGCGCGAAGCCGGCGCCAGCGTGCTGCTGCTGGAAGCGGCGCCGCGCGAGTGGCGCGGGGGCAATTCGCAGCACACGCGCAATCTGCGCTGCATGCACGACGCGCCTCAGGACGTGCTGGTCGAGGCCTACCCCGAAGAGGAATACTGGCAGGACCTGCTGAAGGTGACGGGCGGGCAGACCAACGAGCACCTGGCCCGCCTGGTCATCCGCGAATCGTCCACCTGTCGCGACTGGATGCGTCGCCATGGCGTGAACTTCCAGCCGCCGCTGTCCGGCGCCCTGCACGTGGCCCGCACCAATGCCTTCTTCATGGGCGGCGGCAAGGCGCTGGTGAACGCCTATTACCGCAGCGCCGAGGCGCTCGGCGTCCAGATCCGCTACAACGCCCCGGTCGATTCGCTGGAACTCGACCGCGGCCGCTTCGTGGCTGCGCGCATCGGCGACGAACGCATCGAGGCGCGGGCCTGCGTGCTGGCTGCGGGCGGTTTCGAATCCAACCGCGAATGGCTGCGCGAGGCCTGGGGCCAGAACGAGCGCGGCGAATGGCCGGCCGACAACTTCCTGATCCGGGGCACCCGCTACAACATGGGCGTCCTGCTGAAATTCATGCTGGATGCCGGCGCCGACGGCATCGGCGATCCGTCGCAATCCCATTGCGTGGCCATCGACGCCCGCGCGCCCCTGTATGACGGCGGCATCTGCACGCGCATCGATTGCGTGTCGCTCGGGGTGGTGGTGAACCGCGACGCCCAGCGCTTCTACGACGAAGGCGAGGATTTCTGGCCCAAGCGCTACGCCATCTGGGGGCGCCTGACCGCCATGCAGCCGGGCCAGATCGCCTACTCCATCATCGACGCCAAGGCGATCGGCCGGTTCATGCCGCCGGTGTTCCCCGGCGTGCAGGCCGATACCCTGCCGGAGCTGGCGCGCAAGCTGGGCCTGGATCCGGCCGCCTTCGAGCAGACCGTGGGCGACTACAACGCCGCCTGTCGCGTGGGCAAGTTCGACCACACCGCGCTGGACGATTGCCACACCGAAGGGCTGACGCCCGCGAAGACGCACTGGGCGCGTCCCATCGACACCGCGCCGTTCTACGGCTACGCCCTGCGGCCGGGAATCACCTTCACCTATCTGGGCCTGAAGGTCGACGATACCGCCGCGGTCCGGTTCAACGACGTGCCCAGCGACAACCTGTTCGTCGCTGGCGAAATGATGGCCGGCAATGTGCTGGGCAAGGGCTATACCGCCGGCGTGGGCATGTCCATCGGCACGGCCTTCGGCCGCATCGCCGGCACCCGCGCCGCCGCCGCCGCGCGCCACCCGAACTCCGCCGGAGCACTCCATGAAGCAGCTTGAAGCCCTGGCCCGCGAGGCGCAGTCTTTTTCCGAAGCGAAGCCGGCCATGGCCGAGCAGACCATCCATTGGCACGGCGGCGGCGCGAAGCCGCAGGTCGGCGCGCTGACGGACGACGAAACCGAAGTCGCGCGCGTCATGCAGATCTGCAATGCCTGCCGCTACTGCGAGGGGTTCTGCGCGGTCTTCCCCGCCATGACCCGCCGCCTGGAATTCGGCAAGGCCGACATCAACTACCTGGCCAATCTGTGCCACAACTGCGGCGCCTGTCTGCACGCCTGCCAGTACGCGCCGCCGCATGAATTCGCGGTGAACGTGCCGCAGGCCATGGCCCGCGTCCGGGTGCAAACCTACACCGACTACGCCTGGCCGGCCGCGCTGGGCTCGCTCTACAAGCGCAACGGCCTGGCCTTGTCCCTGGCCACGGCGGCGGGGCTGGCGCTGTTCCTGGCCCTGGCGGCGGTGATGGCCGGCGGGCTGTTCCATGAGCCGCTGGCCGGCAATTTCTACGCCGTGTTCCCGCACAACACGCTGGCGCTGATGTTCGGCGTGGTGTTCGGCTTCGCGGTGCTGGCCCTGGGCATCGGCGTGGCGCGCTTCTGGCGCAACGTCAGTCCGGGCGCGGCAACGGGCGCGGCGGTGGCCGAGGCCGCCCACGACGCCCTGCGCCTGCGCTACCTGGACGGCGGCCACGGCAAGGGCTGCAACAACGCGGACGACGCCTTCACGCTCTGGCGGCGGCGCTTCCACCACTTCACGTTCTACGGCTTCATGCTGTGCTTCGCGGCCACCAGCGTGGCCACGCTGTACCACTACCTGCTGGGACAGCCGGCGCCGTATCCCTTCTTCAGCGCGCCGGTGCTGCTGGGCACCGCGGGCGGGATCGGGCTGCTGATCGGCCCGGCCGGGCTGCTGTGGCTGAACGTCAAGCGCCATCCGCTGCAGGGCGATGCCGCCCAAAAGCCGATGGACCGCGGCTTCATCGCGCTGCTGTTCCTGACCAGCGCCACCGGCCTGGCCTTGCTGGCCGGCCGCGACACCGGCGCCATGGCGCTCCTGCTGGCTATCCACCTGGGCGTGGTCATGGCGCTGTTCCTGACCCTGCCCTACGGCAAGTTCGCGCACGGCATCTACCGGTCCGCCGCGCTCTTGAAGTGGTCGATCGAAAAGCGCCAGCCCAACAAGTTGCAGCTGGGCTCGGATTGAAGGGCCGAGCGGCCTGAAGCGGACGCCGCCGCGGGGCGGCGCCGCCATTCATAACAAACCAGGAGACTTCAATGTTCCGCACCCCCACGTTGGCGCGCCTCGCGCTGGCCGCCTGTCTGCTGCCGGCGCTGCCGGCGGCCCAGGCGCAGTCCTTTCCCTCGAAGCCGATCACGCTGGTCGTGCCGCATTCGGCCGGCGGCACGTCGGACATCCTCGCGCGCACGGTCGCGGCCGAAGCCGCCAAGACCCTGGGCCAGACCATCGTCATCGACAACAAGGGCGGCGCCAACGGCACCATCGCGGCCAAGCAGGTGGCCACGTCCGCGCCCGACGGCTACACGCTGCTGCTGGCCACCGCCAGCACGCACGGCATCAACCCCTCGCTGTACTCGCGCATTTCGTACGACGCGGTGAAGGACTTCACGCCCGTCACGCTGCTGGCCACGGTGCCCAACGTGCTGGTGGTGGGCAAGCCGGTGCAGGCCGCGAACGTGCAGGAGCTGATCGCGTACGTCCGCTCGCAGGGCGACCGGACCAACATGGGCTCGGCGGGCGCGGGCACGCCCGGCCACCTGGCCGGCGAGATGTTCAAGAGCGCGGCCAAGCTGGAATTCACGCACGTGCCTTACAAGGGCGGCAGCCCGGCCATCACCGACCTGATCGGCGGCCAGATCGACTTCATGTTCACCACGATTCCCGGCGTGCTGCCGCACGTGAAGGCAGGCACGCTGCGCGCGCTGGCCGTGACGTCGCCGCAACGTTCGCCCGCCATGCCCGATATCCCCACCATGGCGGAATCGGGCCTGCCGGGCTTCCAGGCGGTGTCGTGGCACGGCATCGTCGCGCCCGCGGGCACGCCGGACGCCGTGATCGCCAAACTGAACGAAGCCCTGAGCGGCGCGCTGGCGGCGCCGGCCGTCAAACAGCGGCTGATGGAAGAGGGCGCGCAGGCCTCCCGCCTGAACACCGCCGCGTTCGGCGCCTTCATCCAAAGCGAGATCGCGGCCTGGGCCAAGGCCGTCAAGGACTCGGGCGCCACGGCGAACTGAGGAAAAAATAGCGGCCCGGCGGGGCTGGTTGCCATTTTCCAGGCGCCGGGCCCGCGAATAGCGCATGCTAGGATCGTCCTCATGCCGCTGACGACACTTTTCTCCGCGCTGTTGCTTGCCGTGACCGGCCCGGCGGGTTTCGATCTGCCGTGCTTCTACAACCAGAAAGGCGCGGATGGGATGCTGGAGCGCGCGCCGCATTGCGCCAGGCGCGAGGCCGGCGGGCTGGCGTTCAATCCCGATGTGCTGCGCAAAATGGCGTTCTACGAGGACGGCCTGTCTGCCGCGGCGACAGACGGCGGCTGGCACTGGGTGCGCGCCGACGGCGCGTCCGCGTCCGTGCTCACCTATGACAACGGCCCGGACGAATTCGAGGCCGGCCTGGCCCGGGGCAGGCTGGCCGACGGCACGATGGCCTACTACGACAAGCAGCTCAACGTGGCGCTTGCGACGCCCTACCAGTGGGCGGAACCCTTCATCGACGGCATCGCCGTGGTCTGTTCCCGATGCGGGATGCAACCGACCGCTGATGGCGAACACACCATGGTGGTGGGCGGCGACTGGGGCGCCATCGACCGGCAGGGCAGGCTGGTGCTGCCCTTGCGGGGCGACGCGGCTTCGCTGCGCCGCGAGGCGGACGCGGCCAGGCAGCGCCGCTGACCGGGGCGCGATACCGGCCGCCGCCTGCTAGAACTTGTACCGCAACTGCGCCAGCACGTTGCGCGGCGCGCCGTAGTAGACGGAGTTGTAATTGCCCATGCCGGCGTAGTAGGTCTTGTCCAGCACGTTGTTCAGGTTCACCGTCAGCCGCAGGTCCTTGTTGAAATCATAGGCGGCCATCAGGCCCAGCACGCCGTAGCCGTCCTGGCTGAACCGGCGGCTTGCGCCGTTGACGCTTTGCGCGAAGTAGGTGCCGCTTTGCCAGAGCACATTGCCGCCCACCGTCAAGCGATGCCAATCGCCGGGCAGGCGGTACGTGGTGGCCAGTTTGAACATCTGCTCGGGCTGGGCGGTGCTGACCCGTTCGTCGGCGCGGTTTCGCGACCGGCTGTAGGTATAGCCGGCGTGGAGCTGCCAATTGGGCAGCAGTTCGCCCGAAATCTCCAGTTCGATCCCCCGCGTGGTCACGCCGGGCACCGCCACGTAAGCCACGCTGCCGTTGGGCAGTGTGGCCCCGCTGGGATCCAGCTCGGCCACATTGTTCTGCTTGAGCTGGAAAAAGGCGATGCTGGTGTTCAGCTTGCCGTCCAGGTATTCGCCCTTGCCGCCGATCTCGTAGCTTTTACCCGTCAGCGGATCCAGTTGGCGGTTGCTGGCGTCGAAATTGAAGGCCTGAGGCTTGAAAACGTCGGTATAGCTGGCGTAGACCGTATGGTTGGCGTCCACGTCAAACGTGACGCCCGCATAGGGAATGAATTTGTTGTCCACGTCGGTGTCGTAGCTGGCGCGCGATCCGCTGCTGAAGACGGATTTCTGCGTCCATCCGTAGTCGGTGAGCCGGCCGCCCAGAATGACCGCGAAGCGGTCGGTGGGGCGCAACACCGTGGCGCCATACAGGATTTTCTGGGACACCTCGACGTCGAAATCCAGCACATGCGTGTAGACCGAGGGCTCGAACGCATTGTTGTTCCAGTTGAAGGCGTCGGGTATCCGCAGGTCGGTCAGGCCATCATCCCGTGACGAGGTCGAATGTGTGCGGGCGGCGTTGTAGCCGAAGACCAGATCGTGCTTGCGGCCCAGCAGCGAGAACATGCCCGACACCTGCACGTCGATGCTGTTCTCGCGCGAATCCGTGTCGAACAGGCTGGCCTGGCCCAGGCTGTGGCTGATGCCGTGCGTGTCCACGTCGATGAATGAGCTGCCCATGCCCGCGATGAGTTCGCGCGACAGATAGCCGCGGTGGCCGGCCGCGAGTTTCAATCGCCAGTCATTGTCGAAGTCGTGCGTGACGTCCGCGAAATAGCGCGTGGTTTCCTGCGTGCGCCAGGTCCATTTATCGGCGGGATTGGTCGAACGCGGGAAGCTGGCTTGCGTGCCGTCGGTGTAGAACGCGGGTAGATGGATGTTGGACGAGGCGTGGTTTTTGTTCTTCTGGTATTCGATGCCGAACGATGCCGTTGTGCGGGCGGTGATGTCGGCCTCGACAATGCCATAGAGCACGTCTTCGCGCGTGTTGGTGTAGTCGATGAAGCTGTTGGCGTCGTTGACCGCCGCCACCATTCTTCCGCGTATTCTGCCGTTCTCGGCCAGCGAGCCGCCCAGATCGAGTTCGCCGCGATACTGGTCCCACGAGCCCGCGCCGGCGGTGATGCTGCCCTGGAATTCGCGGGTGGGGCGCTTGCGGATCAGGTTGATGACGCCCGAGGGGTATCCGGCCCCATTGACCAGGCCTGTCGCGCCTTTCAGGATTTCCACCCGGTCATAGATGACCGAACTGGTGATGCTGTAGTTGTCGCGCACGTTGCCGCCGTCGCTCGACAGGCTGGGCAGGCCGTCGAACTGGAAATTCTGCAGTTGGAACCCGCGCGCATAGAAACTGTAGCCTTCCGAGTTGGCGCGCGAGACTGCGATCCCCGGTGTCTGCTCCAGCGCGCCGGCGACGGTGGTGATGCCCTGGTCGTCCATCTGCTGTCGGGTGATGACGCTGACCGACTGGGGCGTTTCCCGCAGCGACAGGCGCATGCGCGTGGCCGAGCTGGATTCCGCCACGGTATAGGAACCGGTGCCTTCGCTGGGGGGAATGGCGTTGCTGGCCGTCACCAGCACGGGTTCCAGCGAGGTCACCGCGCCGGCGGCGGGCTGCGGCCGCACGCTGAGCACGCCGCCGGGCGTCACGACCAGCTCCAGTCCCGTGCCCGTCAGGGCCTGCCGCGCCGCGGCTTCGGCGCTGAGCGCGCCGCGTACCGGCGCCGCTTGCTTGCCCGACACGAGTTCCGCGCTGGCCGAGATGGTGCGGCCGCTGTGCCGCGAGATCCGGCTCAGGGTGTCGGCCAAAGGCGCGGCGGGCAGGTCGTAGGACTGGGCGGCCCGCTGGGCGGGGACTGCGGCCGCATCCTGTGCGATCGCGGGCTGCGTCAGCGCGCAGGCGCCGAGGGCGCCGGCGACGAGCGCCGCGCCACGGTTCAGGAGGAAAGTCATGATTCAAGGGGTCCGGCAAAAAGGGATTTCGGTTGCGTCATTAGTAATGATACGGCGACCGTCCTTGAATCCCCTCATCGCCCGCGCATTTTTTTTTGCCGCGTCCTTATGCCGCATCCACCAGCGTCAGCCAGGGGCCATAGCGCCTGACCTGGATCGGCAGCGTTTCGCCCAGGGCCAGCAAGGCTCGGGCAGGATCGTCCAACGGGAATACGCCGAACACGCGCAGCGCGCCGGCTTGCGGCGATACGCGGATCACGCCGGGCTGGTAGGCGCGCAGTTGCTCCACCACTTCGGCCAGCTGGGCGTCGCGCACGTTGAGGATGCCGTCGCGCCAACTGGCCTGGGCGGTGTCGTCCCGCTGCCATGCGCGGTCGAAATCGAACGCGGCCGTGCCGGCTTGCGGCAGGGCCAGCGGCCGGCCGCGTTGCGGCTGCAGGGTCAGGGCGCCCTCGATGGCGCTGGCCACGGCGTAGGTGTCGAACTGGTCCACGGCCAGATGCGATTCGCCGCCGACGACGGCGCCGTATCGCGTGCGCACCACGAAAGGCCGGCTGTCGGGCCGGGCCTCGGCATACAGTCCGCCCTGGCGCAGCACGACGGTGCGGCGGGCGCCGTCATAGCGCACGTCGGCGGCCGAGCGCGCGTTCAAGGTCAGCATGGAGCCGTCTTCCAGCGCATAGGTCTGGCGTTCGCCCGTGCGGGTGGAGTAGGTCGCGGAGAGTCCGGCAAGCGGGATGTAGCGGTCGGCGATCAGTCCGCCGATGGTGACGCCGGACATCGCCATGGCCAGCTTCAGCAGGCGGCGGCGGTCGGGTTTGCTGCTTCGCAACAGGGCGACGCGGGCGGCGTGCGCCGCGCCTGGCGCGGCACCGGCAGCGCTACGCAGGCGCGATAGCGGCTGTTGCATCAGGCCGTCGACCTCGGCCCAGGCGAGGGCGTGGTCAGGATGGCTGGCCAGCCAGTGCTCAAAGCGCTGGCGGTCCTGGTCGGAGGCTTGGCCGGACGTCAGCAGCACGATCCAGTCGACCGCGCGTTCCGTCAGCGCGTCGCTGGCGGCGCTCATGCGGCGTCCACCGCGCGGCGCGATGCGATGCAGTGCAGAAAGGCGCGTTTGATGTGCCGTTCCACGGTCGCCAGCGACAGGCCCAGGTTTTGCGCAATGGCGGGATGGGTCATGCCGTCCAGCCGGTTCAGCAGAAAGGCGTGCTTGACCGGTACGGGCAAGCCGTCCAGCAGGCTGTCGATCTCCATGACCGCCTGCTTCAGCATGATCAGCGTTTCAGGCGACGCGACGACCGGCTCCTGCTCCAGCGACAGCGCTTGCAGATAGCGCGCCTCGACGTCGCGCGCGCGCCACAGGTCGATGGTGAGCCGGCGCGCCAGCGTCAACAGGTACGCCCGCGGCTCGGAGATGGGGGCGGCGCCGGGGGAGGTGAGGATGCGGCAGAACGTGTCCTGCGTCAGGTCGGCGGCGTCGGCGCGGTTGTTGACGCGCCGGTTCAGCCAGCCCAGCAGCCAGTCGTGGTGTTCCGCGTAAAGCTGGTGGACGTTCTTGTACGCGGGGGAATCCATGGATGGCGGCGCGGCGATGAGGTGTTAATAAGAATAACACTCATTTATAACGTGAATCGCCGGCCCAGACAACGAATGGCTAGGCCAGCAGCTTGCCCAGCGTCGCCATGCCTTGCTCCATTTCCGGGTTCCAGGGATGTCCGCCGTTCAGGCGGAGGAAATTGCCGAACGCGCCGGAGGCCGAGAACAGCGGGCCCGGCGCGATGCTGATGCCGTGGCCGAGCGCGGCGCGGTGCAGCTTCAGCGTGTCGATGTGCGGCGGCAGTTCCACCCATACGAAGTAGCCGCCCGCGGGCCGCGTGGCCCGCGTGCCCTTGGGGAAGTACCGCGCGATGGCCTGCAGCAGTTCGCCCTGCTGTTGGGCCAGCGCCTGGCGGAACTGCCGCAGGTGCCGGTCGAAGCCGCCTTTCTCCAGGTACGCGGCGATGGCCGCCTGCGTGGGCGCCGCGGTGGCCAGGCTGGTGGTGAGCTTGTTGCGCATGATCTGGCGCGTGTAGCGGCCCGCGGCCACCCAGCCCACGCGGTAGCCCGGCGCCAGCGTCTTGGAGAACGACGAGCAGTGCATCACGATGCCGTCGCGGTCGAATGCCTTGGCGGGTCGGGGCCGGTTTTCGCCGAAGTACAGCTCCCCGTAGACGTCGTCCTCGATCAGCGCCACGTCGTGCTGCGCCAGCAGCCGCACGAGCGCTTCTTTCTTGTCGTCCGGCATCAGGCTGCCCAGGGGATTCTGGAAGGTGGTCATGAGCCAGCAGGCGCGCGGCCGGTGCCGCAGGATGGCCGCTTCCAGCGCCTGCAGGTCGATGCCTTCGCGCGGGTGCGTGGCCACCTCGATGGCGTGCAGGTGGTTGCGTTCCAGCGATTGCAGCGCCGCGTAGAAGGTGGGCGATTCGACGATGACCGCGTCGCCGGGCTGGGTCACGGCCGCCAGGCTCAGGTTCAGCGCGTCCAGGGCGCCGTTGGTGATGATGATGTCGTCGACCGGCACCGACAGCCCGTCGGCGAGGTAGCGCAGCGCGATGGCCCGACGCAGCGCGGCGTCGCCCGGGCTCAGGTCGTCGATCGATCCCCAGGGATCCAGGCGCTGGACGGTGGCCGCCATGAACTTCGCCAGCCGGCCGTAGGGCAGCAGCGAAGGGCTGGGGAAGGCCGATCCAAAAGGCAGCATGTCGCGGCGCAAGGTGGCGTTGAGCACCTGCAGCACGTTGTCGCTGACGTCCACCGGATGGCGGCCGGCGCTGGCGCTGGACAGGCCGTCCGGTTCGGGCAGCGTGGCGTGCGGCGCGCGCAGCACGTAGTAGCCGGAGCGGTCGCGCGCGCGGATCAGGCCGCGCGCCTCCAGCAGGTAATAGGCCTTGAACACCGTCGACGGGCTTACGCCGCGGCTGGCGCTGGTCTGCCGGACCGAGGGCAGGCGGTCGCCCGCCTGCAGCAGGCCCGATCGGATCGAGGCGGTGATTTCTTCTGTCAGCCGTTCATAGCGCTTCATGGCGGGTCCGTGGGTGAGGGCGGGTTCAGGTCGACATGCCGATGGATCTCATGACCAGGCGCAGCGCATAGGCGGCCGCGCCCAGCGCGGCGACGCTGCATGCCCAGATTATCGCCAGCCAGAGCAGGCGGCTGCGCCACGAAGGCAGGGGGCGTTCGGAGGCATGCATCAGTGGAACTCCTCGCCGGTGCGGACCTTGCCCCGGAACACGTAGTACGACCAGGCGGTGTACATCAGGATCACCGGGATGATGGCCAGGGCGCCCACGAGCGCGAAGCCCAGGCTTTGCGGCGGCGCGGCCGCGGTCCAGATGGACACGTCGGGCGGAATGATGGCGGGCCAGATGCTGATCCCCAGGCCGCTGTAGCCCAGGAATACCAGGGCCAGCGACAGGACGAAGGGGCCCGCGCCCGGCGCGCCCCGGACCCGGCGGACCAGGTCGAACGCGGCGGCGGCGACCAGCACGGGCACGGGCAGGAACCAGAACATGTTCGGCAGGCTGAACCAGCGCTGCGCGATCTGCGGTTGCGCGAGCGGCGTCCAGGCGCTGAGCGCCGCGATCACCGCCAGCAACGCCAGCGTCAGCGGGCGGGCGATGGCGCACATCTGCCGGTACAGCCGGCCCTCGGTCTTCATGATCAGCCAGGTGCAGCCCAGGAGCGCGTAGGCCACGACCAGGCCCACGCCCGTGAATAGCGAGAAGGGGCTGATCCAGTCCCAGGGGCCGCCCTGGTAGACGCGGTCCACGACCGGGATGCCTTCGATGTAGGCACCCAGCGTGACGCCCTGGAAGAAGGTGGCGCAGACCGAGCCGAGCACGAAGGCGCGGTCCCAGAAGGGGCGGTGGTGCTCGTCCGCCTTGAAGCGGAATTCGAAGGCCACGCCGCGGAAGATCAGGCCCAGCAGCATGAAGACCAGCGGCAGGTGCAGGGCGTGCAGGATCACCGAGTAGGCCAGCGGGAAGGCCGCCAGCAGCCCGGCGCCGCCCAGCACCAGCCAGGTTTCGTTGCCGTCCCACACGGGGGCCACCGTGTTGACCATCACGTCGCGTTCGGCGCGGTCCGAAATCAGCGGGAAGAGGATGCCGATGCCCAGATCGAAGCCATCCATGATTACGTACATCATCACGCCGAACAGGATGATGACGGCCCATACCAGTGCAAGGTCGATGCCCATGGCGTCAGACTCCCGAATGCTTGCGTTGCGCGGGCTCGACGCCCGCCAGGGTGGAGGCGGCCGACAGCGGCCGCGACGGCTGGCGCGGTTCGCCCGGGCCGCCCGACAGCGGCGAATGGCCGGGGGCGGGGCTCGGACCCATGCGGATCAGCCGCAGCATGTACGACACGCCGGCGCCGAACACCAGCAGGTACACCACCACGAATAGCGCGAGCGTCAGCGTCAGCTCGCCCAGCCCGTGCGGCGTGGCCGCGTCGGCGGTGCGCATCACGCCGTACACCACCCACGGCTGGCGGCCGATCTCGGTCACGTACCAGCCCGCCAGGATGGCGATCAGCCCCGACGGCCCCATCCACAGGGCGAACCGCTGCAGCCAGCGCGACTCGAACATGCGGCCGCGCCAGCGCGCCCACAGGGCCCAGCCGGCCAGTGCGATCATCAGCATGCCCAGCCCGGCCATGACGCGGAACGACCAGAACACGGCCGTGGCGTTGGGCCGGTCTTCCGGCGGATACGACTTGAGGCCGGGGAACTGGCCGTCCCAGCTGTGCGTGAGGATCAGGCTGCCCAGGCGCGGGACGTTCAGCGCGTAGCGCGTTTCCTCGCGTTCCATGTCGGGGATGCCGAACAGCGTCAGCGGCACGCCGGCGCCGGGCTCGTTTTCCCAATGGCCTTCGATGGCCGCGATCTTGGCCGGCTGGTGCTTGAGCGTGTTGAGCCCGTGGAAGTCGCCCACCACGGCCTGCAGCGGCGCCGCCAGCAGCAGCATGCCCATCGCCATCGAGAACATCTTCTTGACGGCGGGGCTGCGGTCGCCGCGCAGCAGGTGCCAAGCGCCGGACGCGCCCACCATGAGGGCGGTGGCGAGGAAGGCGGCGATGCCCATGTGCGCCAGGCGGTAGGGGAAGGAGGGGTTGAAGATCACCGCCAGCCAGTCGGTGGGCACCACGCGTCCGTCCAGGATCTCGTAGCCGGCGGGCGTCTGCATCCAGCTGTTGGAGGCGAGGATCCAGGTGGCGGACACCAGCGTGCCCAGCGCCACCATCACGGTCGAGAAGAAATGCAGCCCCGGCCCCACGCGCGACCAGCCGAACAGCATCACGCCCAGGAAGCCGGCTTCCAGGAAGAAGGCGGTCAGCACTTCATAGGCCAGCAGGGGCCCTGTCACGCTGCCGGCGAAATCGGAGAAGAAGCTCCAGTTGGTGCCGAACTGATAGGCCATCACCAGGCCGGACACGACGCCCATGCCGAAGTTGACGGCGAAGATCTTGGTCCAGAAATGGTAGAGGTCCCGGTAGACGGTATTCCGGGTGCGCAGCCACAGGCCTTCCAGCACCGCGAGGTAGCTGGCCAGTCCGATGGTGATGGCGGGGAAGATGATGTGAAACGAGATGGTGAAGCCGAACTGTATTCGGGCAAGCAATAGCGCGTCGCTATCCATGGCGGTATTCCTGACGGATGTTTGTCCTACGCCATGAAAGTAGGACTTCCGCCATTAACAGTACAGATTCAGAAATAACTAAAAAAAGCGGATCAGTTTGACGAAGCATTCCCCGGAACACTGATTTCTCATAGGGGAAAACCGCTGTTATCTGAAACTCGGGGACGCAACGGCGTTACAAAAAAATCAGCACAGCGGGCCGGCTGAGCCGTCTGCTCCGGTCTCCGGCTACAGCGTGCGGGCGGCGGCGGGCAAGGGGGCGGGACGCTGCGCGCGCTGGCTCAGCCACACGCTGGCCACCACCACCGCCATGCCCGCGAGTTGCGCCGGGCTCAGGCTCTGGCCGAGCAGCCCCCAGCCCAGCAAGACGGCGGTCACCGGGCTGAGAAAGCCCAGCGACGACACCACCGACGGCTCCAGCCGGGCCAGGCCGCGGAACCAGATGACGTAGGTCAGCGCCGCGCCGATGAGGCCCAGGTAGGCGATGCCGAGCACGTTCGGGGCGGTGAGGGCCGGCAGGGCGGGCTCCGCCAGCCAGGCGACGGGCAGCAGCAGCAGCCCGCCCGCCGTCAGCTGCCAGGACGTGAACGCCAGCGCCGAGACCGGCGGCTGCCAGCGGCGGCTGAGCACGGTGCCCAGCGCCATCGAGGCCGCGCTCGCCAGCCCGGCGGCGATGCCGGTGGCGTCCAGGGCCGCCCTGGGCGTCAGCACCAGCAGCGCGACGCCGACGATGCCGGCCAGCGCCGCCGCCACGGACAGGCTGCGGACGGGCGTGCCGAGCAGGGCGCGCGCGAGGAGGATCACCACCAGGGGCTGGATGGCGCCCAGCGTGGCCGCGACCCCGCCGGGCAGGCGGTAGGCGGCCACGAACAGCAGGGCCCAGAACACCGAGAAGTTCAGCGCGCCCAGGATCAAGGCGCGCAGCCACCAGATGCCTTGCGGCAGGACGCGCACCGCCGCCAGCAGCAGCAGGCCGGCGGGCAGGGCGCGCAACATCGCCACCGTGAGCGGATAGCCCTGGGGCAGGAGTTCGGTGGTCACCACGTAGGTGCTGCCCCAGATGGCGGGCGCGAGGGCGGTGAGGAGCAGGTCGGCGCTGCGGTGCTTGGCGGTCATGCAGACAGCTTAATTGAGTCCCCGCCAGACGATAATATGCATTCCAATGGCAATATCATTCGCTGGCAGTAAATAATCCATGGACCATCTCACGGCGCTCAAGGTATTCCGGCAGGTCGTCGAGCAGGGCGGTTTCGCGGCCGCCTCGCGGCACATGGGGCTGTCGCCCGCCGCGGTCAGCAAGAACGTCGCCGAGCTGGAGGCGCACCTGGCCGCGCGGCTGCTCAATCGCACCACGCGACGCATGAGCCTGACCGAAGCGGGCACGCGCTATTACGAACAGGTCTGCCGCATCCTGGACGACCTGCGCGAGGCCGAGATGTCGCTGGGGCCGATGCAGCAGGCGCCGACCGGAACGCTGCGCGTGAGCGCGCCGATGTCGCTCAGCCTGACCCGGCTCTCGGCGGCGGTTCCGCGCTTCCTCGAACGCTATCCCGGGCTGTCGCTGGACCTGAACCTGGAGGATCGCCGCGTCGATATCGTCAAGGAAGGCTACGACCTGGCGATCCGCGGCAGCGACAAGCTGGAGGATTCCAGCCTGGTGGCGCGGCGCCTCATGACGCTGGAGCACGTGCTGTGCGCGGCGCCCGCCTATTTCCGGCGCCATGGCGTGCCGGCCGAGCCGGCGGCGCTGCGCGGCATGGAATGCGTGCGCTTCACGCTGTCCGGGCATGCGGACGAATGGATTTTCCAGCGCGACGGCCAGGTCCAGCGCGTGCCGGCGCGGGGGCGCTACAAGGTGAGTTCGAGCCTGGCGGTGTGCGATGCGCTGCGGGCTGGATTCGGCGTCAGCCTGGTGCCGCGGGCCTACGTGCAGCGCGACCTGGACAGCGGGGCGCTGCAAGCGGCGCTGTCCGACTGGACACCGGTGGAGACCTATGTGTACGCGGTCTATCCCTCGCGCCGCCACATGGTGGCGAAGGTGCGCGCTTTCGTGGATTTCCTGCTGGAGGAGCTGGGCCCGCCGCGGGCCTGAACCCGCGGCGGCCGGCCGGATCAGCCTTCGCGGCGCCCGCCGGGCTGGCTGGCTTCGCGCATGGCCGAGCAGGCCGATGCCATCTGGTTGGAGAGGGTGGTCCAGATCTGGGCCATGGGAGAGGCGTCCAGGCCGACGCCGCCGCCCGCGGCCTGCTTCAGCCAGCCGGTCATGGCTTCGCTGATGCCCGCGGCCAGCGCTGCCTGCTCTTCCAGCAGCGCGTGCGTAAGGGCCTGGCTGGCTTCGAGCTGGCTTTGCCACTGCTTGCGGGTGGCTTCGCCCAGCGCCGGGGCGATGTCCTGCCAGTTGCCGGACTGTTTCAGCGGCGCCAGCGTGGACAGGTAGCGAGCCGCGCCGTCGTCGGCCAGACGACGGCCCAGTTCGAGCCAGCGCTGCTGGCTTTCCTGCGCAAGCTCGGCCATGCGCTGGCAATAGGCGGCGTTGGCGCCGGCGAGGCCCTGAGGCATGGAGGCAGTTGCTTTCTTCATCATCCGTCCTTTTAAAAGAGTGGTAAGGGGCAACGAATACACGGCCTCATGCCATCTGGCTGAGGGTCTTGCGAAAACGGGCCAGCGAGAACGCGAACAGGATCGAGCCTATCAGGGCCAGGGCCAGGAACGGCTGCCAGACGACGCCGATTCCCGCGCCCCGGTACAGGATGGCCTGGCCGAGCTCCACGAAATGCGTGGTGGGGGCGGCCAGCATGATGTCCTGCACGAACTGCGGCATGCTTTCGCGCGGCGTGGTGCCGCCCGACAGCATCTGCAGGGGCAGCAGCACGAGCACCAGCAGCATGCCGAACTGCGGCATGCTGCGCGCGAGCGTGGCCATGAAAATACCCATGGAGGTCGTTGCGAACAGGTGCAACCCCGCCCCGGCGAGGAAAAGCGCCACCGATCCCTCGATCGGGACGTGCAACAGGCCGCGCACCACGAACGTCAACGATAGCCCGGCGGACGCCAGGACCACCAGTCCCATCGACCAGACTTTGGCGACCATGATCTCGGTTGGCGTCACCGGCATGACCAGCAGGTGTTCGATGGTGCCGTGCTCGCGCTCGCGGATGAGGGCGGCGCCCGTCAGGATGATGGACAGCATCGTGACGTTGTTGATGATTTCCATCAGCGCGCCGAACCAGGCCTGCGTGAGGTTGGGGTTGAAGCGCATGCGCACGGCCAGGTCCACCGGCAGTTCGGTCGGCGCGCGGTAGCGTTTGACGAATTCGTTGATCTCGTCGTTGATGATCTGCTGGATGTAGCTGCTGCCGGTGAAGGCCTGGCTCATCCGCGTCGCGTCCACGTTCAGCTGGATCTCGGCCGGCCGGCCCGCCAGCACGTCGCGCTGGAAGTTGGGCGGGATGCCGACGGAAAAGGTGTAGCGCCCCGCGTCCATGCCGGCGTCGGCCTCGGCCGACGTGATCAGCTCCGGCGGCGTGAAGTGGGGCGGATAGAACGCCGAGACGATGCGCGCCGACAGGGGCGAGACGTCCTCGTCCACCACGGCGATGGGGGCGTTGTGCAGCGTCTCGGGCACGGCGGTGGCCGCCGTGTAGATCATCAGCGTGAACGACACGAAGATCAGGATCAGCATCATCGGGTCGCGCGCCAGGCTCCACAGTTCCTTCACGCCCAGGCGGTAGATGTTGGCCAGGTGCCTCATGTCAGGTCTCCTGTTTCTTCAGCAGGAGCGCCGAGGCGCCGAGGACGATCGGAATCGCGGCCAGCAGGGGCCAGAACGAGCCCTGCAGGTTCGAGAAGTCCAGGGCCTTGCTGAACACGCCCCGGCTGATCGTGAGCATGTGCGTGGCGGGATAGACCTGGCCGATCAGCCGCCCCGCGCCTTCCAGCGACGAGACCGGGTTGAGCAGCCCCGCGAACTGCACCGCCGGCACCAGCGTGCCGATCATGGTGAAAAACAGCGCCGCGATCTGGCTGCGGGTGAAGGTGGAGGCCAGCAGGCCGATGGCGGTGGCCACCACGTTGTAGATCAGCGCCGCCAGCAGCAGCGTGGGGAAGCTTCCGGTGATGGGCACGCCGAACAGCGTGACGGCCAGCAGGGTCATCAGCAGGAAGTTCAGCATGGCCAGCGCCACGTAGGGCGCCTGCTTGCCCAGCAGGAACTCCAGCCGCGTCACCGGCGTGACGTATAGATTGATGATGGAGCCCAGCTCCTTCTCGCGCACCACCGCCAGCGCGGTCAGCATCGCCGGCATCATCAGCAGCAGCAGGGGAATCACGGCCGGAACCATGGCGGGCAGGCTGCGCACGTCGGGGTTGTATCGGAAGCGCGTTTCGACGCTGACGGGCAGCATGGCGTCGGCGCCCAGGCGCTCGCGCGCCTGTTGCATCAGCCAGCCCTGGTGCATGCCCTGGACGTAGCCGCGGATGGTCTCGGCGCGCTGCGGCATCGCGCCGTCGATCCAGACGCCGATCTGCGCGCTGGCGCCGCGCTGCACGTCGCGGGCGAACCCCTGCGGGATTTCGATCGCCAGCGACAACTCTCCGCTGCGCATGCGCGCGTCCATGTCGGCGTAATCCTTGATGGGGGGATGCTCGATGAAGTAGCGGGAGCCGGCCAGGTTCAGGCTGTAGTTCTGGCTCAGCCCGGTCTGGTCGCGGTCCATGACCGCGTAGCGCAAGTCCTCCACGTCCATGCTGATGCCGAAGCCCATCACGAACATCAGCAGCAGCGATCCCGCCAGGGCCAGCGTCGCGCGCACCGGGTCGCGGCGCAGTTCCAGCGACTCGCGCCACATATAGCTCAGCATGCGCTGCAGGCTGAAGCCCCGGCGCTCCGGCGCGGCGGCGGGCTCGGGCTCGGCGGGGCCGGCGGCGTCGGGCGCCGCGTCTTCCGTCTTGGTGCCGGCGCCGGCGTCGATCAGGTAGGCGATGAAGGCCTCTTCCAGCGTCTTCGCGCCGCGCATCCGGGTGATCTCGTCGGGCGAGGCGCTCACCAGCACCTTGCCCGCGTGCATCAGCGACATGCGGTCGCACCGCTGCGCTTCGTTCATGAAGTGCGTGGAGATGAAGATGGTGACCTGGTCCTGGCGCGCCAACTCGATCAGCAGCCGCCAGAACCCGTCGCGCGCGACGGGGTCCACGCCCGAGGTCGGTTCGTCCAGGATCAGCAGTTCGGGCCGGTGCACCATGGCCACCGCCAGCGACAGCCGCTGGCGCACGCCCATGGGCAGGTTCTCGGGCAGCGCGTCCAGCACGTCGCCCAGGTCGAAGCGCTCCACCATCTCGTCCACGCGGCCCGGGATATCGGCCTCGGGCACGTGGAACAGGCGGGCGTGCAGCACCAGGTTCTGCCTGACGGTCAGTTCGCCGTACAGGGAGAAGGCCTGCGACATATAGCCCACGCGGCGGCGCGTATCGATGTTCCTGGGATCGACTTCCTCGCCGAACAGCCAGGCCTGCCCTTCGCTGGCGGGCAGCAGGCCCGTCAGCATCTTCATGGTGGTGGACTTGCCGCAGCCGTTGGAGCCCAGGAACCCGAAGATCTCTCCTTTGCGGATGCGGAAGTTGACGTGGTCCACGGCGACGAAATCGCCGAATTTCATGGTGAGGTCGCGCGCTTCGATGGCGATCTCGGCATCGTCGCCGACTTCCAGCGGCACGATCTCCACGGGCTTGTGGCCGCGCCGCTTCGCCTCGGGCAGCAGCGCGATGAAGGCCGCTTCCAGGGAGTCCGCGCCGGTGCGCTGTTCCAGTTCGGCGGGCGTGCCGGTGGCGAGCACCCGCCCTTCGTCCATGGCGATCAGCCAGTCGAAGCGCTCGGCCTCGTCCATGTAGGCCGTGGCCACGATCACGCTCATGCCGCTGCGCTCGGCGCGGATCTGGTTGATCAGGTCCCAGAACTGCGCGCGCGCCAGCGGGTCCACGCCGGTGGTGGGCTCGTCCAGGATCAGCAGGTCGGGGTCATGGATCAGCGCGCAGCACAGGCCGAGCTTCTGTTTCATGCCGCCGGAAAGCTTGCCCGCGGGCCGCGACAGGAAGGCCGACATGCCGGTGCTGCGGGTCAGGCTGTCGATGCGCCGGCGGCGCTCGGCCTCGTCATGGCCGAACAGCCGGCCGAAGAACTGCAGGTTCTCCTCGACCGACAAGGTGGGATACAGGTTCTTGCCCAGGCCCTGCGGCATGTAGGCGATGCGCGGGCACACGGCGTCGCGGTGCCGCCTGCCGGCCATGTCGCCGCCCAGCACCTCGACCTTGCCTTCCTGCACCTTGCGCGCCCCGGCCACCAGGGCCAGCAGGCTGGACTTGCCCACGCCGTCGGGGCCGATCAGCCCCACCATGCGGCCGGCGGGTATGTCGAGCGTGATGCCGTCCAGCGCGACCGTGCTGCCGTAGCGCAGGCTGACGTCGGACAGCGTGACGACGGGGGCGGTCTCGGCGGGGGCCATCACGGCACCTTGACTTCCAGATTGGCGGGCCATTGGGCGTCCGCGTCAAGCTTGAGCCAGGCCACGCCGGGCAGGCCGGTCTTGACCTGCTTGAGGTGGCGCTGCAGCAGCTCGGGGCTGATCTGGGCCTTGACGCGGAACATCAGCTTCTGGCGCTCGCTGGCGGTTTCCACGGTCTTGGGCGTGAACTGGGCCGTGCTCGCCACGAAGGAGACCTTGGCGGGAATGACGTATTCGGGCGCGGCGTCCAGGATGATGCGCACGTCCTGGCCCATGGCCACGCGGCCCGCCGCCTGCTCGGGCAGGAAGAAGGTCATGTACACGTCGGACAGGTCCACCATGTTCAGCACCTTGCCGCCCGCGCCCAGCACTTCGCCGGGCTGCGCGACGCGGTATTGCACGCGGCCGTCGCGCGGCGCGCGCAGTTCGCTGTCGGCGATGTCGGCTTCGATGCGGGCGATGGTGGCCTGGGCCGCCGTGACCGCCGATTCCGCGCCGATCTGGGCGGCGCGCGCGGCCTCAATGGCGGCCTGGGCCGCGTTCACCTGCGCGCGCGAGGCATGCACGGCAGCCTGGGCGCTGCGCACGCGGGCGCGGTCGTCGTCCAGCTCCTGGATGGACGATGCGCCTTCCTTGGACAGGGCTTCCGAACGGGCCAGGCGGCGCCGGGCCGCGTCCAGCTCGCTTTCGCGCTGGACCACCACGGCCTCGGCCGCGAGTTTGTCGCTTTCCCGCTGCGCCACCTGGGCGCGGGCGCTGGCGGCCGCGTTGATCGCCTGCTGGTGCTGGGCTTGGGCTTCTTCGCGCTGCGCCTGCAGCGTATCGATCTGCATGCGCGCCAGCGGCTGGCCCGCGGTGACGAAATCGCCTTCGACGGCCAGCACTTCCTGCACGCGGCCCGCCAGCTTGGCGGCAACGTCGATCTCGGTGGCCTCGATGCGTCCGTTGCCGCTGATGAAGCCATCGCCCGGCCCGGTATCGGAGAGCATGCGCCAGCCGTAGTAACCGGCGGCGGCAACGGCCAGGGCAACCAGGACGGGGATCAGTTTTCGGGTGGGCAGGCGCATCGGAGGATCCTAGGTTCTTGGTTATCGGGGGCTGGCTTCGGTCGTGCCGGCGGCGGCCTGGGCCGGAAGGGAGGCTTGCGTGCCGCCGCCCAGCGCCGCGTACAGCCTGACGCGGCTGGACAGCAGCGCGCGGCGCGTCTGCGCGAGCTTCTGCTGGGCCGCGAGCAGGTCGCGCTGGGCGTCCAGCACTTCCAGGTACGGGGAGGCGCCGTGGTCGTAGCGCAGCTGGGCCAGGCGGGCGCGCTCGCTCTGCGCCGCCACGGTGGCGCGCAACACCTCCACCTGTTCCGCCAGCCAGCGCCGGGCGGACAGGGCGTCGGAGACGTCCTTGAACGCCGCCTGTATGGTCTGTTCATAGCTGGACACGGCCTGGTCGCGGCGCGCTTCGGCCAGGTCCACGGTCGCGCTGCGGCGGCCGGCGTCGAAGATCGGCAGGCTGATGCTGGGCGCGAAGTTCCAGGCGCGGCTGCCGCCCGAGAACAGCCCGTCGAGCTCGGCGCTGGCGGTGCCGAACGCGCCGGTCAGGGTGATGCTGGGCAGGAAGGCCGCGCGGGCCGCGCCGATATTGGCGTTCGAGGCCTTCAGCCGGTGTTCCGCGGCGACGATGTCGGGGCGGTTGACCAGCAGTTCCGAAGGCAGGCCGGGCGGCAGGTCGCGCATGACGGCGTCGTCGTCCAGGCGGGGCGGCAGGCGGGGCAGGTCCAGCGGCGCGCCCACCAGCAGCTCCAGCGCGTGGCCCTGTTCGGCGCGGGCCTGTTCCAGGTCGGCGCCCAGGGCCTTGGCCTGTTGCCACAGGGTTTCGACCTGCGTCAGGTCCAGCTTCGAGATGGAGCCCACTTCATAGCGGCGGCGGAAGATGCGCAGCGATTCCTCGCGCGAGGCGATGGTCTCGCGGGTCAGCGCCAGGCGTTCGTCCAGCTCGCGCAGCGACAGGTAGCTGTCCGCCACTTCCGCGATCAGGCTCAGCGTGGCGGCCCGGGCGGCCGCGTCCGAGGCCAGGTAGTTCTGCAGGGCGGCATCCTTCAGGTTGCGCACGCGGCCCCAGAAATCCAGTTCCCAGCTGGCCATGCCGACGCCGACCTGGTATTGGCTGGAGACCTGCGGCTGTCCGGTGAAGTTCAGGTCGCCCGGCACGCGGGCGCGGGAGCCGTCGGCCTGCACGCCGATGGTGGGGAACTGGTCCGCCCGCTGGATGCCGTACAGCGCGCGGGCCTCTTCGACGCGCAGCAGCGCGTTGCGCAGGTCGCGGTTGTTGTCCAGGGCGGTGGAAATGAGGCCTTGCAGCACCGGGTCCGGGAAGTAGGAGCGCCAGGCGATTTCGGCAGCCGCCGTGGCCGGGGCCGCGGCGCCCGCGTCTTCGGGCGCGTACGTGGCGGGCACGGGGAGGGCGGGGCGGTCGTAATCGGGCGCCAGCGAAACGCAGCCGCTGACCAGCAGCGCCAGCAGGGCTGCGGGGGCAAAGCGCGCGGCGATCGTGGCCGGAAACGGGCGGCGTGTCATGCGAAGTCTCTCCAGCGCGTGGCGCCGGGGGCCGATCCGGGGCAGGCAGGCTAGATGGCACGCCTCGGGACGGACCCGACACCGAAGTCATGTCCGTATTGTGCCTATGCCTGCCTGCATATTCATTGACCAGGATCAAGTTAGCGACTGACCGGTCGGTTTTTAATGAGCCGTATGCAAGAAGGGAGCAGCAGCATGAACACACAGCGTCGTCGTCTTCCGCAGGCCGTGCGGGTCGGGCAGATCCTCGACGCCGCGCTGCAGGAGTTCGCCCACGCCGGCTATGCCGGCGCCAGGATGGACGACATCGCGCTGCGCGCGGGCCTGTCCAAGGGCGGGCTGTACGCCCATTTCGACAGCAAGGAAGCCGTGTTCGAGGCCCTGCTGGCGCGCCACCTGAGCCCGTCCCGGCTGGACGTGGACGCCGTCGTGGACGGCGCGGCGACCCCGCGCCATCTGGCCGAGCGCATCGTCAACCACCTGTACGTCAGCCTGGGCAACCCCGCCATGGTCAGCACCCTGCGCCTGCTGCTGGCCGAAAGCGGCCGTGTGCCGCACCTGGCCGCGCGCTGGCGCAACGACACCGCCGCGGCCCACCAGGCCGACATCGCCCGGCTGCTGGAACGCGCCCGGGCCCGCGGCCTTTGCGGCGATTGCGTGGCGCGGGACCACCCCTGGCTGCTGCTGTCGCCCATCGTCCACACCCTCGTCATGTCCGCGCTGCTCGGGCCCGGCGAGCGCCTCGACCTGCCGGAGCGCCGCCAGGCGCACGTGGCGCTGATCTGCGAGTTGCTGAAGGCGCCAGCGGCGCCCGGGCAACCTGGTCCTGGAAGCGGCCCCGCTTCTTGACGTTGCCTGCGCCTTGGTGTCCTATCCAGGCTGAGCTTGCGGCAGCCATGGACGACCTATGCGGCGAGAGGCGATATGCCTATAACGGGAATGACGGCCGGAACGCCGTCCTGGCGTTACCTGCCGGTGGCGCTGGCCCTGGTGCTGCCCGTCCTCGTCTGCGTGGGATGGACCTGGCTGCACGCGAACCAGGCGCAGCGCCTGGAGGCCGGAACCGCGGCCCGCATCGTGCGCGTGCAGGCCGAAAGAATCCTCTCCCAGTCCCGCGACATGCTGGAGCGGGTGGCGGCGCTGGCCTCCGGCCCGTGCCTCGAACTGCTGCCGGACCTGCAGCGCTGGGGCGCCCTGAATCCCTATTTCCGCTCCCTGATACTTGCCCGCGACGGCCGCGTCTATTGCTCGTCGGCCCTGGGCGGGGTGGACGCCTCGGTCGACGATTTCAGCCGCTGGCCCGTCCGCATTTCGGCCGACGGCTGGCCGCGGACCGTGGCCGGCACGCCGCTGGCGCCCGACCGCCCCGCCGTCCTGTTCGGCAAATCCCGCGAGGACGGCTACAGCGGCATCGTCGAGGTCGACGGCCGCTACGTGCAGGATCTGCTGGATGCCGTTGCCACCATGGGCGATCTGCAACTCGAACTCATCGTCGGCCAGGGCGCTCCGATCCGCAGCGAATCCTGGGGGCGCGGGCCTCGGGACGCCATGCCGCTGTACCACGACACCCTGACCGAACCGGGCGGCGCGACCCTCACCGTCAACATCCGGGGGCCGTCGGAAGCAGTGGTGCAGGCCTGGTCGCGGTCCATGCTGACCTACCTGCCGGTCGCGTTGCTGGTCGGCGCGGGCCTGGCGTTGGGCGCCTACCGCCTGCAAGCCGTTCGCCGGTCGTTCCGCGAGCAGTTGCGCCGGGCCATGCGCAGCAATGAATTCCACGTGCATTACCAGCCGATCTACGGCCTGGCCACGGGCCGCTGCGAAGGCGTCGAGGCCCTGATGCGCTGGGAGCGGCCCGGGGTGGGCCCCGTACGCCCCGACGTCTTCATCGCGGCGGCCGAGGCCGACGGCATGATCATCGCGCTGACCCGCCACCTGCTGGCCCTGATCGAGCGCGATGTGCTCGCCTGGCCGACGCCGCCGGACTTCCATATCGGCGTGAACATCGCGGCGGAGCACCTGTCCAGCGCCGCGCTCGTGTCCGACGTCCAGGCCTTCGCGGCGGGCGTCGCCGCGCGCCGCCCGCTGATCGTGCTGGAGATCACGGAACGCAGCCTGATCGAAGACGACGGCCAGGCCCGGCGCAATATCGACATCCTGCGCGCCCAGGGGCTGCGCGTGGCCATCGACGATTTCGGCACCGGCCACTGTTCGCTGTCATACCTGCAGAAGTTCCCGGTGGATTACCTGAAGATCGACCAGGGGTTCGTGCAGGCCATCGAAACGACGGGGGAAGAGGCGCCGGTCCTGGACGCGATCATCACGCTGGCGGGCCGGCTGGGGCTGGCGGTGGTAGCGGAGGGGGTGGAAACCCAGCACCAGTTCGACTACCTGCAGGCGCGCGGCGTCGCCTTCGTCCAGGGATACTTTTTTGCGCGGCCGATGCCCTCGGCCGAGTTCGCGCGGTGGTACGCGGGCGGCACGGCGCCCGGCGCCGCGGCCTAGCGCCCTCAGGCCGCCTTGCCGCCGGGCGCGGCCTTGGTGAAGAAGAGGTCGGTGATGGTCTGGCTGTCCATGGGTTCGCCGCTGATGGCGCGCGCCAGCAATTCCGCGCCCAGCAGCTGAACCGAGAACACGAGGTCGGGCTGCACGCGGCGGATCTTTTCCAGGTGCTTGCTGGTATTGACCAGCGCCACCGTCTTGGCGCCCGCATCGCCCGTGGCTTCCTTCGCGGCCAGTACGATGAACGCGTTCTCGGCGTCGTCGTCGCGCAGGGCCAGCACGTAGCGGGCGCGGGCCACGCCCGCGTTGTGCAGCACGTCGACGCTGGACGCGTCGCCCTCGATCAGGTCGGCCGCCGCCGGGTATTCGGACGCGCCGCCGGGGGGCACGATGACGGTGACTTCGTCGCCCCGGCGGCGCAGGCCGTCGTAGACGCTCAGCGCCAGGGGCGTCGCGCCCGCGATGATGATGTGATTCTTGCGCATGGCGGTGGAGAACCTGCCTTTGACCAGCCGTTTCAGATTGCCGCCGATCACCGGCCCGGCGATCGCGCTGATGGAGGTGGCGAAAATGGTGATGCCCAGGATGATAATCGACGCGGTGAACAGCCGGGCGGTGCCGCTGTGCGGCGTGATGTCGCCATAGCCCACCGTGGACATGGACACGATGGAGAAGTAGAAGGCCGTGCCGGCGTCCAGGATCGGCGGGTTGAATTCATTGCCCAGGTAGAGCGCGCCGAACACCGCGTAGATCAGCAGCGACAGCATGCTGACCACCGCGAACAGCGAGCCGGCGGTGACGCTGGCCCGGTCGAACCGCCGCCAATAGGCGATCAGGGCGATGACGAGGACCAGGGTGTAGATGCCCAGGCCGGCGCGGCCGTGGTCGTCCAGGATGGCGAAGGTGCCGATCCCGATCAGCAGCACCAGCGAGAACGCCCAGGCGATGCGGGCCTTGAGGATCAGGCCCAGCGCGATGACTTGCAACCCCATCCCCAGGACCAGGCGCGGGATCTCCAGCAGGCCGACGACCCGCATGACCTCGTGCCAGTTGTCGATGGCGAGCCAGAACGAGTATTCCCGCGCGCGCACTTCGCGCAGCACCGGGTGCATGAAGGCGTATCCGTCGAGCGCCACCAGGATGGCCAGGCACCAGTTGGGCGGGAACAGCGCCAGCACCTTGCGGACGCGGTGCATGAGGGGAACGGGCATCATCGGCATTGGGGGGATCCTTTGGCGGCCATTTTAGGATGTGCTTGCCGCGGGGTCTCCTATACCTGATATGTATAGAAGACTATCAACAAAGAATTACTGGAAACCTGCCCGAAGTCCTAAACTTCGTTCATCACGCGGCTATCCGCAAGGATCGCCGCTGATAAGGGCGATGCGCCCGCCGGTTTGCGTAGGCGGACGAATCGTCCGGCGTTGATCACGTTGCAGCTTGCGCGGGGACTAGAGAACCCGCTCGGGTTCACGGCTTGGCCGTGCGTGAGCAGTATGAGGCACGAATGTTGGAATCGCGTGGGCCAGGTAGTAGGCATCAGTGCCGGCTGATGACTCCAGGTTCACGTGTTGTTTTAGCGCGGCGTCTTAACCTTTCGAGGCAGCGCCGCGTTTTTTTCGTCCGGTCGCCGCCCGCCCGGCGCGTCACGAGGACGCGTCCGCCGTTTCCCGGCGCCAGTCGTCCGGCGCATCCGGCCGGCCCTCTTCTCCCATCCCCCGAATGTCCAGGTCGAACGCGATGTCCGCGGCGAACATGTAGCCCCAGCCGTGCACGGCGCGGATCGGCAGGGCCATCTGCTTGGCGGCCGCCTTGCGCCGCAGGCGGCTGATCATGACGTCCACGAAGCGGCGGCGCGTCATGCCGTCTTCGGCGCCGTCCGCGCCGTCGGCGTGGAAGGCATCGCGGCTGACCTTGCGGTCGGGGGAATTCACCAGGCGCGACAGGAAGTCGCGCTCGCCGGTGGTCAGGCCCAGGGTCTGGCCGCCGGGGCTGATCAGCGTCCATCCCTTGTTGGCCAGGCGCCAGGTTTCCTGCACGGACTCTCCCGGCGCGGGCGCCTCGGGCGCGGCGTCGGCGTTTTCGTGGGCCGCGCCCCGGCGCACCAGCGCCTGCAGCGCCGCGGCCAGCTCCAGCCCGGAGACGTCGGGGGGCAGGCAGGCGTCCGCGCCGCACAGCAAGGTGCGGATCCGGCTTTCGGCGTCGGGAAACGCGGAGATGGCGACGATGCCCAGGCCGCGGTCCGCCGCCCGCAGCCGCACGGCCGCGTTGTGGATGTCGGGTTGCGGCGCTTCCAGGATGATCAGGGGACAGGGGCGGCGGAAATACTGTTCGTACACCTTGGCCAGGTCGTGGCAGAGGCGGACGTTGAAACCCAGGTGCGACAGGGCCTCGGCAAGTCTGGCATGTCTGGCGTCGTCGTAGCCAAGAAATATGACATCCAGCGTGTTGTTCATTGATGCTTCCAGGACGGGGTCGTCCGGCGGTGTTGTTCGAATGGGCGCGCGGCCAGCCTGGTGCCCAGGTCGTTGCGGCCGGCTCGCGGCGTTTCCCGCGTCGATGCCGCTTGGAAGTCACGCCCGTGTTTTATTTAAACACGGGCGTGTTTTTTTGTGAAGATACGTTTCTGTAGTTTCCGATGGTAACTTAGGTGCGCCATCAATTGGCGGGGAAATGCTTGAAATACTGTTTGTTTTGAAATTAGGGACAACAACGTATTAAGTATCGCCGATACATTATTTTCTACTTCAGATACATCAAGGGCCTAAACTTGCGCAGCTTTTTACCTCCCGCGCTGGCCGGCGCGCGCGGCCGCGGCCGGCCTCCGGCGTAGGCGCAGTCATCTAAGTCAATGATAGATATGGGTTTTGCGGGGCGTCTGCGGCCCGCGCCCCGGCAGGCGCGCGGGCGCAAAGGCCCTGCGGCCGCCCGCTGCCGCGATTTGCGGATTAGCCCGGCAATTGGGGCGCAATCCGTTTATTTGGCGTCAGTATCGGGATGCTTTAATCAAAAACATAAATCCATATTAATAATGTCTCAGGTCGATCGATTGGACACGTTTAGCCATCGTCTGCGCAACGCAAGAATGCTTCAGGGATGGACACAAAAGGACTTGGCGGTCGCAAGCAACCTGTCGCAAAGCGCTATCGGCAACTACGAGAGCGGGCAGCGCCAGCAGCCGTCCAGCGACGCCCTGATCAAGCTGACCCGCGCCCTGCGCGTCAATCCCATGTGGCTCAGCATCGGCGAAGGCCCGATGCTGAATCCGGACCCGGAAGGCGGCGCGGCCGGCCCGGGCGAGATGCCCACGCCGGCGGCCTGGCCCTTCGAAACCGTCTCCTACGCGACCTACTGCCGCTTGAGCTCCCAGGAAAAGCGGCAGATCGAGCTGGTGCTGGCCGCCTACATCAAGGCACGCGGCGAATAGACCCCAGGGGCTGGGCTGGCGTCGTCGGGCGCAGCCTTGCCCCGGCGCCGGCCGCTGGCGCCTGCGCGCCGTCGTCCGCCGCCCCGCCGGTGTCCGTGCGCAGCCGATTGCGCAGGCGCTCCACCGGGTCGGCGATCAGGCCGTTGAGCAGCGCCGAGAAACCGATACAGCCCGTGATGACCAGGGCCGCGAACAGCATGGGCTGATGCACGTTGATCTCGTCGAGCAGCCAGGTGAAGAACATGATCACCAGCGCATGGCAGATGTAGATGGGGTAGCTCAGTTCGCCGATCACCCGGTCCAGCCGGTGGCGGGATTGGAACAGGAAGGCCAGCGGCAGCAGCGCGGCGAAGAACATCACCGCCAGGCCGTCGCGCACGGTCGGATTGATGCCGATCGAGAAGTGCAGCAGACAGTAGCCGACCAGCGCGGCGACGCCCAGTTCGGGCAGGCGCTTCACCTTCAGCGTCCAGGCCTTGTAGCGCGGCAGCAGGACCTGGTGCGACAGCGAGCCGATCAGGAACAGCGCCAATTCGGTCGGGAAGAAGCGGTAGGTCCAGGGGTCGCTCAGGCCGACGCCGGTGGCGATCAAGATCCCGCGCAGGGCGAGCGACGCCGCGAGCAGGGCCAGCAGCCGGCGCGGCGATCCCAGCACGAAGGGCGCCACCAGGTAGAAGCTCATTTCCACGCCCAGCGTCCAGGCCTGGGGCACCAGCAGTCCCTGGTACAACGGCACCTCGCTGCGGGCGAAGCTGCCCGTGAACACCAGCGCGGAATGCTCGATGCCGAAGAACATCAGCCAGTCCTGGCCCATGATGAAAATGTTGGACAGCACCAGGAACAGTTCGGCGCTGAAGGGCAGGGCGTCGTAGATGCGGAAGAACGCGCCGCCGCTCACGATATGCGCAAGCAGCGTCATGGCCGCGACGGCCAGATAGATCGGGAACAGGCGCAGGAAGCGGTTCGCGTAGAACTTGCCCACGGCGCCCTGGTAGTGGTCGGTGGCGGTCAGGACGTAGGAAATCAGGAAGCCGGAGATGACGTAGAACAGTTGCACCGCCAGCCTGCCGCCGACCAGTTGGTCGGCATAGCCACCGCCCAGATGGTCGAGCACCACGGATAATGCCAACAAGGTTCTCAAGAAGCCCATCGCCGTGTCTCCAGGAATATTTTTTTGAGGCCCCGCGGGGAGCCGGACACCTGCGGTACTTGCGGCCGACTCCCCATTCCTGGAGCTGCCAGGTCCTGCCGGAGGGGGACCCGTACTGATTCTGCGCGTCGGTCGCCACCCCCGCCATGCGGCTTACGATGCAGCAAGCCCCTGCCATCGGAGCGAGGCGGCCCGCGGCCCCGTGCTGCTTTTGGATACGGCTGTTGGGCGGAGAAGACAGTCGTCCTAGTCCAAGGCGGTTACAGTGGGGGGACGCAATTCTTTGGAGTCCCGTTCATGCCTATCCTGATGTCTACGCGTTATCGGCTGCTATGCCTGGGCCTTCTGACCGCGGCATTGGCGGGATGCGCCGGATCGCCCGGCGGCGCGCGGCCGCAAGGCGCGGCCGCGGCCAATGCCGCCAGCAGCGCCGATTCGCTGGCCCAGACCAGCTGGGAACTGCTGCGCTGGACCGAACCCGGCGGCGCGCTGCGCGATATTCCCCATGGGGATAACGGCGAGCCCGTGCGCCTGACGTTCCTGGCCCAGGGCAAGCAATACCGCGTCAACGGCTTCTCCGGCTGCAACCGCTACATGGGCTCGTACAAGCTGGAAGGCGGCAAGCTCTACATCGACGCGCCCGCCACCACGCGCATGGCCTGCGCCTCGCCCGAGCGCGCCCGCCTGGAAGCCGATTATCTGCGCGGCCTCTCCTCCATCGACACCTTCACGCTGGACAACGGCGGCGCCCCGCGGCACCTCACTTTCAACCTGCGCGGCGGCGACGTGCTGGAATTTGCGCGGCGCCAGGATCCGCCGACGCCGTAGGCTTCCGGGAGCCCCCCATGACCGTTTTCGCGCTTTCGCGCCGGCTGGCGCCCTGCCTGCTGGCCGTCGGCCTGGCCGCCTGCTCGTCCCAGCCCCATCAGGCCGGGGCCGGGCAGGATCCCCGCTACCAGCCCGCCGCGGCCTCGGATTTCCTGGCGCAGACCGGCTGGGACCTGGCGCGATGGACGAAACCGGGCGGCGCCCTGCGGCCCGTGCCGCATCCGTCCACCGGTTCGCGGCCGCTCACCGTCAGCTTCATCCATGAGCGCGGCGCGCCGCGCATCGCGGGCTATTCGGGCTGCAACCAGTACACCGCTTCCTACACGGTCGCCAACGGCCTGCTGATCGTGCGCGACCGCCCCGTGTCCACGATGATGGCCTGCGCGCCCGGCAACATGGGGCTGGAGCGGGATTTCCTGGCGTCCATGGCCCGCATCACCGCCAGCTCGGTGGACAACGCCAACAATCCCCAGCGCATGACCTGGGTGCTGGATACCGGCGACAGGCTGGATTTCGGCCGCCGGACCGATCCCATCGCGGGCGGCCAGCAGGGGCCGACCAAGCTGGTGTACGTGAACGCCGAGAAGGTGCCATGCAGCACCAGCGCGGGCCGCGCCATGTGCTACCAGGTGCGAGACAGCGCCGCGCAGCCCTGGCAGCCTTGGCAGGGGGAAATCACCGGCTTCCAGTTCCAGCCGGGCATCCGCTACCGCCTGCGCGTGGTCGAGCTCCCGGATCCGGATCCGGGGGCGGACCCGTCGTCCGTCCGCTGGGTGCTGGACGCCGTGGTCGAGCAGGAAATCGTCTCTCGTTGAGCGCCGTCAAGGAGAGGTGGGGGCGGCGCAGGGGCCAGCGATTACTATTACGGGTTTCCCGCCCGCTTTACGCCGTTTTTCCATGACTTCCGTCGTCAATATCGCCGCCTACAAATTCGTTTCCCTGGACAGCCTGCCGGCGTTGCGCCTGCGCCTGCTGGAGGAGGCCGGCCTGGCCGCGCTCAAGGGCACGATCCTGCTGGCCGAAGAGGGCATCAACCTGTTCCTGGCGGGGGCGGCCGAAGGCATCGACGCCTTCCTGAAGGCCCTGCGCGCCGACGCGCGCTTCGCGGACCTGGAAGTGAAGTTCAGCCATAGCGCGGCCGTGCCGTTTCGCAAGCTGCTGGTGAAGATCAAGCGCGAGATCATCCGTATGGACCACCCGGCCATCCGCCCCGAGGCGGGGCGCGCGCCCGGCGTGGACGCGCAGACGCTGGCGCGCTGGCTGGAGCAGGGGGTGGACGACGCGGGCCGGCCGGTGGTCATGCTGGATACCCGCAATGCCTTCGAAGTGGACGAGGGCACGTTCAGGAACGCCATCGATTGGCGCATCGAACGCTTCACGCAGTTTCCGGCCGCGGTGCAGGCGCACCGCGCCGAGCTCGAAGGCAAGACCGTGGTCAGCTTCTGCACCGGCGGCATCCGCTGCGAGAAGGCCGCCATCTACATGAACGAAGCCGGCATCGAGAACGTCTACCAGCTCGACGGCGGCATCCTCAAGTATTTCGAGGAAACCGGCGGCCCGGGCTACGACGGCAAGTGCTTCGTCTTCGACGAACGCATTTCGCTGGATCCGGCGCTGGCGCCCAGCAGGGCGTAGCGGCGGGGGACGCCGCCGCAGGAGCCACAATGACGAAGAGCCCGCCTATCGGCGGGCTCTTCGCATGCGGCGCGGCCTTGCGGGCTTAGCGCACGCGCATGCCGGGCTTGGCGCCGGGGAACGGCTCCAGCACGTAGATGCCGGCGTCGACCGCCTCATCGGCATGGCTGGCAGCCAGCACCATGCCTTCGGACACGCCGAACTTCATCTTGCGCGGGGCCAGGTTGGCCACCATGACGGTCAGCTTGCCGATCAGGTCTTCGGGTTGGTAGGCCGACTTGATGCCGGAGAACACATTGCGGTGGCGGCCTTCGCCCACGTCCAGCGTCAGGCGCAGCAGCTTGGTCGAACCTTCCACCTGCTCGCAGTTGACGATCTGCGCGATGCGCAGGTCGACGCGGGCGAAGTCGTCGATGGAGATGGTGTCGGCCAGCGGTTCGCCGCCAGGCACCACCACGGGAGCGGCGGGCGGCTCGAACAGGTCTTCCAGCATTTGCGGTTCGACGCGCTGCATCAGGTGCTTGAACGGCGCCACGCGTTGCGGCAGCACCGCGGCGTCCGCCCAGGTGAACGGCGCCTGGGCGCCGAAGAGCTCCAGGGCCACCCGTTCGGAGAGGGCGGGCAGCACCGGCGCCAGCATGACGGACAGGGCCTTGAAGCCGGCCAGCGAGCGCGAGCAGATATCTTGCAGCTTGGCCTTTTGCTCGTCGCTGGCCTCTCCGATGCCCTTGGCCAGGACCCACGGCTGCGCGGTGTCGAAAGCCTGGTTGATGCGGTCGGCGTAGGCCATGATCTCGCGGATCGCGCGGTTGTACTCGCGGGCCTCGAACGCGGCGCGGATGGACTCGGCCTGTTCGGCGTATTCCGCGGCCAGCGCGGCGGTGTCGCCGGAGTAGCCCAGCACGCCGTCGAAATGCTTGGTGATGAAGCTGGCGGCGCGGCTGGCGATGTTGACGTACTTGCCGACCAGGTCGCTATTGACGCGGGCGATGAAGTCCTCGGGGTTGAAGTCCATGTCTTCGACCCGGGCGTTCAGCTTCGCCGCGATGTAGTAGCGCATCCACTCGGCGTTCATGCCGATCTGCAGGTAGCGCAGGGGCGAGATGCCGGTGCCGCGGCTCTTGGACATCTTTTCGCCGCTGACGGTGATGAAGCCATGCACGTTCACGGCGTCCGGCGTCTTGCGGCCGGCGAATTTCAGCATCGCGGGCCAGAACAGCGCGTGGAAGTACACGATGTCCTTGCCGATGAAGTGGACCTGCTCGGTGCTGCCGGCGGGGTCGAGCAGCGCGTCGAAATCCAGGCCCTTGAGCGCGCAATACGACTTCAGCGAAGCCAGGTAGCCGACCGGCGCGTCCAGCCACACGTAGAAGTACTTGCCCGGCGCGTCGGGGATCTCGATGCCGAAGTAGGGCGCGTCGCGGGAAATGTCCCAGTCGCCCAGCTTGGCTTCGCCGTCGTCGGCGCCCAGCCATTCGCGCGTCTTGGCCAGCATTTCGGGCTGTAGGTGCTTGCCGCCGGCGGCATTCGAGCCGGTGGTCCATTGCTGCAGGAATTCCACGCAGCGCGGATCGGACAACTTGAAGAAGAAGTGGTCCGAGGATTTCAGCACGGGCGTGGCGCCGGTCAGGGCCGAGTACGGGTTGATCAGCTCGGTGGGCGCGTAGACCGCGCCGCAGACTTCGCAGGAATCGCCGTACTGGTCCTTGGCGTGGCACTTGGGGCATTCGCCCTTGATGTAGCGGTCGGCCAGGAACATGCCCTTGACCGGATCGTAGAACTGCTCGATGGAGCGGGTTTCGATCAGGCCCTGGGCCTTCAGCGCGCGATAGATGTCGTGCGACAGCGCGACGTTCTCGGCGGAGTCCGTGGAGTGCCAGTGGTCGAAACGGATGTGGAAGCCGTCCAGGTACTGCGGGCGCTCCGCGGCATAGCGGGCCACCAGCGCCTGGGGCGTGATGCCTTCCTTCTCGGCCTTCAGCATGATCGGCGCGCCGTGCGCGTCATCCGCACCCACGAAGTGCACCGTGTGGCCCGCCATTCGCATCGAACGAACCCAGATATCGGCCTGGATGTACTCCATGATGTGGCCGATGTGGAAAGATCCGTTGGCGTAGGGCAGCGCAGTGGTGACAAAAAGGGTGCGAGACATGGTTGTCGATGGAGGGTTGAGGGAAAAGGGGGTTGGCCGGCCATTTTAGGGCAACGGCGGGGACTTGCCGGATGGGGCGTCCGGAGGCGGCCCATCGATGGTCGATCCGCCTGTCGCGGCGCGCGGATCAGGCGGGAATCAGGGGCGGGAGGGATAGGCGGGAATGCCGGCGTCGCGGCCCTGCGGACGCGTGCCGCCGCGGCCCGCTTGCGCCGCGGGCATCGGGGAAACCGCCGTCAGCGGATTTCGCGGGCTTCGACGTCGATCACGTCGCCGCGCGGCTGCGTGGCGAACGGGGCGGCGCCGGACTGGAACGGCCCCGGGCGGGCGCCTTGGCGCTGGCTCCAATAGGCGCGAACGCCGAAAGGCTTGCCGCGCACCTTGGCGACCACGTACAGGATCGCCACGGCGATCGCCGTGGAAAGCATGAAGACCAGCGCCATCGCCATGCCGATCAAGGCCAGGGCGGCGAATAGGACGGCACGAAAGAAGCGGATAAGTGTGTTGGTCATGAAGATCGGATGCAAAACGCAGCGAAAGGTTCCCGGGTATCCGCTATCCTTTAGGGGATGGCGGCCCGCAGAAGCCGCGCTGCCTACGGAACCACAGTGATATGAGTATAACGATAGAACACATCCGCGCCGCGCTGCGCGCCGCGCAAGACCCGAATACCGGTTTGGATTTGGGTGTTTCTGTAAAAGATCGTGACATTCAGCTGGACGGCAACCGCGTCGCGGTGGCCCTGGAGCTGGGCTATCCCGCCGACGGCGTCAAGGACCAGGTGCGCGGCATCGCCGAGGCGGCGCTGGCCGGCGCCGGCGCGCCGGGCGCCCAGGTTTCGGTGAGCTGGAAGGTGGCCGCGCACGCGGTGCAGAAGGGGCTGAAGCCCCTGCCCAACGTGCGCAACATTATTGCAGTGGCCTCCGGCAAGGGCGGCGTGGGCAAGAGCACCACGGCGGTGAACCTGGCCCTGGCCCTGGCGGCCGAGGGCGCCAAGGTCGGCCTGCTGGACGCGGACATCTACGGCCCCAGCGTGCCGACCATGCTGGGCATCTCCGGCCGTCCCGAGAGCCGGGACAACAAAAGCATGGAGCCGCTCACCGGCCATGGCCTGCAGGCCAATTCCATCGGCTTCCTGATCGACGCCGATTCGCCCGCCATCTGGCGCGGCCCCATGGTCACGCAGGCCCTGGAGCAGCTGCTGCGCCAGACCAACTGGCGCGACCTCGACTACCTGATCGTCGACATGCCCCCGGGCACCGGCGACGTGGCCCTGACGCTGGCGCAGAAGGTGCCGGTCGTGGGCGCGGTCATCGTCACCACGCCGCAGGACGTGGCCCTGCTGGACGCGCGCAAGGGCTTGCGCATGTTCCAGAAGGTCGAGGTGCCGATCCTGGGCGTGGTCGAGAACATGGCCATTCACATTTGCTCGCAGTGCGGGCACGCGGAACACATCTTCGGCGAGGGCGGCGGCCGGCGCATGGCCGAGCAGTACCACACGCCGTGGCTGGGCAGCCTGCCGCTGACGCTCGCCATCCGCGAGCAGACGGACGCCGGCACGCCGACCGTGGTGTCGGACGCCGGCAGCGAAGCCGCGGCGCTGTACCGCGGCATTGCCCGGAAGCTGGCGGCCAGCGTCGCCGCGCTTCCGCGCGACATGGCGGGCAAGTTCCCGTCCATCGTTGTGCAGCAACCGACCTGAAGCATGCGGTGGGCAGCCCGCGCCTTCTTGGCTGGATGTTGTGCGATGGCGGGCGAGGCGGCGGCCAAGCGCCCGGAAATCATCGTGGATCCGGGCGGCGTGCCGCCGGCCGCGCTCCAGGCCATCACCGAGGCGGTCGATGCGATCGCCCGGCTGGCCGAGGACCAGGACGGCGGTGAAATCAACCGCCTGCGGCGTCGCGCGCGCGACGCGACGCTGGCGGCCCTGGCCACCCAGGGGTATTTCTCGCCCACGGTGACGCTCGAAGCCGGCACCGACATCGGCGGAGAAACCTGGGACATCGGCATCGTCGCCGGCAAGCGCACGACCGTCTCGTCCGTGGACCTGAACTTCACCGGCCGCATCACCCGGCCGGAGTTCGCCTCGCGGGTGCAGAAGCTGCGCGACGACTGGCAGCTCAAGGCGGGCCAGCCCTTCATCAACAGCGACTGGAACAAGGCCAAGTCGACCCTGCTGGACGCGGTCTCCTCGCGCGATTTCATGCTGGCGCGCATGACCGCGTCTCAAGCCGAGATCGAGGCCGACAAGGCCTCGGCCGCCTTGCGCGTCACCATAGACAGCGGCCCCCAGGTCCGCATGGGCGAGCTCACCACCGAAGGCCTGAAGCGCGTGCCCGAGAAGCTGGTCGAGCGCTATGTGCGCTACTCGCCGGGCACCGCCTACGACCAGAACAAGCTGGACACCTGGCAGCAGGATCTCCAATCCACGGCCTTTTTTCGCGGCGCGTTCGTGTCGCTGGAACAGCCGGGCCAGGCGCAGCAAACCCCCGCGCCCAACGCCGACCGCGCGCGCGCGCCGGGTTCGACCGACCTGGCCGCCAACACGCCGGCGGGGGATCCCTCCGTGTCCGGCGCCATGCCCGCGCCGCCGCCTGCCTACGATTCGAACGGCGAAGTGACCTTGCCCGTGCAGGTGCGGGTGGTGGAAGCGCCGCCCAAGCGTTTCACGGGTTCGATCGGCGTGGACGACGAGGCCGGCCTGCGGGTGGAATCGCTGTACCGGCAGAACGTGGTGTTCGGCCAGCCGCTCACCCTGGAAACGGGCTTCAGCGTTGACCGGCTGCAGCAGCGCGTCTACTCGGATTTCCTGTTGCCCCCGAACGAGCGCGGCTACAAGGATTCCATCGGCCTGCTGTACGACCACTCCGACATCCAGGGGCTGGACGTGACGCGTTACGCCCTGGGGGCGACGCGCCTGCAGGAACGCAAGGGCGCGGGCGACAGCCGGGTCGAATACGAAACCCGCTGGGGCCTGCTGCTGGCGCAGGATCACGTGAAGATCGACGGCGGCGACCGCTACACCTTGCCCACCCTGACCGCCACGGCCGAGTGGCTGCGCCGTGACGTGGACAACAAGTACGACCCGCGCGAAGGCAACCTGATCGCGGTGGGCGGCGGCGTGGGCGTGACGCTGGACACGGGCGAGCCCTATACCCGCGCCCGGCTGCGGGCCCAGAAATGGTGGCCCATCGGCAAGCTGGACGTGCTGACCGTGCGCGGCGAGGTCGGCCGGGTGTGGTCCAACAGCAAAGTGCGGGTGCCGGACGATTTCGGTTTCCGCACGGGCGGCGCGCGCTCGATCCGGGGCTACAAGTACCAGAGCATCGGCGTCGAGCGCGATGACGCGGTGGTGGGCGCGCCCACGCTGCTGGTCGGCAGTATCGAGTACGACCACTATTTCAACGAGCGCTGGGGCATGGGCGTGTTCGTGGACGCGGGCGACGCCGCGGAATCGTTCGGCGACATGTCGATGGCGGTGGGTTACGGCGTCGGCGCGCGCGTGCGCACGCCGGCCGGGCCCTTGTTCCTGGACGTCGCCTACGGCCAGCGCGACCGCGACCTGCGCCTGCATTTCTCCCTGGGGATCGCGTTTTGAAGGGCTTGCGCAAATTCCTGCGCCACGTGCTGGTGTGGTGGTTGCCGGGCCTGGCCATGCTGACGGTGCTGGCGGGCGGGTTCCTGTTCTGGCTGGCTGGCTCGCAGAGCGGCACGCGGCTGCTGCTGACCACGGCCGCCCAGCAATTGAACGGCCAGGCGCTGGACGTGAACGGGTCGCTGCTGCGCGGCGTCTCGGTGGGCAAGCTGGACCTGGACGCGGGCGGAACCCGCATCGATATCACCGACCTGCGCCTGAACGTGCACTGGCGCGCCCTGGGCGACCGCCTGCTGCACGTGCGCGAGGTCTCGGCGGGCTCGGTGCGCGTCGCGCTGGCCCCGTCGTCCGACACGCCGCCCGCGGAAGACGACGGCGAGCCGTTCTCGCTGCCCGCGCTGCCGGTGGACATCGCCGTGGACAGGCTGGCGCTGGGCGACTTCCAGCTGGAACAGGACGGACAGCCCCTGCCCGTGACCCTGGGCCGGCTGGAGGCCACCTTCGCCGCGGGCAAGCAGGGCGCGCAGTTGCGTATCGCCAGCCTGCGCGTGGGCCACGAAGTGGGGCAGGCGGACATCACCGGCCAGGCCGAACTGCAAGGCATGGCCGATCCCTGGCCGTTCGCCGCGCGGCTGGACGTGACCGCGCGCGGCGCCGGTCCCGATTCCCCGCTGTGCGAAGCCGACAAGCTGAGCGGCGTGTTCGACCGCGCGCAGGGCGCGGACCGGAAACCTGATTCCAAGGGCGACGCCAAGGTCGAGCCCAAGAGCGACGCCAAGGCGGGCGCCGGCAAGCGCGATCCCAAGACCGCGGACCCCAAGGCCGCGAATGCCAAGGCAGCCGCCGCCAAGGCGGCAGACCCCAAGGCCGCGGACGCCAACGCCGCGGACGCCAACGCCACGGCCCCCAAGACGGCGGACGCCGCGCCCGCCTCGCCGTCCGAGGCCCCCCGGCCCGCCTGCGAGGTGGTGCTGCGCGCGGACGCCGCCGGCTCTCTGGATGGTATCCAGGCCAAGCTGGACGGCGAAGGCTCCGGCCTGCTGCTGGACGTGACCGCCGACCTGGCGCCGCGCACGGCGCTGGTGCTGCGCAGCGCCCGGGCGCGGGCGCAATTGCCCGACAAATCGACCCTGGCCGCCCAGCTCGACCTGCAATCGGACGCCGTCCAGGGCGAGGGCCGCGAGCGCATCGCGGGCACGATCAGCGCCCAGCGCCTGGATCTGTCGCCGTGGCTGGGCAAGGACATACCGCCCGCCGTGCTGACCGTGCGCGGCGATGTGCGCGCCGAGATCGAGAACCTGAGCCAGCTGCGCCACGCCGCGGTAGACCTGCGTTTCGAAGAAGGCACGCGCTGGAACAGGCAGCCCCTGAGCGGAGGGCTCAAGGCCCAGGTGGACATCGCGGCGGCCGGCGCCGAGCCCGCCGCGCCCGAGGGCGACCCGCTGGCCGGGCTGCGCATCCACGGCCTGGACGTAGACCTGAAACTGGGCCGCAACCAGATCCAGGCCGCCGGCGAGCTGGACGCCCGCGACGGCGCGTTGTCGCTGGACGCCAAGGCGCCGCAGCTGGACGCGTTCTGGCCCGGCATCCCGGGCGGCGCAGAGCTCAAGGGCAAGCTGACGGGCACGCTGGCCGCGCATCGCGGCGAGCTCGCGGCGGGCTACACGCCGCCCAGGCCGCGCCCGGGCGTGCTGGGCGAGGCGCCCGCCAAGGCCGTCATCGCCTTCGCCGGCGCCTGGGGCAAGGGCCCGGCGGGCGCGCCCGACGCGGCCCTGACGGGATGGCGCGGCACGTTCTCCCGCCTGACGGCCGAGACCGCCGGCTTCACCGTCGCGGCGGACCGGCAGGTCACGCTGGCCTACCTGCCGTCCGCGGTGGAGCCGCAGTGGCAATGGCAGGTGGGGCAGACGGCGCTGAGCCTGACCCTGCCCGGCAAGGAACGCATCGTGCTGGCGCACCAGGGATCGCGCGGCGGCGGCAAGCGCTGGGAAACCGCCGGCCAGGCCGACAATCTGGTGATCACGGCCGCCATGGCGCGCCAGGTGATCGGCGCGGTCGATCCCGAGGCCGCGGCCAAGCTGGGCAAGCGGCCCAACCGCGTGAACGCGATGATTCCGGAAGGCCAGCGCCGCATCGGGCTGGACGTGCTGTGGGACCTGAAGTTCGACGGACGGCTGGGCGGCAAGGCGCGCATCACGCGCCGCGAAGGCGACCTGCTGATCCCGGGCGACCCTCCCATCCCGCTGGGCCTGAAGGCGCTGGTGCTCGACGTGACCGCCACGCCGACTTCCGCCAATGCCAGCCGGCTGGATGCCAGGATCAATCTGGCGACCGACAAGATGGGCGTCGTCAACGGCACCGGCACCGCCGTGCTGGCGGTGGACGCCAAGGGCGGCATGGCCCTGGATCCGCGGCAGCCGCTGCGCGCCAAGCTGGATGCCGACATCGCCGACCTGGCCTGGGTCGGCCTGTTCGTGGGCGACTCCATGGAAGTGGGCGGCGCGGTGAAGGCCAATCTGGAAGCCCAGGGCACCCTCGCGGGCAAATGGTCGGCCAGCGGCAACATCCGCGGCGACAAGCTGCGCGTGGTGCGCATCGACGATGGCGTGCGGCTGATCGACGGCACCTTGTCCGCGCGCCTGGACGGCGACCGGGTGATCCTGGAGAGCCTGCGTTTCCCGGCTTCCCTGCGGGTGATGCCGGCCGAATGGCGCACCAAGGAATGGATCACCACCAACCCCGAGGCCAAGGGCGGCTACGCCGAGGCCAAGGGGCAGTGGAATTTCATCGACGGCGGCGGCGACATCCGCCTGACCCTGTACCGCTTCCCGGCCCTGCAGCGCTCGGACCGGTACGCCATGGTGTCCGGCGTCATCGACGTGAAGGCGGCCATGCCACGCATCGACATCGTGGGCGACCTGAAGGCGGACGCGGGCTGGTTCAGCCTGGAGATCCTTCAGGGCGTGCCGTCGCTGGACGACGACGTCAAGGTGCGACGGCCGGGCGACGACCCCGGCACGGTCTCCACGCCGTTGCAGACCACCATGAACCTGAAGTTCGACATGGGGCCGCGCTTCTACATCACGGGCATGGGGCTGGACGCCGGCCTGCTGGGATCCATCCAGATCCTGCTGCAGGACGGGCGCCTGACCGGCGTGGGCGCGCTGCGCACCCGGGGCGGGGGCATCGAGGCCTACGGCCAGAAGCTGCGGCTCAGCCGCGGCACGCTGACCTTCCAGGGCCGCCTGGACAACCCGCTGCTGGACATCGAGGCGCTGCGCACGGGCGAACAGGTCGAGGCGGGCGTCAAGGTGGTGGGCACCGCGCAGCGCCCGCGCATCGACCTGGTGTCCTATCCGGACGTGAGCGACGTCGAAAAGCTGTCCTGGCTGCTGCTGGGCCGCGGCCCCGACGAAAGCGGCGGCGACGCCGCGCTGCTGATGTCCGTGGGCACGGCGCTGCTCGGGGGCGGCCAGCCGTTCTACAAGCAGTTCGGGCTGGACGACGTCAGCATCAAGACGGGCAACATCGGCAGTTCCGGCAGCATCCTCCCCGACCGCACGGTGGCCGGCGACGTAAACCGGGACAGCGACAGCCAGCTCGCCACGCAATTCCTGGTGGCCAGCAAGTCCTTCGCCAACGGGATCACGCTCAGCGTGGAGCAGGCGCTGGCGGGCAGCGACACCGTGGGCCGGGCCAGTTACCGCCTGGCGCGCGGCCTTTCGGTGGACCTGAAGGGCGGGGCGGTCAACGGCATCGCGCTGGTTTACCGCACTTTCTGGGGCAATTGAGGCGCGGCGGGACGATACCGTCCCGCCCGGCTGCCGGCGGCGCGCCCGCTCTCGGGATAAAATGGCCTCCATTCCATTCCCTAGCACCATTCCCACCATGAGCATCAAAAGCGACCGCTGGATCCGCCGCCAGGCCGAAGCCGGCATGATCGAACCCTTCGAAGCAGGGCAGGTCCGCACGGCCAATGGCGGGCGCATCGTCAGCTACGGCACCAGCAGCTACGGCTACGACGTGCGCTGCGCCGACGAATTCAAGATCTTCACCAACATCAACTCCACCATCGTCGATCCCAAGAATTTCGACGAAGGTTCGTTCGTGGATTTCAAGGGCGACGTCTGCATCATCCCGCCCAATTCCTTCGCGCTGGCCCGCACGGTCGAGTATTTCCGCATCCCGCGCAGCGTCCTGACGGTCTGCCTGGGCAAGAGCACCTACGCGCGCTGCGGCATCATCGTCAACGTCACACCGCTGGAACCCGAATGGGAAGGCCACGTGACGCTGGAATTCTCGAACACCACGCCGCTGCCGGCCAAGATCTACGCCGGCGAAGGCTGCGCGCAGATGCTGTTCCTGGAAAGCGACGAAGTCTGCGAGACGTCCTACCGCGACCGCGGCGGCAAGTACCAGGGCCAGCGCGGCGTCACGTTGCCGCGCACCTGATCCCTCAGCCGGCCGGCGCGGGCGCCGGCCGCAGGTAATCGATATCCCATTCGCTTTCGGCGGTCTGGACGAATCCATGCCGCCGATAGAAGCGGTTGGAGTCGCTGCCGCGCAGCGCGCCCACGCGCACCGGCAGCCCGAGGCCGTCGGCCTCGTCCAGGATCCGCCGCAGCACCCGGCCGCCCAGGCCTTCACCCTGGGCGCCGGGCCGCAGGTACAGGTGATCCAGGCGCAAGCCGTCGCCGTCCGGGCGCAGCGCATAGAACCCCAGCCGTTGGCCGTCCAGCTCGATGGACCAGGTGTGTTCCGGCCGGAACGTGGCCCTCAGGCGCGAGCGCGCGCGCTCGGGGTCGAAGCGCCCCAGGCGCTCCAGGCTTTCGCGCATGGCCTCGATGCGCAGCGCCAGCAGGGCTTCGAAATCCGCCTCCGTGACGGGCGCGTACCGGATGTCGGGCGCTGCCAGCTCGTCGTAGCCCCGTCCCAGGAACTGCAGAATGCAGATGCCGTGCCCGTAGGGATCGCTCAGGTGCGCGATGCGGCCCCACTCGTGCGAGACGGCCGGATCTTCCAGCCGCGCGCCCGCCGCCACCGCCTGTTCGACCGCGCGGTCCGCGTCCTCCACGACCATGTCCAGGTGCACCGGAGTCCAGTGCCGCGCGTAGTCGCGCGGTTGCCGCGTGGCGCCCGCGGCGGGCGTGCCGGCCGCTTTTTCCAGCAGGTAGATGGGCGCGTCGGCGCCGCGCATCTCCGCGGCCTTTGGTCCCAGGCGGCGCTGCAGCCTCAGCCCGAAGGCGCGGCGATAGAAATCGATGGCATGTTCGAGATCGGGCACGTCGATGTTGACGAGGAGGCGCATGGGAATCTTCCGGGAGGGCAGGCGGAAAACATAGCACGCGCGCGGCGCGATGTGCCCCGAGTGCTAAAGAACCCCTCGCCGCGTCCGTAAATGACACTATATGTGTTTGCCGATTTGGCGACGTCATTTCCGCAAGCGTGAGCAAGGCCCCGACCCGTGCGTTACCCCCATGTTCCCTGGCTGCCCCTGTTGTTCTATCCCGCGCTGCCGGTGGCCGCGGCGGTGGCGCTGCTGTTGTGGCGGGAGTGGCCGCCGGCGCTGACGCTGATCGTGCCGTTCGTGCCTTGGGCCATGGCCCTGATCGGCGCGGCGACCTGCTTCATGTACCAGCGTTCGCAGACGCTGGCATTGATGCTGTGCGTGCTCGCCGCCACCGCGGCCTGGCCGACGCTGGCGGCGGAAGCGCCGTGGGCGCTGGGCCCCGCCATGGCGTGGTGGTCCCTGGCCTATGCGATCAATGCGCTGTGGTCGGAGCGGTCCAGCATGCTGATGGACATGGCGGCGCGCGTGGGCCTCATGGGGCTGGGCGCGGCGGCGATCGCGCTGGCGGGCAAGGACGGCGTCGCGGGCGCCCTGGGCGTGCTGTCGGTGCAGGGCAAGCTCGGCCACCTGAACGTGCCGATCGAGGGATTGATCGCCTTGCTGGCCACGGGCCTGGCCCTGACGCTGCTGCTCCTGCGCTACGGCCGGCCGCAGCAGGCCGGGCAGTGGCTCGGCTTCGTGTGCATGGCCTGGGCCCTGCCGCGCGGGGGCCAGCATCCCATCGAACTGGCGCTGATGTCCGCCGCCGCGCTGACGGCCCTGTGCGTCTCGCTGGCGCACGAAGGCTTCCACATGGCGTTCCTCGACGAACTAACCGGCCTGCCCGGCCGGCGCGCGCTGAACGAGCGGCTGCAGCGCATGGGCGGGCGGGTCTACGCGCTGGCGATGGCCGACGTGGATCATTTCAAGGTTTTCAACGACACCCATGGCCACGACGTGGGCGACCAGGTCCTGCGCATGGTGGCGGCCCAGCTGCGCCGCGTGCCGGGCGGCGGGCATGCCTACCGTTTCGGCGGCGAAGAGTTCACGCTGGTCTTTCCCGGCAAGACCGCCGCCGAGTGCAAGCCGCACCTGGAAAACGTCAGGCGCGCCATCGAGGCCTACCAGATGCGATTGCGCGACAAGCCGGCGCGTCCCAAGGCCGACCAGCTCGGCATGCGCCGGCGTGGCGGCCGCGACGGGCGCAGTGCGCGGCCCCTGCGGGTCACCGTCAGCATGGGTGTGGCCGAACGCAGCGACAGCCTGCGCGGACCCGAGGCGGTGATCAAGGCGGCCGACCAGGCGCTCTACCGCGCCAAGGACGGCGGCCGCAACCAGATCTGCATGTACGGCGCGCGGCGCCGGCCCGGCGCGGCCTGAGCGGCCGCGCTACTTGCCGGACAGGGCCAGCGCCATCAGGGTTTCGTCGTAGTACCGGCCATTGACGCACAACGCTTCGCGCTCGCGTCCATATTCGGCGAAGCCCAGGCTGAGGTAGAGGGCGGCGGCCGCGGTATTGTTCGAGGCCACGCTCAATTGCACGTGGCGGATGCCGCGCATGGCGCCGGCATGCGCGATGGCCGCCTGCATCAGCAGCCTGGCCAGCCCCTGGCCGCGCCAGGCGGGCGCCACGTACATGCTCCAGATGTGCGCCTTGTGGCGCATCTTCAGCTTGCGCTGCCGCCCCACGCCGACCATGCCGGCCAGCGCTTCCTCGTCGAAGACGCCGAACATGGCGCTATCGTCCGCCGGCGCGATCCAGGCGCGGATGTCCTCCAATGTCAGGGTATGTTCCTCTTCGTAACTCGATCCGAACGATTCCGGCGTCTCGACGAGCGCATCCAGGCGCAATTGGCGCAGGGCGGCGGCGTCCGCGGGGACGAGGCGTCGAACCAGGGGGGAGGGCATGGGAGGCAAGTGTTGGGAATAGGTAACGTTTTGACCGCGCTTTGACCAGTATAGAGGGGCGGCTTGCCTATAATGGTTTCTACGCCGCTTGCGGTTTTCACAAAGGAGACGCTGATGTTCGGTTTCCTCAAGATAAACCAGGACGCCAAGCGCGACGAAGTCCAGGAAGAGTTCGTGGCGCGCGTGGCGGATGCCGCGCAGGACTTTGTCCAGGCGGCCGGCCAGACCGGCGCCGTGCTGGACTACTCGCCCTCCAGCGTTCATGCGCTGGACGAAGCGCTGGAGGCCGCCCACCTCGGGACCTTGCCTCTGACCCCCATGCAGACCGTCGGCGCCGCCGCCTACCTCTACGAGGTGGGGCGCCGCGCGCATGGCGGCCTGTATGAAGTCTGCGACGACGAGGACCCGGTGGTGCTGGTCTGCGGCGAACCCGGCAACGAAGTCTGCTTCGGCGCGATCGCCAAGGTCGAACGCCGGATCCGTTACGGGGCCGCGGAGGCGATCCCGCCTTATTTCGAGCTGTTCATCACGGCCTTGCAGGCCGGCGAGGCCCGCACCATCCGCTAGGCTGCCGGGCGCCGAAAGCCCGCGTTTTGGCGCGATGACAACGGCCGTGCCTCCGTTCTGGGGATTTCCCTTAGGACTGTAAGAAAAACAGCCCTACAATTCCGCCATTCCCGCCACCCTGGCGGGTGCTCGCGCCGTCTGTCATCAGGCGGATTCTTACTAGCTGTACACTCGCGCCGCGATACGCGTCCGATTCCGCCTTGCCCCAGGAGCGCCCGCATGAAATTCCGCTTCCCCATTTTCATCATCGACGAGGACTACCGTTCCGAGAACGCGTCCGGCCTGGGCATCCGCGCCCTTTCCGCGGCGATAGAGGCCGAGGGCGTCGAGGTGATCGGGGTGACCAGTTATGGCGACCTGAGTTCGTTTGCCCAGCAGCAAAGCCGCGCCAGCGCCTTCATCCTGTCGATCGACGATGAAGAGTTCGACGTGGACTCGCCCGAGGACGTGGCCAGCGCGATCAAGAACCTGCGCGCCTTCATCGGCGAGCTGCGCTTCCGCAACGCCGACATCCCGATCTACCTGTACGGCGAGACGCGCACCTCGGAACACATTCCGAACGACATCCTGCGCGAACTGCACGGTTTCATCCACATGTTCGAGGACACCCCCGAATTCGTGGCTCGCCACATCATCCGCGAAGCGCGCAGCTACGTGGACAGCCTGCCGCCGCCGTTCTTCCGCGAGCTGGTCAAGTACGCGCAGGACGGTTCCTACTCCTGGCACTGCCCCGGCCACTCCGGCGGCGTGGCGTTCCTGAAGAGTCCGGTGGGCCAGATGTTCCACCAGTTCTTCGGCGAGAACATGCTGCGCGCCGACGTCTGCAACGCCGTGGACGAACTGGGCCAGCTGCTGGACCACACCGGCCCGGTGGCCGAGTCCGAACTGAACGCGGCGCGCATCTTCCACGCCGACCACTGCTACTTCGTCACCAACGGCACCTCCACCTCCAACAAGGTGGTGTGGCACGCGAACGTCGCCGCGGGCGACGTGGTCGTGGTGGACCGCAACTGCCACAAGTCGATCCTGCACGCCATCACGATGACGGGCGCGATCCCGGTGTTCCTGCGCCCGACGCGCAACCACCTGGGCATCATCGGCCCGATCCCGCTGGAAGAGTTCAAGCCGGAGAACATCCGCAAGAAGATCGAGGCCAACCCGTTCGCGCGCGAAGCCGTGAACAAGAACCCGCGCATCCTGACGCTGACGCAGAGCACCTACGACGGCGTGATCTACAACGTCGAGATGATCAAGCAGGAACTGGGTAGCTACGTCGACACGCTGCACTTCGACGAAGCCTGGCTGCCGCACGCGTCGTTCCACGAGTTCTACCAGGATATGCACGCCATCGGCCAGGACCGCCCGCGCAGCAAGGACGCGATGGTGTTCGCCACGCACTCCACGCACAAGCTGCTGGCCGGCATCTCGCAGGCCTCGCAGATCATCGTGCAGGAATCCGAGACCCGCAAGCTGGACCGCAACGTCTTCAACGAAGCCTACCTGATGCACACGTCCACCTCGCCGCAGTACGCGATCATCGCGTCCTGCGACGTGGCCGCGGCCATGATGGAGCCCCCGGGCGGCACCGCGCTGGTCGAGGAGAGCATCCGCGAAGCCATGGACTTCCGCCGCGCCATGCGCAAGGTGGAGTCGGAGTTCGGCAAGAACGACTGGTGGTTCAAGGTCTGGGGCCCGAACCGCCTGGTGTCCGAAGGCATCGGCAACCGCGACGAGTGGATCCTGGAGTCGAACGACCACTGGCACGGCTTCGGCGATCTGGCCGAAGGCTTCAACATGCTGGACCCGATCAAGGCCACGGTCATCACCCCGGGGCTGGACATGTCGGGCAGCTTCGGCGAAACCGGCATCCCCGCCGCGCTGGTCTCCAAGTACCTGACCGAGCATGGCGTGGTGGTCGAGAAGACGGGCCTGTACTCCTTCTTCATCCTGTTCACCATCGGCATCACCAAGGGCCGCTGGAACACGCTCCTGACCGCCTTGCAGCAGTTCAAGGACGACTACGACCGCAACCAGCCGCTGTGGCGCATCCTGCCGGATTTCTGCCGCGGCCATCGCCGTTACGAGCGCATGGGCCTGCGCGATCTGTGCCAACAGATCCACGAGGCCTATCGCGAGCGCGACGTGGCGCGTCTGACCACCGAGATGTACCTGAGCGACATGGTCCCGGCCCTGAAGCCGTCCGACGCGTTTGCCCGCATGGCGCACCGCGAAGTCGAGCGCGTCGATATCGACAAGCTGGAAGGCCGCGTCACCGGCGTGCTGCTGACCCCGTATCCGCCGGGCATTCCCCTGCTGATTCCGGGCGAGCGCTTTAACCGCACCATCGTCCAGTACCTGCAGTTCGCGCGCGAGTTCAACGAGCGCTTCCCCGGTTTCGAAACCTATATCCACGGCCTGGCCGATGAAGTGGGTCCGGACGGCGAGAAGCGTTACTACGTCGACTGCCTGATCGAAGACTGACCCGGATCCTGATGTTCGATGTAGCCGTACTCGGCGCCGGCGCCGCTGGCATGATGTGTGCAGCGGTTGCCGGCCAGCGCGGCCTTCGCGTGGTGCTGGTCGACCATGCCAGCCGCCTGGCGGAGAAAATCCGCATTTCCGGCGGCGGCCGTTGCAATTTCACCAACATCGGCGCCGGGCCCGCCAACTTTCTCTCCGACAATCCGCATTTCTGCCGCTCGGCCCTGTCGGGCTATACGCCGCAGGATTTCCTCGCGCTGCTCAAGCGCCACGGCATCGCCTGGCACGAGAAGCACCGCGGGCAATTGTTCTGCGACGATTCCAGCGAATCTATCATCGAGATGCTGCGCGCCGAATGCGACGCGGGCGGCGTGCAGTGGCGCATGGGCTGCCCGGTGGCCGAGATCGCGCATGGCGAACACGGTTTCGAGCTGCGCACCGGCCAGGGGCCGATCCGCGCCGCCAAGCTGGTGGTGGCCACGGGCGGCATGGCGATTCCGCAGCTGGGTGCCACCGACTTCGGCCTGAAGATCGCGCGGCAGTTCGGCCTGAAGGTGGTGGAGCCCAGGCCCGCCCTGGTGCCCCTGACCTTCGATCCCGTCGCGTGGCAGTCCCTTTCGGAACTGTCCGGCGTGGCGCTGGAAGTCGGCCTGAGCACGGGGCAGGGCAAGGCCCGCGGCGAATTCCTGGAAGACCTGCTCTTCACCCACCGCGGCCTGTCGGGGCCGGCCATCCTGCAGATATCCAGCTACTGGAAGCCGGGCGAACCCATCGTGGTGGACCTGGCGCCGGGCCGCGACCTGGCGGCGGAACTGCTGGCGTCGAAGTCCGGCAACCGGCAGCAGCTGCACACGGTGCTAGGCGGCCTCTGGCCCAAGCGCCTGGCCGACCGTTGGCTGCACCTGGCCGAGCAGCAGGGCAAGCCCGGACTGGCGGCGCTGCGCCTGGCCGATGCCCCGGACAAGACCTTGCGCGCGCTGGCGCAGGACATCCACCAGTGGACGCTGGTGCCCAGCGGCACCGCCGGCTACAAGAAGGCCGAGGTGATGCGCGGCGGCGTGGATACGCGCGGCCTGGACCAGAAGTCCATGCAGGCCAAGACCACCCCCGGCCTGTATTTCATCGGTGAGGCGGTGGACGTCACCGGCTGGCTCGGCGGTTACAACTTCCAGTGGGCCTGGGCCTCGGGCGTGGCTTGCGGCAAGGCGCTGTAGGGCGGCGGGGGCGATAGCGCCTCGCCATCGCCGCCCGGATCGCGCCTCTGCCATTGTGATATTAAATAAAAATAAATATCATTTATGTTTTCGATATTGATTCAGCCCCAATCCGGGGGCGGATCCGACGGAGACACGCATGGCCTATACCCTTCCTCCCCTGCCGTACGCCTACGACGCCCTGGAGCCCCACATCGACGCGATGACGATGGAGATCCATTACAGCAAGCACCACCAGACCTACGTCAACGGCCTGAATGCGGCGCTGGAAGGCGCGGGCCTGTCGGCCGACGAGCCCGTCGAGTCCCTGGTGGCGCGCGTGGAGCAACTGCCCGAGGCCGTCCGCGGCGCGGTGCGCAACCACGGCGGCGGCCATGCCAACCACAGCCTGTTCTGGGCGGTCATGTCGCCCGCAGGCGGCGGCGAGCCGGAGGGCGCCCTGGCCGCGGCCATCGAGTCGGACCTGGGCGGCATGGCCGCCTTCCGCGATGCCTTCACCAAGGCCGCGCTGACCCGCTTCGGCAGCGGCTGGGCGTGGCTCAGCGTCACCCCGGCCGGCAAGCTGGTCGTGGAAAGCAGCGCCAACCAGGACAGCCCGCTGATGCAGGGCAATACGCCCATCCTGGGGCTGGACGTCTGGGAGCATGCCTATTACCTGAAGTACCAGAATCGGCGGCCGGAATACATCGCCGCCTTCTACAATGTCGTGAACTGGCCTGAAGTGGCGCGCCGCTACGCCGCGGCGAAGCGCTGAGCGCCTCTCTCCCTAGGAGGGCAGCGGCATATGAATACCTTCAGCCGTCATCGCGTGCGGCCGGCGGCCACCAGCATCAGCGTCTGGACCCTGGCCGTGCTGGTGTCCTGCCTGGGGCTGCATCAGCTCTGGGCCTACCTGGACGTGCGCGCGCCGCACGTGGCGGATGCCCTGCTGGGCGGCCTGGTCGCCGCCGGCGCGACCGCCCTGGGGACCGTGCCCATTCTGTTCGCCCGCAGCATCCCGCAGAAGATGCAGGACAGCATGTTCGGCTTCGGCGCCGGGGTCATGCTGGCGGCCAGCGCCTTTTCGCTGGTCGCGCCGGGCATCGCCGCGGGCCGCGACCTGGGCTATGGCCCCTGGGGCGCGGGCCTGACGGTGGGCGCCGCCGTGCTGCTGGGGGCGGCCGTGCTGCTGCTCATGGACCGCACGCTGCCGCACGAGCACTTCATCAAGGGCAGGGAAGGCATAGAGGCGCATCGGCTGCGCCGCACCTGGCTGTTCGTTTTCGCCATCACCCTGCACAACCTGCCGGAAGGCCTGGCCATCGGCGTGGGCTACGCGGGCAACGATCCCGTGCGCGGCACCGCGCTGGCGACCGGCATCGCGATCCAGGACATCCCTGAGGGCCTGGTCGTGGCGGTCGCGCTGCTGGCCGCCGGCTACCAGCGCGCGTTCGCGGTGGCGCTGGGCATGCTGTCCGGCCTGGTCGAGCCGCTGGGCGCCGTGCTGGGCGCGGCGGTGGTCGGCTGGTCGGAACCGCTGCTGCCGTGGGGCCTGGGCTTCGCCGCGGGCGCGATGCTGTTCGTGATCAGCCACGAGATCATCCCTGAATCGCACCGCAAGGGGCACGAGGTCTACGCCACCTGCGGGCTGATGTTGGGCTTCGTGCTGATGATGCTGCTGGACACCGCGCTGGGCTGACGTTCAGCCCCCGCGGAGCGCCCCGGAACCGGCCGCCAGGCATTCCCTGGCGGCGGCTTTTCGTTGTATGCTTTCGCCGCTGTCACGCATGTTGCGGGAGAGAGCGGCCTGTCTTCACGGCCGCCGCCGAAGGCGCAATTCGCCCGGAATCGCTCAGGTAACCCATACCGCCCATGCTTGCCCTGTCCCGGTTTTTTACCGAGCGGACGCGGCAAAACAGTACTCTGGAGAGACCTGGCGCCGCCCCTGGAACAAGGGACATAGCGAGCAGCCCAGGCGCCGAAGGTGCAAACCCGCCCTGCGCGGGGCAACTCTCAGGCAAAAGGACAGAGGGGCGGAAGATTCAGCCGTTGAGCAGGCGCAGCCCGCCTGGCATCAACGGCATTCCGTAACCCTGGCAACACTGCCGTCCCGGAGTTCCCGCGCATGTCCGCATCCCTCAAACGCACCCCGCTGGCCGAAGAACATATCGCCTCTGGCGCCCGAATGGTCGACTTCGGCGGCTGGGACATGCCGCTGGCCTACGGTTCGCAGCTGGAAGAGCACCACGCCGTGCGCCAGGACGCGGGCATGTTCGACGTCTCGCACATGCTGAACGTCGACGTCGCCGGCCCGGACGCGTTCGCGTTCCTGCAGCGCCTGGTCGCCAACGACGTGTCCAAGCTGACCGTGCCCGGCAAGGCGCTGTACAGCTGCATGCTGAATCCCCTGGGCGGCGTGATCGACGACCTGATCATCTATTTCTTCGCCGCGGACGAATGGCGCGTGGTGGTCAACGCCGGCACGGCCGACAAGGACATCGCCTGGATGCAGCGCGTGAAGCAGGCGGACGGTTTCGACGTCGCCATCACGCCGCGCCGCGACCTGGCCATGGTGGCCGTGCAGGGCCCCAATGCCCGCGCCAAGGTCTGGGCCGCGCGCCCGGCCTGGCAGGCCGCCACCGAGCCGCTGACGCCCTTTGTGGCGGCCGTGGTCGGCGACGACACGCTGGTGGCCCGCACCGGCTACACCGGCGAGGACGGCTTCGAGATCGTGCTGCCCGCGACCGAGGTCGTGCAGCTGTGGCGCGACCTGGTGGCCCAGGGCGTGCGTCCTTGCGGCCTGGGCGCGCGCGACACGCTGCGCCTGGAAGCCGGCATGAATCTCTACGGCCAGGACATGGACGAGCTGGTGCAGCCCGGCCAGGCCGGCCTGACCTGGACGGTGTCCCTGAAGGACGCCGAGCGTCGTTTCATCGGCCGCGAGGCGCTGGAGCAGTTCGCCACGCCGGCGGCCTTCCTCGGCCTGAAGCTGCAGGAGCGCGGCGTCATGCGCGCCCACATGGCCGTGCGCACCAAGGAAGGCATGGGCGAGCTCACCAGCGGCACCATGTCCCCCACGCTGGGCGTGTCGATCGGCTTTGCCCGCCTGCCGCAAGGCGTGCGTCCGGGCGACGCGGTCGAGGTCGATATCCGCGGCAAGTGGGTGCCCGCCCAGGTCTGCAAATTGCCGTTCGTCCGTAACGGCAAAGCCGTCGAACACTCGTAAACTCGAAGCTTCGCGCGGGCGCCGGCCCCCAGGGGCGCCAGGGCTGCCCGCGCGAGGCGCGCAACACCATTCATCTACCCGCATTCCCTCAGGAGTTCCCATGAGTCTGCCCACCGATCGCAAGTACACCGAGTCCCATGAATGGGTCAAAGCCGAAGGCGACGTGTTCGTCGTCGGCATCACCGATACCGCCCAGGACCAGTTGGGCGACCTGGTCTTCGTCGGCGACGTGAAGGTCGGCGCCAAGCTGAACGCCGGCGAGACCGCGGGCGTGGTCGAGTCGGTCAAGGCCGCCTCCGACATCTACGCGCCGGTGGCCGGCGAGATCGTCGCTTTCAACGAAGAGCTGGAAAACAATCCCAACCTGATCAACGAATCGGCCTTCACCGCCTGGATCTTCAAGATCAAGCCGGTCAACGCGGCCGATGCCGACAAGCTGCTGGACGCCGCCGGCTACGAAGCCGTCGCCAACGGCTAAGCCGGTCGGGGCGCGCGCGCGGCCATTGCGGCCGCGCCCGCTCCGCCAGATGCAATACCGACCGTCCTCCGACGGCATCCGCTACCCCGAGATCTCCCCATGTCGCGCGCCCTAGACACCCATACCGACTTCATCCCCCGCCACATCGGCCCTTCCGACGCCGACCAGGCCGCCATGCTCGCCGTCATCGGCAGCGCCAGCCTGGACGCCTTGATCGAGGAAGTCGTGCCGCCCAAGATCCGCAGCCAGGCCCCGCTGGCGCTGCCGCAATCGCGCAGCGAAACCGACGTGCTGGCCGAACTGAAGCAGATCGCGGGTCGCAACCAGGTCTACCGCAGCTACATCGGCCAGGGGTACTACGGCACGCAAACGCCCAACGTGGTGTTGCGCAACATTCTTGAGAACCCCGCCTGGTACACGGCCTACACGCCGTACCAGCCGGAGATCTCGCAGGGCCGCCTCGAAGCCCTGCTGAACTACCAGACCATGGTCGCCGACCTGACCGGGCTGGACATCTCCAACGCCTCGCTGCTGGACGAAGGCACCGCCGCGGCCGAAGCCATGACGCTGGCGCGCCGCAGCGCCAAGTCCAAGAGCCCGGTGTTCTTCATCTCGCGGCACGTGCATCCCCAGACCCTCGAAGTCGTGCGCACGCGCGCCGAAGGCCTGGACATCGAGATCGCGGTGGGCGACGAGGCCGAAGGCCTGCCCGAGTGCTTCGGCGTGCTGCTCCAGTACCCGCACAGCACCGGCTCCGTGTCCGACTACCGCAAGCTGGCCGACGCCGCGCACGCGCAAGGCGCGATCGTGGCCGTCGCCACCGACCTGCTGGCGCTGGCCCTCCTGGCCGCCCCGGGCGAGTGGGGCGCGGACATCGCCATCGGCTCGGCCCAGCGCTTCGGCGTGCCGTTCGGTTTCGGCGGCCCGCACGCGGGCTTCATGGCCTGCAAGGACGCGTTCAAGCGCAACATGGCCGGCCGCCTGGTCGGCGTCTCCAAGGACGCCCAGGGCAACCCGGCGATGCGCCTGGCGCTGCAGACGCGCGAACAACACATCCGCCGCGAGAAGGCCACTTCCAACATCTGCACCGCGCAAGTGCTGCTGGCCGTGATGGCCGGCATGTACGCCGTGTGGCATGGCCCGGCGGGCATCCGCCGCATCGCCCAGCGCGTGCAGCGCGGCACCGCCATCCTGCGCGCCGAGTTGATCAAGCTGGGCGTGAAGGTCGCCAACGACACCTTCTTCGACACGCTGCTGCTGGAAACCGGCGCGGCCACCCCCGCCATCCTGGCGGCGGCCGACTGCGCCCGCATCAACCTGCGCCGCGTCGACGGCGCCCGCCTGGCGGTCTCGCTGGACGAAACCGTGACCGCGGCGGACCTGCAGGCCCTGGTCAACGTCTTCGCCGCCGGCCTGGAGCGCGATGACGTCGAACTCGACCTCGACGCGCTGGACGCGGCCGCCGCGGGCGGCATCCCCGCCGGCCTGGCGCGCGAAAGCGCGATCCTGACGCACCCCGTGTTCTCCAGCGTGCAGTCCGAAACCGACATGCTGCGCTACCTGCGCAAGCTGGCCGACAAGGACCTGGCGCTGGACCGCACGATGATCCCGCTGGGTTCGTGCACCATGAAGCTCAACGCGACCGCCGAGATGATCCCCATCACCTGGCCCGAATTCGCGCTGATCCATCCGTTCGCGCCCGCCTCGCAAAGCCAGGGCTACAACGAGCTGATCGACCGCCTGTCGGCCGCGCTGTGCGAAATCACCGGCTACGACAACATCAGCCTGCAGCCCAACTCGGGCGCGCAGGGCGAGTACGCCGGCCTGCTGGCGATCCGCGGCTACCACCAGGCCAACGGCCAGCACCAGCGCAACATCTGCCTGATCCCGTCGTCGGCGCACGGCACCAACCCCGCCTCGGCGCAACTGGCCGGCATGGACGTGGTGGTGGTGGCTTCCGACGCCAACGGCAACGTGGACCTGCCGGACCTGCGCGCCAAGATCGAACAGGTCGGCGACAAGCTGGCCGCCCTGATGATCACGTATCCCTCCACGCACGGCGTGTTCGAGGAAGCCGTGACCGAGATCTGCGATCTGGTTCACAAAGCCGGCGGCCAGGTCTACCTGGACGGCGCCAACATGAACGCCATGGTCGGCGTGGCGCAGCCGGGCAAGTTCGGTTCGGACGTCTCCCACCTGAACCTGCACAAGACCTTCTGCATCCCGCACGGCGGCGGCGGCCCCGGCGTGGGCCCCGTGGCGGTGCGCGCGCACCTGGCGCCCTACCTGCCGGGCGTGGTGAACGAGCAGGGCAAGCTGCCCGGCGACGCCAAGATCGGCCCGGTCTCGGCCGCGCCCTTCGGCTCCGCCGGCATCCTGCCGATCCCGTACGTGTACATCGCCCTGATGGGCGCCGACGGCCTGCGCCGCGCGACCGAAGTGGCCATCCTGAACGCCAACTACATCGCGACGCGCCTGCGCGACCACTATCCGGTGCTGTATGCCGGCCGTCACGGCCGCGTGGCGCACGAGTGCATCCTGGACGTGCGTCCGCTGAAGGAAACCAGCGGCATCAGCGCCGAGGACATCGCCAAGCGCCTGATGGACTACGGCTTCCACGCGCCCACCATGAGCTTCCCGGTCGCGGGCACGCTGATGGTCGAGCCGACCGAATCGGAAGGCGTGGCCGAACTGGACCGCTTCATCGACGCCATGATCTCGATCCGCGAGGAAATCGCCCAGGTCGAGCGCGGCGAGCGCGATCGCGAGGACAACGTCCTGAAGAACGCGCCGCATACGGCGCAGATGCTGCTGGCCGAAGAATGGCTGCACGACTACCCGCGCCAGCAGGCGGCCTATCCGGTCGCGTCCCTGCGCGACGCCAAGTACTGGCCGCCGGTGGCGCGCGTGGACAACGCCTACGGCGACCGCAACCTCGTGTGCGCCTGCCTGCCGGTCGAAGCCTACGCGTAAAGCCGGGCTTAGGGCGGCCGTCCCTCCATGGGCGGCGGCCTCCCAAAAAAAATCCCTCATCGCAAGGTGAGGGATTTTTTTCGTCCTGGACTGCCGGGGGCTTACTTGGCCGCCTTTCCGGCGGCGGAGAAGTCTTCGGCGATGCTGAAGAACGTGTTGAGCAGGATCTGCAGGTTTTCCTTGCCGATTCCGCCTTCGGAATTCATGTCCATCTGCAGCACGGCCTGGTTCTTGTCGTCCAGGTAGGCGCGCGTCCAGCGGTATTCCTGGTTCCAGGAATTGATGGCCTTGAGCGACATCGGCTTTTTGCTGCTGTAGGTCGCGGTCACGACGAGGTCGTGGCACTTTTCCGTGAAGTCGTTGCACAGGAACTCGACGCGCAGGTCGCTGGCGCCGGTATTGTTGGGCTGCAGGACCAGCACCGGGCCTTCCTCGCCGTCTTCCTTGCGGGGCGAGTACGACATGTCGCTCAGCATGGCGTTGACGGTGTCGAGGTCGAAATCCTGCATCAGGTCGGACGGCACCGCGGCGGCCGCGGGTTCTTCCGGATCCATGTCCAGGCCCTCGGGCTCGCCTTCCTCGTCCATGCCGTCCATGCCGGCCGCGCCGAGCAGGCCGGCGAACAGTTCTTCAGCCGGGATCTTCGTGCCGTTCAGGTCGCCCATGCCGTCGGCGAAGTGGAACTTGCCGACGATGTTGTCGCCGTCGTTCTTGCCGACGTTGAGCATTTCGGCCATGCCGGAGACCGAGCGCATCTGCTCGTCGGCCTGGGCGCCGGCCTTTTCGGCGTCCATCCCTTCCTTCTTCATGGCGTATTGCACGATCAGGTCGCGCACCATGGGCTTGGAGATGACGAGCGTGGCGTCGATCTGCTTGATGGCCTTGACCACGATCTCCTGGGGAGTCAGGTCCTTCACGTTGGGCGGGTTGGCGAGGTCGAGCGCGAAGGTCAGCTTGCTTTCGCCCTTGGCGGTCTTCCAGCTGATCGGATCGATGCTGAACGATGGGTTGCCGTTGAGCAGCTTGCCGGCGTTGTCCAGCAGCACGTCGAACTGTTCGTCCTTGAGGCCCTCGTCGCTGGCGCCCATCATGTACTGGCGCACGATCTGGTTGTAGGTGTCCGACAGCTGCTTGACGGCGGCGCCGTCGAGCTTGGCCACCTTGAGGACGGCCTGGCCGTTGCCCAGCGCCACGTCGTTCAGGGTGATGTCGCCGGTCCGGTAGGTCGCCTCGGCGTTGATGGTCTTGTCGTCCTCGGCCAGCTTGACGCCGTAGCCCAGGTTGTCCAGCGAGACCTTGACGTCGACGTCCGGCTTGAGGACGTCGATGCGCTTGATCTTGATGTTCGAGTCGCCGATGGACAGGCCGAACTTGCCCATGCGGCTGTCGACGTCCATCGTCAGGCCGGACATGGTCATCTTGATGGGATCGTTCGACTTCTCGCCGTTCACCGAGAGCGTTTCCATCAGGGCATGCGCCGTGACGGCCTGCAGCGAGCGGTCGAACGTGCCGTTGATCGTCATGCCGCTGAAGTCGACCGCGTTGCCCTCGTGGGCGATCTTCACCGGGGCGATCCGGGCGGTCGACGTGGCGAAGCCGCCGAAGCTGACGATGGCGTCGCCAGCTAGCGGCGAGACGTTATTGGTCAGCTCGAACAGCTCCTTGATGTTGTCCGTCTTGGCGATTTCGCTGTGGACGAAGGCCAGCTTGGGGGCGATCGCGCCGCGCGCCAGGGCGCTCTTGGGGAAGGGGCCGTGCTCGATGGAGGCGTCGAATTCGACCATGCCGGCGGGCATGCCGTCGGGGGTGTTGTCGCTCTTGACGAACGACAGGCCATAACGCGCCTGCGTCGAGAACAGGCCGCGCTCGTACTTCAACTGATCGATGCGCAGGCCGAACAGCGGCGTGATCTTGGCCAGCTTCTCGTTGGCCTCGGCCAGGTGGCGCTGCGAGCTTTCCTCGATGCGCTTGCCGGTGTACCACGTGGCGCCTACCCAGCTTCCTGCTCCCACTATGACCACGCCAAGGGTGATCGCTACGCTCTTTTTCATCGTTCTGCTTATGTCGTTGATTGTCGAGTCATACCCGGTGGCCGCGGCGGCTTCGGTGCCGCGGGACGCCCTTGCGGGCGGCCGTCATCGGAATACGCGCATTCATCGGCCTGTAAGGCCCGCGGCGAGTATACCGAGGCGGCAGGTCGCTTGAGCGCGCGCCCAGTTACAGAAGTTTTCAAAATGAAAGCCGGCGCTGTCGCGCCGGCCGGGTCATGGGGAGCGGAGGGGGATTAAAGCGGATCCAGCGGGTAGATCGGGCGGCGCACCTTCTGGAAGTCGAGCTGGCCGTAATCGGAGGTGGTGATCCCCACGCCCGTGCATTCGATGACCGCCGTGGCCATGTCGGAGAAGCCCGCGCGCCAGTGCACCCGGCTCTTCAGGACCACATAGCGCTTTTGCAGCGGATCGATGCCGGCCGACAGCAGGCAATTGACGTCGAAGGGCTCCTGGTGGCGCGAGACCACCACGATTTCCACGCGGCCCGTGTCGATCACCACGGTCAGGCCGGTATCGTTGCGCACGCCGCGGTACATGGGGCCGCGGTTGAGGTAGACGCCGTCGAACACCAGCTTGACGCGGCCGGTGACTTCCAGCGGCTCGCTCGCTTCCTTGATGGCGGGCATGGCCATCTTGCCGCCCAGCTTGAGCGTGATGGTCCGGCCCACGCCGGCCGCGGCCGCCTCCAGCGCGGCCTGCGGGTCGCAGATGGCGTAGAAGACGACGTTGTCCAGCTCCTGGCGCAGCACTTCGGCCAGGACGGCCGTGGTGTCCATCGTGCCGCCCGATCCCGTGTTGTCGTAGTGGTCCAGCAGCACCACCGGCCCCTGCTCGATGGCCTTGGCGCGCGCGATGGTGGGCGCCAGGGGTTCCGGATGGAACACCCAGTCGGCGCGGTCCGTCCAGGCCCGTTCCAGCAGTTCGTCGCGGTACTGCTCGGCCTCGGCCAGCTTGCCGTCCGTACAGACCACGGCGCTCAGGCCGGCCTCGTGGATGTCGGCGTGAGGAAAGCCCACGAAGACCGAGGCGGCCAGCACGCCGCCGGCCTCCAGTTCCTTGCAGCGTTCCTGCAAGGGCTTGTTGGGCGCGGCGTGGGTGCCCTGGCACATGATGTGGGGCAGCATGGGCTTGTTGGCCCAGGCCATCACGGGCTTGATCTCTCCCTTCAGCGTGCGAACGATCACGTTGGCCGCCCGCACGCCCGATTCGCGGATGTCCACGTGGGGATAGGTGTGGAAGCCGCTGATGACGGTGGCGTTCTTGACGATGTCGTCATAGATGTTGGCATGCATGTCGAGCGTGACCGCCACCGGCGTCGCGGGATCGATTTCGCGCAGGCGGCGCAGCAGGTCGCCTTCGGCGTCGTCCACGCCCTCGGCCACCATGGCGCCGTGCAGGTCCAGCAGGATGGCGTCGAAGCCGCCGCGCTTGACCTCGTCCAGGATCAGTTTGCACAGCCGTTCATGGGTTTCGGCGCTGGCCGGGCCGCTGGGCCAGGACTCCGCCGCCACGGGCACCACCATCTCGGCGCCTGCGAGGCGCGCCACCTCGATGTAGCCGCCCAGGCCGCTGTCGGTGTTCTCGTAGGCCTTGATGGCGCGCTCGCCAGCCAGGATCTCGGGATTGCCGCGGAAGAAACGTTCCAGCGGGGTCGGCACGGGCGAAAACGTGTTCGTCTCGTGCTTGATCATTGCCAAAAGCCAACGCATGGGGATTCCTGTGGGGTGCTTGTGGAAGGGTCAGGCCGCCTCGGGAGGCTGGGGCCAGGGATGTTGCGCGGGGCGCAGCCGTTCCCAGGCGCGCGCGATCCGCAGCACGCCCAGGTCGTCGAAGCGCGGGCCGGCGATCTGCAGCCCGATGGGCAGCCCGGCCTTGGTGTAGCCGCAATTGACGGAGGCGGCGGGCTGCTCGCTCATATTGAAGGGCAGGGTGAAGCCGATGTGGTGCATCGTCGTGGCGACCTCGTTGGTGGGCGAGGGCCATTCGGCGTTGTACGCCACCACCGGCGCCACCGGCGAAAGCACGTAGTCGTAGGGCGCGCAGGCCGCGACGGTCCGGGCGCGGACGTTGAGGGTCTCGTAGTAGCTGCGGAACACGTCCTCGCCGGACTGGCCCCCGCCGCTTTCGGCCCAGGCGCGGATGAAAGGCAGGATCTTGGCGCGGCGCGCTTCGGGCAGGGCGGCCAGGTCGAGCGCCGAGCGGGTGCGCCAGAAGCGGTCCACGCCGTCCAGCATGTCCGGGGTCATCCAGGGCTGCATGGGGGTCACGATGGCCCCCGCGGCCTCGAAGGCGCGCGCGGCGGCTTCCACCGCCTCGCGGATTTCGGGGTCTACCGGCAGGCCGCAGCCCGCGTCCATCAGCAGGCCGATGCGCAGGCCGCGCACGTCGCGCTCCAGGTTCAGCCAGTCGAACTCCTGGAAGGGCAGGCTCATGTGGTCGCGCGCGTCGGGCTGCGACAGCACGCCCATCATGAGCGCGGCGTCGGCGACCGTGCGGGTCATAGGGCCGGCGCAGCGGCCCATGAAGGGCGGGTCGATGGGAATGCGGCCCAGGCTGGGCTTGAGCGTGGCGATGCCGCACCAGGCCGCCGGCAGCCGCACCGAACCGCCGATGTCGGTGCCGATGTGCAGGGGGCCGTAACCCGCTGCTGCGGCGGCGCCCGCGCCGGCGCTGGAGCCGCCCGGGTTCTTGGACAGATCCCAGGGGTTGCGGGTCAACTCATGGAAGCTGGACAGCCCGGAGGACAGCATGCCGTAGTCGGGCATGGTGGTCTTGCCCAGCAGCACCGCGCCGGCTTCGCGCATGCGGGCCGCGGGCGGCGCGTCGGCCGCGGCCGGCGTCAGGTCGGTGGCGGCCGTGCCCAGCGGCACCGGCACGCCGCGAGTGGCAATGTTCTCCTTGATGGTGGACGGCACGCCGTCCAGCGAGTAGCCGCCGGTGGATTGGGGCTCGCCCTTCATCCAGCGGGCCTCGGAGGCCCGCGCCATCGCCATCGCGCCTTCGGGGTCCAGCGCATAGGTGGCCTTGAGCCGCGGCTCCCAGCGCGCGATGTGCTCCAGCACGGAGCGGGTGACTTCGACGGGCGACAGCGTCCTGGCGCGGTATGCCTGGAGCAGCTCCACGGCGGACAGTTCATGCGGTTGCGGCATTTCGGTTCCTGTAGGCGGATCGGTGCGTCAGGGCGCGGGGGCCGACGCCAGGCCGGCCGAGATCGGCCGGAAATTGCGGAAGTCCCAGTCCCGCCCGGGCGCGGCATCGATCAGGGCCCGGGTGTATTCATGGCGCGGCTCGGTCAGCACGGTCTCGGCGGAGCCGGTCTCGACGACCTTGCCGCGCTGCATGACCATGATGGTGTCGCAGATCTGCGCCGCCACGCGCAGGTCATGGGTGATGAACAGCACGCCCACGCCGGTGCGCTGGCGCACCTGCTCCAGCAGTTCCAGCACCTGGGCCTGCACCGAGACGTCCAGCGCCGACACGGCTTCGTCGGCGACCAGGATCTCCGGGTCCATGACCAGGGCGCGCGCGATGCAGATGCGCTGGCGCTGGCCGCCGGAGAACTGGTGCGGGTAGCGGCGCATCGCGTCCGGGCTCAGGCCCACCACCGTCAGGGTTTCGCCGGCGCGCTTCAAGGCCTGGTCGCGGGGCACGCCGAAGTTGAGCAGGCCCTCGATGATGGATTCGCCGACGGTGCGGCGCGGGTTCAGCGACCGATAGGGATCCTGGAACACGATCTGGATCCGCCGGCGCACGGGGCGCAGCGCCGAGCCGGACAGGGTGCTGAGGTCTTCGCCGCCCATCATCATGTGGCCGGCGGTGGGCTCGATCAGGCGCACGATGCAGCGCGCCACCGTGGATTTGCCCGAGCCGGATTCGCCCACGATGCCGAGGATCTCGCCCTTGCGCAGGGTCAGGTTCACGTCGGAGGCCGCGACGATATTGTGCGCGGCCTTGCGCGACAGCACCGAACGCTTGCCGCCGTAGGTGCGGCCCAGCCCCTTGACGTGCAGCACCGGCATGCCGTCGGGCGCCTCGCGGCGCGAGGGCACCAGGCTGGGAACCGACGACACCAGGCGCCGGGTGTAGGATTGCTTGGGTTCGGCCAGGATCTCGTGGCGGGAGCCGCTTTCGACCAGGTCTCCGCGGTTCATCACGACGATGCGGTCGGAGATCTCCGCCACGACGCCGAAATCATGGGTGATGAACAGCACGGCGGTCTGGTGCTTGACCTGCAGTTCCTTGATCAGCGCCAGGATCTGCTTCTGCGTGGTGACGTCCAGCGCCGTGGTGGGCTCGTCGGCGATGAGCAGCTTGGGTTCCAGGATCAGCGCCATGGCGATGACGATGCGCTGGCGCTGGCCGCCGGAAAGCTGGTGCGGATAGGAGTCGAAGATGCGTTCGACGTCGGGCAGGTGCACCGACCGGAACATCTCCAGCACCTTCTCGCGGCGTTGCGCCGCCGACATCTTCTTGCGGTGCAGGCGCAGCACTTCGTCGACCTGCTTCCCCACCGTGTGCACGGGGTTCAGCGCGGTCATGGGCTCCTGGAACACCATCGCCATGCGGGTGGCGCGCATTTCGCGCAGGCGCCGCTGCGTGGCGGTGACCACGTCCTCGCCTTCCACGCGGATCGAGCCGGCGTTGACCGACAGCACGCCCGGCGGCAGCAGGCCCATGACGGCCAGGGACGTGACGGACTTGCCCGAGCCCGATTCGCCGACGACGCAGACCGTTTCGCCGGCGTGCACGTCCAGGCTGAGGTTGCGCACGACGCGGTTGCCCGCGCCCGCGACTTCCACCGACAGGTTGCGGATGGCCAGGATGGCGGACGAGGTGTCGCCCGCGGGGGGAGTGGGGGTGTAGGGCATCAGATCCTCCGCACCATTTTCGGGTCCAGCGCATCGCGCAGGGCATCGCCCAGGATGTTCACGCTGAGAACGGTCAGCGACAGGAACAGGCCCGGGAAGAGAATCAGCCCGGGCAGCATGCGGAAGTACATGCGGCCTTCGGACATGATGTTGCCCCAGGAGGCGATCTCGGGCGGGATGCCCGCGCCCAGGAAGCTGAGGATGGCCTCGGTCAGCATCGCGGACGCGAAGACGTAAGTGCCTTGCACCGTCAGCGGCGCGATCGTGCTGGGCACCATGTGCCGCCACAGCAACAGCGGCAGCGGCGTGCCCAGGGCCAGCGCCGCCTCGACGTAGGGCTCGCCGCGCACCGTCAGGATCTGGCCGCGGACCAGCCGCACCACCCGGGGGATTTCCGGAATGGTGATGGCCACGAGCACGGTGGTGAGGCTGGCGCCGGTCACGGACACCAGGGCGATCGCCAGCAGGATGCCGGGAATGGCCATGATGGCGTCCATGGTGCGCATGATCAGTCCGTCCAGCGAGCGGAACCAGCCCGCGATCACGCCGACGACCAACCCGATGGCGACGCTGACGACCGCCGCGCCCAGGCCCGCGATGAGCGAGACGCGGGCGCCGTAGGCCACGCGCGACCAGACGTCGCGGCCGAAGGCATCGGTGCCGAAGAGGTAGTCGGAGAAGGGCTGTTTCAGGCGGGCGCCGGGATCGATGAACGTGGGATCGACGGTGCCCAGCAGGGGCGCGAACAGCGCGATGGCGACGATCGTCGCCAGCACCACCAGCGCCAGCATGACGGGCCAGCTCTTGAGCCCCTGGCGGACTTGCCGCCAGGCCGTGACTTGGGGATTGCCGCCGCCAGGCAGATCGGCGGCGTCGGTTGGCGTTTGCATGGTGGGCCCCTAGTACCTGATCCGCGGGTCGAACACCGTGTAGGCGCAATCGACAACCAGATTGATGAACACGTAGACGAACGCGAAGAAGAGCGTCAGGCCCTGGATGACCGGGTAGTCGCGGGCCAGCACGGCTTCCACCACCAGCCGGCCCAGGCCGGGGATGTTGAATACCGATTCGGTCACGACCACGCCGCTGATCAGCAGCGCGATGCCCAGGCCCACGACGGTGGCGATGGGCACGGCGGCGTTGCGCAGGGCATGCCCCAGCAGGACGCCGGTTTCGCCCAGGCCCTTGGAGCGGGCCGTCCGGATGAAATCCTCTCCCATGACTTCGATCACGCTGGTGCGCGTGATGCGCGCGATCAGCGCGACGTAGACCGTGGACAGGGCCAGCGACGGCAGGATGAGGCGGTGCAGGTAGGGCCAGAAGCCCTTGTCCAGCGGCACATAGCCCTGCACGTTGAACCAGCCCAGCTTGATGGCGAAGAGCCAGATGAGCAGGTAGCCGGTGACGAACACGGGCACCGAGAAGCCCAGCACCGAAAAGCCCATCACCGCGCGGTCCAGCAGCTTGCCCTGGCGCCATGCCGCGAGTATGCCCAGCGGGATGGCGACGATCAGCGTGAAGGCCAGGGTCAGCACCGCCAGGCTGAGCGATGGTTCAAGGCGCTGCCCGATGAGCTTGGTGACCGGCACGCCCGACATGAGCGAAGTGCCCAGGTCGCCTTGCAGGAGCTTGCCGCCCCAGATGAAGAACTGCTTGATGACCGGTTGGTCCAGGCCCATCGTCTGGCGTATCTGGACGATGCGCTCGGGCGTGGCGCCGTCGCCCGCCATGATGATGGCCGGATCGCCCGGGCTGAAACGCAATATCGCGAAGACCACCACCGCGACCATCACCAGAACGGGGATGGTCGCGAGGAGCCGGCGTGAGACAAATGCCAGCATGTAATTCCCCCTGTACTACGCGCCCGTCAAGGGGCTTTCTTGACGTTCCAGAATGCGAAGACCGGCGCATGCACCAGGCCCGATAGCTTGGTCGAATACACCGTGGGCACGGACATCTGGCCCAGCGGCACGTACAGGCCTTCATCGATGCCGATGCGCTGCACTTCCTCGGCGATCTTCTTCTGTTCCGCGGGGTCGGAGGTCAGCGCCATCTTCGTGCGCAATTCCTCGATCTGCGGGAAGTCGGGCCAGCCGAACCACGCGTTGTCGCCATTGGCGGCAGCCGGGGCCGAACGGACCGGATCCATCACGTCGGTGGCGTACCAGTTGGTGTTGTGGATGTTCCAGCCGCCTTCGGCCGGCGCGGCCTTGGAGGCGCGGCGGGTGGCCACGCTCTGCCAGTCCATCGCGGCCAGGTTGACGTTGAAGCCGGCCTTGCGCAGCGCCTGGGCCATCACGACCGGCTGGGCCGAGAGCGTGCCCACGTCGGTGGCGTGCATCACCAGGATGGGGGTGTTGTCGTAGCCCGCTTCCTTCAGCAGCGCCTTGGCCTTCTCGATGTTGGACGGCACGACCATGTCCTTGCCGATGTCGCTTTCCAGCGGCGTGCCGCAGCCCCACAGCGATGCGCAGGTCTTCCAGTACTTGGGATTGCCGACCAGCGCCTTCATCACGTCTTCCTGGCCGATGGCGTACATTGCGGCCTGGCGGACCTTCTTGTTGTTGAAGGGCGGGTACTTGAAGTTGAAGCGGTACATCGTGAAGTAGCCGACCGGGCTGAGCGACTCTTCCTTCAGGTCCTTGTTGCCTTCGATCATCGGCAGCAGGTCGTACGGGAACTGCTCGACGAAGTCGATCTCGCCGCCCAGCAGCGCGTTGGCGGTGGTCAGCGCGTCCGGCATCACATCCCATTCGACCTTGTCCACGTTGACGACCTTGCCGCCGGCCAGGCCGCTGGCGGGTTCCTTGCGCGGCACGTAGTCGGCGTTCTTGGCGTAGACCGTCTTCACGCCGGGCTTGAACTCGATGACCTTGAACGGGCCCGAGCCGGTCATGTCGGTGATGGGCTGGCCGATGGCCTGGTCCGCGATGCGCTTGGGCATCATGAAGGGGGCGGTGCCGGTGGGCTTGGACAGGGCGCGCAGCGCCAGGTCGGTGGGCTCCTTCATGACGATGCGGAAGTTCTTGTCGTCGATGACTTCGATCTTGTCGGTGAACTTCAGCAGCGTGCGGCCCATGCCGTCGCCGGCGGCCCAGCGCTTGATCGAGGCCACGCAGTCTTCCGAGGTGACAGGCTTGCCGTCATGCCATTTCTGGCCGTCGCGCAGCGTCATGGTGTAGGTCTTGCCGTCGGGCGAGACTTCCCATTTCTCCAGCATCTGCGGCTGGATCTTGTTGTCGGCGTCGGTGGCCAGCAGGGTGTCGTAGATCATGTAGCCGTGCCACGTCGTGATGTACGCGGTGGTGGCATGCGGATCGGTCAGGCGCAGAGGCGAGTGCATCACCGTCTTGATGACGGTCTCGGCATAGGCGCCGTGAGCCATCATCAGGGTTGCGCCCGCCAACGCGGCGGCTCGGACGAACTTCAGCATGAATCTTCCCCTTGATGCGTAATGAGCGGCGTATTGCGCCGCTGCGTCGTTAACCCGCCGCGCGTGGCGGCGTGCGAGGTTCAGGCAGTAGCCGACCGGCCGGAAAAGACCGGTCCGCAAGGCGCCATTCTGATGCCCGGACGCAACCGTGTCCATGGTTGTTTTGCCGCATCCATCAGCATGGAGCCGGGGGCCGCGCACACCAGGATCGTTTGCGCGATGGCCGTGAAATCCGCGCGGAAATGCGCCGAGCTCTTGACCACCAGGATCGCCGCGCGGCGCGGCTCCACGCCCGCGAAACGGAACATCTCCTGGTCGGCCATCTGCACCTTGTTGGAGGCGACGATGATGCGCACGCCGCCGATGCGCAGGCAGGCGCTGGGGCCCAGGTCCATGTGGAATCCGCGGTAGAACGCGCCGTGCGTATCGAAACGCCCATCCGAAGTTTTCTCGACAATGAATTCGGTGTCCAGGGGTTCGTCGTCGGGAATACCCGAATGTCCACCCAGTGCAATCCTGACCTTCTTGCCGACGCCGGCGCGGTGGGCGGCCAACGCGGCCTGCGGGTCGACGATCAGGCCGATGGCGGCGTCGCGCGCATCGTGGCGGATCAGGGCGCGCAGCACCCCGGTGGTGTCCGAGCTGCCGCCCGCGCCGGGGTTGTCCTGCGCGTCGGCGATGACCACCGGCTTGCTGGCGTCCCGCGCCAGCCTCAAGGCTTCCTGCACGGCTTCGTCGGGCGTGTAGAGCCGGCCGCCGAAGTCGCGTTCCGCATCGAGCACGGCGCGGGTCATTTCGTCGGCCGCGGCGTCGGCTTCGGCCTGGGTGGCGCCGTAGGCCCACACCGTGGGCGCGCATTCGGGGAAGTCCGCCGCGGGAAAACCCGTGGCGAAAGACAGGCCGAGGGCGCCCCGCGCTTCGATCTCGCCCACCAGCCGGTACAGGCTGCGCGAGGGTTCGATGTCGGTGGACTGCCAGCACAGGGAAATCAGGTAGGGCAGGGAACGCAGCGCCACGCTGGGCCGCGGCATGCCCGCCAGCCGTTTGTGCAGCAGCTCCGCGGCGCGCTGGCCGGTCTCGGCCATATCGATGTGCGGATAGGTCCGATAACAGACCAGGGCGTCGGCATGGCGGACCATGGCGCGCGTGACATTGGCGTGGAGGTCCAGGCTGGCCACCACGGGCACGTCCGGCCCCACCAGTTCGCGCACGCGCCTGAGCAATTCGCCTTCGCCGTCGTCCAGGTGTTCGGTCACCATCGCGCCATGCAGGTCCAGGTAGACGCCGTCCAGCGGCGCGGCCTGGGCCAGGCCTTGCAGGATCATGGCGCTGATGCGTTCGAAGGCGTCCCGGGTGACGGGGCCCGAGGGGCTGGCCGCCGCCCACGTGGTGGGCAGCAGCGTGTGCTGTTCCATCGCCTCGATGAACCCGGCCACCGGGATGTTGGCGCCCGCGACCGCCTGGAACATCGCGGGCCCGCTGACCAGCCTGGGCCAGCCTCCGCCTTTCTCGGCGAAGTCCTCCCACGCGGCGCGCGACGGCGCGAACGTATTGGTTTCGTGCTGAAAACCGCCTATCCCGATGCGCATCGGATTCCCCCTGTCGTTCCAATGTAAAAGGGCGCGGGAATTACCCCGCGCCCATCACACTACTCGCCTTCCCCAAACTGGCAACATCTCCCCCAAGCCGGGTCGCGCGGATCCGGCTCCGCCGGTCCGCAGCGACGCCCCCCTGGGGGGGAAGCGCGCAGCGCTTCGGGGGGGGCCCTCACTTAGCCACAGGCATCGTGAATTCCGCGCCCTTGGCGATGCTGTCCGGCCAGCGCTGCATCACGCTCTTGTAGCGCGAATAGAAGCGGATGCCTTCCTCGCCGTAGGCGTGGTGGTCGCCGAACAGCGAACGCTTCCAGCCGCCGAAGGAATGCCAGGCCATGGGCACGGGGATCGGCACGTTGATGCCGACCATGCCGACCTTGATCTGGCGGGCGAAAGCGCGCGCCACGCCGCCGTCGGACGTGAAACAGGCCACGCCGTTGCCGAATTCATGCGCGTTGATCAGGTCCACCGCGGTGGCGAAGTCCGGCACGCGCACGATGCACAGCACCGGCCCGAAGATTTCTTCACGGTAGATGTTCATCGACGGCTTCACGTTGTCGAACAAGGTGCCGCCCAGGAAGAAGCCGCGCTCGTTGCCGGCAACCTTCAGGCCGCGTCCGTCCACCACCATGTCGGCGCCGGCGGCGATGCCGTCTTCGATGTAGCCCATGACCTTGGCGCGATGCTGCGAGGTCACCAGCGGACCCATTTCCGCGTCCGATTGCATGCCGTCCTTGACGATCAGGGACTGCACCCGCGGAGTCAGGCGCTTGATCAGCTCGTCGGCCACATCGCCCACCGCCACGGCCACCGAAATGGCCATGCAGCGTTCGCCGGCCGAGCCGTAGGCCGCGCCCATCAGCGCGTCGGTGACCTGGTCCAGGTCGGCGTCGGGCATCACGACCAGATGGTTCTTGGCGCCGCCCAGCGCCTGCACGCGCTTGCCGCGGCGGGTGCCTTCGGAATAGATGTATTCGGCGATGGGGGTCGATCCGACGAAGGACAGGGCCTCGACGTCAGGATGAGCGATCAACGCGTCGACCGCCTGCTTGTCGCCCTGCACGACGTTGAAAACGCCCGGGGGCAGGCCGGCTTCGGTCAGCAGTTCGGCCAGGCGCAGCGAGGCCGAGGGATCGCGTTCCGAGGGCTTGAGCACGAAGGTGTTGCCGCAGGCGATCGCCACCGGGAACATCCAGCACGGCACCATCATGGGGAAGTTGAAGGGCGTGATGCCGGCCACCACGCCCAGCGCCTGGCGCATGCTCCAGTTGTCGATGCCGCCGCCGATCTGGTCGGAATACTGACCTTTGAGCAGATGGGGAATGCCGCAGGCGAATTCGACGATCTCGATGCCGCGGGTGACTTCACCCTTGGCGTCGGAGAAGACCTTGCCGTGTTCGCGCGTGATCAGCTCGGCCAGTTCGTCCTGGTGCTCGTCGAGCAGCGCCTTGAAGTTGAACAGGATGCGGGCGCGCTTGAGCGCGGGGGTTTCCGACCAGGCCGGGAAGGCGGCCTTGGCCGAGGTCACGGCCAGCGCCACGTCCTCGTTGGAGGCCAGCGGGATGGAGGAAGTGACTTCGCCGGTGGCCGGATTGAAGCCGTCGGCGTAGCGGCTGCTGCTGCCGTCGTAACGCTGGCCGTTGATGAAATGCGGGATCGTCTTCATGCCACTTCCTTCAGGATCTTGCCGATTTGTTCGAAGATCTGCCCGATCTGGGCTTCCTCGATGATCAGCGGGGGCGAGATGGCGATGATGTCGCCGGTGTAGCGCACCATCAGGCCGCTGTCGAAGCACTTCTGGAAGACTTCGGCGGCGCGGGCGCCCGGCGCGCCCGCGCGCGGGGCCAGTTCGATGCCGCTGACCAGGCCCAGGTTGCGCACGTCGATGACGTGAGGCGCGCCCTTGAGCGAGTGGGCGGCTTCCTGGAAGGCGCCGGACAGCTTGCGGGCGCGGCCGAAGAGGTCCTCGCGGCGGTAGATGTCCAGCGTGGCCAGGATGGCGGCGGCCGCGAGCGGGTGCGCCGAATAGGTGTAGCCGTGGAAGAACTCGATGCCGCCGGCGGGGCCGTTCACGATGGCGTCATGCACCTCGCGCTTGACGGCGACCGCGCCCGCGGGCACGGCCGCGTTGCTGACGCCCTTGGCCATGGCGATGATGTCCGGCGTCACGCCGAAGAACTCGGAGGCGGTGGCGGCGCCCAGGCGGCCGTAGGCGGTGATGACTTCGTCGAAAATCAGCAGGATGCCGTGCTTGGAGGTGATCTCGCGCAGCTTCTCCAGGTAGCCCTTGGGCGGGATCAGCACGCCGGTGGAGCCGGCCATGGGCTCGACGATCACCGCGGCGATGGTGGACGCGTCGTGCAGGGCGATGATGCGCTCCAGCTCGTCGGCCAGTTGGGCGCCCCAGGCGGGCTGGCCCTTGGAGTAGGCATTCTGCTCCAGGTTGTGCGTGTGGGGCAGGTGATCGACGGCCGGCAGCAGCGCGCCGGAGAAGGTCTTGCGGTTGGTCGAGATGCCGCCGACCGAGATGCCGCCGAAGCCCACGCCGTGGTAGCCGCGCTCGCGGCCGATCAGGCGGGTGCGCTGGCCTTCGCCGCGGGCGCGGTGATAGGCCAGGGCGATTTTCAGGGAGGTATCGACGGACTCGGAACCCGAATTCGTGAAGAAGACGCGGTCCAGACCCTGCGGCATCAGGCTGGCGACGGCCGTGGCGGCTTCGAAGGCCAGCGGATGGCCCAGCTGGAAGCCCGGGGCGTAATCCATGACGCCCGCCTGCTTGGCGATGGCGGCGACGATTTCTTCGCGGCCGTGGCCGGCGTTGACGCACCACAGGCCGGCGGTGCCGTCCAGCACCTGGCGCCCGTCGGCCGAGGTGTAGTACATGCCTTTGGCCGTGGCCAGCATGCGCGGATGGGCCTTGAACTGCTTGTTGGCAGTGAAGGGCATCCAGAGATGGGACAGGTCGGGCAAGGCGGCGGGGGCGTTCATGGCGGCTCCAGGGGTAGGACAGGGGCCGGGCCGGCGCGACAATCGCGCAGCCAGCGGCATGCAGACGATTCTGGTGTGTCCGGGGGGGAATGCAAATATACGATCCGCGCAAATGCCGCTAACTGTATAGTTGTAAACGACACAACTGTACAGATCTCTCCGTGATCGACTTCCAGCCCAACCGCGCCCGCGGCCAGGCCCCGACCCTGGTCGAGCAACTGGTCGCCGCCATCCTGCAGGCCATCGAGGCGCAGACGCTCCGCCCGGGCATGTCCCTGCCCTCGGTGCGCGAGTTCGCGCGCCTGCACGATGTCAGCACGTTCACCGTGGCCAGCGCCTACAGCCGGCTCGTGTCGCTGGGCTGGCTGGCGGCCCGGCCGGGCGCGGGCTACCGGGTCGCCACGCCCGACGCGCCGGCGCGCCCGCGCCAGCCGCTGTCGTGGGAGCCGCCCCGCCTGAACGCGGGGTGGCTGCTGTCGGACATCTTCGCGGACCACTCCATCCCCATCAAATCGGGCTGCGGATGGCTGCCGGGCGAATGGCTGAACGAAGAAGGGCTGCACATGGCGCTGCGCCACATGGGGCGGGTGCCGGCCATGCGCATCGCCAATTACGGCCATCCCTACGGTTACGCGCCGCTGCGCGAGACCATCGCGGCCAGCCTCGGCGCGCAGGGCATGGAGGTGGAGGCGTCACAGGTCCTGCTGACCCAGGGCGTCACGCATGGCCTGGACATGGTGATCCGCACGCTGCTGCGGCCCGGCGATACCGTGGTGGTGGAACAGCCGGCCTACGCCAACCTGTTGCAGATGCTGCGGTTGGCGGGCTTGCGGGCGGTGGCCGTGCCGCGCACGGTGGACGGGCTGGATTGCGACGCGCTGGACGCCGCGGTGGCCCGGCACCGGCCTCGCGCCCTGTTCGTCAATACCGCCTTGCAGAATCCGTCGGGCGCCAGCATCGGCATGGCCAACGCGTTCCGCATCCTGCAGGCGGCCGAGCGCCATGGGCTGTGGGTGATCGAGGACGACATCTCACGCGAACTGGCGCCCGGGGTGACGCCGATGCTCGCCGCCCTGGACGGCACCCGGCGGGTGGTCTACCTGGGCGGCTATTCCAAGGTCATCAGTCCGTCGGTGCGGGTGGGCTACGTGGTCGCCCACCGGGACCTCACCCGCGACATCGCGCGCACCAAGATGGCGGTGGGCCTGACCTCGCCGGAGATCATGGAGCGCATCGTGCACCAGGTGATCCGCGAAGGGCGCTACCGCGCCCACATCGCCCGCACCCGCGAGCGGCTGGCCGAGGCTCATGCCGGGGTGGCCCGGCAGATGGAGCAGCACGGCTTCGAGATCTACGGACGGCCGCAGGGCGGCCTGTTCCTGTGGGCCAAGGTGGGCGGGCAATGGCGCGAACGCGGCGCCAACGGCCTGGCCGAGCTGGCGCTCAAGGACGGCATCTGGCTGGCGCCGGGTTCCTATTTCGAGGCGGACGAGGCCGACACGCCCTGGGTGCGTTTCAACGTGGCCTATTCGGAGGCGCCGGCGCTCTGGCGCTTCATGCGCAACGCGGGGGCGTAGGATGGGTGGAGCGCGAGATCCTCTCCACGAGAACCCCGTTCTCCAGCGCGCGAAACCCATGCGGCCGTGGGCAGATTGTGTTCGGCATCGGCCGGAAAACAATCGATTGCAGCCGCATGGGTTTCGCGCGTTGGAGAGTTGTGTTCTAGCTTAAGAACTCTCGCGCTCCACCCATCCTACGCGCGTTCATACGTGACGAAGTCGTAGTCATAGCCGTTTTCGGCCGGCTGCGGCGCGCGCGCCGTTTCCTTCCACTGGAAAGCGGGCAGCAGCGGAAAGAAGGCGTCGCCCTCGACCTCGGCGTGGACTTCGGTGGCCAGCACGCGCTGCGCCAGGGGCAGGGCCTGCGCGTAGATCTGCGCGCCGCCGATCACGTAGGCGTCGGCCACGTCGCCGCAGGCGCCGATGGCGGCTTCCAGCGAGGGCACCAGGATGGCGCCTTCCGCGCTGAAGGCCGGATTGCGGCTGATCACGATATTGCTGCGGCCGGGCAGGGGGCGGCCCAGGGAATCCCAGGTCTTGCGGCCCATGATGATGGGGCTGCCCAGCGTGCTGCGCTTGAAATGGGCCAGGTCGCCCGGCAGCTTCCAGGGCAGGGCGTTGTCGCGGCCGATGGCGCGGTTGGTGGAGTAGGCGACGATCAGGGTGAGGCGGGCGGACATGCGGATGGGCGGCGTTGGAGTTTCGATGGGACGCGCCTAGCGTAGCAAATTTGCGCGGCCCGGCGCCGCGCGGGCCTCAGTCCGTGGCGTGTTCCAGGAATTCGGTGGCCGGCATGGGCTTGCCCAGCAGGAATCCCTGCAGCGAATCGCAGCCCAGGCCGGTCAGGAATTTCTGCTGCGCCGTGGTTTCCACGCCTTCGGCCACGATGCGCAGATTGAGCTGCTGCGCCAGGGCGACGATGGCCGAAACGATGGCGGCGTCCTCATTGTCGTTTTCCAGCTGGTTCACGAAGCCGCGGTCGATCTTCAGTTCCGTGGCGGGCAGCCGTTTCAGGTACAGCAGGCTGGAATAGCCGGTGCCGAAGTCGTCGATGGAGATCGTCACGCCCAGCGTCGACAGGCGCTTGAGCACGGCCAGGCTGGCCTCGGCGTCGCGCATCGCCGTGGATTCGGTCACTTCCAGGGTCAGGCAGGCCGGCGGCACGTCGTGGCGCAGCAGCGCGGAGCGCACCGTTTCCACCAGGCTGGCGTGGGCGAACTGCAGCGCCGAGATGTTGACGGCGATGGTCCAGTGGCCTTGCCCGGCGTCGATCCATTCGCGCATCTGGCGGCAGGCTTCGTTGATGACCCATTCGCCGATGGACAGGATCAGGCCGGTCTTTTCCGCCGTGGGGATGAACTGGTCGGGGCCGACCAGCCCGCGCGTCGGATGGTTCCAGCGCAGCAGCGCCTCGGCGCCGACGATGGGGCCCGCGGGCGCCTCGTACTTGGGCTGGTAGTGCAGGACGAACTGGTCGCGCTCCTGGGCCAGGCGCAGGTCGTGCAGCAGTTCGATCTGCTCGTGCGCGTCCGCGTTCATGGACGGCTCGAAGAAGCTGTAGCCGGTGCCGCCCAGGCGCTTGGCGTGGTACATGGCGGCGTCGGCGTTGGTCAGCAGCGTGTGGGTGTCCTCGCCGTCGTTCGGGTAGATAGCGATGCCCACGCTGGAGGTCACCAGCACTTCGTGCCCGTAGACCATCACCGGGCGGGCGATGGCGTCGATCAGGCGGTCGGCCACGTTGGCGGCGTCGGTGGGTTCGACCACCTCGCTCAGCACGATGAATTCGTCGCCGCCCAGGCGCGCCACCGTGTCCTGGGTGCGCAGCGCCTGGCGGATGCGCTGGGCCAGGTCGATCAGCAGGGCATCGCCGGTGTGGTGGCCGTAGGCGTCGTTGACCGCCTTGAACCCGTCCAGGTCGAAGAACAGGACCGCGAAATAGCCCTTGCGGCGGCTGGCGCTTTCGATGGCCTGCTCCATCCGGTCTTCGAGCAGGATGCGGTTGGGCAGCTTGGTCAGGGTGTCGTGCAGCGCCAGCTGCACCAGCTCTTCGTTGGCCTCGGCCAGCGAGGAGGCCAGGGCGGAGGTGCGCGCCTCCAGCCGGTTGTCCAGCACCGCGACCAGCAAGGCGATGGCGAGCACGCTCAAGGTCACCGCGGTCACGGCGATGGCCAGCCAACCGGCGGAGATGCCGGCGTCGGCGGCCATGCAGATGCTGCCGTTCGGGAAGCCCGCGGCTTCCATGCCGGTGTAGTGCATGCCGACGATGGCGAGGCCCATCACCACGGCGGCCAGCGGGCGCGACAAGGCCACGCGGGGGCCGTCATGGCGCAGCCGGTAGGTGATCCAGAGGGCGGCGCCCGAAGCGGCCACCGCGATGAGGATGGACAGCGCGAACCACTTCGGGTCGTAGTCGATGCCCGGCGCCATGCGCATGGCGGCCATGCCGACGTAGTGCATCGTGGCGATGCCGGCGCCCATCAGCAGGGCGCCCACCGCCAGCCGCCGGGCGGGCAGTTCGTCCTTGCTCACGGTCCACAGCGCGAAGGCGGAGCAGCCGATGGCGATCCCCAGCGACAGCACGGTCAGGGGCAGGTCGTAGCCCATGGGAATGGGCAGGCTGAACGCCAGCATGCCGACGAAATGCATGGACCAGATGCCGACGCCCATGGCGAAGGCCCCGCCGGCCAGCCAGTAGCGCGCGGCCGGCAGCCCGTTCGCCGCCCGGACGCGGTTGGCCATGCCCAACGCTGTATACGACGCCAGGATGGCGACCCCTAGGGATACGAGGACGAGCGAAGGGTTATAAGTTCCAACGAGCATTTGTGGGGTCCTGTCCTTAGCGCATACAGCCGCCGCGCGGGCTTCAACTCAAATCAATTGGTAGTTAACAGTTGCAATTCGATCGCAGGCCATATCCTGCTGCCGAGTTTGGCGATGCGCGTACTCTCTGGTCGGGAAGGGGAAGGCGGCTGGGCAATGCCGGTGGTCGGCGCAGCCAGGCGGTTTGCCCGGTTTCGCGGCGAGCGACGGGCATGGCACGGCATGAGCCGGTCGGAAGCACCGGGGCGCGACTCATGCTGGACGCGCGTCCGAGGCTAAGGGATGGGTTATACCGAAATCGCGCTTCCAGATGCTCACCAATCTTCACTTGCCGCCGGGCGCGGGCGCGCCAGGGGGGGGGCTGCCCCGGGGGGCAGCGCCCCGGGGCAGGGGCCGACGAATCCGATCGAAGGCCGCGCCAGCGCGGCCCGGGCAGGTGCTACACGGCCATGGCCGCGGTGAGCGGGGCGTGATGCTGGTAGCCGGACAGCGAGAAGTCTCCCGGTTCCACCTTTTCCAGCCATTCGGGTTCGTAGCGCCCGGTGGCCGCGAAGTCGGGGATGCGGTCGGACAGGACGAGGCGGGGCGCCTCGTACGGTTCGCGCTTCAGCTGTTCGCGCAGCATCGGCAGGTGGTTCTCATAGATGTGGGCGTCGCCGATGAAGTAGGAGAACCAGCGCGGCGTGTAGCCCGTCAGCCGGCCCACCAGGTGCAGCAGGGCGGCGCCTTCGGTCAGGTTGAACGGCGTGCCCAGGCCGACATCGTTGGAGCGGATGTACAGGCACAACGAGATTTCGCGGGTCGTGGCGTTCGGCAGGAACTGATAGAGCAGGTGACAGGGAGGCAGCGCCATTTCCTCGATCTGCGCCCAGTTCCAGCCGTGGAAGAGGATGCGGCGATCGCCGGGCCGTTCGTGGATGGTGTCCAGGCATTGCCGCAACTGGTCCACCGCCTTGTACAGCAGCACCTTGGGCCGGCCGGCTTCTTCCAGGTCGGCCACCTTGGCGTACCCGCGCCCGAGGGCGTCGGCGATCTGGGCGCCGCGGTCGGCGTCCAGCAGCTTGTAGGCGGGCCACTGGCGCCATTGCACGCCGTACACCGGGCCGAGGTCGTCGGCCCCTTCCCGGTAGGGGTTGGCCAGCCACTGGCTGTTCTCGTTGGCGTTCTGGTCCCAGACCTTGCAGCCCAGTTCGCGGAATTCCGCGGCGCTGCGCGAGGCGCGCAGGAAGCCCACCATTTCGCCGATGGCGGACTTGAACGCCAGTTTCTTGGTGGTCACCGCGGGGAAGCCCTTTTGCAGGTCGAAGCGCAGCGAGGCGCCCGGCATGCTCAGGGTGCGAATTCCGGTGCGGTTCTCCTGCCACGCGCCGGTGTCCAGGATGGTTTGAACGAGGTCCAGGTATTGTTTCATGGTGGTCCTTCTGTTCGCCCGCCCCGCGGGTGACGCAGACAGGCCGCCGCGAACGGATCGCGGCGGCGCTCAGGTAATTGAATTAATGGTGGAATTACACCACGGCGGCGCGACTCAGGCGGCGGCGGGGGCTTCCTGGGTGTCCACGATCTCGACCGAGAAGGTCAGCGCGGCGGTTTTCTCCAGCATGGCCGAGGCGGAGCAATACTTTTCGTGCGACAGCTGCACCGCGCGCTCGACCGCGGCGCGCGGCAGGTTGCGGCCGGTGACGGTGAACGCGAAATGGATGCGGGTGAACACCTTGGGGTCGCTGTCGGCGCGCTCGGCCTGCAGCTTGACGCTGCAGCCGCTGACGGCGTGGCGTCCGCGCTTGAGGATCAGCACGACGTCGTACGCCGTGCAGCCGCCGGTGCCGGCCAGCAGCATTTCCATCGGGCGGGGGGCCAGGTTGTGGCCGCCGCCGTCCACGGCGCCGTCCATGACGGCCACGTGGCCGCTGCCGGTGCTGGCGGTAAAGAGCATGCCGTTCGGGCCGCCCCAGTCGATCGTGCATTCCATGTTGTCGCGTCCTTCTGCTTGAGCGCAGTCAATGGTTGATGATACCTGTTGCGTACAATTCCGGGCATGAGAGCCCCGCCCCGCATCAGGGGCGTCGGCGCCTGCCTTGCCGAGGAGTCGTTTATGTCCACCGCCCTGTCTAGATCCGGCCCTGTTTCTTTCCTGCGTCGCACCAATCCCCTGGACGCCTTGCTGGCCGAAGCGGACCGCGCGTTGCGGGTGCTGAGCGGCAGCGCCACCGCCGGGCGGCCGTACCCGGCCACCGCCGAAGAGGCGCCGCAGGCCCTGTCGGCCCAGGAAAAACGCCACGCGGCCGGGCTGATGCGGGTGAATCATGTCGGCGAAGTCTGCGCCCAGGCGCTGTACCGCGGGCAGGCCTCCGTGTGCCGCGACCCCGCGCCCCGCGCGCTGCTGTTGAATGCCGCCTCCGAGGAGGTGGACCACCTGGTCTGGTGCAATCAGCGCCTGACCGAACTCGGCAGCCGCGCCAGCCTGCTGAATCCGGTCTGGTACGCCGGCTCGTTCGCGCTGGGGGTGCTGGCCAGCTACGCGGGCGTGCCCCGCAACCTGGGTTTCATGGCCGAAACGGAAAAGCAGGTCGAGGCCCACCTCGAAAGCCATCTGCGCACCTTGCCGGTGCAGGACGAGCGTTCCCGCCAGATCGTCCAGAAGATGAAGGAAGACGAGGCGCAGCATCGCGCCAGCGCCGAAGCCGCCGGCGGCGTGCCCCTGTCCCTCCCCGTCAGGACGGCCATGAAGGCAATGTCCAAGGTCATGACGACCACCGCCTACTGGATCTGAGGCCACCGGCATCGAAATGTTGCGATGCGCAAAAAAGCTGCAAGACGGTGCCTGTTGCACCGCCTTGGTGCAAAAGATAGAGCGGGATTACCCGGGGCGATCTAGGGTTAATCCGAAACGGGTTTACCCATTCGGCAAAAACCCTTTTTTTGGAAAGGCCACGGATTGGCGCGGGTTTCCAGGGGGAGGGCGCCGGGGGTGAGGCAAAAATGCAACGGAAAAAAAAGCCTGGCGGGCAGATCAAAAAAAATCTTGCATCGCACAAAAAACCTCGGTACTATTCACTCATCGGATGTTGAAACGCAGTCGGCGCGGTGCAAAACCCCGAAAGCGTAGCGAGCGGAAAGCCAGCTCCCAACATGCCACGGTTGTCTCCTCCACCCTCCTCCTTTGGTGGATTTAGCCCGAGATCTCACGATCTCGGGCTTTTTTTTGTTTGGATTTGATTCGTCCCCGTTTTCTCAGGGAGGCCGGCGGCAGCGGCATGCGGGGCGGCCGTTCCGCCATAGGGCGGAGTTCGCGTTTTCCCTTGGATATTTCGGTTGCGCCCGGGCGGAAAGCTCTACAATCGCTCTATGAAACCCGTATTTCCGCGCGTCAGCGGTTCTGCCTCGACGGCGCCTTCCGGCCGGAGGGCGGAGGTCGGGTCGACGGCCTGGCGCAGGGCGTTACGTTCTGTGCCGGGGAATTGCACTTCCTTATTCCTCCCATATATGGGCGTTACACCTGCCTCCGATAATGGCGGGCCTGTCTCGATAGACCAACCAGAGGTGATTCTGTGACCTGGCTGTACATCTGCGTGGTCGCATTCATGGTGGGGGGACTCATCGTGGCGTCGGAGCGCTGGCATGGCGCTTTTACTGGCGACAGCGACCTCAATAAGCCCCAAGCCAACCATTCCCGGGCCACGCCCCGGGTGGGCGGGCTGGCGGTCCTCGCCGGCACGCTTGCCGGCCTGCTGGTGCTCGGCCCCAGCAACATGACCCTGACCTGGCTGTGGCCCGCGCTGTTCGTCGCGGCGCTGCCCGTGTTCGTGGCCGGCCTGCTCGAAGACATCACCAAGGACATCGGCGCCAGCAAGCGTCTGCTGGCCGCGTTCCTGTCGGCCGCGATCGCCTGGTGGCTGTTGGGCGGCGTGAGCCGCGTGGGCATGGCGCCGGTGGACTACGTGCTGTCGTTCTGGCCAGTGTCGCTGCTGTTCACCATGTTCGCGGTGGGCGGCTGTACGCATGCGCTGAACATCGTGGACGGCATGAACGGCCTGGCCGGCATGGTGGCCACGTTGATGGCGGTGTCGATCAGCCTGGTCGCGCTGCAGGTGGGCGACGTGCCGATCTTCCTGGTCGCCGCGGCCCTGGCCTCGGCCACGCTGGGCTTCCTGGTCTGGAACTTCCCGTTCGGGCGAGTGTTCCTGGGCGATGGCGGCGCGTACTTCCTGGGCTTCATGCTGGCCGAGCTGGCTGTGCTGCTGGTGGTGCGCAATCCGTCGGTGTCGCCGTTCTACGCCCTGGCCGTGCTGTTCTACCCCGTGTTCGAAACCGGCTTCTCGATCTGGCGCCGCCGCTTCAAGCGCGGCGTGCCGGTGGATCAGCCCGACGCCCTGCATTTGCACCAGCTGGTGTTCCGCCGCCTGGTCCGCGTGACGTTCAGCCGCGGCCGCCGCCACGCCGTGCCGGCGCTGTGCAATGCCCTGGCGTCGCCCTACATGTGGGTGCTGGCCTTGATCGGCCTGGTGCCGGCCACCATCTGGTGGGACAACGCCTGGGCGCTTAGCGCCAGCCTGGTGGTGTTCGCCAGCGTCTACATCTGGCTCTACGCGCGCCTCGTGTCCTGGCGCCGCCCAGGCTGGCTGCTGTTGCCCTCCGTCCTTCGGACCACCGATTAGTGTTGAGCGCCCCGGCGATCACCGCCGGGGGCTCGGTTATCCATCACCAGACCAAATTTAAAATGCCGTAATCGTTCTACGGTGAAGGGAGAGTTATGTTGCGAATCCAGGATGTGAAACTCGCAGTCGTCGGCCTGGGCTATGTCGGCTTGCCGCTGGCCGTGGAATTCGGCAAGAAGCGTCCGGTCATCGGTTTCGATATCAATACGCGCCGCATCGAGGCCCTGAAAGCGGGCCACGACCACACGCTGGAAGTCAGCGACGCCGAGCTGGCCGAGGCCGCTCAACTGAGCTACACCGCCGACCGCGCCGAACTGGGCAAGGCCAACGTGTTCATCGTGACCGTGCCGACCCCGATCGACGAGTACAAGCAGCCGGACCTGACGCCGCTGGTCAAGGCCAGCGAAACCATCGGCGCGGTGCTCAAGCGCGGCGAC